>Ga0315285_10000542_pt1 | contig 39093 bp, 39 predicted proteins | sample YL17G09_36_MG_FD_203698 | JGI IMG/M metagenome (GOLD analysis project Ga0315285, IMG submission 203698) | Sediment microbial communities from Yellowstone Lake, YNP, Wyoming, USA - YL17G09_36 | ecosystem: Environmental > Aquatic > Freshwater > Lake > Sediment | place: USA: Wyoming | collected...
GCTCGATGACCGGGTTGTCCCGGACGTGCACGATGATGTGATGGTGCCGCCCACGGATCTTCGCTTGCACAAACTCAGGCTTCCCGAAACCGATGAACTCAAGCAGCGAGATCACGGCCTTCTGCGTGGCCCATCCGCCCCTGGGCCGCAGGCCCATGTACCTGACGAGTTCCTTGGCCGCATCCCTGCCGGCCTCGTAGCCCAGTTGGTAGACGAATTCCTCGCCTAGCCGGTCTCCGATCGTCTGCAGGTTCAGCGCCAGGGCACGAGAAGGAAAGAGCGTCCAGTTCATTCTGCCAAACAGCATGATCCGGCCCCGCTCCGTGCTGAAGGCGTTCCCCCACAGGAGCTTCTTGAAAATCCACGCCAGACCCAAACAACCACCTTCGGGTTCCGTTCACCCGACCCCCCTTTCATCTATTGACGGCGCCGCCTTAAATGCTTCGGCCCTCTCAGGCGTACAGCCTTTCCAACGCCCGTCGCACGTCCGGGTCCATCACATCGGCATAGACCTGCGTCGTTGCGATCCGCGCATGGCCCAACTGCTTCTGGACAAGGCGAAGGTTGTAGCCGCTCGCCTTGTAGAGGGCACAGGCATACGTGTGCCGCAGGCAGTGGATGGAGTAACGTGGCGGAAGGCCGGCCCTCGCCGCACACCTCTTGAAGGCTTTCTGCACCGCCCGTGTCGTCAGAGGGCCGCCCGTATTGCTCGACATCAGGAGCGGAGCCTCGGCGTCCGTGGGTTCGCCCGCACCTTCCTTCCACAGCAAGTGCTCCTGGCACAGGTTGGCGAATTCCGTGCTGAACCGCACGAGCCGCCGGCGTCCGCCCTTCCCCTGCCGAACGATCAGTGCGTCCTCGTGGCGATCGATCAGAAGGTCGCCGCAACGCAGTTGCACGATCTCCATGACGCGCAGACCCGTGGCCAACGCCAGTTCCAAGACGAAACGGTCCCGGACAGAGGTTCTGGCCCCCGTCGCCAGGGCCGCCAGCGCGTGCTTTTTCGCCGTCCGCCTCAACCGCCCAACCTCTTCCGGTGTCAGACACTTCCTCAAGTCCAGTACCCAGTTGTCTCGGGTCATGCTTCCTCAAGCGCGCACGCCCCCGTTCCAGGAAAGTTCTCACAAGGTGCGAAAGGCGAACCTTTGATGGGCGCAGGAAAGGGCCGACCGATGGCGTTCAGGCCGCTATTTCGGGGGATTGTATGAGATTGGCTCGGAAGGCTTATAAGACCAACGGGCGACGCACGGGGAATGGCCGCAGGGAGGAATCCGCTCAGATCTTGGCCGAAAAAGGGGTTCTCAAGTCAGGAATCTGATTGGAGAGAGGTTCAGATTTCGCACCAAATATGAACCTTGGGTGGCGTGACAGAACGAATCGTAGAAACCTTAGCCGCCCTGTCAAGGAATAATTCGTGCAGAATTCGTGCAGAAGTTTCCCCACGCCTTGCCAGGTCGGCGGTTTGGCCCAGCCCTCAGCCCTCTGTCAACCGCCCGGCAAACTGTGTGATATGACGCCTGGTTCTCTCCCGAAACCAGCTAGCCGCAGGCGTGGAGCAGAGGCGACCGCCAAATGCGGTCGGCGTCACTGAGGTGCGAACGCCGCCATCACTGATCAGCCGACGAAACCAAGGAAAGCAGCGCTCCCGCAGCGGCGTCGGGCGGGTTCTTGCTGCCCGTAGCCGAATCGCCGCGTATCGCCCCAAGTTCTTGTACACTCTTTGTCGCGGCCCCCAGGGGGTGGTACGCAGAGTGAGCATCTGTGTAATGACAGGGAGGACTCAAGGTCAAATGGCAGAACGCCGATAATAGTCGTGGCGTTCTTAAGCCTGCACGTTCAATAGACAGTACGCCCCTGCCCACCTGACTGCGGGAAGCGCCCCAGGCAGTATAAGGAACAGTCGATGCAGATGAAGGAGATCGAGAAACGGGATCCATGGGACGTGTTCCCTGTCGACGAAGAAGGCAGGCCAACAACGTACCTGTCGTACAGGCTTCTGAAAACTCTGTTTTCTCAACCACGGCGCCAGTACACGACAGAAGAGCTTTCCGAGGTTCTCGCATCGATGGAATATGAGATAGAGGTGATGCTAAAGCAGTTGGCCCTTGTAGACATCGTGCAGCAGGACCCCTCCTCCCCCAGGTCCTACAGATACAACCTGAGCAGCAGAAATGTCGAGATGCAAGCAAACCTGGAAACGTTTCTGCTCGACGTGGAACTCGAGGGGTTGCCGGTCCACGTCATGCTGGACTACTCGCCGACTGTTCCGTCCCGCCGGCCTCCTTCCGACCCGGCTGCTCGCCAGCAGTTCCCGTAGCAGCGGCCAAGCCCTCCCCGACAACGCGGTCGACCAACCTGCGCGGGAGCCGGTCCATCGCCGGGAGTATGCAGGGGATGCCTCCCACCTCAGGAAGCGGACGCAGACTGCCCGCTTGAAGTATCCTCTCTGAGCCCGCCAGATCTTCGTCGTTTTCGCCCGGGTCGAGGAACTTCTCAGGGTCCGCAAAGGCTATCACCGCGGCCTCAAAGGCCCTGGCTGTCAAGACCAGACTGTACGTTCCAACCTTGCAGAGAAGATCGTTGTTTCTCAACACTCCATGCGTGCCAAGCAGCACCTTACACACCGCGCCCCGCTGTCTGAGGTCAGCGAGCACCTGCGAAAGGCCGGCCAGACCGACGAAATTCACCTGCAATCCCAACTCCCTGGCCAGGACCGCGATCCTGCGGTTCTCTTCAGCGTCAGCGTCGGCCGTACACCCAGGGCGGTGACAGTCAACCACATATAGAGGCACGTTCCGCGTCCTGCGGCTGTTCTCGAGGAACTTTGCGACATTGGTGCTGTAGCCGTAGACGATAAGAACGTCACCAGGATCAACCAGCCCGGCCGCCTCGCGCGCCATCTCAGAGCTGCGAGTGCCCATACGGTCCTTGAAATCGTGGAGGTAACTGACCAGCCGCTCTGTTATGACCTTCGGGGTCTTCGAGGCATCCGATACAGTCGCCCTGACATTACGAGATAGATTCCGCAACATAAAATCAAAGGGACGCGACCTTAGAGCTTCGTCCAGGATGTACTCGACGGTCTCGCGTGCAGCGACCTCAAAGTCGGGCATCATTTTCGCGGTCAGCAGGAGCAACTGCACTATGGCGGCCGCCGCTTCTGTCGCGGTGCGAGCCCGTTCGTGCAGCAGGTACGGCCACAACGCCAGGCACCGCCGCGGGCTTTCTACGCTAAGCGATTCAATCAGATGGATGTTGTGGTTTACCTCTCGGAAGGCCAGGTTGTGGTACTCGCCCAAAACATCCTGAACGCTGAGGAGCTCTTCCTGGACAGATCCGCTGACCTTGTGAATGAGTTCGCCCAGATCGAACTTGCCCATTTCATAAACCAGAGGCGGAGGAACCTCGGCGACAAGGGATACCCTCTTGCTGGCGTGATTAAAACGGACTTCCGTTATCAGATCCGCAGTTTCCCAATGGCACACGGAATCCGGAGGCATGCCAAGGGCGTCATAGAGTCCCCTCAGCGGGCCTGGCGCCCGCGACTGGCCCACATGACACGCATCGGCAAGCCGAAGGAGCGCGGCAAGCGTCCTCAACCGCACCGGGGCGTTGCCGTGCTTGCCGTCTGTTTCGGCCGGATTGAACCTATCAATAGGATGATGCTTCCTATGGTACTGGCATATATTCGCGAGGTAGACCCTCTCCCTTCTCTCCCAGTTGCAGTTGAGTTTCCAGCGATCGATCAAGAACGTGGTCGTTCGTTCATCGTGCATGTCGCGGTGGTGCTTCCGCCGGCCGGGCGAGTCCCGCAGGTCAGACGGCTGCTCACCTTCCAGAATGCCATAAATCATTCCCAGGTCGTGAAGCCACGCTGCGGCAAGCAAGTACATGGCCTCTTCCGGCGTGGGGACAAAATCGCCCTCCGCCGGGCCTGCACCGCCGAATATCAGAGCATTCAGGTGCGTCTCGACGTTCTCGCAGTGTTTATGAGTGTGGTCGGTGAAGAAAGGCAGCACGACCCTGTCCTTGTCACCCTTGAAAAGGCACAGCGACAACTGTTCCGCCTCCTTGAATCTCTCGACACAACTTGGGACAGAGCCGATCACTCCTCTCAAAGTAGCAGCAGGTGTCTCCATGAGCCATCTCCGTGTCAACCCAAGCCACCCCTCATTCCAGAGCCAAGTCTAACATTGTGTGAACAGGTCAGTCAACCCCGTCGATCATCGCGGTCCTGTGGCCGCGGCCGCCGCATTAATGCCCAACGCGGCGTGTGCAACAGGAGTTCCATAACCTGTGCCCCCTACCTCGGGCAGGTTCCCAGATCGCATCAAGTATGAACCCCCCAAGGTGTAATGGCTCTTATCGTAGGAGTCTCCGCGTTCCTGTCAAGCCAGAATTCGGCGAGGCGAACCGGAGAGACGGAGAGGCGTAGAACCCGCTCACACGAGCCTTATTCCTTCGCGCTGCGCGTTGATCAATATGGCCCGTTTGTCTTTCAGCCTTCGCCATTCCTCCGGCGTGTAACAGAGAGCCTCTAGGTCGTAGCGGCTGGGCCACAGGTCGTACAGCCGCGCGGCCCTCGTCGAAAAACGCGTCCCAGAGAAATCTCTCGAAACCACCACAAAATCGAAATCGCTCGTGACAAAATGGTCCCCGCGGGCCCGGCTGCCAAAGAGTATCAGGCCGTCCAGGTTCATCTGCCTTCTCAGGGCCGCGGCAAAACGCTGCACCGTTACAGACGTTTCTCGATCCATTCCAAGACCTCCCTGACGAGGCAACCGTTCGTGCGGCGACCGTCTCGTCATACAGCGCCTCCGCCTGCCCCCACCCATGCCTCGGTCTCCGCCCTCATGAAGAATGTTGGGTAGTCGGGCTTAAGAAGATTGCGCAGGCTGCCAGATCGCAGGCACCCGGCGAGCATCCACCGAGTGCCATGTCCTTCGTCGTCAATCCAACCGCATGCTATAAAAACCCACAGTGCCAACATAATGGCAGGAGGAGTTATCGTAACGAAAAACCGCTGATTCGAGGCTCTTTTCGTTACAGTAACAACAGTCAATATGGGGGACATCGACAGGCACCTCAGAATAGCGCAAGAGAAACTCGCTGCAACAGAAGAGGCTTACAGGAACCAGCAGCACACGGTGGTGGGCGACTTGGCCATCAAGGTGGTCGAACAACTCATCGAGGCCGATGCAGCCTCCCACAACATGCACTTCGGTGCCCACCAGGAGCGGCAGGCCTACACCAACCGCGAGTATCCCCACCAGATCACCGTCGCCATGAGGAAGATATGGTTTGCCTACGGCGATCTTGGCTACGACGGCACGAACGGTCATCGCGCCCGACTGGTGATGAGACACCTCAAGACCGTTGCACAATTCCTCGAGAAAAGGTTGGGTAAGCAAATATGGAACAGCGCAGACTCACGAGCAGGATCGTGAAGACCGTCGGCCCGTTGCCTGGCGTGGTGGCCATTGTACTCTACGGCAGCCTCGCCCGGGGCGACTACAGCCCGCGGTCCGATGTGGACCTGCTCATCCTCGTGCGCAGGCCCGGCCAGGCCAGCGTCGTCAATGAACGCCTCGCAGAGGAGGAATTTGGTCGCGAGATCCAACCCACCATCCGCTCCCTCCAACGGCTCAGGAAAACGGATACGGGCCTGCTTCGCAACGTCTTCCGCGAAGGCAAGATTCTCTTCCTGAAGGAGCCACTCGACCTCCCCGCAGCCCGTCTCCTGGATCTGAAGCCCTTAGCTCTGTACACCTTCGGACTGAAAGGCCTCCCCCAACCCCAGAAGGTTAGATTCAACAGGCTGCTCTATCCCCACAAGGCTGCAGGATACCGGTACCGCGGCCTGCTGGCCGACCTCGGCGGCATTCGCCTGTCCAGCGGCTGTTTCCTCCTTCCGCAAGACGGCTGTCGCAGGATCGAGCGGGTTCTCAAACGACATCGCGCAAACTTCCAATCGCGGCAGGTGTGGCTCTGACTTCTCACCTCGATCCGCACGGCGACTGCTTGTCCGCGCTCGCCGAAAAGCGAGGCCGCAATGTGGAAAGAACATCGACCTGCCCCCAGAGGAGGAGGCGCAAGAAGCCGCTGCCCGTTATGCGATGTTGCCGCAGGTGATATTCCACGACGCCTGGCGCAATTCCTTGTAATCCAGGCCCGGGAAAGCGCGAAGCCACACTCATTGCCAGGTCGGCTAATGCCAACAAACCTCTGTTCATCGTGCAGGGCGTAAAGGCCCTCATCCGATTTCACATCGTTTCTGGTTCTGCCGTCATACGACAGCGGCATGGATGGCAAGGCGCGGACGACACATATAAGGGCCAGGGGCTGGTATCACCACGATGGAAGCGGAAAAGGGGGTCGAAAACGACCACTCGAGCAGGTACGCTCCGTGCACACAGCCCTGCAACCCTGACGAAGACGAGGCAGGGGTCGGTAACGTGAAAAGTTCAGTCTTCGTTTTCAAGGTAACTCTGGCTGGCGCCAGGAGCGTCTGGCGCCGGATCGCCGTGCGAGGCAATCAGACGCTCGACTATCTTCACGAGGCCATCTTCCAGGCATTCGACCGGGACGACGAACACATGTACTCGTTCTTCTTTCCCCGGCCAGGCTGCAAGGGACGGGCCTCCCTCCGTGGCGCGGAGGAGTACACGCATCCGTTCAACGCGGCCCATCCAGGCCCCTTCGCCGACAAGCCCTTAAACAACGCCGGGACCGCCAGGCTGTCGGCCCTGGGGCTCAAGGCGGGCAGCACCTTCCTGTACCTCTTCGACTTCGGGGACGAGTGGTGGCACAAGATCACCTTGGAGAAAACGGATGCCCCGGACGACGGAGGGCGATACCCGCGGATCCTCGAAAAGAGAGGTGACTCGCCGCCACAGTACCCGGACCTCGAGGACGACGTCATAGAATGGGATGACGCCGTTGTGCTGTACACAACGGGTGCTCAACCTGCCTTGCCAGCCGCCCCTTCAGGTTAAACTATCGCAACCGGCTGCTTGCCTGGCGGAACGGTAGGCGGACGCCGTCGAGGGGCTCGGCCCGGCCTTTTCTCCGCGCGCCAACCACGGCACTCTCCACACGATCGTTCTTCCCACCGGCCTGACCCACGGAGCAGCCCCATGGCTGGGATACAGTTAACGGCATGGTTGGCTTCCCACAAGGGACACATTTATAAAGTTTAGCCTCATATCGTCATTGTGAACGACCACCCCACGCGCATCATTTTAGATGACGCTCCGCTTCGTGAAGACTTCGTCCCGGCCGACCTGGTGGCTCGCGACACGCAAGCAAGGCTCATCGAGGCACGCCTTGAGCCCCTGCGGAGCAGTCGAAAACCAGTCCACCTCTGGCTGCATGGAGCTCCAGGATCGGGCAAGACAGCCACCGCAAGGGCTGTGCTGGCCCGGATTCAGCGAGAGACCGCAGTGCCCTGCCTGGTGGTCAACTGCTGGGTCAGGGACACCCTGTACGAGATTCTGGACCAGATCGTCACGGAGTTGAAGATATTCCGCGCCGAAGAGCACCGGTCCAGCGTGAAGATGGAGAGGTTGCAGCGTCACCTGGGCAACCGCTGCATGATCATCCTGCTGGACGAGATAGACAGGATCGCGCCCTGTGAGCGGGCCAGGGTTCTGTACAGCCTGGACGCCATCGGCAACACTGGCCTGATCTGCATATCCAACACCCTCGGCGCCCTCTGCGAGGTGGAAAAACGGATCGTATCGAGGATCAACCCCCGGACAGTCAGTTTCGAACCCTATTCAGCGGGGGAGGCCGTCGAGATACTCACACGAAGGGCTGAACTGGCACTCGGTCAGAACGGGTGCCCGGCTCACCTCGCAAAACGCATCGCAGCCGTAAGCAACGGGGATGCCCGCGTGGCGATTCAAACGCTTAGGAACGCGGCAGAGGCGGCCCAGCGGGCGGGACACGAGGCCATCATGCCGTCCGATGTCTCCGCCGGCTGGAACGATGCCCATGCAACCACGTCCGGCCAGATGCTCGCCAACCTGACCGAGGATCACAGGATGCTCTGCCAGATCGCGCGCCAGCAAAAGGAAGTGCTCTGCACCGCCCTCTGGGAAACCTACCTGGACCGTTGCAGCCAGGCGAACCGCAAACCCATTGCTCCACGAACGTTCTCTGCCTACGTCAACCAGCTCGTTCGGCTTGGTCTGCTGACCTGCGAGCGAGCACGGGTGAAGGGGAACGTACGACTGCTGAGGGCCGACAAGTGACGCACCGACTTCGCCGCGACTCAACCGCCCGATTGCGGTCATTCTCGCTCCTGTCCACAGATGCAGGCCCAACCATGGCGACACCCTGAACTTCGGGTCGCTTGCCGCGCCGTGCGCAACTGTTGCCTTCAATCTCTAATCCGCTGTCAGCGTTGCGCCTCGGCGTGCATGGCTCTGGCCCTGTCCTTAACCGACCACCCCTGGTGGGCTTTCTGCTGCAGACAGGAACCGCTCCGGCCGCGAGTATCCACACCAATCAATTGAAGTACGGAACACGTTGCTTGACCTTGGGGCCTTACATGTAAGGCACTCTATTTAATAGCCTTCGCGAACTCGGGCATCAGCTTTCCTTCCGCCCTCTTCAGGTGCTCCCTGTAGGTCTGAACGGATACGCTCATCATCTTCGCAAGCTTCTTCAGGTCTGTCCTCTTGGGCCACGAGTAATAGCCATGCTCCAGAGCAAGCTCAATCGCCCTCTTCTGTTGGCCGGTGAGTTCCGGAAACAGGTGCATGACATACACGTCCCGCACCTGCGCTTTTCTCAGACTCAAGACGCTCACTTCTTCGATGTTCCTGTTCCGCTTCTGCGCCAGGATAAATGCGTTGATCGCCCCCCTGTCCCAACTGGCCAGCCGCCAGTATTCGTAGCCGTCCAGGTTCACTTCCACAGGCCTGACCATGATGAGCCTGGGATTGTAGAACGTGGAGGGTATCCTGTCTTTCCTCACTTCCGTGAGGAACACGGTGTCGCCGTCAGACTCCATGTGCCTGACCCTCGGGTCTCTTGCGAGGCTGCTTATGAATGACCTGACGTCGTCCGGCCTGCCATACAGTGTGTGAATCTGGGGCGCGTAGGTGATGCCGCGTTCTGTGTACACGCTGAACGGCATTCCTATGCTCATTGTCCTGAACTGCCTGCAGCGGTTTCCCATGATGCAGTCGTGCCTTATCTTCAACGTGGCGACCCACATGTTAGATATTGGGGGCGCGGGGGTTTAATAGCATCGCATTCGTTGAACCCGGGCGTGAGCGTAACCCTGTGCCTCCGATACCGGGTCTCCGGGCACGGGCACAAATTTTCTGGCGTTGAGAAACCGCCGGGCCTAGCATACCGGAGGTTCGCTTGCAGTCCATACAGGAACGCTGCGGTCTTTCGAACCGGGTGGTTTCGGCCGGCAGAAACCAGGTTAGCATTTCGGTTTGGGGCGAATCAGCAATGATCGGAAAGACGCGCCTCCTTGAGATTGCCGACCGGTTCGGCTCGCCGCTGTACGTCTACGACGCGGCCAGGATCCACGAGAACCTTGCGCGGATCCGCAACACGATCCAACACCGTCCCCTTCGGATACACTTCGCGGTGATGAGCAACGCCAACCTGGCCCTGCTGCGGCTGGTGCGTAGCTGCGGAGCTGGAGTACACGTATCCTCGCCCGGCGAACTGGCGCTGGCCACGCGGGCGGGGTTTGGTGCGGCAGAGATCGTCGTGACCGGGTGCAACTTCACCGAACCGGAAATCGAAAGGATCGCCCGGGCCCGCTGTGCGGTCAACGTGGACTCCCTCGGGCAGATGGAGAAGTTCATCCGGATCGGCGGGCTGGGGGAGGTCGGGATCAGGCTGAATTCGGAGATGAAGCCGCCCAGTGGGGCCATCAATGTGGCCGTCGGCCGCCACTCCCGGTTGGGCATGGACACGGCCGATATCCCCAGGGCTCGACGGCTCGCCGAGCGTAGCGGCGCGCGACTGGTTGGCTTGCAGATGTACAGCGGGACCAATATTCTGGATCCGAGGCATTTTCTTCGAGAACTGGACGAACTCGTAGCAGCGGCGCGGGAGTTGCCCGATCTCCGGTACATCGACCTGGGAGGCGGCTTCGGCATACCCTACAGGGAGTCGCAACGACCCTTTGATTGGCGTGCGCTGGAGATGCAGGTTTCCCCTCGCCTGCACACACTTTCCCTCAAGAAGCAGGTACCTGTGGATCTGAAACTCAAGCCGGGGCGTTGCGTGATCGGCAACGCAGGCGTTCTGGTTTCCAGGGTCGTGGACGTCAAGAGAAGAAGCGGCACGGTGTTTGTCGGGTGCGACACGGGCCTCAGCAACTTCGCGCGACCGTATGTCTATGGCCAGTTCCACCGCACCACGGTGATTTACAGGGGACGAACCCGAGGAAAACGCGGCCGGCTGGTGATCTGTGGCAACACGGCGGCAGCCAGAGACATCCTGTCAGAGCCCATGCCCTCGGTCCCGGAGCCCCGCGAGGGTGATCTTGTCGTTTTCTCCGACGTTGGCGCCTATGGATTTTCGATGAGTTCACATTTCTGTGCCCGGCTGCAGCCTGCGGAAGTCCTGGTCGATGGCAAGGCAATCAGGCTCATTCGCAAACGAGAAGAGACGGAAAGCCTGTGGCACGGGCAGGAGGCGTGAGGTGGGCGTCGCACGGATAGGAGCGGTATCCGTTCTCGGCGTCGGGAGAATGGGTTCGGCGTTGATCCGGGCATTTCTGTCGCGCGGAATCCTCAGGACGAAAGAGATCATTGGAACGCATCACGACCCTCGCAAGGTACGGCAGATTCGCCGAGCGCTCGGCATCACGGTTGTCACGGACAATAGAGCCGCCGTGGCCAGGTCAGACCTGGTCCTCCTCTGTGTCAGACCCCAACAAATGCCGGCATTGCTCAACGAGATTGCGGACTCCGTCCTACCCAGACACACGGTGGTGTCAGTGGCCGTCGGGGTCCCGCTTTCGTGGCTGAGGAGAAGGTTGCCCCGTTGCGGGGGCTTGTTCCACATGCATCCCCCATCCCAGTTGACGACCGGAACGACAGGCCTTTCCTTCCTTGCTCGCACAAGAGGCAGTCCCGCTGCAAGGCTCCGGCAGGTAACAGCACTTTTTCGCGGTCTCGGCCCGGTAATCTGCGTCCCGGAGAAGCAAATCGACGCATGCGCCGTATTTGCCGGTTGCGGCCCTGCCTTCTGGGCGCACCTGGGGCTCCTGTGGGCGAAACTCGGCGGCCGGTTTGGCATTCCACCCTCCATTTCCAGACAGATAGTGGCTGCTACGCTCGCGGGTCTATCCAAAGGGGCTGAAGGAGGAACAGTGAAGCTGGAGCGGCTCATAGAGAACATAGCAACCCCTGGGGGGATAACGGAAGCAGGCCTACGTTCCTTGGACAGAGCAGAACTTGAGAAAGTCCTGAATGAGATGGTAGTCGACTGCCTTGTCCGACTCGGGCGCATCCGAAGTCAGTTCATATCGGCATACGATTCGTAGGCGGCCCGGCCTACGTGAGCCAGCTCGTCCGGCTTGGCCTTCTTTCGTGCGAGCGCACGAGGGTGAAGGGGAACGTGAGGTTGCTGAAGGTCCCGAAGTGACTTACCAAGTTCGTGGGTGGCAAGACACTCAGCAGGTGTAGGAGGACCTGCAAAGTCATTACCTTCGCCCCGTACGCAGGCAGTCAGAGGGTTTTGAAGCAGGGCTGTACTTGATCTCCGGGAGACCTTCTTCCGCTTTAGGCTGCTCATGCCGTGGTTTGGGCGGTCACCAAATCAAACGCAAAGGACAGCAGGGAGAGAAACTGCTCAAAGGAACTTACCGGTTGATGCGGACCTAACGTTGAACCTTCTAACAGGTGAGCTGACTTCCTCCTGCCCTGTGTAGAACCAACAAGCGGAGGGCCGTGGCCAACCCAGCCGCGCTCTCCTTTCGCGCCGTCAACTTGAAGGGATGTACCCCACCGTTGAAGGGTAGAACGACCTCCCTAAGGCGATCAACCAGCGGCCAGCCATGAAGCTACCGGGGCGGGTCACGCGAACTCCAGGTCGTGCCAGTGTGCTCCGACGGGGCTACGAATCGCAGAACCGTTTCCTGCACTCCTTTCGTAGCAGTGCACACAGCCAAAGCGCAGTATCCCTTGCACCACCGGTCTTTTAAACCTTTCATCTAATACTTTCTCACATGGCTACACTGCTGCCGTTAACTAATAGCCCCCTTCAGCCAATAGTGCGGCCGCGCAAGACCTGTAGGTCCCGGTCGCCAGGACTTCGTGAATTTGCTTTGGTATGGCGGCGGAGTTGGATGCGACATGTCCATTACAGAGTTCGCTCATGGTATAACAGTCCCGGAATTTACCCACAAAGGATCCCGGGTCTTAGGAGCAGTGTTGGCCACAGACATAGAGGGCCTTAACAGCAACAAGCCCGCACATGCATTATGCAAGGGCTCGACGACGCTTTCCGAGGCAACGGCCCTCTACGAGCTCGCTCTCGCAATCCAATTGGATGATGACCTTGCAGGCGTACCCGAGAAGGTAGCCATGGCAGCAGGTACGGTTTATAATAGCATCCATTTGAGGATGCGTGCGGGTGAATGGACCGACGATGCCTGTGATTGGCATAATATACACATAGTGCGGGGGACGGTAGTTCCCAAGAATTGCGTCCCGGCGAGATGGGTCAAGCATCCTGTGTTCGAGCGAAGGGCCGAGGGGTGGCAAGCGTTAGCGGGTGAAGGCTCTGATGAGATGTACATCTGTCTGCCCCCTGAGGGGTTTGTGATACCAACCATCGACGGTCTCTACCGGCCGGATACGGGTACACCTTTCGCAACGGAGGGTGACAGAGAAAAGGCTGTTCGACTATTAGAGAGCGCGGGCCTGAATGGCAGAAAAGAAGTCTCGTATTTTTGGGGAAAACCGCTGTACAAAGGTGGGGTGTGCGCTGTCTCTCACCGTCGCTACCCTAGCTATTATGGACCGTTTGCGATACATGTCGGAGCTGAGCCAGACTTTGTCGATGACTTTGTTGGGTATCGTCCAATACGGAGATTAAAGGAAACCGCGGAGTAGCGCGCCAAGACGTGTCAGCAGTATGCGTTGACATCAATACCACACACCCAATCCCCCTACTGAGGGCAAGTCTAACCCTGTGCCATGAGCTTTCGCCATTGCTCGTCCGACTTCGTGACGATGCCTGCCAGCCCGGTCTTGCGCGTTGTGTCTGAAGTGGTGCCCTTGACCTTCCACGCTCTCAAGGTCTCGACATCTACGGATACCTTAATCGCACTCTTTTCGTCAGCGACGACAGCCAGTTGGGCGGTGCCAATTTCGTTCATGCTTTCGTCTTGAACGGGGAACCCCTTCGCCCCCGTGGCTCGCTTCTGGAAATCATCTCCCTGCAACTCACCTTCCACTTCCAGACAAAAACCGCCCTCAGAGGCGTTGACGAGTTCTCCGCGGAGAACACTGCCAGTGCGCAACGAGAGTAATTCTATTTGGCGCCGATGCATGTCGAACCGGTGGGCTGTGCGCACGTCCTCCTTTTGTCCGGGCCGCATAGATTGAGCCGTACCCCGTTTTGACTGCAAGCACGAATGAATCCTTATCACTGAGCGCATCTTGATCGTTGGGGGACAACGTTCAGGATCGAGATTAAGCCACTCTTCAACTTGGCGAATTAAATATCCGTACACATGGTCATCAACAAGGAAAGCGTCTAGCGCCTCGACCATAACCAGAAACGAATCAGCCAACTCCTTCGGGCTGCCCGTAGCCAAATCAACCGCTTGCGGCAGTACCAGATTCAATATCTGCCGATTCCGAAGAAACCGTAGGTTCGCGATTAGAGATAAGGCCATTTCTCTGTCTTGCGGGTCCGACTCGAAGGAATCTGCCAGCGTCTCAAGAAACTCGAATGTCTTGATGAGGGTCTCCACACAGGCGGGATATGGCTTGCCGATCTCCAGGCGGAGACCTTCGCAATGCTGTTGGAAGAGAGCAAGAAAATGTATGGTTGCGAAACGTCTAACATGCGAAGCGGGAGAGCGCAACCGCAACAAGGTGGGTCCAAGAAGTGGAATTCTGCGCACCGCTCTCCTGAGCCAAGTAAGTTTCGTGTTCATAAACGGCTTAAAAGCGTTGGAGACCTGCTCGATATCGTCGAAATATCCTGCCATGGCCCCAAGCGATTGAAAGGCGGCTTCTGAAGCCTGCTCATCGGAATGGAAGCACTTGGGAACCACGAGTTTTGATGCATTGACAAACACATCCGTCGGCAACTGGTGCCCCGAGCTTTGTAACACGTTGGTAAGAGCACCGCATCTGGAGCAGATTTCGTCCGGCGTACGAGCTCCAGCCGCTCTAATCAATGCATCAATCATAATGCGTGAGTTACCGGGAATAACAGAGCGCACAATACGGCACAGGTTTCGACTTGCATCCTCACCGGAAATCAGGCGATTTACAAGAACCCTGTCGTCTTCCGGAACAAGGGGTAGTAATATCTTCGACATTCTTGTTCTGAACTTATGTCGGGTCCTGATCAACTCAAAGAGAGCCGTCAGCAAACCGATTATTGCTGTAACAAGCGCAACTGTCTCTGCAGGGTTCTTGGCGATGGCCTGACTCGGCGGCCCAGAACCACCATCGGCCTTGTATGTACCGATATCGACCGGCGTGTATGAATTCTGACTTAGGGCCGTATCCGACCAAATAAAACAATACGCACATGTGGCAGCGAACATCGACAAAACAACTATTGAGCATTCAAGCCTTATGTGCAATTTCGAATTGACTCTCGAAGCCATAAAGCACCCCTGTCTTGATCCAGGGAAGGAACGAGTTCAGAATGCTACTCCTAAGGCCCTCGCCTACCTGCGTCTTAGACTTTCAAGGTCTTCAAACTCAAGATTAATAACGAAATCTTGTGCCGGGTCCTCGCACATGAACCATGCGACTTTCCCCTCAAGTTCCTTATCGGAGACAAACTGTCGACTCGTATGCGCACACCAGCGATAGCAGGTTGGCAAGACACCCGTCTCGTTGGCGATCAGAATGTCATACCGTTCGGGCAGTATCATCCTGGCTTGACCCAATCGGTCTCTAAAGAAACGAGCATAGGGGTCCTTGCTGAGCCGTCCGAAGAGATTCTCCCACTCAATCCGACGGCGCAGAACAGCCGCGCCTTCCACAGGCCAACGCTTCTCACCGCGAAACGCCGCCTCACATACCTCACCCTCAATAGTAATATCAAACGTGTAAGCCCAATAGGACGTGTTCAAAGGGGGCGAAAAAGTGAACGCCGTGAAGGGCACATCGCATGGTGCTTCCGATGGCAGAGGAGCATCAGGGTATTCCCTTGCCCAATTGAAAGGCTCGAACGGAGCATGCTCATCCACTATCCGTAACTGCACTTCTCGCTCCTCCACCTTCCTACCGCAGCGAAATGCAATGGTGTTCACATTTATGAGCTTGAACTTGTCGCCATGTAAGGTGAGCAACTTCTTGACAAAAGGGTCCTGGGCCCCATCCATGCCGAGGCGCCACCTATCGTTGCTAGTGCGCCCGCAGACCCTGCGACGATGTACTACACCCACCACTGCTTGCATCATTCCAGCGGTTTCGCCGAGGATCACGTACGTTGTTGTTACTCTGCGAGCTTTCAGGTTGAAAGAAAAAGCCTCGGCCACATAAAGGATGCGAGGATTACCTTGCTCTGCCCATAATATAATGCACATATCACACCCCACATGTTACGATTTCAATGGCGAGCTCCTTCGTCGCCAGAGGCCACGGCGGGCTCGCCTCTCGGTGTGGCCTAGTAACCTACCCCTGTGATGGCGCGTGAGCACAACCACGACCCGGAACACGAGGATGTTATCCCCCTAAGCATATCGAGTCAAGAGGTAAGGTTCCAGAGCCGTTTGCGTTGTGGTCGTTTTCGGGCGTGGCGTGTGCGCCGGGGCGGGGCGAGAAGGCAATGTCTGCGTCGGGCGGCATCCGGGGAAGGCTGCGCAGCCCCTCCGGGACGCTCTGGGCGCAGACCTTCCTCCCGCCGTGGCGATTCTGCCGCAGGTTATGGCCCGGCCGGGGGCTTACGCCGCCCCAACCAGGCTTCGCATCTTGTCTTGCTGCTTCTCCTTGATTCGCCCGTACGCCATCGCCAGCATCACCATCAGCGCCAGACTCATCCGCAGCCGCATCTTGGCCTGGCCGCGGATGAAGTGCTGCTCGAACCCGAACGACACGTCCAGGCGGCTGTTGACCCGCTCGACCGCCGTGCGGTGGTTGTAGGTCTTCTTCCACTGGTAACTCGCTCGCGCCAGCGGCGTAAAGATGCGGCGGTCCGTCTCCAATGGCACGCGCAGCGCCCCTTTGACCTCGCACTCGCTCTGCCCCGGGCACTCGACGCCGTAGTGGACCGCCGGGCATCGGAACTTCTGCGTTCCCCGGTCCGTCTCGAAGCCCCCGTAGGCCATCCGCCGGCACTGGCCCGTCTTCGGGCAGTGGCAGTACACCACCCCGTGCTGGTCGTAGACGATCCGCCGGCGGCCCGGCAGCACCCGCGTCGGGTCCGGTTCCTGCCACATCTCCTTGATGTCGATCACCGGCAGGATCTCGTGGCTGTCCCACAGCCGCCGGATCATCTTGCCGTCGTCGTACCCCTTGTCGCCGTCCCATGCCTCGCACGCCTCCAGAAGCGCCGGGTGCCGCTCTTTCAGACGGTCCAGAAGGTGGTGGGCCTGTGGCGCCTCGCCCGCCGAGGCCTTCGTCACCTCGTGGGCCACCGGCAGTTCGTATTCGGCGTCCACGACCAGGTGCACGCGGTATCCGAACCACTTCGTGACCTTCTCCCACGCCGTGCCGTCGTCGTGCTTGCCGTGCTTGGTCTTCACGCCAAAGTCGGCGTCGATGTCGCGGCGGCCGTCGGCCGACGGCACGTGGGCGTCCTTCCTTCGCGGCCGGGCATGCGTCCGCAGGGCCTTGCCGTCGATGGCCAGGATGCGGCCGAAACCCGGCAGTTCCGTCCGCAGCCGTTCCACCAGATCGTCGAAGATCGCGTCGACCAGGTCGGCGTTGGCCAGGAGCAATTGCAGGAAGTGGGTATACGCCCGTGGGCTCGGCACGGCGTCCTGGCCCTTGAGGAGATCGAAGCCGCAGGCCTGCCGCAAGGAGGGGTTCCGCTGCAGTTCCCGCCGGAGCGACTCGACGGAAGGGTGCTGAAAGACGATCCCCGCCAGCACCGAGTTCCAGACGGCCCGGACGGGGTAGTCGTCGCGGCCCCGGCCGCGGTCGGCCTCCAGGCGGCGCATCAGGCTTTCATCCGGCAGGTAGGCCAGGACCAGCCGCAGCCGCTCCAGGTCCCGCAGGTCCTCGATTTCCTGCCAGCGGAAGAGGCTGTTTTGTGGTAGAATGGCCATCGGCGATCTCCAGTGCAGGTATGCTGTTGTGACAACTGCATCATACCTTGCATCGGCGAGATCGCCATTTTTTCTTGGGGTCAATTCCGGAAAACTTCCGGCGTCGTCCTCTCCGCCGCCGCGCCAGGGCCGACCGCCTGGGGTAAATGAAAATCCCCGCCCCACTCATCCGCTGTAACTACAGGAACTTACGAACAAAGCAATTGGCTCATCCAGGGTGTCGCCGCAAAGTGATAATGTCCGGTTTCCGCAAAGTAGAATTGTCCTCTTTTGGGACGAGGGTCCTAGAAGGGGACAAGGATGGAACTGCGGATGAGCCGGAAGGAACGGGATCGGTTGAAGGTGGTAGCGGCATTGGCCGAGGGGCGGCTGGCCCAGGTCGAGGCCGGGCGGCGCCTGCGGCTGTGCGAGCGGCAGGTGCATCGGATCTTGCGACGGTACGAGGCCCAGAGGGACACCGGGCTGGTGCACCGGGCCCGCGGTCGGCCGTCGAACCGGCGGTTGCCGGAGACCCTCCGGCGTCGCGTGATGGCCCAGGTGACCCATGCGTATCGGGACTTCGGCCCTACGCTGGCCGCCGAGAAGCTCCAGGAGCGGGACGGCCTGGCGGTCAGCCGCAAGACGGTGCGGCAGTGGATGATGGCGGATGGGTTTCGGTAAGGTCACCAGCAGAGGGAGAAGCACCGGCAGTGGCGGCCGCGGCGGGCAACCGATTCTTGGAGACCGAAAAGGGCATTGTCCGCAAGCCGCACGCGTAAGCCTTAACCAGGCTGGGGCCTGAATCATGTAGTGGCCCGTGGCGGGCGAAAATTTCGGCCTCGCCGATCCACGTCATGTTCCTGCAATCCCAAATCTCAACCCCGGTCCGCGTGCCAGGCACCCGGCCCGTATCCAGCAAAGGCTGACCACACACCCCGAAGCAGTGCCACCCGGCGGATCCCCCTCGACTCGGAGTTCGATCTGACCGCAGCCGGGCAGAATGCGCTTACCTGAAAGCAACGCGGCGGGTAGAATCCAGTGCACTGAAAGGAGTCACGAAGATGAACGAGCAGCAGGCAAATGCGGTGGCCGAGGCCCTGTGCGGTTCGGCCTGGCACTCGGGCGGAGGAATCTGGCTCGTGTTGAAGGAGCGATCCGACGGCAGACTCGTCGTGATTTCGGACGAAGTCGTGTGTGAGTACGCCAGCCATACGGATTTCGAGAACGGAGCCAAAGAGACGGCTGCGATTCGCCTGTGCTGAATCGCCCTGACCGCAGTCCCACAATCCCTGCCATGCGTGGCTCCCGGCATGGAATACCCTTCCTCTGTGGACGCACCTCCTCAGGCGACATCCTCACTTTTTCCAGATTCACGTACACGACCCGCGCGTTCGGTAAAGGCTGACCATACGTCCTGATGCCACACGGCCCGATTGAGCGTGCCGTGCCGATCCATGTAGCCGTACCTCTGTTATTTCCGAGCCCGCCCCACCGTGGGGCGCGCAAGACACATGTCCCTTTCCGAAAGGAGACCCTGTAATGGCTTGGCGACCCCATGAGAATCTCGTTGAAGGCGAACTGGACAACACCGCCCCCGGCAAGGTGACGGGCTGGCTCAAGTTCGTCGGCCTGAAGGAAGTGGTGAAGCTGGACCTAGCGGGCGACTTCCACCGGGACATCCGAGGAACGAAGGTCCACCTGCGCAACCCGAACCCGACGCAGGACGGCGACCGTGCGAAGTATCTGGACAGCTTCTCGCTAACGCAGGCCGGCAACGTCGGCGACATGACCGCCGGGCTGCCGCCGCAAGACTATGTGGCCTACCCCTACTTTGAGTGGTACTCCGAAGCGAACGGCCGCGTCGTTCTGGAACTCGACCTGGAGCAGGTAGAGGTCATCGGGAAGCCGATCCCGACCTGTGAATCCGACCCCGTTTCGCGCGAGAAACAGCAGCAGAACATGGCGAAGTTTCTCGGCGGCATGGCCCAGGAACTGGGGCTGCCGCCCGGACGGACGATCTGCGTTGGAGCAGCCACGGTCTCAAGACCCTTGCTGGAAGGCGCTGCTCGCAAGCGACCGCACCGGATGCAACTCCTCACGAAGGAGCTCCGCCGCAAACTCCCACCTCTGGGGAGCCAGGACGGCAAGGGCGGCAAGGCCGTGGCCTACGTGAAGTTCTTTACGCCCGACTCCAGCTGGAGTTGGTACGCCGCGCAGTTTGACGGCGAGGACACGTTCTTCGGCCTCGTAGAAGGGCAGGAGAAGGAACTCGGCTACTTCAGCCTCGCGGAACTCCAGGGCGTGCGCGGGCCGATGGGGTTGCCGATCGAGCGGGACCTGCACTGGACGCCCAAGACGCTCGTGGAGATCGCCCCGGAGATGTTTACGGAAGGGGCCCAGCCATGAAAAAGTTCTGCGACAACCCGGGCTTTATCGTCCGTTGAGATCTGGGTCGAGGGCAGCGTGGCCCTGCAGCCCTCTGAACATTAGAGGGCACGGGCGGTGGGGATCACCGCCGAGACGCGTTCAATGCAGAGGTGAAAGGAGAGCGGAAATGAGCAAGATCATTGAGAACCACGGCATGCCTTGTGCCGTCTGCGGACGGCGAGCCGGGTACGCGCCCAAGAACCGATTCGGTGAACCTGACCTGAGCCCCGATGTTCCACTTGGGGATGTTGCGACATGCCCGTTTTGCGGGCGACTGTCATGCCCTGATTGTCAGGCCGAGCGCGAATGCTGCGACATGCCGGAGATTGTGGCGGCGGTAGGCATGCCCGACCTCCAACCGAAGCCGCCTCCTGATGGAAAGGAACGGTCCCCATGAAACCATTCTGCGAAAACCCGAACTGCGAAAGCCCGGGCTTCAAGGAAGTCCCTGTCTCCGTCAAGAAGCCCTCCGACCAGACGCGGACGCTCTGCGCCACGTGCGAAGAGAGTTATACCTGGGGCGTCCAGCACGGCAGGACCTCCAGCCGCGTGAAGGAGGTCTGGCTCGTGGCCGTGGCGGACAGGGGCATCGTAGCCTACGTTCGCGCCTATCCCGACGCGAAGACCGCCATCAAAGCCCTGGCAGCCTACCTGGCGGAGTTCAACGACTATGCGGGACCGGCGGACATCCGCGCCGTTCGCCGCTGGCTCCGCCAGCACGATGAGAACCTCAGCGTTGAGATCACCTGCCAAGCCTGGAAAGAAAGGAGTCCGTCGCCATGAGCAAGCCGCCCATTACGCACCTTGTCATCGACACGTCGAGCACCAACGAAGACTACAACGGCGACTGCGATTACGCCCTCGTGCCGATGACTGCCGTCTATGTGGCCGATCTCCTGTGGTACATGGCCGAGGTCGGCCGGCTGCACAGGGCCGACGACAGCGTCTATGACCTCGAGTGCTGGGACGGGACGCCGTCGTACTTCCGCTTCAACGACAGGCTGGAGGCCATCCGGGACATCTACGGCGACCTGGCCGTCGATGTGCCCAGGGGCGAACCGATCCTGTTGGCCAATGACCCGAGGTTCGGAGAGGAGGAGTTTCAGCGCGTCGAATGCCAGACCGTTCAGGCGTCGGTGGACGAGGTCTGGTGGACCGCCTACGTCAAACACACCAACGTCCGCATCGAAACGGCCCGCGTCTCCAAGAAGACCCTCCTCAAGATCCAGGACCGGTTCCCGGAAGAGGAGCGCCGTCACACCGGCAAAAGACCCGTGCCGCCGCATCCTGCGGTCCGGCACATTCATGACCTTCTGTACCTGGACATGCAGGGCAAGCGGACGTTCTACAATCCTGACAAGATCCGGGATTGCCACACGCTGGCCCAGATCGCTGAGGTTGTTGCCAAGTACATCCCAAGGCCCTCGTCCGTCAAACCGGACCGCCGCTGACGGATCACTTCCTGCGTCGCCAGCCGGACAACAACAATTCCTGTTCCATTACGCGCACTGCCAGGGCAGGTCCACCTGGACCTCCTGGCCGTGTTCAAGGAGAACCATCATGGGTGCAGACCTTATCTGCTACATCGCCTTCGGCCCCAGGAAGATCAGCCTCGGCGATCGCAAGGTCAACCAGGTCGCCCGGCAGGTCCGGGAGTACCTGGATGGCTGCATCGTGGCCGCCGAGCGGTTGCTGCTGGGCCAGAAAGACGTGCCGGACCCGCGAAAGGGACCGGTCGATGCCAAGCGGAGCATCACGCTTCGCCTGGCCCCTTCAACGTCTGAGACCATCCCCAGGTTCGGCTCTATCGAAGACCTCCGGTCACATCCCGAGTACCAGGACCTAGTCAGGCGCATGCTAGCCGATTGCGGCCGGGACGTGGAGGCGGGGCACGTGTTCGGGGGCGGGCCTGAGGACCTTGCCAAAGAGGTCCGGGACTTCGTGGCCGCCTGGAACAACGGCTGCTTCCGCGACCTGTCTTACCGCGTGGATCCCCTCCATCCCCGCCGCAAGGCCGTGGTTGCTGGCGAGTTGTCTTGGGGCGACGAGCCGGAGGGGGCCGGCTACCAGTTCCTCAAGAAGGCATTCGGCCTGACCATCGCCCAACGGCTTGGCGTGACCTGAACCTGATTCCGTCTGCCCACGTGGCAGCCATAGAAAGAGAGGCTGGAAATGGCCGATCACTTTCCCGGTGAAATCCACATTGGTGGTCCCATCCCCAGGGCCGTCCTGCAGAAACTCATCCGCGCCGCTGCGGACGAAGGCGTGTCTGTTGAAGGTTACGGCGGCCCCGATGCCGGCGATGACGACCTCCAAAAGGCATTTCAGGAGGGAACAATCGTCCGCCTGTACGCCGACCAGGCCCGGTATGGAATGTTCGAGGCCCTCGAAGGGTTCCTGGTCAAACATCGTATCCCATTCGACCGGTCCTCCGAGGCGTTCTGCGAGTACAACGCCGAGGTGGTTCGCTACCGGGGCGGCAAGGAGGCCGTCGTCCTGCCGGCCGATCAAAACGGCCATGTCCTTCTGTGTCGCGAGGACATCGCCGCCATCCTGGATGATGCCTTGCTGGACGCCTCGGCCAAGGTGGAGGCGATCCGCCGCCTCGTGAACCCGCCGGATACGGAGCCCTTGAGCCCTATCCGATTCACCTGAGCCTGCCAAGAGAAAGGAGGTGACCCCATGTGCAAGGCCCAGGAAGTCAACATCGCCCGCATCCTCTACGATGCCTACCCTGACAGCGACCTTCTGCCGCTGGACCCTGAGCGGGACTGCCGCGACCTGCAAGCCCTGCTTGAGAAGGTCCGGAGCTCCAGCATAGGTGACACGCTGTTTCAGTTCCTCGTCTTCGAGGTCGTCGAGGGCGGCGAAGGCACGCTCGAAGGGGCCATCCGGGTCCTCAAGCGGGCCCGAAAAGACGTCGACGCGGTCCTTCAGGCCCTCTTCTGTGCCCGAAGTGGACGTAACGAGGAACATTGCAGGCACCGGAACCGCGGCCCTCGTCCCACCGACCTGGGCATCTGGCGGTGCCGCGACTGCCGGCGGGTCCTCTACCGCTCGTACAGACAGATCGCCGAGGGCGGCACGCCGTACTGCCCCGCCTGTGGCCGCTGGATGGAGTTGGCCTGAAGTTCTGCCTTTCCCTCTTCACGTCCCTTGAACGAAAGGAGGAGCCCACCATGCTCTACAGCGGCATCCGTGCGCGCGGCCCGCCCTGAGAGGCGAAGTACCTGCGCGAAGTGAATCGCAAGCGTTTGCAGGTGAACCCGTTTCAAAGGACCCCAAGCACAAGGAGATTCACATGCGTATCATGTTTATCAACAACGACGGCGGCGGCTATGCCGACTACGTCGAGGTGGCCGCCGGCACGACGGTGGATAAGTTCTTCAGCCAGCAGATCGCCGGCGGCAAGGCCGAGGACTACCTCATCCGAGTCAACCGCCAGCCCGTGCCCCGCGACTACGTCCTCCAGGAGGGCGACCGCGTGACCGTCACGCCCACCAAGATCGAGGGTGCCCTGGCCGCCTGACGACCGCGAACCGTGCAAGGGGCATCCACTCTCCTCAAAGGGTGGGTGCCCCTTCACCTTTTTCTGGAAGGGAGAACCCCATGGAAAACGAACTCTCCGGCCGAAGGCTCTGGCAGGTGGCCGGCGCCATCCGCGACCGGCTGCATGCCGTCCGACTGAGCCGGTTTCACAAAGCCCAGGGCCAGATCCAGGGTCTCGCCTCTGACCTGGCGGAACTGGAATCAGTCCGCCGCAAACTCAGCCTCTGTGTCGCCCGGAGCTGGACCGCGGCCGCCGGCAGCCTGATGGACGAGGCCGCGCGGCTCTTCCGCAGCCTCAACTTCACGAGCAAGGACGCGGAACTCGGGCTCAATAAGCCCGAGGTTGCAATCCCGAACGTGCGGGACGTCCTTGAGGAACTCTTGCAGGCGGAGGAGGAGTTCGAAGGGCTCCGGTATTACCCCGAGGATCAGATCCTCGCTATCGTCACCGACACGATTGAACTCGAAGGCATCTACCTGGGCGACTTCGAGGTGCAACTGCACATCGCGGCTCTGGGCGACCCAAGTTTTCGGAGCCTCTATCGCGTCGTGGCCCTCGACCCCCACCCCTCCGTCCGCAACGAGGCAGTCACCCATCCTCACGTGAGCGAGGAGCGGCTCTGCGCAGGCGACGCCGGCGCCGCCATCGACACCGCCCTGGCCGGGGGCCGAATCTGCGACTTCTTCATCCTCGTCCGGTCGGTCCTCACGAACTACAACCGCGACTCCGCCTACGTGACCCTGGAGGACTGGGACGGCGCCGCCTGCCACGACTGCGGCAGCGTGATGGGCGAGGACGACACGTATTACTGCACCTCGTGCGACAACGATTTCTGCGGCGAGTGCTCGTCCTGTTGTTCGCGCTGCGATGAAACCACGTGTCTCGGATGCCTTGAGACATGTCCCGTCTGCGAGGACAGCGTGTGCAGCGGCTGCATGACGAGGTGCCCGGAATGCGGCGAGCGGCTGTGCCGCCGGTGCCGCGAGGAAGCAAGGTGTCCGTGCCTGAACGAGGAACCCGAAACCCAAGAGGAGGAAAAACATGACGCCGACACAAGTGGAATCGAAGACGCCTCAGAACGTGGAGAAGCCGACGGGACCGGAGGCACCCGCGACCCCGACGAAGCCGCAACCCCCGTCGCAGCCCAAGCCGCCGAGGAAGGAGCCGGAGAGGATCGTGCTTCGGTTCACACCGACGGCCTGGGCGAAACTGCTCTACTTCCGTGACTTTGGCGACACTGAGGTCGGAGGATTCGGCGTCACGGCGAAAGACAATCTCCTCCTGGTCGAGGACTTCGTCACGGTTCGCCAGAAGGTCGGCATGGCCAGCGTCTCGTTCGATGACGACGCGGTGGCCGACTTTTTCGAGAGCCAGGTGGACGCGGGCCGAAAGCCCGAACAATTCGGCCGCCTATGGCTCCATAGCCATCCCGGCGACTCGCCGCAGCCGAGCATGGTGGATGAAGAGACGTTCGAGCGGGTCTTCGGCCGCTGCGAATGGGCCGTGATGTTTGTCATCGGCCGGGGCGGGAAGACCTACGCGCGGCTGCGATTCAACGTGGGTCCCGGCGGCGAGGCCGTGATCCCTGTCGAGGTGGACTATAGCCGCGAGTTCGGCCCCACCGACCGCGAGGCGTGGAAGGCGGAGTACCAGGGCAACATCAGATCTGACCCCTGGACGTGGTCGCTTGGCGAGACATTCGGGGCCTCACCCAGGAAGGAGACTTCCGTGAGCCTGGCCGACGACTGGCTGGACGCCTTCGAGGAAATGGACCCGGCCGACCGAAGGTTCGTCATCGACGAACTGGCGGCCCGGCCTGAACTCTGGGACGAAAGCGAGGTGGTGCCATGGTAACCCCAACGCAAGATGCGAATGAACGCTACAGCCGCCAGCGCGACCTCGTTCCGCCCGAGCGGCTGGCGGCGTGCAAGGCCACGGTCATCGGCGTGGGGGCCATCGGCCGGCAGGTGGCCCTGCAACTGACGGCCATGGGGATCCCGTGGCTGCAACTCGTGGATTTTGACTCGGTGGAGGAGAGCAACCTGGCCAGCCAGGGGTACCTCCAGGACGACCTTGGCAGGCCCAAGGTCGAGGCGACGGCGGACCTCTGCCACCAGGTCAATCACATGCTGGAGATCCACTCGCTCAACACCCGTTTCCGCCGCAGCATGGAGATCGGCAACGTGGTCTTCTGTGCTGTGGACAAGATCGACGTCCGGCGCCTCATCTGGGAGGCCGTGAAAGACAAGATTGACTTCTGGGCGGACGGCCGGATGAGCGCCGAGGTCATCAGGGTTCTGGTAGCCCATGATCCTGTCAGCCGCAAGCATTACCCCACCACCCTCTTCGCCGCCGAGGAGGCTTTCACCGGTTCCTGCACCGCCAAGACGACTATCTACTGCGCCAACATTGCCGCAGGTCTCATGCTCGCCCAATTCGCCAAGTGGCTCCGGCGGTTGCCCGTCGACCCGGACCTCATCCTCAACCTACTCACTTGCGAAGTGCTGACTTCGGGAGCAAGATGAAGCTCTGCGGCCTCCCCGGCCGCAGGAACCTGTCAACTTGTCGGGCGGTTGCGCCGGACCGCTTTTCAGAGGCCGTAGCCCGTGGCCAACAGCCCATCACAGCATTCATTGAAGGAGGCCATGCCTGGATCCCGACGGATCCTTGTGGAGAAAGCTCTTGCCATACGACGGGACGGGAGTAACATGTGGCTGTCGCCTTTCCTCTTGCCGAAGCATCTGCTGACCTGGGTAGGAGGTATTTAAGGCCTCAAGGCGCATATTAAGGTTAGAGACTGCCAGAGGCAGGAGTAAGGCGTAGAGGAGGAGCAGCCATGAGTAGATCAAGCATTTGGTTCAAGAGCGCACTGATAGTTGTCGTAATTGCATTGGCTGCACTGGCGCTGTACTTCTGGCACGGTTCCGACCGGACAGGAAGAGTAGCTGTAGGTTATCTCCCGATTACCGCAGACCTCCCCTTGTTTGTTGCACTCGAGAAGGGCTACTTCCGTGATGCAGGTGTGGACGTTGAACCGATCAGGTTCCAAACCAGCAACCAAGTGGCTGAGGCTCTCGTGGCCGGACAGATTGATGCCACCTCGGTCATAGCACTCACCGTGCTTTTTTCTGTCGAGGCCAACGCACCAGGGCAGTTCAGGATATTCCTTGTGGCCGTTGTTGACAAGAATAGCTCCATTCACAACATTCTTGTTCGCAGCGACTCCCTCGTCAGGAATCTCGGCGACCTTAAGGGAAGGACGATCGGAGTGTTCCCGGGATCGAACTACGTCAGCTACACGAAAGCCATAATGAAGAACTTCCTGAATCCCGAGACAGAACTTACGATCGTTCAGATGAGGCCAGAGGTTCAGCTTGAAGCATTGCTCTCCGGCAAGGTGGACGCGATTTTCACCCTTGAACCAACCGGGACGGTAGCCCTGCAAGAAGGGCATGTCCGCGTCCTATCGCAGAACCCGCTTGCAGAATACATCATGGCCCCCTTTCCGACGTCAGCGAGTGTGCTCTCGACGAAGTTTCTGAATGAAAGACCGGATGTCGCAAAGAGGTATCAAGCCGCGATTGACAGAGCCGTTGACTTCATAAGGGCCAACGAGAACGAGGCTCGCAGTTACCTCCCAAAATACACTGGCGTTTCCGAGAGTGTCGCAGGAAAATCAGGGCTTTACATTCTGTGGAAGGTTGGCGACATTCGGCACGACATGATCCAGCGATATGCCGACCTCACTCATGAACAAGGCGATTTGCCTCAGGCGATCACTGTCCGTGACATGTTTGTCGACAGGTGAGTGGTAGACAGAGGCGAGGCTCATTACTATGGAACAGGCGATCGTCATCCAGGAAGTCTGCAAGTCGTATTTCGATAGCAGCAGGGATCGCCCACAAGAGACCGTTGCCCTTGCCGACGTGAGCTTCACGGTGCGGCCAGGTGAGCTGGTGACTATCTTCGGTCCGAACGGTTGCGGCAAGACGACGCTGCTGAACATTGTCGGCGGGCTTGACCAGCCTGATCGGGGAGTTGTGAGAGTGCCGACAGGCAACGGCGGAGTATCGCGCGTTGGCTTTGTTTTCCAGAACTACACCGAGTCGCTGTTCCCGTGGCGATCGGTGCTGGCAAACATCGGCTTCCCGCTTGAGTTGGCGGATGTGGACAGGAAAGATCGCGATAGGCGCGTCCGTGACATGTGCGACGCGCTCGGAATCAAGGTGGACCTTGCAGCATATCCTTATCAACTCAGCGGGGGGCAACGACAGCTGGTCGCAATTGCCAGGGCTCTGGTGTCGAGGCCAGAAATCGTTCTGATGGACGAGCCCTTCTCTTCTCTGGACTACCAGAACAAAATCATGATCGAACAGCGACTGCTCGATCTCTGGCAAGAGAGTGGCGTGACGATCCTGCTGGTGTCACACGATATCGACGAGGCAATCTACCTTGCTGACCGTGTGGTTCTGCTCAGCCGCAGACCAGGGCGCGTGCTGGAGGTCTTGGAGACGCGCCTTGAAAGGCCCCGAAGGTTGGAGCAAATGGTGGAATCGCCGCGATTCCTCGAACTGAAGGCCAGGGCACTCTCTGTATTCAGGGGGGAAATTGGCGTATGAACAAGACCGCCCTGCTGGGAGTGGCCTGTTTTCTGGCGCTTTGGTACTGCGTATCCGGTCTGGGGCTGGTGAATCCCGTTCTCTTTCCGATGCCCCATGTCGTCGCAATCAAAATGGCCGAGTTGGTGTATACGGGCCGGGCCATTTCGGATGTCGTTGGGACAGTCTATCGGACTGCAATAGGCTTTGCCGCGGCTGCAATCATCGGCATAGGCCTTGGGCTCGTGACGGGCTACCTGAAGTCTGTGTATGGCGCCTTGAACTTCTTGATCGATTTCTTCCGGTCGATTCCAGCGACTGCCCTCTTTCCGATGTTCATGCTGTTCGTGGGCATTGGCGATCTGGCGAAGGTCTCGGTCGTGATCTTTTCCTGCGGCCTGATCAACATGGTGCACGCCGCATACGGAGTGAGAAACGCAAGGCAATCTCGTATACTGGCCGCTCGATCTATGAGAGCAACGAAATGGCAGACTTTCGGCAAGGTGATATTCCCCGAGGCGATGCCTCACGTGTTCGCTGGCCTGAGAACAACACTCTCCCTGTCACTGGTGCTCGTGGTGGTAATGGAAATGTTCATCGGGACGCAAGCGGGGCTGGGACAGAGAATATACGAGGCACACCTCATGTTCCGCATCCCTGAGATGTATGCGACCATCGGCATTGCGGGGATACTGGGGTACCTCATGAACAAGGGCTTTGTGCTATGCGAAAGGAAGCTTGTGCACTGGGCGGGCAAGTGAGACCTCGCCTTTGTGCTTGGAGGACTCCATATGACTACTCCTCAAGGATTCCAGGACGCCTTTTTCGCTTTCACGTACACTTTCTTGCTTGAGCCGCCGATAGACCTTATTAAGTTGGCTGCAGGAGCGCGCCGCTTCTTCTCCGGGAAGCTGCCCAGAGGCGCAATCAGAGTACGCGACGGATCTGGAGATGGTGACCATGTTGAGGCGTTTCTGGCGCTGAGGTGTCCCGAATGTGACGTGCCTTTCGGGCCATATCAATGTGATTTGCAGCTCCGGCTGTATGACGAGACGCGGCACCGCTATGTGCGACGCGTAATTGAAGGCCTGTCTCTTTCTTGGCAGGTCAGAGTTCTCCAGTCCGGTGTCGGGACGGTGACTTTCTACCTTGGACGCGAACCGTCGTGGGAAGTAGGCATTGGCGAGGCAATTGCGATATCAAGGGCAGCAACAGTTGTATCTCCCCAGGCCGAGGCAGGTCGGTTGGCATTCGGTCCCTCCTCTTCAATAACCCGTCTCTTTCCTTCGCAACGAGAGCGCGGGACATTCTTCGGGCTCTTCTGCGGCACCGTACGAAATCTCGCGAAGGGGGCCAGGATTCGATGGGCAGAAATTGCGTGGAAGATGGTGGTTCCTGGGGCCGTCTTTGCCAATCCATACGTGACCATCAGGCTGGAACTTCCGAGCCAGGTCGCAACGGTGGGGGATCTCCTGTCGGATACCAACTGGCGTAACGATCTTGCCCGCGTTGTTCTACGCGTGAGGCAGGAATGGAAGCAAGTCAACCAGAGCTATGTCGCGAGGCAAATGGACAGTCTTGCTAGCTGTACACCCCACGACCGTTACTGGCTTTCCTTACACCTGCGCTCGTGCACGTACATGTATTGTATGGATGCCTACACTGCGGACGGGTACCCGCGCGCTTATTTCCGCTCTTTGCTAGACACTATCGAGTTGCTGCGCGCCCAATGGCACGCCTACACAGTATATGGCGAGTATCTGGATGGACTGCTTCATGAGCTTTCCGGGCCGGATGTGCTTGCCCGCTGGACTTCTGCACGATCGGTACTGAGTGACATTGCGAAAGCCAGACGACAACTCGCGAGCTGCCTCGAGAGTCCCATCTCTCATAAGAGGGCGGCCGGATCGTTACAGGAGGTATTTGCCCAGGGCCTTGACGTCTTCGGCATTGAGCGCCTCGAGGCACTTGTTCTGAGGAAGCTGCAGATGGTGGATCGCCTCTATTCCGACCTGCTAGAACTCTCCAGAGCGGCTGAACTGAGCACGCTGTTGCCGTCCAAACTGCCGTGATGCTGAGGACGGGTTGAGAATCACTGGCGAGCCGGTCTCCTGTCTGTGAGTGACCCTATGTCTGATTACAATGTTGCGGCAGCAATCTACTTAGCGCGAAGCCTGCGCGACTTACGCTTTCTCGATGTACTGTTGTCCGTACGGAGACTGGGCGACGAGGGTCACTCATTATATAAGCTGGTGAAGAAGGAACACGATGGCTGCACAGCTCTAGTAAGGAGACTTCGTGCGCTCCGACCGTGCAGTGAAGCGGAGGCGCAAGCGCTGTGCGTCGAAGCTCAGGTATTCGTGGAGAACGAGGAGGTTCTGGTTGACGCGAAGCGCAAGCTGGCCAGAAGCACCAAAGGCCGTAATGACTTGGCCGTGTACATGATCTTGTCCTGTTACAATTGGGCATGCAAACATCCTGCGCAGCCGCTATGGGGGCAACGGCGAAGAGATATGCTGGCACTTGGCAAGATGGAGAGTGGTGAGCAGTGATTCGGAGGATTTCGCGAATGAAAACGGGCAGGCAGGGGGGGGTCAATTGCAGGCAAGCATAGAGCCCGTGAGCTTAGCGGAGGCCACCCCATGCCCAAGTGGCGTGACCGCCCTTCTATCGAACGTATTGTGTGGGGATTTCTGTTGCGGTTGTGGCGCATGTATTGCGGTGTGCCCGAGGAACGCCTTTCAACTGCGTGCAGATGGAATCGTAGAGTTGAGACCTTCGTATGACACCGTTCTGTGCAGAGGGTGTTTTCTGTGCGCTCGGGTCTGCCCTTCACTCGAAGAGGGATCGCGGCGTCGCTTCGAGGAAAGGCGAGCGGCAAGGAGCCCTGTTGGCCTGGGACAGACCAGAGCTACTGTGCGAGCTTGGGCCACAAGTAACCGCATTCGCAAGAAAGCGAGCAGCGGGGGCGCTGTCACTGGACTGCTTCTCTGGGGGCTGGGCTCCGGCCTGTTCGACGGAACGGTTGTTACTGGTCGTAACGCAGAGAAGCCGTGGCTACCGCACCCGATGCTTACTTCGGATCCTGAGATGGTTGTGGAATGCGCACAGTCAACATATGCGATCACTCCTGCTCTAACTGCCTTCCGCAATCAGCAGGGTTGTGGTTCCTCGGACTCTGTCGCCGTTGTGGGCCTGCCTTGCCACATGCGCGCACTGGCACGGATTGAGCAGCTTCGCGGGTTACTGCCATGGAAGCTTCCTAAGATAGCGGTCAGGTTAGAACTCGCCTGCTCGTCCGCCACGTTGATATCAGGAGCAAAGTCCCTGATCCAGACGGTATGCGATGTTCGGCTGGATCAAGTGGCGGAAGTGAAATACCGAGAGGGAGATTACCCCGGTTGCTTCTGTATTACCACCAAGGATAGACGAAAGGTCAGTGTGCCTTTTTGGCAGATGGTCACGCACTTTCAGCAGTTCAAACCCTGGAGATGTCAGGTCTGCAGCGACTGGGTTTCAGGGCTGGCTGACCTCTCCTTTGCGGACGGAACCGACGACCCTTTCTCGCTGAGCCGCTCCGGTCAGACCGGAGTCCGGCAGTCATTCGTCTTTGTCTGGTCTCGCCGCGGAGAGGATCTTCTTCGCTCTGCAGTAGAGACTGGATATCTGGGCTGCGAAGAGAGCATCTTCAAGGCGAATGCAGGACTTGAACTGAAGAAGAAGCGACTTGCTGAGGCCACGAAGGTCTTGAACGGCAGAGGCAACATCGAGTTGCTTGCCAACATTCATACAAGGCAGTGGGCACTATGAATTACTGGCACATCGCGAGAAAGAACATCGGCGTCTACACGAGAGCCGAGCAGGAAAGGCTGCGAAGGGGAAGGGTCCTGATTTGCGGCCTCGGCGGCGTAGGTTCATACCAGGCGGAACTACTGGCGCGGTTGGGTGTGGGCGCTCTTACCTGCGTCGACGCCGGTACCTTTCACGTGTCCAACTTAAATAGGCAGGCCTTGTCCTCGGTACGCTCCGTCGGAAAAAGGAAGGCGTGTTTCGTCGCTGCAAGACTCCGGGAGATCAACCCACTTGTGGCCGTCCGGGCTGTGCCTCACCGCATCACAACCGCCAATGCGGAGAGGCTGGTTGCTGGGCACGACATGGTCTTGGAGGCCGTCGACAACACCCGAACGAAGATCGTCATTCACGAAGCTGCGAAGGCAGCAGGTATACCCAGTGTCGCTGTACTGGGTGGTCCTAGGCACAGAGGGTTTGTGTCTGTGTTGCTTCCTCGCGGCCCTGATTATCAGACCGTTCTCGGAATTCACGATAAGGAGAGGCTTGCGCAAGACACCCATTTTTGCAATAACGAACTGCAACTCAAGTCCTTGCGGGTGAAGAGCGCCTTGAGAGATGGAGCCCCGTTCGAATGGGCAAGTCGTTTTCTGGCTGGTAAGGCACCTTGGGCAACGGACGTCTTGAGAGCACACATGATCGCTCTGTTGGCAGTTAACGAGGCTGTCTCGTACTTGACTTGCGGAGAAGTTTCCGCTCCTGCCCCCAGAGCTATTATAATCAATCTGTCGCGCCGGAACATGGTAGAGGTGCAGAGGCCCCCCGACGGTCAGCATTGGGATTATGGCGGGCTGTGAGATTCCTGCAGATACCGTGGGCTTTCTTTCCCATCCTCGGCAAGCCCCTCTCAAGCCGAAAAGCCGGACTGTCGAGCCCCTGTCACCTCTGACAGAGATTAACCTCCGCAAACATCGGGCATCCGCCAAGGCACATCTTCTTGTGAGGACAATCGGGGCACCTGTCCGCCAGCAGCCTCTCTCGGAACTCTGCGAAGAGTCGCGAGTGGCACCACACCTCAAGGATGTTGCATCCCCGGATGGGTATGCCTTCCACTATGGGCTCCATGAACGAACAGGGGTACATGCGCATACTCTCGGACACGAACATTGAGAACCGAGCAGCTTCGCACGCGTCGTAGAAGGAGGGGTCAAGCATCGTATGGGACACCAGGCCGGACACCATGCAGCTGTCGAAGCCGAGTTTGAATGGCGCGCTTGCCTCCTGGATGAGTGCGAAGAACTCATCGAGGTGATGGCTCCTCGCCAAGACTGCGTGCGTGTGATGCCGGCCAACGGGTTTGTAGCTCAGAAACACGATTGCGTTGACGCCATCCAGAAAGTTCGGTGGATCGCGCAGCCAGGACAGGGCAGTCCGTATGCTTTCGGCATCCAGCACGAAGTGCACATTTGTCCGCACCCCCGCCTTGATGAGGACCGATAAGGCTGTTCCCGTCTCCCTGTAGGGCCGATACGCACTGACGGCAACCGCGCCGCAGAACTCCACGGTGGCGTCGATGATTCCAGATTGGAGTCCCCGCCCATTGGTCGCGTAAGAGGGCACGATTCCATATTGCTGGCGCGTCAGTCTGAGGATGTCGCGGAAAGCCGGGTGTTGATTCGGATTGCCCCCGCCGAGAGCCACCTGCACGACGCCCATCGTTGCCGCCTGTTGCATGATGCTCTCGTAGTCAGAAAGCGACATGTGGGGGCCGCGTGGCGTGGAGTTCCTGTAGCAGGTGGGGCAGCCGCGATCACACCAGTTGGTGATCGAGATGTCGATCAGCTCAGGGCCGTGCCTGGACCAGACTGGCTCTGGGGATCCCTCATCCTCGACACGCGCAAAGAAGCCGGTTTCGGGGTTGAAGAGGGTCGTGTAGTGCTCGTCGGTGTAGTACCGGACCCGGAGCATTGACCTCACCAAGTGCACCGGAGGGCATCCACATAGAGTTGGGGATGGTCTATCTCGAAACTCTCGCAGCAGAAGAAACTCTCGACCGGGCTCCCATCACTATCCAATTCCCCGATCCATACCTCTTGTCCCGAAGCAAGCGCCTCCTTTGCTCGCTGTCCGGTAGCCTTTGATATTTCCAGCTTAACGAGGTCCACGATGCTCTTCGCTCGCCTTCCGCGCCGCCTGTCGTGAACGGCCTCCTTCGCATTCTTCATCTTGCTCTTTAGGACCTCGAACAGATCCTCAAACAGGGGCTTCAGCACCGAAGACTTCCTTGCCCCCATTGCCGCCACAAAGGTCTGTTTGGAAGGTTGCCCTTGGCACATGATGACAAACGAGGTCGAGGAGCTGTTCGTAACGAAGTCAAACCTGATCTTCATGACCATCCTCCGCCCACGCAGCGTGCATCGCCGCCATCAGGGCTGCAAGCCCCACGGGGAAGTACTCCGAGAGGCTCTGCATCTGCCAATCTCTCCCCCAGCTCTCCTTCGCCAAGCCGAGGAATCTGTCCGACCGAATGGCGTCTCTCAGGGCCTGCACGCACTGCTCGGCCATACCGTACTTCTGGTAAAGAAACTCCTCCAAACACCCGTACTCCGCCGCGTAGTACTGCTCGTACTCCCCACGAACATCGACGGCCCGGCCGATGAAGAACTCGTGAAACCTCTCGACAAGCTCTGCCGCATACGTGCCAGGCCTCACTCCCGCCGCTCGGCAAAGGTCCTTCTTGGTCGGGCAGCGACCTGCTACGACGGCGACCCCGACGTTCGTCTTGTGCAGCAGAATCCTCACAGCATCCTTAGCCATTGCCGTTCCTCGAAGAGCTGCTCAAGATTTCCTCGAAAGCCCTTGCGGTTCTCGGTCACATGCTCCTTCCGAAGGCGCGACGCAATGGTCGGATGTCTCTTGGCAAAATCGCGGAAGAGATCCCGCGCCGGGCACGTGTAATGCTGTCCAAGAACGTTCCATAGGTACAGCATCGCTTTCCCAAGCTCAGAGTATGCGTCGCGCCAGTCCTTCCCAGTCGAAAGAAGCAAACGGCTGACGTGCTCCGCAAGAGTATCGATCGGGTAGATGCCGCCACGCATGCCGTGGTAAGAAGTGCCAAACACCTTAGAGCAAAATGCCGCGAACGCTTGGTCGTCCAGAGCATCGAACATCTCGAAGAGGGTTCCGATGTTCGCATGCGGGCAACGACTGGTGTCGTACCGACTCAGCAAGTGGCAGGCGATCTGTGGACCCATGTAGTGACCTTTTGTACAGGCATCTTTTAGCCTAGCAGCGTCCCTTTCCGTAATCTCGGTCTCGTCCAGGTCGAACACGCAATTGAGGAGAACCGTCTCATGCCACGGTTGTCGCTCAATGAAGGCCATGACAGCGTCGTCGCCGAGGTGTCGGGAGGCGTAGAACAAGTACTCCTGTAGCCCCTCAGCCACAGCCTTCCCAGGCTGTGTCAGTTGGGCGACGAGTTCCTCGAAGCGGGCCCTGTCCTTGGGTAACAGGACACTGAGCAGGAAATCCGACAGGAGGAAATCCCTGCACGCGTCGAAGGTGAAGTTGAGCACTTCTTTGGCCCCAAGAACGCTTTCGGGAAATAGGTCTCGCCTCACGAGGATGTCCTCGTCCACAAGATCCTCGAGCACGGGAAGTTGACAGTGGCTGAATATCCCGATTGGCACGTTGGCGTAGGTATCCTGTTCCACCATCCAGTCGATCACCGTCCGCAGCAGAGCTTGGTACGGATGGCGGTTGCCGAGCAGCACGCCCGTCTTCCCGATGGACCTGGACTTGAGGGCGTCAAGCTTGTGAGCGAAGTACTGCCGGAACAGTGCCTCGCGCCTGATGTGCCGCAGTGGCTTCATTAACCGTTCGCGGCTTGCTGCTGGGTCGCCATAGGCCTCGCAGAACATCCTTAAGAGGAAGGGGTCCTCTTGGAACTGACGAAGGACATGGTCCGACATCAGCGGTCGGCTAATCCTGAAGAACCGGAGGTAGCCATCCACCAACCGCCGGCGGTGCTCTTCCCCCATTAGTTGGTGAATCTCGCGCTCGACGATCATCTGGTCCGCGAAGCTGCTCTTGAGCAGGCTCCCGAACCGGGCGTCAAAGTACTCTGAGCGGCAAGTCAGAATGATGCGGATGCGCGGAAAGCCCAGGCACTTCTCTATGAAATCCTCAACCTCCTGAGGGAAGACCGACAGGTCGGAATGCTCGTTGATGGCGTCGATAAGGATAACACCTGCCGTGCCCCGTCGGCGAGCCTCGTCCTCAATATCGCTCAGCAGGTCGTCAATGGTGCCCGGACAACGGTCTCCGTAAATCGACCGGGCGACAAAGCTCTGGAGCTGTCCTCGGCCTACGCTGTTCAACTCCTTTCCGGTGAAGTACGCGCATGGAATGCCTCGCTTGGCCAGGCAATTCTCCGCCAGGTCGCAGACGAAGTTGGTCTTCCCTTGCCCCGCCCGGGACACGACTGCAAAGACCTTTGCCTTTGCTGCGTCCAGGTTCTTGAGATGGTCCTTAATCTCGCAGTCGATCAGGGCTCGGGCGGTATCTCCGATGCGCCAGGCCACTTCGTCAAACACGTTCTTTTTGTCATCGGGTACACGCCGAGCCAACTGTGCTCGCCCCTCTCGCTTCAGGTCGGCGAGCGACGCAGTCAGTACCCGGAGGACCTCTTGCAGGAGTGCCACGTCTTGGTCAACGGCATCGTAAGTCCATGACAGTCTCTCGTCCGGGATTCTGACGGCCAGAAGAGCCAGGCCAACCTTCTGCAAGAAGCGATTGAGGTCATACAGGTCCAATCGCTCGATGTCACTCGACAGCTTTCTCAGAAACAGTGTCGGGTGGCAAAAGAGCCGGGCTCTGTCCTTGATGTCGCCAATCTCAACAAACACGTCAGGAATGTACTTCTTGCTGTTCTTCTCGGAGGCGAGGCGGTTGCGCAACCGGGTTAGGAGGACCTCTGAGATCGCTTGGCCGGCTCGCTGGAGAACGGGGACAGCAAAGGTGGCCTTTGCCGAAATTCGCCTCGACAGGGCTTCTCGTGTGATCTCGCCGGCCTGAGGGGCGTACTCAGCAGCCATTTCATACAGGGTGGCCCCCAAACTCCCTGCGTCCCGGCTGTCGTGCGTCGCGACCGATGCAATGAGGCAATTGTTGCTGTCAACTGCGTCCCGCCCAGACCTGGGGGCGAAGTCAAACGGGACAACGACGAAGTGTTTGAGAAGTGCCAACACATCGTCTCGCCTTGGCTTCTTGCCGACCGCCGCCCTGATGCCTTCTTCGAAGCCCTCAACCACCCGCTGCTTGGATTGGAACTTGCGAACCTTGGTGTAGAAGGATTGGGCGTTTGCAGACGTGCGAGACCAATCGAGGACGTCTTTAACGTGGGTGCGAACTGTGGCATTGTTGCACACCTCGCCAATCGCAAGCCCCACCGCGTCTAGGTTTGGCTGGAAGCTACTCTCCGACATCTGTCTCCACGCTTGCCGAATGACTTCGATGAACTCGTTGTTCTTGCTGAACGTAATGCTGTGCCTGGCTTGAAGGTAAAGCGTGCAGGCGCCCGCAGGCGCCCCGCAAGCAACGATGACATCATCGAGAGGACAGTCCTGATTGCGCTGCTGAAGTCGCACCTCCTGCACGACACCATCGGGCATGCCTCGGGCAACCTCTTGCCGCAATAGTTTGATCAAGTAATAGACGGCTACCAGAAGCTCGAAGCGGATGCCTCCTCCGCCGGTCGAGAATGGGCTGACGGGTGTTGCCTTCTTAACCATCTGCGACATCCCCCCGCAAGGGGTTCTTCCGCGCGACGCCAAACTGAACTCCCGCTGCCGTGGGAAAAGCAACCGGAGCATCAGTCCAACGCCAACATGTTACTACGTTGGCGGAGATTCGCAATATCCTGTCTGGGCATTGCCCAACCCAGAGGGAGGAGGCGCACCAACGGCTACCGACAAGTCCCCAACCAGAGCGACCACAAGGCCAGAACGAAGAGCGGTACCCTGACTCGCGGTCTACCTTGCGGGACCAGGCTCACCTTTGGTCTAGACAGTGGGGAGGGGTTCAAGGAACTGCTCTTGAATCTTCAGAATAACGGCTCCCAGATCACGGAGCCATCGCCCTCTCAGGCGCTTGTCTTGCAGCATGACCGCGCAATCTTCTTCAAGACACAAGTAACATGAGCAGGCTGCGGACTGCCACCAGGCAGTCCATACTTTGTAGGTGCTGGCATGAGAAAGGAACGCTCTTCCCCTGAATCCGGCTCGCAGTCAATTGATGACTCCAGAACCCCCCGGGCCGAACCTGAATGGATAGGAAAGGTCCTTTCCCTTGCAGAGCGGGCGACCGCAGATTCCCCAGCAAACCCTCAGGCTGGTAAGCCTGTTTCAGGGCGCGAGAAGATGTGACCCTCACGAGGCCAGGGGCACACCCGGCCTCTTAATCCGCTCAATCCCGCCTGCACCGACACTGGTCTTCGTCGTTCCGCCTGTGGGCTCCTGTGATTCCTCTGTCAGCATCTCCTCCACAGCCTCCACGAACTCAGGACGGCTGGTAAGCCGGTCCAGAATGGCGTCAGCCATCTGCCTCCTCTGAAGGAGTTTCCTTGCCGCGTCGTCCGACAGCGGGAATCCGCACTTCCCGCACTGAACCGAGGTCGGAACGTTCTCCAGGCCGCACCGCAGGCAACGTACGACGTCGACCGCCACGTTGGTCTCGGGGTCGATCTTCTTCTTGCCGAATGCGGCCAGAATCTGATCGTCCACCTGCTTGCCGCTGAGGTGGGTGTAGACCGCCGCCGTCCTCCCCCCTTGCCGCCAGCCGAAGTGCTCGTTCATCACCGCCTCGGTCAGGCGGGGTGCATAGTGGGTGGCCAGAGAATGCCGCAACAGATGGGGCCGGATCGGCTTCTTTATGCCCGCCCTTCTCGCCAGCCCCTTGAGCATCTCGTGGGCCCAGTCGTAGCTCAGGTGCCTGTCCGGAATCACCCGCCGCACCTGGATGTTTATCCACACCGGCGCATCGGGCTGCTTGCCGGGGTTCACGTCCAGCCAGGCCGCCAGCGCCACGCTTGCGGCCGGCGTCAGCCGCACGCGGCGGGAGCCGGTCTTGCCATCCACCAGTATCTGGCCGCTGTACTCGTCGAACACCACATCCTTTCGCCTGAGCGGAAGAAACTCGCCGATCCTGCAGCCGGAGCCAAACAGGCCCAGGATAAACGCCCTGTCACGCATGTTGCTTGCCAAACCTGCCACCCGGTTCACCTCTTCAGGGGTCCAGACGTC
>Ga0315285_10000543_pt1 | contig 39059 bp, 58 predicted proteins | sample YL17G09_36_MG_FD_203698 | JGI IMG/M metagenome (GOLD analysis project Ga0315285, IMG submission 203698) | Sediment microbial communities from Yellowstone Lake, YNP, Wyoming, USA - YL17G09_36 | ecosystem: Environmental > Aquatic > Freshwater > Lake > Sediment | place: USA: Wyoming | collected...
TTCTTGTTTTTCTAAATCGCACATACTATTTCACCTCTTTTTCATCTAACAGATTAATAACAATACTTCTTTTCTTTAGTTTCCAGATCTTCTCCGGTGCCCCTCCGCCTTCCTCTTTGTATTCAGCGACATCGATTATTTCTGCGTTTTTGAGCTCTGAGAGATGATAGTATAACCCTGATGTGGTCACGTTCTCATTGTTTTTCAGAAGAAAATCATGAATTTCCTTCGTGCTTTTTTTTCCGTCTCCGATGAATCGGATAATTGTCCATCTGGTGGGGCAGTGAAGAGCACGGATATATTTCTTGAGCGGATTCGGTTGACAGTCGCAATCACACATAAATTCACCGTAATGTTATAGTAAATTACTGTAATATTATTGTATTATATAAAATTTTCTCTAGAAAAACAACATTGTCTTATCCCGAAATTACTTCCTCCTAGAAAAAAACATATTAACTGGAGAAAAAAAGGTTCAGATAGCTGCTGGAGGACTTTTAACCATTAACAACAGTGCTCACTTAGATTTAAACACTGAATAACCTAATTGTAGGTTTAAATATCTTTTTTCCAGCCACAATGTATAGCGTGTTATTAAAACGGTGTTTTTCTCCTGTAAAACGGTAAAAGAGCAGGGGAAGTGATACCAACTTCAAGTTTAAATCTCATTTTCATTAAAAAATTAATCTCTAATGAATTTAAAAGCTCCCGTCAGGATTTGAGCGTCAAATCACTAATAAAAATTGTGTTTTTCTTCTGTTAAATAACCGTGCTAATGATTAGTACGTGGTGGGAGATTCGAACTCGTATTTGTTAACACATTTGATTTCATATCTGTTGATCGGTTTTTCATTTTTTTTAGATACTTCATAGGAAATTAGTGTTTATTGAGAAATATCCCATATTTATTGAAAATGCGATTTCGAATCAAGCATTAACATTTTTAATATCCAATGTATTTCTTATACACAGAAAAGAGGCATTGTTTTTTTTGTTTCCAACCTCACAAACCAGGAAACGACCAAAGGAAAGAGGCGAAACAGAAATGTCAACGCGAACAGCTCTAAAACAAGCAAAAAAAAATGTAAATCATCCTCAAAACAGAAAAACCGTTTTTAGACCACAGACCTCTGCATTGTTCGTTATCGACATGCAACAGTTTTTTTGCAATCCGTCTTCTCACGCTTACTTTAAAGATTCAACAAAGATTATACCCAATATCCAAAGTCTCATGACTGTCTATCGACAACAATCCCTTCCTATTATCTTCACCAGATATGCGCTTCTTCGAACGGAATCACCAGGATCAATGGGTCGATGGTGGAACGATGTTCTTTATGATGACAATGAATTTTCAGAGATAATAACTCCACTTCATCCACTACCTAGTGAACTCGTCCTCCGTAAAACACAATACAGTGCTTTCTTAGGAACAGATTTAGATCAGATTCTGAAGAAACATAAAGTGACCAACATATTAATTACAGGGGTTTTGACCCATCTCTGCTGCGAAACCACGGCACGAGACGCGTTCATGAGAGATTTCGATGTGTTTTTCGTTCGTGACGCCACCGCTTCAGACCAGAGAAAGCTTCACGCTGCAAGCCTGCGGACGCTTTCCGATGGTTTTGCTACACTGGTTACTACCAACGAGGTTATCTCATGGATCAAATAAGCGAGGTGGTAATTGTCGGCGCTGGACCTGCAGGTATCGCAGCAGGAATATATCTCAAAAGAGCAGAACTCCACCCGTTCATCTTGGAAAAAAATAAACCCGGTGGTCTTCTGAGATATGCTCATTTTGTAGAAAATTATCCTGGTTTTCCTAAGGGCATTACAGGTGAGAAATTAGCGAAACATTTTGTGAAACAACTTCATATGGTAGGAGTCTCAATAACAAAATCGTTCGTTGAACACATTAATGTCTCGGGTAATAAATTTTTAATTGAAACCGATCATGGTCAAGTAACATCAGCAGCGGTAATTCTTGCGACTGGTACAATCCCACAGAAATTATCGATTCGTGGCGCTGATTCAATGGAAGACATACGACTCTTTTATGAACTTAAATCATTACCTCCCGGTAAGAGTAGCGTAAAAAAACGAATCATCGTGATTGGCGGAGGAGATATCGCATTCGATTATACATTGACGCTACTAAGTCAGGGCTACAATGTGACGATTATCTGTCGTTCACAACCGAAATGTCTCCAGCTTTTACATTCAAGAGTAATAAACCATGGGGTCAAAATTAATACGTTCTGTTCACCCGAAGAAATCATGGAGAATCGCAAAGGAATACTCTTGAAATGCCGACGAAATGATGGTATCAAGGAGTTTTCCGCGGATTTGATTCTTGTTGCCTGCGGAAGAATCCCGAACACAGAGTTCCTTGCCCCCTTACTAAACAAATGTCTAAAAGAAAATTTGATTGTTCCTGAGACATCCATTCCAGGGTTATATCTTGTTGGTGATGTTGCACGTAAGCAATACCGTCAGGTAGGGATTGCTGTGGGAGACGGGATTCGTGCAGCAATGCTCGCAGAGAGATATATCAAACAGAGCATGGTGACACCATGAGAATCATCGCTGAATACGGACGAGACAATCTCGCTACCGTGTATGTTGCTCAGATGAGAGAACCAGCATCTTCAGAGAAGAGCGATCATCGATATTTTCTTGAGTTCGTTGAATCATTGCAACCTCCGTTACCTCGGGAGAAAAAGTGGGTATTGATCGTATCAACTCTGTTTGGTTGCCCGGTCCAGTGTTTGATGTGTGATGCTGGGAGTCATTACCAGGGAACGCTATCTGCTGAAGAGATTTTTGCTCAGATAGATTTTCTTGTGAGAAAACGATTTACCAATGGTAGTATCCCTGTAGATAAATTTAAAATTCAGTTTGCCCGGATGGGGGAACCTTCCTTTAATAGAAATGTGCTTGAAGTTCTTAAAGATCTTCCATCTCGTTATGATGCCCCAGGATTGATTCCCTCTCTTTCTACGATCGCCCCGGTGGGTTCTGATAGATTCTTTGAAAGACTTTTAGAGATAAAGAAGAAAAGATACACTGAAGGGCAGTTCCAGCTTCAGTTTTCAATCCATACGACAGATGAAAAATTACGAGATAAGCTTATACCAGTAAAGAAATGGAAATTCGCACAGATTGCTCGCTATGGAGAAAAGTTTTATCAAAAGGGTGACAGAAAGATAACGTTAAATTTTGCGCTTGCTGAAGAAATGCCTGTTGAACCGAACATTCTTTACCAGTGTTTTAACCCTGATATATTCTTGATAAAAATAACTCCGCTCAATCCAACATATCAGGTCATACAAAATAGGCTTACTTCATATATTGACCCTCTTCAAAAAGAAAAAGAGTACACTGTGGTAGAAGCTCTTCGTTCCCTTGGTTACGAAGTAATCATAAGTATTGGAGAAGTCGAAGAAAATCATATAGGGAGCAACTGCGGGCAATATCTCATAAAACATTTGACGGCAAAAGATCATATAGAGAATGGATATAGATATGGGACAAAAGATAGTATTGTGTTGTAATTTTATTTCATAAAGAATTTATTACAGATACATTCTCCGTGTTCGCATTCTTCCGGGATTGATAGATTGTTTTGTTTTGCTTTCACTTTCAGATCATACTGTGTTTTGATTAATAATTTACCAAAAGCAGTTATCTTGTACGTATTCTCGTCCCTGAAAATAATATTAAATCGTTCAAATGCCTTCAATCTGTTTGAGAGTGTTGTTGGATGTATATCGTTTCTGAATTTTTTCTCTATTTGACCAAATGTTTGTATTTCATCAAAAATAAACGAATGAAGGATGGGTAATGACCATTTTTTCCCAAGGAGCTGACTTAATTTTATTAAACCACAATTTTCGATTTTCGTTCGTGACTCTCGTGTCATAGGAATAGAATCTAATGATGAGTTGATTCTATAATAATCTTCCCCAGATTACTACACATTTTGGTAGTGTGTATTTTTATAATATAAAAATCATTTGATGACGTATTTGAATCTAACGATAGTTACATTAAAAGGGTTGGTGGCAAAAGACAATGGAGTTTAATGATAAAATAAAAGATTACATGAAAACAGATATAACCTATGTTGAAGTGGAAGAGCGGTTAGCTAATGTCATCTTTAAGATGTCTAAAGCAGAAGCAGACATAGCTGTCGTAAAATCCAAAGATGATATTGTCGGTGTGATTACGGCGAGTGATATTTATTCAGCATTGGTAAAAGAGGTTTTTGCGGAAGATGCTAAGGGGACAAGTGGTTCTGCAGAGATTGAAGATATGAAAGTCATAGAAATTATGAAAGGACCTCCAGTAAAGAAGTTTATGAGCGCGTGCCAGCTTGGCGGTTCCAATCCTTGTATTCAGACGCATGAAGATACCACCATTAAAGATGCTATTAGAATAATGGAACGGAGTGGCCTGCATCATCTTTTAGTTGTTGATGATAAAAATAATCTTGTTGGTACTCTATCTTTTAATGATATTATCAGGAGTTTTGGCAGGAGCAAAATCCAGAAAGAGTAAGAGGGGGTTTTTTATGAGGACACATGTAAGTATCATAGTAAGTAGCGAAGGGAGCTTATTGTCAGAAGTAGCAAAGATGTTTAAGGAACTCGGGTTTAAACCAACTCTTGGAATGCATGACTTTGTCTACGACTGGGAAGAAACAAAAGTGACGCCAGAGAAGGTTATCGACCTTGTCGATAAAGTACAGATAAAACTGAAAGGCACGAAGATAGGACTTCATTTCGTGACCGACAATTGATTAAAAAATGAATGGAGAGATGACGTTTTATGATCAGCCGATTAAACAAGATATTGCTCGTAATAATCATTACTTTGCGAGAAAAAAGGAGATAAATATGGCTATAGGTTTTGTAACGATAAATATTATCCCTGGGCATGAATATGAGGTATACAACAAACTTGTTAAGATATCGCAGATCATCGAACTTCATCCCCTATTTGGAGAATACGATCTTATCGCAAAAATCGAGACTGAAGATTTTGAAAATCTAGAAGAAATTGTAACCCATAAAATAACGTCAATACATGGTGTGACTGATACAAAAATGTTAACAGGAACGAAGCTTTAACAAATATATGCTTCTAACATTTCATCCTTCTGTTAACTAACGATGTTAATGAAAAACATATCGGGATTTGAATATGTCAACAGGTGAGATTTTTAGGAGAGTTTTTTTGAAAACACGGTAACAAAAACAGTGCGTGGTCATAGTTAAGATATTATTTATAGTAATTTTTTCATTTACTGGAATTATGAATCGTAAAGTTTTATGGGTTTTCCTGGTAGTTCTTTTTATTATGGGCGTTGTAGTACTGAATAGTTTTGTTAAACAGAGACAACTTACGGTAACGTATTCTACTGTTGGTTTGGTGGATTCGCGGCAAAAAGAAATTCTGATAAAAGTATCAGGGCCGAATAATGTATCGATTCCAAATGCTACCGTTCGATATGAACAAATACGTCAGGAGTTTATGTATAATGTTGGGGAATATTCGGAGAATGGGGCGAAAGAAGCTGGCAGTAACACTGAAGGTATTTATCTGGATTGGTTTTGGGGTAAGCTAGAGCCACAAGACGATGTGTATAACTGGAGTTTTCTTGAACAAACCGGAGTTGTCGATGAACAAGGCCGCCTAACATCAGAGGCAGAGCATGTGTTTCTTCGTTTAGGTGTCATTGCGACATCTGCCTGGGTTGTTGGTGAGAAAATGGACACTTTTCAGGAGACAGGTTATCCTGTGTGGATAGATAAAAATAATTTGACACAAGTGATGACAAAATATCTTGAGTTTGTTGAGGCGTTATTGAATCATCTGAAATTCAAACCAGATTTTTACATGATTGAAGTTGAAGTAAATGTTCTTGGCATAAACGCTGGAATGACAAATCAGGAAATTATAGATTGGCTTGGCTTATTTACTAATAAAATAAAAGAAGTTGATCCTACCGGAAAAGTAAGTATCGTCGTGTCTTCTTCTGATCTTTCTCTGTTCATGGAGGAACAGCGAACAAAGAATAAGATATTAGTTGAGCAGGACAGATATCCTTTAAATGTCATCGATTTTTTAAAGAGAATGAACAACACAAATTATGATATTATAACGGTTTTCATTCAGCCATTTGGCTGGTTTTCTAAAGGGAATTGGAGTGATGGAAGAAATTTTCTTGAATCTCTTTGTACTTTTGGCAGAGAAGTGTATATCGCCTCCGTATCGTTCTTAGCTGAGGAACCCATTGTTCCTGACGAATTGCATCCTGCTCCCAACGGGGTGAATACAACCGGTTTTGTGTATTATCCAAATCCTGGTGGTCATTCAGAGGAGTGGCAGAAAGGACAAACAATGAATCTTATGCGGTATATTCTTTCAAATCCAAAGATCGCAGGTGTTCACTGGGATATGATTGATTTTACAGAAGTTGGTGTCGGTGGTAAAAATGTTGACGTACGACTTGCGACGGGATTTACTTCAGGATATAGAGATACGAAAACAAATGAAGTTATCGAAGGAGAAAAACGACAAGTGTATGAGCCTATGAAAGAACTCTGGTGGGGTTTATTTTCCAAAGGCAATCTACAAACTGATAATGAGGGTGTGGTTACTTTCACTGGTTTACCCGGTGAATATCGCGTTATTATTTCTCGTCCAAATTTCGAAACAAAAGAGATAGTAATTAAGGTGTGACTATCATAATCTTCTTTATGCAAATAAAAGTATTGATGAATGTCATATGTCGATTTAATGGATTTTAATAGCTGCTGTCGGACACACTTTTTCGCAGCCCTTTAATTTGTCACATTTTTTCTCATCAGTCACCTTACAAATATTATCTTGAATATACAGTATTTCTTTCGGACAGATTTCCACACATGCTTCGCAACCAATGCATTTATCTGAGTCAATTATTACAATTTTATTCATGCTAAAACCATCTTGCCTCCATTCATTAATCCATTATAAATCCTATAGTTACTATTAGCTCTACAGGAGAAAATACTAGGTTATTTTTTTAAGGTATTGTTTTTTGGAGACATTCTTCACAAATCCCATACACGTCAATTTGAAAATGACAGATATCTCCTTTGATTTTTCTTTTTAAAAAATCAACTTTTTCTATATCGAAATGAGTCACCCGTTCGCATTTCTGGCAAGTAAAATGACAATGGCTGTTGTTTTGTTTTGAATAGATCATCCTCCGATCACAAATATAGGAGTGTAATTCCCTTTCTTTTCTTAAATCTTTTAGAAAACGGTAGATCGTTGCTATTCCAATATCGGCATCTTTTTTTCGTACTTTTTTGAATAACTCTTCTGCAGTAAAAAGCGATGCGAAGGCATTTATCTCTGCTTGGATGAGTTCCTTTTGTTTTGTTTTCCTTAATCTTTTTACCATATTTTAAGACTCCACTCTTATTGATAATGAGAATCAATAATATTTTTAAATACATTACGCAATAGAGCAATTAAATTAAGAATAGTAAATTGGCCGTGGTATTATGAATAGTCTCATCTGGATAATGATAAGTACATTTATAATTAGTTTGATCTCATTTATTGGTATATTCACTTTAGCATTAAAAGACAAATTACTTGATAAAATCGTATTGTTACTCGTCTCATTATCTGCAGGAGCACTCATGGGTGGCGCTTTCCTCCATTTATTACCAGAATCTGTCGAACTTAGCGATGGTCTTGATGTTTTTCTTTTTGTCCTCGTCGGATTTGCACTTTTTTTCCTCATAGAAAAAGTCTTGCATTGGCGACATTGTCATAAAGGAGAATGCCCGGTCCATACATTCACGTATATGAATCTCATCGGTGATTCTATCCATAATTTCATCGACGGGCTTATTATGGCAACGAGTTTTGTCATCTCCATTCCTCTTGGCATGACAACGACAATGGCGATTGCACTGCATGAGATTCCCCAAGAAATCGGGGATTTTGGTGTGTTAATTTATGGAGGTTTCACGAAGAAAAAAGCACTCGCCCTTAATTTTTTAACTGCACTCACGGCTGTGCTTGGAGGATTGATAGGGTTTTTTATCTCAAACATGGTTGAAAACGTAAAACTCTTTATTCTACCGTTTGCCGCTGGGGGATTCCTCTACATCGCTGCATCAGATCTCATACCCGAAATTAGAAAAGAAACCAGTCTAAAAAAATCTATGATATATTTTGGAATATTTATCTTGGGCATTTTCATAATGTATGCTGTGAGGTTTATTGTTTCTGAATAAATCAAATAATATTCGAGCATACATTATTGATGAACAGTCTAAGATCCCCCCACCTCTTCAGCTGTTTTCGTTACATGAACAGACTCAGTAATCTGAAAGCGACGCCACCGAGGAGGACCGCCAAACCAATCTCTGTAAGGGTGATCAAGCCCGCTTTTTTCCAGCCAGTATCACGAATCAACGCTGCAATCGTTGCAACACAAGGGACATAGATCATGATCACGAGTGCAAAGACGACCATCTGCACGGGAGACATTACTGCACGGATATCCAGCGTTCCTGCAGCGGTCGTCAGCAATACGAGTGCTGCTTCTTTCCGTATAACACCGAAAATGAAGAGAAAACCGGTGAATGCAGGGAGCCCAAGCCATACCACAGTAACCGGACTTAACGCTGTGGATACAAGAGAAAGCACGTTGGTAATCCGCATCGCTTCAATGATGATGCTTCCGATGATAATGAGTGGGAGAGCAGTCAACATAAATGGTTTGAATCGGTTCCATGCCTGTTTGACCACTACTTTTCCTGATGGGAGCCTATAGGGGGGCATTTCCATGATAATACCAACGGATACGCCAGGGAGAAGTCGGTTCAGGATTTTTCCGATGATGAAAATCAGCATGAAATCAACGACGTAGAGAGCAATCGCCCATTGCACCCCAACATACGCACCAACAAGCCCAAGAATGACAACCGTTCGTGCTGAACATGGTACCAGTGTTGAGAGAAAGACAGTGATCAATCGATCTCGCTTTGTTTCCATGATGCGGCATCCCACACAAGCTGGGACGTTGCAACCAAATCCGAGTAGCAGAGGTATGCAAGCTTTACCATGGAGACCGATGGTATGACATGGTCTATCCATGAGATACGCGATCTTCGGGAGGTACCCAGAATCTTCAAGGACGCCAAGGATAAGGTAAAATGGTAAGATGAACCCAAGGGCGACAGAAAGCGTTGCATACAAGCCTACAACTCCACCATTCCACGCAAGATCTGGCCAGAGCCCGGCGATATGTGGATTAGCGCTCTCGAAGAGGTTTCGTAATGTTTCAGAAAGCCATCCTCCAAAGAGCGACATGAACATGAGAATGGAGAGCATGATGGTGAACATGAGAACATATCCCCAGACACTATGCATACTCAATGAATCCAACCGTTCGCTCATCGATGCTTTCGTAGGTTCTTTTGAAGTTTGAACCTCTTTTACGATACGTGCTGCAACCGCATATCGTTCTGATGCGATGACGTTTGAGCACGGCTCCTTATGAATCTCAGAGATTTCTGCAGCAAGAATGTTTGCAGCAATAATCACATCCGGATGTTTCTCACTGACCTTGTTAACGATCTCGGAATCTCCTTCTAACAGTTTTATCGCGGTCCATCTCAAAGGGTATCCAATGTTGACTCCAGCTAGGACTCTTTCGAGTTTTTCTATCCTTTTTTCGATCTCAGGTCCATAGCGGATTACATTTTTGTTTTGTCGTGATTGTTTATCTGCTTGCTTAATAGATGCATCTGTGATTTCATGAACGCCGATACCTTTTGTTGCGATTGTAGGTACGACCGGGGCACCCAGTAACTGTTGAAGCCGTTCTTCGTCTATGGTCATGCCTTTCTTCTTTGCAACATCCACAAGATTTAAGGCGATGACCAATGGAGTTCCCATTTCAAGGAGTTGAAGGGTAAAAAACAGATTTCTTTCCAGTGCGGTTGCATCAACGACGTTCACAACTACATCCGGATGTTTCAGTGCAATATATTCTCTAGAGACAATTTCCTCCTGAGAGTACGTCGAGAGAGAATAAATCCCTGGTAAATCTATGATCTTGATATGTTTCCCATGGTGGAGAAGCATTCCTTCCGCTATTTCTACTGTTTTTCCAGGCCAATTCCCAACAATCTGACCTAGACCAGTGAGTTGGTTGAAAATAGAACTTTTTCCAACGTTTGCATTTCCTGCAAGGGCGACAACAAGGTCTACTTTCATTTGTAATCACGTTTTCTGAACGAAGATTTTCTCAGCGATACCCTTGCCAATGACAAGTTTGCAGCCTCGGACACAAATTTCTATGGGGCCGTTCATCGGTGCCGCTCTTACAAGGGACACAACGGTACCATTTGTTAGACCAAGATCACATAATCGCTGCATCACGCCTCCACCACCACGGACAAACACAATTTTTGCTTTTTCACCAAGTTTTAAGGATGTGATGGCAATGATGTCTTTTTCTCGTTTCTCAAGCACCAAGCTCTGTTCAGCAAGGCATTCCTGGCAGTTTGTTACATCCAGATTGCATGGGGGAATCGGTGATCCGTGAGGGCACTCGGTTGGCCCTCTGAGGGTTTTACAGAGGGCGATCTCGGTTTCATCAGTAAGGGTATGTTCCATTTTACATGCTTGGTCATGAACCTTCTCGCGTGGTAAATGTAGCATTTTATCTAAGAAAACTTCAAGGAGCCTGTGTTTTCGCTTCATTTTTAGAGCTGCTTTGTATCCTTTTGCTGTGAGGGTGACTCCTTTATGCGATTCATATCGAACTAAACCTTTCTGCTTCATTCTTTGAAATACTTCGGTGACACTTGCTGGAGCATTCTTTAGACGTTCTGCGATTTCTGTTGTTTTTGCAGTTCCTTCTCGTCCTGCAATGTCGTAGATTGCTTCAAGATATTCTTCGATGTGTTCTTTCGGCATAAAGACTCACTATACTATGATATAGTAATCCTAAAAATATAAATATTTCGGTCAACCTAAATTATTAATTTTTTTAGAGCAATATGTTTGACAGAAAATCTTAAATAATAGTTATGAATATATATTCATAATATTGGAATCATAAGCTGGTGTAAAAACTTATGGAGAACAAAATACATAACGACGTAAAAACCACAGAAAATTTAGCCAAAATGAAACATAAAATCATGGTACTCAGCGGCAAAGGTGGCGTTGGTAAAAGCACCGTTGCAGCACATCTTGCATTAGCATTGGCAGAAAAAAAATACAAGGTCGGATTACTAGATAGTGATATTCACGGGCCAAGTATCCCGAAAATACTTGGTATTGAAAACAGGAAACCAGAGATCTCTGAACAAGGAATAACTCCTGTAAACGCATTACCGAACCTCAAAGTAATGTCGATGAGCTTCTTCATTCCTGATTCCGATTCGCCTATTATCTGGCGTGGGCCAGTAAAGATGGGAGCGATCAAACAATTCATCAGCGATGTTCACTGGGGCGAATTGGATTATCTCATTGTTGATTTGCCCCCAGGTACCGGTGATGAACCTCTGAGTATTGCTCAACTGATTCCGGACAGCGACGGTGCAGTAATTGTGACCACACCGCAAGAAGTTGCTATATTAAGTGTAAGAAAATCGGTAAATTTTGTAAGGAAGATGAATATTCCCATTATTGGAATTATTGAAAATATGAGTGGTTTCACATGCCCTCATTGTAATAAAAATATCGACATTTTCAAAACAGGTGGAGGGTACAAAGCAGCTAGGGATTTCAATATTCCTTTTTTAGGGAAAATACCACTTGATCCAGACATTGTAGAACGTGGTGATATAGGGGATATATCACTTCATCATAATAACTCTGATGTGGATAAATCATTTGAGGATATTGTAGAAAATATTGAAAAAATAGTACAGAAGAATAAGAGGTGAAAGAAATTATGCCATGTGGCGACGGAATGGGTCCCTGGTGGGCCCAAGAAAGAAATTCCAAATGCAGCAGACCAACAGGTTTCGGTCGAGGTTTTAGATGGAGGTCTCAGCAGAGATGTCCTTTGGTAGAATCAACTCCTCTGACGAAAGATGAACAGAAGAAAATAGTTGAGGACAAGCTGAAAGCAATTGAACAAGAGAAAGAGTTGCTTGAAAAACAATTGAAAGAATGTGATTCGTGAAGAAAGGATGCCGAGACCAAGACGTTGCAGACGGGTGTGCTTTGAGCCAGGTATCACCTACTTTAAGCCAGCAGGTGTACCAATGACTGAGTTGGAAGAAGTTATTCTGACTGTTGATGAATTCGAGGCGATACGATTGAAAGATGTTGACGGATTAGAACAAGAACAATGCGCCCAGCGAATGAACATCTCCCAACCCACATTTCACCGCCTTTATCTGGAGGCACGCAGAAAAATAGCAGATGTCATCGTCAATGGAAAGGCATTGAAAATCGAGGGAGGAACCTATGAAATCCGCCCTCAACATAAAAGTGGTAGAAAAAGAAGATGTTATCGAAGAGGTGAACAGAAATGAAAATAGCAGTCGCATCAGATGACCAAAAAACTATTTCCGAGCATTTCGGAAGAGCAAATGGTTTTATGGTGTTTGAAATAGAGAATAACACTATAATGAAGCAAGAATATCGAGAAAACATTGGAAAAAGCACTGGAGAATGCCATAGCTGCGATCATGATATGATGATTAAGAACATCAAAGATTGCGATGTCGTCATCAGTTATGGGATGGGCCAAAGGATTTATGATGATTTACTAAAGAATAATATTTCTGCAATAGTCACCGATGAAAGAACCGTCAACGATGCAGTGAATCAGTTTTTAGAACATAAGTTAAATAACAGAATTGATAAACTGCATTAAAAAAAGATATTAAGATGTTATCTCAGGAGCAGGGTACTGTATGAGCAAAAAAAGACCAGAGATGTTCAATAAAAAAGCATCGAAACCAAAATACAAAGCAGATCAAATCATGGAAACCCTTTCGTTAAAACCTGGACAAATTATTGCTGATATCGGATCGGGTGGGGGATACTTTACGTATAGATTTGCGAAAGCAGTGGGAGAAAAGGGGCAGGTCTATGCTGTTGATACCAATCAAGAATTTTTATTATACATCAAGAAACAAGCCACCGAACAAGGATTAACTAACATTGTTACAAAACTTACCTCATCCGAACATCCAGATCTTCCGAAACACACATTTGATTACGTGTTCCTACGAAATGTCTCTCATCATCTACCAAATCGAGTCGATTATTTTCAGAGATTAAAAGAGAGGTTAAAACCAGATGGTAAAATTGTAATCATTGAATATGACAGCAGGGGGGGATTATTCAGTTTTCAAAGACTGCATCACCACTTTGTTCCTCAGAACATTCTCCTTGAGGAAATGAAACAAGCAGGATACTTGCTACAGAAAAGTTATGATTTTTTATCAGAACAATCGTTTATGATATTCTCAGTAAAATGATAGTATTAATGGATATCATACGATAAAGATTTAATCTGGTATATAGTGACATATTTAATACTCTCATATCTGGTGACAAAATGTTTTTTCTCAAATGTTAACATTCCTTTCTAAACAACAGATATATAAGAGACAAAGAATGTTTCACTACCCGGGGTTGATTTACCATGGATTCATACACGGTGTTACCAAATCCAATGATTGATAAAAAAGGAATCCTATCAGAAAAGTTCACCAGTCTAAAAATCAAGAATTTCCGGGATGCCTGCGCCTATGTTCGTGATATACCCTATGGATACAATTCTACAACTGATGATATTTTGATACTATTCAAAGAGGGATACGGATCATGTACCACAAAACACGCTGTTATCGCAACTCTTGCCGAAGAACTTCGCATCCCTGTTCATAAGATGATAGGGATATATGCAATGAATGAAGAAATCATTACTGGTACGAATCTGATTCTTGATAAGTATCATTTACCGTATCTACCGATGATTCATTGTTTCCTTATTTATAATTCATTTCATGTTGATTTAACTGAAGGAAATAATAATGGGAAAAACCATTCGATTGAAGAATTCCTGTTTACCGAGAAGGTTATACCCAACTTTTCTGAAAAGGATGAATACCTATTGTATAAAAAAGCCTTGAAGGACTACATTCTAAATCGAAAAGAGATGCAAGGAATCACGATGATTAATATATTACATGCTCGGACAGAAGGTATTAAGTTGTTACGCTCCAAGGTTACTTATCAATAATATTACGTTTGTAAGGATTTAAACCTAGAATTGAAATCCCGACTCATTAAAATTAATAATTTCTACACAGTACGAGAGAACAGACCAGGCCATTTCATAAATACAAGAACATCAATGGTTGCAGATGCAGTCTTCCCCTGGTTATCATACGCTAGAACCGTGATAGTTTTCTTTCCTATGGTGAATTCGTACCAGATCCATTCGTACGGTTCACCTGTTACCGTCTTCATCAATTTATCGTCAATATAAAATTCTACTTTTTCAATTTTTGAATCATCACTCGCATACGCGACAAGAGTGGTTCTTCCAAGCAGGATAGTGTTCCCTGTAAGTGTCTTTCTTATCTGTTTTCCAAAGCGATAGAGGTATTTTGCAGAGGGAGTCTGAATCCCAACTTCGGGTGGAAGATTTCCATCTTCAACAACCGTGGTTGCATCCACTGCATCGACATAATGAGCATTGAACTGGTTTTTATCAGGGGGCTGTGAGTATTTAAAGTGCGTCTCTGAATTGAAGACGACAGCAAAAATCATGAGATTTTCATCATCAAATTCTGATATGTCCACGATCCGTGTTAGAGATATATTTTTATTTGCTGGCACTTGGATTTCTTCATCAATAAGAAATTCAATGAATGAAAATCGAGTCGGAGAATTTCCTTGACCTGTCGTTGAAATAATCTCTGTGAGATAAACACGTAACTGCCCGGTGTACAATTCACTTTCATAATTATCAATCAATATCGTAAGTGTGATTTCACTACTGTTGTCTTTCCGTTCTGCAGTCACCGTGACAGATAGATTAGAGCGGTCTCTGGCCACGGATGATAAGATTTTATCTCCAATCACGGATTTCTGAGTGTTACTTCCGACAATAAGATCATATCCTCCATCAAGATAGATCGTGGGATACCCCCAGACGTTGTATTCTTTGATGCGTGCTGCTGCTTTGTCGTTTTCTTCTGGGAGAGTGACATAGTAGAAGGGATAGTCACCGGAGTCGTACAGTTCATCAACCATGGCAGCAATCTTTGGGCACTCAGAACAGGAGATCTTCGGTTTCGGCAATTCTAAAAATGAATACCCTATAGAATCATGATTGGTAACATCCCCATCATTGTTGTTTCCATCTGTATCTTTCAAGACGGTTATAACATAATAAAGACTTCCATCGACAGAAGGATCACCTACAGGGCCATTCCCTGCAGCATCATCGACAATAATATAATAAAACATATCCTCCAGGGAATCAGAGGGAAGAAGAATGCTTGCATTTCCACTCAGAATCGATTTTGAACTCCAATACATCGCACTGGCGGGCTTGTAGAAGAGTTCCGCGGACGTAACCCCTGTATTATCAGAGAACATCACCGATATAGTTTTTGGTTGACCAGCCAGACCGCTCACATCTCCTGTGATAGAAGTAATTTCTGGAGGAATGATATCATCATCTTCTACCTGATACACTTCTTGGTTAAAAAAAAGTAAGTACGCTACTGAAATAACTAAGAGGAGTATCAAGACAAATGCAAGAATTTTTATCTGAATTTTCATCGTAATAATAAATATCCACCATCTATATATATAAATGTTATGAGATAAGATTTTCCTTCGATACGAAATCCTTAGAGAGCATCATTTTTTATCTGAAATTACTGCCAGTCTCGTCCTCCTTTCTGCAATTCCTCCTGAACTGCACGCAATAACATTGATTCCTCAGGCACTTCACCTTGAGCAATAGGGCGCCCATTGACATAAACAGACGGGATTTTCTTCCGTTTTGGGTTCCTCTGAAAACCTTTTGTGGGAATAACAGATGGTTGTGTCCCTGCATAGTAGATATCTGCATGAACCCTATCAGGATATTTTTGGACTATTTTTTCAAACATTGCAAGTATTGCTCTGCATTTTTGAGTTGGGGGGCTTGCTACCAATGCCTCTATTCGCATCATAAACTCATCATTCTTTTTTGAGATCATTTTTTTCTGTCGTTTACTGTTTCTTTTTTGATTCCATTCAAGAGCCGTAACAATGCTTCTTGTAGATCTTTGGAAAGATGTGCATGGTGTATCATTTCTGCTGCCTTAGCGAGTCGAACGTTTATGAGATTTTTCATAAGTCTGTTGATTTTTTCCTGGTTTGCAATAAGAAAATCACCATGAATCGATGCTTCAGTAATCACATCTCCTGTAAGGTTGAGGGATAACGTAACAACACCGCTTGCTGCTTTCGTAGAAACCACTTTTGAATATACACGTTTGGTTGGAAACGTCCATTCTGATTTGGAATATTTCATCGTATATAATTCCTGGCTGAGTTTATGTTCTTCCTCGCTGAATTCTACAGTCGATACTTCTATGTTCAAAATACGGGCTGTCTGCTGTGCAAGGAGAGTCATGACCTCATGAGGATCTATTTCTCTTCCTGTGGCTTGTTGTAACGTGGTGACTCGCTCGTTCACTTTTGTGATAGGTTTTCCTGAAAACTTTACCGTAGGGGGATGAAGTACGTGTTGCATGACATCGATACTGGTGGACACAAGAAAACTACCGCCGTGAAGAAACACATCGTACCATTCCATTTGTGCGGCGCCATAGATTTTCTTTCCGTTCACACAGATGTCATTTACGGGGGTGATTTCTGCGGTGATGCCATAGCGTGTACATGTGTCTACGACCGCAGCTCCGATGATGCGAAACAGTTCATCTGGATCTTTAATGTCTAGGTGTTTCCAGAATTTCTGTTTCTGGAATGCAACTGAGCACAACACTCCACCAGGGTCATGATACAGTGTTCCGCCTGGTGTTGGTCTGCGGAGAACTGGTAATGCGTTCTCGTGGCAGTATTTCAGGTTGACTTCCTCTTCCGGGTCCTGGTAAATACCAATGGAGACAGAAGGATTGATTCTTCGCAGCCAGATGGTGTTTGGGGTTGCTCCATCAGATATCTTTCGGAGCATCGCCTCAAGAATCGAGAACTGGGATGCTGGGGCCATGATTTCTTTCGTGATAATAAGCCGCCAATTATCCCTGGTAATATGGGCACCTCTCTTTCTGACAGTCATTTATCCTTGCTGAGAACGCACAGGTTATTTTCGTTACCGGAAGGTTCAATCCAAGTTCCGTCTTCAAAGTATGTTGGGCTGTCTCGATAGCAGCATACACACTTTGTTTGCAGCAGCGAGCCTCTCCGATCTCAGCAATTTTTTCTAAAGCATGTGCCGTTGTTTTCAACGTAAGGCTTCGCTCACGCTGGGAAGCGTAACTCGCTTTTGTAATGACCGAGATAGTGCATCCAGCTGCTTCACAAGCACCACAGCCTCCTCGTGTGCCACAGGCGCCAACGGGAATATCGCTTAATCGGTTCAGTACAGATTTCAATTTCGTGCGATCAAAATCCCATACTCCTTGGTTATCTAAAGCAGTGAGCATTGCAGGGGCTACCACGAGATGATGCTCTGCACCATACTGATTAAATGAGGGGTGGCGCATGATGAGATTCGCTATTTCAACAGGATCCGTTGATGTTGTAGTATGACATACTCTTTCGATAATCTCCTCTGAGGAGGCGAGACGGCATGTCTCGCATTGATAGTGACCAGATGGGCAAATCAACTCAGCGTTCTCTTTGTTTCCACAGAAGCTGCATTGTGCTAGGTGGTTTGCTGAATGAAGAGGTTTTTGACAAATCGGGCACCGAAACTCAACCATAATACCATCTCATGTCTCTACATCGTTTCTATCTAAAGATAAAACGTCTATCCCTGCACGTATTGATTTTACCTGTTTTTCAATCTCTCTATTGTCCAATGTTTTTTTCATTTCCCTTCTTCAGGGTTTTTCCTTTGTTTACCGTTAACCCTACTAGTATTAACGCTGAGGGCCATTTGAATCTTGAATAGGTGTTCATAGCTGTCCCCAAGATTTGTTCTTCCATTATTATTTTTCCATTTTTTAGGCCCCTCTCTTGGATTGAATCGTTGATGTAAAATCTCCCGTTCTGATATCCTCTCACGACAATCCAATGAGGCAGATGTGGTGGATTTTTTGCTCCTCTTATCTTGGTAGTGTAGTAGGAGTCTACTAGTGCTATTACGGGATTACGATTAGACAATGCTTTTTTAATATCGTACAGGGTTGGATTTCTATCAACAATAGCTGAAGTAACATGTCTTTTCAATATTTTGCTGTGTGCTTTAAAAAAATCGATGAAAAGCTTCCTCTCCGCAGGGTCCGTCTGACAACATTCAAGTAGTATTTCACCTTCGCCGCTTGTTCCCTGTTTCATGATCAGTTTCGTTTCGAATCCTTTTTTGATGAAGAACGCCGCAATTCCATACGGTGACGAGAATTTGAAGGGTAAAGCAACAATCTCCGTCCAGATTAAAAACTCGTTTCGCTTGGAAAGTTGTACGTTTCCATCGAAGTATTTCGAGACCATAAGACTTGCGCATGCACCACACGTAAAATCTGTCGTCTGTATGCAGAGCGGTATGTCTAGCAACATATATTCTTGTCTCCTCTCACTACAAAGCATCTGAGAACAGAGATAAACAGCCTGCCAAAAGTCCACCGGGTAACCTCTACTACTTTAATTATGAAATTCAACACCATTGAAATTAGTAAATTTCGCCCGCTACTACAGCGTTCCATGCTGCATCTCCAATTAATCGATCCTCTACTTCAATAAGCCGCTTACAATAAAACTCACAGATTCCTCTTCTGTTAACCCTCTCGCCATGAGCGTCTCCAGTTTTTTCTTATCTATTCTTCCAATTGCCGCTTCATGCGTCACCTTTGCAAGCGAGTTATTCACACTTATTTTCGGCATCGAACTCGCTTTTGCGCCTTCACCGTGTACTATCTCCTGACAATCTATATGCCCCCTTGTGTATGCCGCATTACCAGCTATCTCACCAAGGACAGTACCAGAAGCATTGTCAACCAACATTATCTTACTTTTTGCAACCCCCGCAGCATATACTCCGTTTAACTGAAGCGCTTCCCTGACTTCTATTTTATCATCACCCTTGCCATAAACCCTTGTTAAAAGTTCACAGGAACTTCGCTCCTTCTGTTCTATTTCATAGTCAATATTCAGAACTCCGACTCTTCCATTTGTGATTTTAAATTCTTCAAACAACTTTCCATCTTTATCTATTTCACCTTTGAGTCTTGGATAAACCCATATTCCGCCCGTATCACCATGATAATGCTCCTCAAGATAGGACATCTCGGCATTTTCACCGATGTATACTTTTGCATCCATAATATGTTCTATATGCACTGCATTCGGGAATAAACAATGCGCAAGAAATTTTACCTTTGCACCCTTTCCAATGAAGAACTCAGATTTTATTACCTGTCTTCCCTCTTTTGGTAGCATACCAAAGCAGAGGTGGATTGGAAACTCGATTCTTGCACCTTCATCAATAAATATTCCTACACGTACCCCATCTTTTATAGATTTATGTTTTATGTGGAAACCCTTTATTTCATTCTTTCCTACAACCGTATCTTTGTTTATCACAAGATTACCAAATTTATTATTCAAGAGAACTTTTCCATCCCTGTCTATCTTTTTGTATGCATCAACAAGTAACCGAAATTCTTCTGAATAACTCATTTTAGAATCTCCTTATCCATCTGCCCAACATGGCTACATCTTTCACAATACTCTTTGAAAAATTCTGTAACCTCCTTTACATCACCCTCCTTCGCAATTTTTCCATCACAAAGGAGTGAGACCTTATCTGCAAATCCAGCCAGTCCTTCACTATGTGTTATCAGTATCACCGCAGTTCCCATCTCTTTGAAAGTCTGTATCGCTTTTTTTATTGCATCCATCGACGTCATATCTATACCAGAATCGGGTTCATCCAGAATTACAAGTTTTGGTTTAATGGAGAATACAGAGGCGAACTCTATCCTCTTTCTTTCCCCACCGCTTAATTTCTCATCTATTGTTCTATCGAGATAAAGGGCGGGGCTGAGTCCAACAAGACGTAGGCATTTCTCTGGGCTTATTCCTTCTTTTTTAATACTAAGATATTCTCTTACAGTTATTCCCTCAAGATCCGCAGGTGTTTGCCAGGCAAGAGTGATACCTAATTTCGCCCTTTCAGTTATCGAAAGATTTGTTATATCGATACCGTTAAAAAACATCCTGCCTTCAGTCGGCGTATAACCTTCAAGCCCCATAATTATGGCGGCAAGTGTTGTTTTACCTGTTCCATTAACACCAATGATAGCGCGCATTTCATTTTTTCCAATTTTAAGATTAACGCCCTTCAAAATTTCTGTTTTTCCTGCTTGATAGTAAATATTTTTTACTTCGAATATAGACTTATTCATCATCTGTCTTCACCGTGCTGCTTAGACGTCTGTGAATGTTCATCGCATGGTCCTGCACCAGACAATTTGCCCTCCAAATATTTATCCAAAGCATCTTTCACTTTCCCGTTTGTTCTTGTGATGGGTTGCACACCAAGTTTTTCAAACCATTCAATAGCCCGTGGTCCCATACCACCAGCAATGATCACGTTAGCATTTTCTTTTGCTATGAATTGGGGGACTACTCCTGGTTCATGGCTATCAAAATAAGGATTCTCTTTTGTTTCTATGCTTTTCACGTCATTGCTTTCAACATCCACAAAGACATAATATGGGCATCTGCCAAAATGTTGCGCTACCATGCTTTCTAATCCTTTATTTTCCTCGCTTGCAAATGCTATTTTCGTTTTCATGTCACCTCCTCCTTCTTTTCGGTCATGCCTCGACGGAATAGTTGGTAGAAGGTAACCGCGGTCAGCATCTGGAAAGCAAAACCCACCGCTACCGGCAGCATCTCCAAACCCTTAAAGCTCATGGCGGCTATGCCGATGGCGATGGGCAGGTTCTTCATACCCGAGGAATAGGTAATGGCTATGTTCTTGCCCTTGGGGAAGAACTTGAGGCTCACCAGGTATGCCACGATGAATAAAATGGGGAAAACTAGTATTGTGGATATCAGCAGGGGCACTATCAAGCCTATATTTTTCATGATTGGCGAGATGTTGGTGTTAATCGCCATGAACATCAGAAGCGTGGCCGTGGTAGCCGAGATGGCCGGCATCACCGGCAGGTACTTCTGAACGTTAACCCGTCTTTCCAGAAGCTGTCGTAAGGCGGCGCCGCCCAACACCGGTAAGAGCACGGTAATGATTAGTTGATGGAACAGCCCCCAGGTGTCAATGGCAACGGATGTGGCTGCGAACAGGACCATGAGAACTGGGATAAGGAAAGGCGCCAGTATCATGGTAGCAGTATTGATTACCGTGGCTAAGGGGACGTCTCCTTTGAGGAGACCCGCCCACACTAGAGCCATGCCGGCGCAAGGAACTACGCCGATGAGAATGAGACCAGTGGCCAGGTCCGTATGAGCTGATAGAAAGAGGCTGGCTAAAAGCCAGCACAGAAAGGGGGCAAAAAGGAAGTTCAGCACCAGTCCAAAGGAGAAACCTTTCCAGTCTCTCGCTGCCGCGCCCAGGCTCTTAAACGTGATGGTAAAGCCCATGGCTCCTATCATAAGTATAATAAGGGGCGTATTAAACTGGCGAATAAAGACTCCGGGGCGGGGGGTGAAAAGCCCCACTATCACTCCAATAACCAGAGCAGTGATGATTATGTAGGCATACTTCTCCCTTACAAACTTAGCATAAGTTATTAGTGCGTTCATCTACCTAACCTCCATACATAACAAGTACTGCCTATTACACCACGATATTGTTGGCATATGCTCAGCCATTCCGAAGGAATCTTTTTCTTTCGACTTAATATCCTTCTCCTTTATTACTGGAATAACTCGTTCAAAATCTTTGTTTGTAAACCTTTGTAATCTTCTCGTGCACACTCGAAATTTCTTTTCAACATACATCTTTTTTCACCTCTTGTGTCAGTTATTTTTTTCTTTCAACTTGCGTTGTCGTCTCATTAACACCAATCCTGCTGAAATGAAAAGTAACACAAGCTCAAAGCCAGGGGTTGCATTATTACCAGAAGTATTTTGAGGAACATTATTATTTTCATCAATTCTTAGATTGATAACGGTTGTTTCGGTGTTGAACCATGTTCCATTGTTTTTTATTGCAAAGTGATATTTAATTTGTGCCGCCTCTTTATGAATCAGCGTAATGGTCGTCTGATACGCACCATTGATCATACTCATGGATTCATTCCATTTATCAATAAAACATAAATCTGCTCTACATTCTTGAGCAAGTAACCATACCTCGTCAATGGTTTCGTTGCTTCGGATAGTGGCATTGAAAGTAATCGTTGATAGCGGCAGAGGTTTTGCAGGATCGATAGCGACCTGAACAACAGTCGGATCAGCAAGAACCGTCGAAGCGGATGTCGAAACGATCAGAAATGCGAAAGCAAAGAGCAAAACGCTTTTTACCAGAATTTAATCCCCCAGAATCTGATAGCCATAATGACTCCAATAGCGATGATAATAATACCGAAGATTCTCTGCATCCATCTCCCCGCAGTTACGTACTTGTTCCCGAGTCTTCCACGAATGCTGCTCGTAACAGTGCAAAGCGGGATAATGGGTACGCCATGTCCTAAACCAAAGACAAACAACAATAGCCCCCCCATGAGGATGGAAATCTTCTGTGAGAGCGTGAGAATAAAAACAGGCATCATCAACGACAGGGCGCAGGGTGCCCATCCGATTGCGAAAAGGATCCCTAAAAAGAATGCACCAAGATAGATTGATTTTTTACTTAACTTTGAAAAAATATTCTGACCTTTCATCATCACTGATGAGCTCTTATCACTTTGGGATTTACGAACAAGCAGTTCTTTTAATGGTTTGAACACATTAATACCAAGAATAACCAGTATTATTCCTGCTACGAGGTAAAACATAGTGGATGCTTCAATGAAGATACCGACTGATGAAAGGATAAGACCAAAAATAAAAAAGACAAACGCCATTCCAAGTGTGAATACAACACCGATCCAAAACCCCTGAATCGAAACCTTTTTTGTTGAGCTTTTTTCATCTTGTTTTTGCAGTGAACCCACATAAGAAATCATGGCGACAAGAAGAGCAATCGAACAAGGAGAAAGCGCAGTTAATATTCCAAGACCAAAAATCCCAATAAACGTTAATTCATTGTTATAATTTTTCCCTCTGAACTCTTCCCATTTGCCGTCAAGTATCTCTGATACATCATGTGATAACGAATCCGCGGTTTGAATATCGTCAATCTTTCCTTTTCCCATGCAGTACACATGATACACTCCAACGAGATTTTGATCAGTATCGATCAAAACGATAGTTGGATTGGAAAACGCACCCTCAACTGTAAAATAATTATAATATAAACTTGTGATTGGATACGGGCTGAAATCTTCAACCCAATGCCAACTAACATTGACACCGAAATCCCGCTCTGCCATCACTTTTCCATTATCTGAAGAGGGATTCACTCGTTTGTTAATCGTGATAATTGTCAAATTCTGAGGAGACTGCGCAAGTTTTTCAAGTTCAACTATTTGCCCTTTCATCTCCTCCAGACATTCAATACAAAGAGGAGTTTCTAAACCGGTGATGTGAAGAATTATAACATTTCCTTTGTAATCACTCAGATTAAAAGTCTTACCATCAACATCAGTCGCCGTGAAATCCTCTGCGGGTTTAATTTCAAATTTCTCACCCTCAATAAAAGAAGGCAGAAAAAACAATCCTATTAATATTGTAAGAAAAATAAGTGCACTGATAACTACCCATTTTTTCATTTTAACATCAATCCCTATTTATTCACATAATAATAAATTGCATCCTTAATCCAAGTATCTAAATCAGAATCACTGATCGTCATATCATTTGGTGCTTCCCAGGTATGCCAACCGATTTTAATCGCACCGTTCTCTTTCACATACGTGTAAATTCCAGTAAGAGCAATGTAACCTGGTGGACCATCAGGATCATACATATACACCTCATTTGCTTTTTGAAGTATATCATTAGAAGCACCATCGAATGCGTCAAGATCATAAAAATTCGCTTCTTTGTTATATTTTTCCCCAAGTTCTATAACACGTTCTGCTTGAGCAGCACAACCATAACAACCTGTTCTATGAACCACAAACAATACCGGCTTGGTTTTTAGAGAATCAACTATCCAACTGAGATGATCTACTTCTTGTCCACTGGAAGGATTACCCGTTGGATAGGTAATCCAGAAGTCATTAGAACCTGTACCAACAGAATGGACCGGGGTATAGTTATTCATCCAGGACTGACCATTTGAGTTATTATTGGAATTGTCACTTGTACACCCGCTTAATAATACAAAGCTCGCAACAAAAAACAATGATATTGCGATCCCATACGATCTTTTATTCTTCATTTTTTCAATTTCTCCTTAACCGCATTTTCAACCTTAACTATATCTTTGTCATCAAGATGAAAATCTGATGTTTTCCGAATACCTACATCAGTAACAACAACGTGCACGTTGACAGGACACTCTGCATGCTCCAAGGTTTTTTTTGCACAGTGCACAGGGCAGCCATCAATAGCAACAACTTTTTTTACTTCTCGTGTAGCTTCTGCAAAACCACTGATATGCCCACCAATACCTGCAAGACAATACATGCCGCCAAGACCTTGGCTCGTTAGTTTCTTTGCTGTTTCGTTCGCCAGTTGTCCAACATTTGAACCACCAGAACAAGGGAAGATTAAAACCTCATCAACCTCACAGAGACATTTGTCTTTTTTCATCAGTCATTCACTTCTTTAGAAGCAACTTTTTAATCTCATCAGGACTTGGAACATGTCCAACAATCTTTGCTTGTCCGTCGATAAACACAGCAGGAGTCATCATCACTCCACGATTGATGACCTCTTGAATATCCTCAATTTTGACGATCTCAGCCTGAATTTTCAGTTCCTCAACAGCCTTCCGCACATTTTTCTCAGTTGTTTTGCATTTTGGGCAACCCGTGCCTAATATCTCTATCTTCATACGCATTTCACCTACTTCTTCATCTACTCATCATTCATAGTTATATTCATATTATTTTATATTTTTATTTCTTCATCGACGGTCTTTTTTGACCACACATAGGCCGGGCCACCACACATTAACGTAGCTACGGCAAGTGCTTCTGCAATCTCATTATTTGTCGCACCAGCTTTTATTGCCCGCTGGATATGAACTTTTAAACACGGCTCACAACGGACAGCAATAGATAATGACACGGCCATCAATTCCTTCATTTTCGTTGATAGCGCACCATCTTTCATTACAATGGTATTCTGATCGATAAGCACTTTATGTGCTTCAGGTTGTAATTCTTTCAAGATATCCATAGGAATAACTCTCTATTCGTCTTTGATGGTCTTTACAATCAGTTCTTTCGCCCTTCGTATTTCTTCATCATCGATATAGTCCATCACTGGTTTTACTTTCCCAGGTGCGATATCTTCGTGTAGCGCTTTTTTCTTCATCCCAATATCTCGCACGAGTACGATACTTTTTGCTACTTTGAAACCTGCTTGCTCAACAATTTTCTTACTGCATTCAAATGGGCAACCATCGACGGTTATTATTTTTTGAGCTGCCTTGCTTTTTCCAAATACTGGGCCGACTTTTGTCGGTAGTCCACCAAGGCATCCAATAGCTACTTTTTTAAGTCCTAGTTCCTTTACCGCCTCCATACTTGCTAATGCTGCTGTAATTCCTGTGTTCGACAATCCACCGAAGCAAGCATATATCACGTTCTCATGAGTATTTTTTCCAGCTTCCCATTTCATTTCTTTTTCTTCCATTTTTATCAACCTCTAATCATTTCTTTTATTTCTTCTTTCCTTGCTATCCTTCCAGATATCTTAACATCCCCATCTATTGCAAGGGCAGGCGTCATCATAACCCCACGTTTCACTATCTCAGCTATATCTTCGACTTTTACAATTTCTATATCATTTCTCCCTAATTCTTCCACTGCTTCTTTCACTCTCTTTTCCGTCAACCTGCATTTTGAGCAACCTGTGCCTAATATCTCGATTTTCATTTCAATCGCCTCATTATTCGCTTTTTCTTCATATCATCCCTGTTATCCGTATGATTCATCTTTTTTCATGTGCCTCTCACATATACCCTAGAAGCTTCAGCAAGAGCTGGGCCGCAAGTGCCAACATGATAAGACCAAGCCCGGCTTTCATTATTCCAGATTTGAATTTCATGCTGATTCTTGCCCCGAGATTTCCACCGATGAAAACAGCAACACCCGTCACTACTATCAATGAAAGATCAAGACTGCCGAATGCCGAATGACCTATTATCCCAAAAAGTGCCGAGAACGATATAATCAAATGCGACGACCCGGCAGCGTACTTCGTTGGATACTTGCACACGTAAACCATGAAAGGAACAATGAGTATGCCACCCCCGACGCCTAGCAGGCCGGACAGGATTCCCACGGCAAAACCAAAAGACGTAATGACCGCGTACATGGAGGTGGAGAAACCGGTTGGGCATTCTCCCTCAGGCTTTCCCCGTTCCCAGTACGTGTAAATCATCCTCGCCCCCACAACAATCAAGAAAATGACGAACAACCACAATAAGACGGTGGTATTAACAAAATTCCCCATGGCTCCTCCTAGTAGGGAACCAAGGCATATGCCTGGCACGAAAATCATAGACGTTTTGAAATCTATCATCTTGTTGCGGTAAAAAATATAACCAGCAGACATCGACGTTATCAGGTTTAAAACAAGGGAAGTTGAAGCGGAAATTAGTACCGCATAACCAAGTAAAAATAAAGTGGGGGTATAGACCGACCCTCCACCCTGACCGAACATCGAGAAGACGAATGCTACCAGAAAGACCAGTATGACTGCGACCAGGAGAATCATTTCCATTTGTTGATTCGCCTCACTGCATACCCTTTAAGGCATCCAGCCTTGATTCTGTAAAGCCTGAACACGGAATGCACACTGCCTTGCCATCAACGGTCCGAATATAACGCTCGAAGGCGTATTCCCCGCACTTAGAGCACTTGACCTTGGCAAAAGAGCCTTTCGGGCGAGAGAAGGTGAATTCGGGCAGTTTTTCTATCTTGAACATCTGGTCTTCAGCGGTCTCCATCACAAGCTTAATCGCTCGTTCCGTCACCTCAAACGGGATGTCTGATGGCTCGATTCCCCGTTTACGGTAGACGAAGAACTCCTCCTTGCCTAATAAATCCTGGAAATCGGACTTGAGGTACACCCTCACCGCGCCCTTTTTTGGGGCGTATAGGATTGTCGCGACCTTACCGTAGTTCAACCGCTCCATCATGAGCTTCCCATAGGTGCAGCCGGTCGCAGACATAACGCCATCCATCATGCATGTCTGCGGGTGACCCACACCCATCTCCGATAGCGCGAACGCGCCATGATCCTTAGTCTTCTCAATCCCTAATTCACGCATAGCAATCACGCCCATCCGATATCCTATCGGCATGAACGGGCAGCGATGGCCATGGAACTCCCACGTCCAATCTGGCAGTTTTATCTGCGTTTCATTTTTCATTTTTTCACCTCGTTTCCTTTGATTTTTTTCACAGTTTTAGTCTTTCTAAATACCGGTTTAACACCTATAGGAAGTCCACCAAAGCAGGTATAAATTATATTCTCATGAGTGTTCCTTTCCTGCGTTCCATTCAATATTTTCCTAAACATAATTATTCCTCCGTACATAATTTAATTATTTCATAAACAGCCTTATCAAAATCTTCCTTGCTGTAGTCAAATGGTTTGAACGGTCCTATTTTCGGTATCTTCAAATCAAGCAGAAGGTTGAGATATTTATCTATCTTGAAGCCATCTTTCTCAAGAATCTTCTTTGCACATTTATTGTAGCAGCCATCGATAACAATTATTTTCTTTGCCTGTTCTGTAGACTGTCTATGCTTAGGTACTCCTGCAGCTATTGCAGAGGTGCAGAACAAGCCATTTTTTTTCTTGTCCAATTTTTTATATGCTTCGAGCATCGACATTCCCGTCAAAGTCCCAACACTTGACATACAACCAAAGCAGCAGAATATTGCATTATCTGGAACATCTTTTTCTTTGGTTGTTTTCTTCGTATTTTCCTCCATTTCTACTGCTCTCCTTTTTTGATAATCTTTTTTAGTTCCTCAACATGGGGAACATGTCCAATGATTTTTACCTCCCCATCAATAACTACCGCTGGAGTCATCATCACACCACGATTGACAATCTCCTGTAGATCTTCCACTTTTACAACTTCTGCATTGTTACCAAGTTCTTCAACGACTTTTTTAACAATTTTCTCAGTTGCCTTACATTTCGGGCAACCTGTGCCTAATATCTCAATTTTCATACGCATTTCACCTACTTCTTCATCTGTCGTTGTACCCATTCATACATACCTTTGTTGCCTGCCTCGCTGATACTTTTTGCAAATGCAATGGTTTCTTCCAAGTCTTTCATAGGAATATTCAATGCCTTTGCTTGTTTAAAATGATACAGAAAACAAGGTCGACAATGACCTGCGATAGAGGCAGCTACGCCAATGAGTTCCCGTGTTTTTTCATCCATTTTTTTCAATTCCTAGTAGAATTCATCTTTTATTCTCCACTTCCTGTTTCTAAACAATTTATTTAGTGTTTTCATTTTTGTGATCTTATCCTGTCCCTCTTTCTGAGCGACAGCCAGACAATCGTAAGCATCACCGGTATCTCTATCAAAGGGCCCACGACCGTGGAGACCGCCACCATTGGCATCGTTGCGAAAGCAGTCAGGGCGATTGCTATTGCCAGCTCGAAGTTACGACCGGTACAATGGAAACCCATCGTGCTGCTATCCTCGTAGTTGTACCCCAGTTTTCTGCTTGTGTAGAAGACAAGGTTGTAGAGCAGGAAGAAGAACAGTACAACCGGGATGGCCATCTGCCAGATGAGATTAGGGTTATCCAAAATCACGCCACCTCTCAGGGAAAACATGACGACCATAGTGAAAAGCAGGGCGAGGAGCTGCATCGCCCCGAAGTACGGGAGGACCTTCGTGTTCAACCATTCCTCGGATTTCCTTTTGATGACTTCACGGCGAGTGATGACACCAGCCAGCAGCGGCAATCCAAGATAAAGGAGAACACTTTGACCGATAAGCCCAATGTCAATAGCGACGTACGTGCCAACGAGCAATGCGATGTACAAAGGGGTAGTGATGATCTGGATGATGGAATTCCATGCCATAAGGACAATCCCAAGAGGGCCGTTCCCCTTTGCAAGGTCTGTCCAGACCAGCACCATCGCTATACAAGGAGCGACACCCAGCAATATCAGACCGGTCCAGAGATAATTTGCCGTCTCAGGATCGATCAATCCAAAATAAGGGAGGATCATCTTGAAAAACAGCAGACCTAGAAAGTACAACAGGAATGGATTGACCGCATAGTTAAAGAACACGATGATGCCAACCTGCTTTTTACTTTTGAGAGCCTGTTTGAGTTCCCCGAGCTCTATTTTTGTCATGGCCGGGTAGATCATCAAGAACAGCCCAATGGGGATGCCTATGGCAAGGCTTTCGCCGAAAGCCGGGAAATATTTACCAAGTAACAGACCAACAGCTATGGCGATAACAACCCAGACCGCAAGGAGCTTTTCAATCCAACCAAGTTTACCGTGTTTACCACTCACGCAGATTTTCCCTCCGCATGCGTTCTTTCCTTCATCTCCATAATTAGTTTTTCAACATAGTTTCTAATCGTATTACGAACCTCTCGATATGTGCCTAGAGATTTTCCTTTTGGGTCTTCGATTTCCCATTCAAGAGTCTTTTGTCTGGGTGTTAAAGGACACCCATTGACACAACCCATGGTAACAATAATATCAAATTTGTTATTCATATCAGACGTCAGCAACTTTGGAGTATAACCTGTGATATCGATATCAACTTCTTTCATAACCTGTATAGCAGTTGAATCAACATGATCTTCGGGTTTCATACCAGCACTATCTGCTGCTTCACTAGAGGTAAATGTGTTAAAGAATCCTTTCGCCATCTGACTACGACACGAATTCCCTATGCACACAAAAAGAACTGTTTTCATAACTCCATCGACTTCTTTTTACAAAATCGTTGGTACTCCTCAAACAGCGCTTGCTCGTATTTTTCTTCTGCGCCGGGGGCCACGTAATTGTAGATTTTCACCCGCTCCAATAATTCTTTTATAAGTTTATTTTCATCCTGTATCTTCATTTCATACACTTCTTGGAGTGTTTCATCAAGATGCGCTAGACCAGTAAGGTTTCCACCGATGATGAGTTGTCGTATGTCTCTCACGGCACTTGCAGGGCAACACGGTTTTTTACTTTTATTTATGATTTCACCTCGTAATTTATCCAGCGATCATACCATAGACAAAACCAACGAGTGCTGCGATAACAATAACCAACGCAAAATACACAAGAGCTTTTTTCGCACCCATAACCTTAGTAATAACAACCATGCTTGGAAGACTCAACGAAGGACCAGATAGCAACAACGCAAGAGCAGGACCGCCACCCATCAAACCTGTGCTATACCCAAAAAGATTACCAACAATAGCAACCTCTAAAAGAGTCGGCATATAGAGTATCGCACCAATCACTGAAGCAAAGAAACATGAAAAAATATCATTCCCACCAATATACGGGGCAACAGCAACACCAACAGCATTACTTGGATCAGCACCAGGGACAAAATACGCGGCGATACCACCAATTATTCCAACAATAAAAACACCAATAAGAAGAATAGGAACGATTTTCTTCGTAAGACCCCATGTTTCCTTGCCCCAATTTTTAACCTCATCACGTGTATAATAAAAAATGAGAACAACAGAAACAACCAGTGTTAAAATATAAACAATAGCAAGTTTTGGAACCCAAGGGATAAACTCACTACTTGCAGCACCAATAACAAGGATTAAGACAAGCGATACAAAAAATAAAAGTGAAATCCAAATAGAGCGGTTATTTTTCTCCTCACCTGTTTGTACCGCAAACATATTGTTATCATCTTTATGTTTTTCAGATTCTTCTTTTCTGAAAATAAACGCCATCAACAAACCAATTACAACTGCCATAAGAACTGCTGCAATGGCTCTCGCAAGACCAATATCATACCCAAGTACTTGCGCAGTAAGAACAATTGCAAGAATATTAATTGCAGGACCTGAGAAAAGAAACGCAGTTGCAGGACCGATACCAGCACCACGTTTATGAATGCTTGTAAATAAAGGGAGAATCGTGCAACTACACACAGCAAGAATAGTACCAGAAAGCGCTGCAACAGGATAAGAAATATATTTTTTTGTATGAGCACCAAAATACTTCAAAACACCTTGTTTTGAAACAAAGACCGCGATTGCACCAGCAATAAAAAAAGCAGGAATAAGACAGGTTAGAACATGTGCGGAGAGATATTCCATTAATGCTTGGATGCCTGCAAATAAAATATCAATTGGTGTCATAATTAGCCCTCTAATTTTTTAACCATATCGATAATCTGGTAAATTCTATCCTCATTAACACTAACAAACGTATTTGTTCCTTCTTTTCGCTCATCGACGAGACCAGCGGTTTTCAGCACTTTTAGATGTTGGGAGACATTGGGTTGTGATTTTCCTGTGCGCGGTATGATTGCGCAGATACATTTCTCACCGTTTTTAACGCATTCAAGAATCTTGAGTCTTGTAGGGTCTGCCAATGCTTTGAAAATGGCTACTTCATTCATTTTTAACACAATACATAAGTATATACGAATATTTAAATATTACTATATTATAGCTATTTCGGAAAAACAAAAGCGAAGAATGAATGGACATGAAAAACAATACAGGGGGAACCTGAGATGTATGTTAAAAACCTTTTATCAAAAAAAGAATTTTCATCTGAGAAACCGGTCAAGAAAGACATTTTGACTTCAAGAAACTTTAACGTAGTTATTGTTTGTTTGGAAAAAGATCAAGAAATCAAACCACATCCAGAGCCTTATGCGGTCTTCTTTCTTGTTCTTGGAGGAAAGGGGATATTCACCAACTCGGAAGGAAGTTTTGAGTTGAGTAAACAGTCATGCATCTCTATGGGGGCAGATGAGATAAGAGGAATCAAATGTATAGAAAACTTGGTTGTATTAGGAGTCCAAGATGGACATGAAACACCAAAATCGATAGAGAAATAATAGGTGAAACATTAGCTGAGTATACTTTACATTCAACGAGATGAACAATGCTTACCAATGCAGTGATATTCGGATTGGTTGCGGGAATCGCCGTCTTCGTATCTCTTCTACTGGATCGGAAGAAGACCGTTCAGGGTGTAAAGAAAGGCTTCAAAATGTTCCTTGGTATAGCGCCTCCGTTTTTGAATATACTCATACTTGTAAGCATATTACTTTTTTTCATTCCCCCGGAAATAATCCTTCAGTATTTAGGCCCCGGCTCTGGATTGACTGGTTTTTTTATTGCCGCGGTTGTTGGCTCAATCACGTTAATTCCCGGTTTCATCTCATATCCTATTGCAGGGGCACTTATCGACAAGGGCGCTTCATATGGCGTGGTTGCCGTTTTTATGACCACACTCATGATGGTTGGCATCGTGACTCTGCCGCTTGAGATAAAATATTTTGGGAGAAAAGCAGCGATACTACGAAACCTGCTGAATTTTTTTGCAGCATTGATCATAGGGATTTTTGTGGGGTTGAGGATGTGAAAGAATTCAAGAAACCTATCAAGCAGTATATTTGGCTGATAATCTTTCTGTTAGCATCGGTGCTTTCATTCTTCTTTGGGTTTAAGCCAGGGATCTCGATTTCTTTTAATTTCTGGGATTTCTTTATAGAAATGATCACGTTCATACCTTTTCTGTTCATCCTTATCGGGTTGTTTGATGTATGGTTTCCTAAAGAAATCATTGAAAAGCATATCGGAAAAAAATCTGGCGTAAAAGGTATTTTTTTAGTCATATTGCTTGCCATGTTTCAAGCAGGTCCCCTGTATGGTGCGTTCCCTGTCGCATATATCTTATTCAAGAAAGGCTCAAGTGTCAGGAATATTTTCATATACCTTGGCGCTTTTTCATCCATGAAAATACCTATGCTTGGTATTGAGATAGGATACCTTGGCGTGGAGTTTACTTTTCTCAGGACAATAATATCTCTACCGCTTTTCATTCTTATCGGATATATCATGGAGAAGCTGGTAGGAAAATCATTTGAAGTAAAAGAAGTTCATCCTACCTAAGAACAGATGAGTCTACCTTTCTGTTATCATCTTTTAACAATATTCCGAGACTAATAGGAAAAACCGGTAAAGGGATTATGTGTTTCATTGCAAGTGCTTTACTGAAGTAATGACATCGAAAATCTTCTTAGTAGATACCTTAAGCAGAATTCGTGTTCCTTCTCTTCGTTCATCGACGAGACCCGCGTTTTTCAATACTTTCAAATGCTGTGAAACATTTGGCTGTGACTTTCCTGTATAAGGAATGATTTCACAAATACACCGTTCACCATTTTTGAGGCATTCAAGAATCTTCAGCCTTGTGGGATCAGCTAGTGCTTTTAAAATAGATACTTCATTCATTAATGATTTAAATTAAATTCGAATATTTAAATATTCCTATGTTATTAGAATAAATTAACAAGCTGTTGTATATGATAGAGCGATTCGAACAAAGCTGTATTAACACATTTTATAGCTTGATTCTCCAATAATTTCAACTAATTTTTGATTTCTAGAGTATGTAAATAATCGAAGATAACTTATGAGATGATTCTTCCATTTACTTGGTTCTTTATACAGATGTAAAAAAATAACTCGATGTCCGTTTCTATCAAATATTTTTCTTCTATATTCGTAATCAAATTTTTCTGATCCGCACACTTCAATATATATCCCAAAATTTTTTAGATAGAAATCAGGTGCCCAGACTCTTGGTCTCTTGTTTTCATCCCAAACAAAAACAGGTTGTTCATACGTCCATTTGATACCAAGTTTTTTTAGTAATTTGGCTACTTCGTACTCTGGTTTAGTCATTCGATCATAGATTGATTCCTTTTGCATCTTAAGACCTCGAAAGTGTAAAAAATAAGAGAATTTTTCTTAGCAAAAATTGAGAGAAATACCGACGAAAAATTTAATGAAAAACAGTGGTTTTCTCCTGTAGACTTAACCACTAGATCATACCCGCGTTTCCAGGAGAAAAATCAAGTCATGGTTTTAATAGTTTTCTGTGCTTTATGATACTAGCCAAATCATGAAAAAATCATTGTGTTAGTGTCAATATTATTTTGGATGATGATACTACGATTTTTCTGATAAATCAGCATTTAAATCTCATCCCCAGTACTCGGTAATGATAAAAAATATTCAGGGATTTAAACAATAGTAACTGAAGCCGCCGAAAGGATTTCAATGAAGCTAACATTATTATAAAATAAATGAATGTGTTTTGCACATGAATCAACTTAAAAAGTAAGGAGTGGTGTTATGAGTGAAATGTTAAAAGCTATACAGAAACGGCAGTCAACAAGGGGGCCATATGACATCCATCGTCCCGTTGATAAGGAGGATTTGAAGCAGATTCTGGAGGCTGGACGTTGGGCTCCAACAGCCCACAATATGCAGAACTTCGAGATAATCGTCGTAGATGATAAGAGCCTCCTAGAGAAGATAGGGGATATCGAATCCCCAATATCTCAGACGTTTATCCGAGAAAATTATCAACAGTTATCCTTTTCAGAAAAGGAGCTGCGGAGAAAAAAAGTCGGGATTTTAGGCACGATGTTTCCGACGTTCATGAGGAATCCAGGAGTAAAACCGAAGCCAAATGAAAAAACAGCCTCATTTCAAGGCAAACTTGTTAAGACAAGTTCGGTACTATTGGTCGTGGTTTACGACCCTGGCAGAAGGGCACCTGCCTCCAGGGGAGACTTTCTAGGGATCATGAGTCTAGGGTGCGTCATGGAAAACATGTGGTTGATGGCAAATTCGCTGGGAATCAACTGCCATATACTGAGCGCTTTCAGCTCAGATCCAGTGGAAAATAAGGTGAAGAGAATCCTCAACATTCCCAAAAACCTGAAAATCGCTTTTACCTGCCGTCTGGGCTGCACAACTGCGCCGGCTCAATACCTGCGGGTGCGCCGTGACGTCGAAGATTTCAATTACCATAACCTCTTTGGAAACAAAATATGATCAGGTATACAACCCGTTTTTCGGAAAGTAGAGCCCGATAGATGGTTTCAAACATTTAAATAATCTGAAACTATGATACTGGTTGTAAGAAAGGTGAATACAATATGAAAATCAACGGGAATACGATTTTAATCACGGGAGGTGCAACCGGAATCGGTTTCGCGCTTGCTGAGGAATTTATAAAGACTGATAATGAAGTAATCATCTGTGGGAGACGTGAGGCATATCTGAACGAGGCAAAAAAGAAAATCCCGCAGCTGCATATCAAAGTCTGCGACGTGTCAAGAGAACAGGATAGAAAAGAACTGGTCAATTGGGTCTCCTCAAACTTCAAAGACATAAACATCTTAGTCAACAACGCAGGCATACAGAGAATGATAAATTTCAAAACAGGGGAAGGCAATAGGAATCCGGACGAAGACGAAATCGATATCAACTTGAAAGCGCCCATCCATCTCTGCGAACTTTTCATCCCACAGTTCATGGAAAAAAAGGAGGCCGCTATAGTAAATGTCACGTCCGGGTTAGGGTTCTCGCCTATTGCTATAATGCCAGTCTACTGCGCGACGAAGGCAGCACTCCACTCCTTTAGTTTATCCCTAAGACATCAATTAAAGAACACTCCGGTAAAGGTTTTTGAGATAATACCTCCTACAGTGGATACCGATTTAGACAAGGGTGCAAGAGATCGAAGGGGACAAAAGGACAGGGGTATACCCGCCTCGGAAGTTGCTATAGCGGCAATAAAAGCTTTAGAAAAAGACGAATATGAGAAAGCGGTCGGGATGGCTGAAGGTATAAGGATGGGGGTACGGAACAACCCAGAACAAATATTCCAACGGATGAATCAATGGTAAATTTTAGGTACGATCAAAATAAACAAAAATGAGTAACTCGCTCCTGCGAAAGAGCATTTTTTCGAATGTTCATGCCGTTGTATAAAAAGATAAATGAAGAAAAATAATTTTCCGAGGTCTTTAAGAAAATCGCATTTCTGCTACTTGAAACATATTATGTTTGATGAAGATTACATTATACTTCGATGGAATTTTTTACCTGTTTTTTTCCTGCGGGCTTTTCACTTATATTTCGTAAGCCCTCCAGCGGCTTCATGTTAACATATATCATGGTTATTTCTTAGATAAAAAAAACGATTTTTTTTTTAAATAACTCTATCGATATCTCATTATTCCGTTTATCTTTTTTTTATTTCTGTCAATGTTTCTATCTATGCCCTCGTAAGTATATAGATATAACTTAATAATATATAAAAATCAGTTGAAAAACAGTATAATATGTAAAATCTATCACCGTTCCTGAAGAATGTAAAATTGTAAACTAAAATTCAAATATCATCTCTATTCCAGCGAAAATTATATATATACAAAGTATTTTCATATTACCTCATTAGTAACATTATAAAATCATATTAAACAGTTTAAATTTCGTGTAAACGGGTCGAGGTAAATGGTTCAAAAAAATAAAACCATCACTAATTTCAAGAAAAGGAAAGAATCCCATAACACTCAACAGCAGGTAAATGAAGAAATATTAAGAAATTCTGAATTACGCTACAGGCGACTCTTTGAAGCAGCACAAGACGCTATCCTTATTTTAGATGGAGAAACCGGACAAATAATGGATGCTAATCCATTCGTTCAAAATCTTCTGGGTTATTCTCTGAATGAGCTAACGGGGAAAAAACTCTGGGAAATTAGCCCTTTCAAAAATATCGCAGAAAACAAGGAACTATTTCAAAAACTTCAAAAAGAAACATACGTCCGTTATGAACATCTCCCACTTCAAACGAAACAAAAAAAGTTGAGATATGTGGAATTTGTCAGTAATAGCTACATGGTCGATCATATAAAAGTAATCCAATGTAATATTAGAGATATCACAGAACGAAAGAAAACACAAGAAAAAATACAAGAAATGCAAAAAAAATTAGAACAACTCGTTGATGCTCGAACCGCCCAACTTGACATCACCACTAAAAGCCTTACATGTGAAACGAAAGAACGGAAAAAAGCAGAAGATGAAACTGTTACAACAAAAGATTATCTGGAGAATATCATTGATAGTGCATCGGAGATTATTTTTTCATTCGATTCGAACAATAGAGTAAATACCTGGAATAAAACAGCGGAACTGCTTACGGGCTATGAAGAAAAAGAGGTTAGGAATCGATCTGTAGAAAACTTATCTGTGTTTAATGGCCATTCGAAAATATTAGGTCTTATAAAAAATAACGGTAATCACCAAGGGTATGATGATTTGGTGTTACTGACAAAAAACAATATAAAAAAGATCATTCGAGTATCAGAATCGTCGGTTAAGAATCCTGATGGGAAATGCATCGGCTCTCTTTTTATCGGCAGAGACATCACAGGAGATATCGAAGCTCACGGGAAAATACTTGTGGGGAACAGCTATCTTATCATCAGTAAGAATAATAGCTCTGTACGAGATCTGTATATTGATTTGACCACATCCGGATATGAGGGAATGTTTATTTCCCGTTCTAGTGTTGAGATGACGGGCAACATGTCTCAGAATTTGAACAGTCAGCTTTTTTTGTTAAGTCATGAAAAAATCAAAGGATTTGAAACAATCGCAAACCCTGATGAATTAGCAGCTATGGTTAAAGAGATTAGTCTGAGAAACAAAAAGTCAATTATCGTAGTAGATGGTGCGCATTATTTTATCACTAAATTTTCTTTTGAAAAATTTATCGATGCCTTGTATCAAATTAACGATCTTGTTCTGAAGAGTCAATTGATTGTTGTACTACGTATCGATCCGTCTATTGTCGATAAAAGTCAGATGGCGATTTTTGAAAATGAATTTCAATTATTGCCGAGCCAGAAATTAGAAGGTCTTATACTCGACGATATTATCTATGATATGTTAAAATATGTTTATGAACAAAATCAGAGTAATTCAATGGTTTCTTTCAAAAAAATAATAACCAAATCTAACGTATCGTATTCAACTGCTGCGAAGCGGTTAGATATCCTTGAAGAAAAAGGTTTGATTTTTATAAAAAAACAAGGAAAGTTTCGAATGGTCTATGTGACAGAAAAAGGAAAAGCATTGATGCATAAACGACAGACTGTGTAACGTTCGTTTCTTTCCATATTACATTGTTTTTATACTGTTCTTTAGTTGTTTTTAAGATATGCTGATATAACATAATGACAATGGAGTAAGCAAGGTGATAGACAATGGAAAGTAAAAAATTTATGAACGCAGATGTCTACGCCCAAGACGAAAAAATTGGCACAGTTAAGGAAATGGGAATAAACCCGGAAAATTGGGAGATAACTCATCTTGACGTCCAATAAAATAAGGAGGTAAAAAATATGAATAGAATCTTAATCGCCATCGGAATTGTAGTTGCGATAATTGGTCTTGTAGCAGGTGCCTTAGTAATAACAACCCCCCAACTATTCGGGTTAATAAACACTGAAAGCACTCCATACGCACAATACATGATTCCATTGATAATTGGTGGACT
>Ga0315285_10000548_pt1 | contig 38934 bp, 39 predicted proteins | sample YL17G09_36_MG_FD_203698 | JGI IMG/M metagenome (GOLD analysis project Ga0315285, IMG submission 203698) | Sediment microbial communities from Yellowstone Lake, YNP, Wyoming, USA - YL17G09_36 | ecosystem: Environmental > Aquatic > Freshwater > Lake > Sediment | place: USA: Wyoming | collected...
GCCGCCCCCCGCCCCCCCCCCCCCCCCGGGGCCCCGCCCGCCCCGCGCCGTTGCCGGGTGATCGGCACGACCCCAACCACACCCCTCTCTCTCCCCACCAACCTTGTGCTCCTGCTTGACGTTGGGCACGGTGTTGATGTCCGCCACCTCGTCAATCTGGTCCTCCTGGTTGATCGTGGGGTGCACCCACCCCGTCGTGATCGCCTTGATGACCGCGATCGCTTCCAGCCCGCCCGCCGCGCCCAGGCCGTGCCCGATCATGGACTTGGTCCCGTTCATGGCGATGCCCTTGGTGTTGGCAAACACTTTCTTGACGGCCTTGACTTCGGCGATGTCGCCGACGAGCGTCGACGTCGCGTGCGCGTTGATGTAGTTGACCGCGTCGCGCTCCACGCCCGCGTCCTTGAGCGCGAGCGTGATGCAGGACGACACGCCGAGGCCGTCGGCGCGGGGGTCGGTCATGTGGTAGGCGTCGCACGTGATGGCGCCGCCGAGGTATTCGGCGATGGGCGTCGCGCCGCGCGCTTGCGCGTGCGCCAGCGATTCAAAGACCAACACCCCCGCCCCTTCCCCCATGACAAACCCGTCCCGGCCCTGGTCCCACGGCCTCGACGCGCGCTGGGGCTCGTCCGTGCGGGACGAGAGCGCGCGGCACGCGACGAAGCCGCCGACGCCGACCGGGATGATCGGCGCCTCCGACCCTCCGACGACGATCAGGTCGGCGTCGCCCGACCTGATGTGGTTGGCGGCGGCGACAAAAGCGTAGTTGGCGGTGGCGCAGGCGGTGGAAATGGAGTAGTTGGGGCCCATGAAACCGGTCTCGATGCCGACGAGCGCGCCGCCCATGTTGGTGATCGCGTACGGAATGAAAAACGGCGAAATCTTCTTGAAGCCTTTCTCGATCATGTTCTTCACGCCGTCCTGGAACACGGTGAGGCCGCCCATGCCGGAGCCGACGAGGACGCCGCAGCGCTGCTTGTCCAGTTTGTTGAACGCGTCGCCGCCAATCTCAAGCCCCGCGTCGATGAGCGCCTTTTTGGAGGAGACGAGCGAGTAGGCGAGGCAGTCGTCGTACCGGCGCGCGTTCTTCTTGTCGATGAGGCTGCACAGAGGAGAGGAAGGAGGAGGGGTCGGCCGAAGATCGTTGGGCGCCCTGTACCCCTCCCACCCTCCATCCTCCCCCGCCCCCGCTCCTACCCTTCGTTATCGAAGTCCTTGATCTGGGCCGCGAAATTGGTCGGGTACTCGGACGCGTCGAAGCGCGTGATCGGGCCGACGCCCGACGTGCCGGCCAGGAGCCTAAAGAGGAGGAAGGAGGGGGTGGGTCGTCGGTCGCGGGTCGCGGGTCGCGGCATGGCCGCTGGCGCGCGGCGCGGGCGGCGGCGCGGTCTCCGGCGTCCGCCGGGCAGCCCCCCGTGTCCACCACCCCCTCCCGTCTCTGCCCCTCACTTGTCGTAGAACACCGCGGGGTCGTTGCCAAACACGGAGCAGATGCCCATGCCGGTGACAACGATGCGCTTGGACGGGTCGCGCTCGGCGCGGCACACGACCACGGCTGGAAGAAGGGGAGGGGGCGTCGGCGCGCGCGGGGGCGGCCGTTGCGCGGCCGCCGATGGCGAGGGGGCGTCCACGCGCATTACAGCGCGTCCAGCTCCCGGAGGGGGGTGGCACCGCGGTCAGTCAAGCGCCGGGCGGTCGCATTCGGGGCCGACCGCCGCCCGCCGCTCGTGCGCGGCGTGCCGGGGCAGGCCGCGCGGGCGCCAAGCGGCGCCTTGCACCCCCGCCGCCGGCAGCACGGCTCGCTCTCTCGGGGATCCAGGGGGTGTGGAGGGGAAGGCGCGCGCGCGGGCGGCACCTGATCGGCGGCCGGCGCGCGCGACGCGCCGCGGCGCCCGCCCGCCTCTTCCCCTCCCTCACCGCGGCGCGCGGCGACGCGCGGCCGGACAACCGCAGGCCGGGACTGGAGGGAGCGCTGCATCGTGGGGGGGGAGGGGGGCGGCTGGGGTGAGGCCGCGGCGGGGGACGACAGGGTGTGCCGCCGCGACTCGCGGGCGCGCTGGCCCCCGCCGCCCGCACAGGGACCGCCCTTACACGCACGCCGTACGCATGGCATCCCTGGTTCCGCTGCTGACCCTCGAAACTACGCAGAGAGTCCTCACTCGTCCTTTTTGCCGCCGGCAGAGGCAGAGGCGGGGACCGCCGCGGCTGCCGGCTCCGCCGCGCCCCGGCGCCGGCGCGCGTCGCCCGCCGGCGCGGCCGCCGCCGGCAGCGCGCCCGCGGGCGCGGCGGCGCCCGGCTCGAGCACGGCCGCCCCCTCCCCCGCGGCGGCCCCCTCGGCCGAAAACCCAAACTCGTTGGCGCGCGACCGGTCGACCCGGTACACCCACCGCTGGTACAGGTAGACCGCAAACACGATGTCGTCCCGGAACACGGACAGGCGGTGCAGGGTGGGCATTTTGATGACAAACGCAAAGAGGTCGTCGATGATCGTGTTGAGGAACTTGTACGTCATCTGGCGCCACGGGAGGTGGGCGACCGATTTCAGCTTGTAGTTGAGGTAGAGCTGTGGAGGCAAGAGAGGGGGGCGAGTGCATGGATTGTGGTTTCCGCCGTGCCGAGCTTGCCCAACCCCCGCCCATGCCGCACCCGCCCCCTCCCCAACCTCCTACCTGGGGGCACATGAGCACGAAGCCAAACATGTAGACGGCGCCCACGAGGGAGGACAGGATCCAGGAGTACCAGGAGCGGTGCGTGTCGTACGCGAGCGAGTAGAGCGCATACCCCCCGACACACGGAATCAGGCACAGCGACAACCACTTCATGGCCACCGCATCGTGTTCGTCCGTGCGGGACGCGGTGTAGGACGCCTTGTCCTTGAGGCGCAGGGACGGGCGGCCGTTGACGACCGCGAGCGTGACGTCCATCGCCTGCGTGAGCTTCCACAGCTCGATGAGCAGCCCGACCCCGGTCGACGCGAGCACGACAAATGACGTGTCGTTGTCCAGGAGGTAGAGGAAGATGACGGCTTGGCAACCCGCGTTGAACCCGATCGTGCGCACCGACAGGCCCGCCACGTCCTTCTTCCCCTTCCAGAACCCGATGTCGTTCTTGAAGGCGAGCGCGTCAAACACCGAGTGCATCAGGGAGACGAGCATGGTGAGCCCCAGGAAGTAGGGGTTGCCCTCGGTCAGCACGCGCTTGAACTCGTCCGACTCGCCGTCGTTCATGGCGCCCCACGACTGCTGCATCGAGAACGAGTGCTCCATCTGGGTGTAGAGCATGAGCTTCCAGGGGGGGAGCGAGTAGAGGGAGAGGTGGAGGGTGATGGTGGAAACCGTTTCGTTCAGCGGGACCAGTTTGTCGCGCAGGAGCCAGAAGTCGTTGAGCCACAGGGTGGGGGCGTAGGTCATGGTCGCGGGGTCGATGTCCAGGTGGGGCAGGACCTGCAAAGGGGGGCGGTGGGGCGGGGTGGGCGGCCGCGGCGGCGGCGCGTTCTTTCCACCCTCCAACATCCTCCCCCGCGCACGTGGTCCGGCACCGCCTTGGCGTTGTACGTCGAGAAATCGTCCACCATGGCGACGGTGAGGTTGGGTTTGAGGAAGGATATGATCTCGCGCGGGGGTTTGGGCTTGGCCAAACCCGCGCCGCCGCCATACTCCTGCCCCTCCTCCTCCTCCTCCTCCTCCTCTTTGGCCAGCGCGGGCTGCTTCGCTTTGTCGCCCGACAGCAGGTTGACGCCCGCCTTGGACTTGGGGCGCGGCAGGAACGCGACCGCGGGGAAGGCGCGCGAGACGACGAGCGCCGGGTCGAAGCCGGCGTCCGCCGCGTCCAGGGGCGACCCCGAGGGCGCCATGACGACGTGCAGGTAGAGCGTGCCATTGTTTTGGACCGTCTGGTGAGGGAAAGAGGCCGGGATGGGGTCGCCGCCGCCTGCCGCGCGACGCGGCACCCAGCCCTCCACCCTCCCCTCCTCCCCTACCTTGCTCAGCTCATAGTCGACCGTGTGCTGCGCCTCGGCCGCGGTGGAGAGTCCCGCGGTCGTGCGCCAGACGACTGCAGCGCCGCCCGCGCCAGCCGCCCACCCGGGGACGAGCGCGGGCGCTTCCGCCAGCGCAAACACGACGTCCACAGGGGAGCCACGCGGCAGTCGCGGCATGAGCACCTGGTCCCGGGGCAGGGTGGCGGGCTTCGGGGCCGAGCCGCCCATGAACTGGCGCATCACCCACCACATGAAGAGCATGCGGAAGATGCCGCCCAGCGGATTCGCTGGGGCGGGCGCAGGAGCGCCATCGGGCGCCGCGGGGGCGGCGGCCGGGGGCATGGCGGCGGCGACGAGAGTGAGAGGGCCTGGACCGAGCGCGCGACGTCGAGCGAGCACGCTGTCGCCGCGGGCGGCCGACGGCGCGCCATTCCATCGCCATCACGCCGGTCGATGCTGGACTGACACGGGCCGCCCGGGCGCGCCCCCAAGAAATCATCGGGCCGCCGACGCCGCCCCCCCGCGCCGCGCCGCGCTCGCGCGCGTTCCAAGCGCCAGCGTCGCCGCCGCTTTCCGGCCGTCGCCCGCGTCGACGTGCAGCAAGAAAGCTGCCGCCGACCCTGGCGCGAGCGCCGACTTGAGCGCGCGCGTGAGCGGCGACGCGCGCCACGGAAGCGGCCGCCGCGCGCGGCCGCCGGTGGCCACCGCTGCGGCGCGCGCGAGTTCGGCGACAGGGGCGGCGTCGGCGGTCGACGCGGCGGCCAGGAAGAGGGAGGCGCCGCCACGAACGCGCAACGTGAGCACGCGCGGCGTGCCGTGGGTCGCCCTCCCGGCGGCCAGCGAGGCCGCCACGGCAGCGTCCGAGGGCGAATGCACGGACACAGCGGCGAGCGGGGCGGCGAGCGGCGGCAGGGCGCCCGAGGAGCCGAGCGCCTCGGCGTCGCTCAAGAGATCCACTGCCCGCCCGCACAGCTCGCACGCGGTCAGGGTCAGGGGCGGATCCGACATGCGCGACATCGTCGCTGGCGCCGGCAGCGCGAGCATGAGCGCTGCCGCCGCGAGCGCAGCAACGCCCGCCTCGCCGCCGTCGACCGCCGACCGCGCGCCGGCGGCGCCGACGCTGAAGATGCACGCGTCGACGCCGGAGATAACGCTCGCGAAGCAGGGAGCGAGGGCGGCCAGGAGCGCAGACGGGGAGTCGCCCGGCGCGAGCGCCGCTCGCGCCACGGTCGTCGCCGCGTCGGCGCCCAGCCCGACGCGCACCGAGGCCGGGGGGACGATGGTCACGGAGGTCGCCTTTTTCGACGCAGCGCCATCCAGCACGACCGCGGTCGCGACCGCGAGCGGCGGCGCCTCCAACGGCGGACGCGCCGCGTCGGCGGCCGCCGCCTCGGCCGCCGCGTCGAATGTCGTCGGCGCCGACGGCGGCCGGGTCGATGCCGCCGACCGGGGCCGCGCCCGGCGCGAGGGCCGCGGCCGGCGCGCGGGGGCCGAGTCGGGAGGGGGTTCGGTGCGCGGCGCGCCGGGGCCGCACCCCCACGCGGGGCGCGCGCCGTGGATGGCACGCTTGGCCGCCGGTGGTTGCTTGGGGGCCGCATTGCGCTCGGCTGCGTAGAGCACGCGCGAGACCGAGGCGGTGGGCGGGGCAGAAGAAGGAGGACAGGGCGCGCGCGCTTTCGCCGGCGCGGTCGCCGCCGGTGCGCGCACGGCCGGAATCAGGTCGCCGCAACCGTCGCCATCCCCACCTTGCTCAACCACCATGCTCCTCTCGCCCGGCGGGCTCGACCGCGCCCTGGGGCTCGCCGCGTCGACCTCCGTCGTGCCCAACGCCGGCCGCCGCCCCCGCCCGCCCGGCGGGCTCGACCGGCCGCGGCGACCAGTCGACCATCCCGGCTGCAGAAAGGGGAGGCGGCCGGGGCCCGGCGTCGTGAGGTGGCCGAGGTCGGCGTCTGCGCGGACCGCGGCCGGCGGCGTGACCGTGGGCACGTCGGGCACGGGGGTTTTGGAGCCGAGCGTCACGGCGAGGATGGCTTTTGCGGTCATGGCTGCAGGGGGGGGGGGGGGGCGGGCGGCCATCGCGCGCACTCGAGCAGGACGGCGCGCGCCCGAAGCGCCACGCGCGCTGCGCCACACCCCACACGCGGTCCCACCTGCCACATCGCCCGCGAACGCGGCGTCCAGGCGGCGCGCGGCGGCCGCGGGCGGGTCGGGCGAAGACTCGGGCGAGACGTCCTGTGGATTGGGCGTCGTCGATCGCGGGCGCGGGGAGAGGGTCACACACATGCGCCTCGCACGCCGGCGCACCATCGCGGCGCGCGGGGGCGCAGAGAGTGGCGATGCTGCGGCGCCGCGCGCGCGGTCTGCCACACTCGCGCCGGTGCTGCCCTTCCGCATGTGGCGTTGACCCGAGAGCAGTCGGCACGCATCTCTGCGGACCGGCGCCCCCTCCCCATGGCTTCCCCGTCCGACCGCGACGGGCCCCCGCCCGGGCAGGCGCCCCCGCTGCTCCCCTCCCGGTCCATGCGGGCGGCAAACGCGTTACGGGTGAGGAAGAGAGAGTGGAGGCTGGGGTGCAGCCGCCGAAGCGCGGGATTGGGCGCGCGCGGAGGGGACCCGTCGCGCCCCGAACCCCCACCTCTCCCTTGCAGTCCGGCACCGTCGCCGCCGCCGCCGCCATCGCGTCCGTCACCCCCCACGGCACCGGCGCCATCGACGTCGTCCTCGTGCGGCACGCGGGCGGCCGTGTCGCGTCGACCCCGTTTTACGTCCGCTTCGGCAAGTACACCGGGGCGCGCTCCGCCGACCGGCGCGTGCGCATCGAAGTCAATGGTGGGGGGGGAGGGGGGTGGGGGCGGGTCGGGGAGACGTTGGCGGCTGCGACCGCCTTCACTCACGCACTTCCTCTTCCGACCCCCCCCTCCCAGGCAAGGACGTCGGCTTCCACATGACGCTGGGCAGATCGGGCGAGTGCTGGTTCTTGGCGGAAGGTGAAGGAGGAGGCGGAGGGGGGGAGGTGGAGGGGGGGCGGCCGGCCGCCGAAGCCGCGCGCGCGTCCCCCTCACCCGTCCCACCCGCCCCGTCCCCAGACGACGACGACTGGGACGAACGCGCCCGCATGTCGGGCGCCATGTCCCCCGTCGGCTACTCGTCCGGCGAGGACGGCCCCGCGTTCGACGGCGCGGTCGGCGCACGCGCGTGGTCGGAACCGCCGCGCGCGGGCGCGGTCGCGGGGTCGGCCCCGCCCCGGTCGGGGTCTGAAGTGCGGCTGGCGCCCAGAGCGTCGACGCCATCCCTGGAGGCGAGCGCCGGCGGCGGGGGCGACGGGTGGGGGCCGCGCACCGCGTCGACGCCCGCGCGCGGGGGCGCGGGCGGGCCGCCGCTGCCGCCGGGCGGCGACGAGCCCGGCATGCTGGGCGGCGTCATGTCGCCGGAGCCGGTGGCGCGGTCGCCGCTCGCGGCGCGCGCGGCGGCGGCGGCGGCGGCGGGGTCGGACGCCGCGTCGCCCGAGGCGCCGCCCGCGCCGCCGTCGTCGTCGTCGTCGGACGACGATGATGACACCGATGCCGTGGCGTCGCCCTCAGCCGCGGGCGTCCCGCCCGCGCGCCGCGCCGACGACGCTGCCGCCCCCCCCACCCCGCTCATCGCGCTGGCCCTCGTCCCCCCCGCCGACATCGTCGGCGCCGGCCCCGCCGCCGTGCGGGCCGCCTTGGACGCCGGCGCCGTCACCTCTGCCGACTGGCGCGCGCGCGGCAAGGAGCTGGTCGCGTCGCCGCACCTGCTCGTCCTCGTCGGCGGCGTTGCCGTCCACCGCTGGGCCGACGCCGGCCCCGCGCTCATCGCGGGCCTGGCGTTTGGGGGCGACTGGGCGGCCGCTCTGCCGCCGCCGCTGGCGGCGGCGGCGCCACCCGGGGCGGCGGCGGGCGCCGGCGACGACGGCGCGCCGTTTCCGCGGCTCGGCTCGCTGCGCGGCTGGCTCGCGTCCTTCAGGCCGTCCCGCGAGCGGGACGCGCCACCCGTCAGCCGCCTCGCAGCCCCCGACGCCGAGCGCGACGCGGCCCTGGCCGCCGCGCTCGCGTGCGCGGCGCGCGCGCGGCGCCACCGCCGCACCTTCCTCCCGACGCCCGCCCAACTCGCCGCGCTCCCGCTCGCCGCCGGCCGCAACACCCTGGATTTCGTATACGGCCGGGAGCGGTTGCGGGCGTACGCGTACGTCCTGGCCCCGAGCGCGCGCGTCGTCGTCAGCGACATCGACGGCACCGTCACGCGGTCGGACATGCTCGGCCACGTCCTCCCCCGCGTCGGCCTCGACTGGTCGCACGGCGGCATCGCGCGGCTGTTCACCGACGTGGCGGCCAACGGGTACGACGTCCTGTACCTGTCGAGCCGCTCGATCGCGCAAGCGTCGGCCACGCGCGACTACCTCCACTCGCTCGACCAGGGCGGCGACCGCCTCCCCCCTGGCCCCGTCCTCATGTCGCCCGACGGCCTGCTCCCGTCCCTGTACCGGGAGCTGGTGCTGCGGCGGCCGCACGAGTTTAAGATTCGGTGCCTCGAGGACGTGCGCGCGCTGTTCCCGCCCGGCGCGTCGCCGTTTTACGCGGGGTTTGGGAACAGGCCCACGGATGAGGTGTCGTATCTCGCGGTCGGCGTCCCTCCCCCGCGCGCTTTCATCATCAACCCGCGCGGCGAGCTGCGCCGCGCGGCGGGCGGCGTGGCCACGTCCGGGTCGGCGTCCCTGGCGGCCGTGCACGCCATCGTGCACGACGTGTTCCCGCCGCTGCCGTCCAGGGCGGCGGCGGGCGGCGCGGGCGCCGGCAACGGCGCGCCGTTGCCGGGGCCGCCGCCGCCGCCCCCCCGACTGTCCATCGAGCAAGCGTTCAACGCCGCCAATTTCTGGCGCGCCCCCCCCCCCATCATCGTCGACTCGGACGGCGAAGAGTTTGCCGACCCGGAGTCGAAGGGCGGCGGGTGAGCGGGAGGGAGGGACGGCGAGGGGGGTGTGACCACACGGCGCGACCCTCCCCTCTCCCGCGCTCTCTCTCACGCCGGCACAGCGTCAAACCCCGCGTCCGTGACGGCCGCCGCGAGCGCGGCCGCGTCCAGGGACGCGCCGGGCGCGGGCGCCGCGGTCGCTGCCCCGGCCGCGTGGTCGGCCGTCGCGGCCGCCACGCCCGCCTGCGCCGCCAGCACGTTGCGCACGCGGTCGGAGCATTTGGAGCAGATCATGCCGTCGACTTTCAGGGTGACGGTGGGGGCGGAAGGGGTGGCCGACGCGCGCGAGATGAGTCGGGCGCCCGCGTGCCGGGCTGGCCGCGGCGCGTGAGCAGAGCGCCGGACCGAAGCGGCGGCTGGCGCCCCAAAGCGAGGAGCGGCGGTGAAGAGCGACATCGGCAAGAGTGCCGGCGCCCAATGCCACGCGCCCACACCCCCTCCGCGCCTCCGGCAGGGCCCCGCGCCCTCCCGGCCCCCCATCCATGGCCGCCGACGGCGCGGCCGAGCCGGCGGCCGCAGGCGCCGACGCGCTGCGCGCCGACGGCGAGCCCGCCGGCCCGTCCCGCCATCCCGACGACGCGCCCACTGGCAGCGACAAGCGGCCCCGGGCCGGCGAGGCGGCGCCCTCCGCCAAACGCGCCAAGCCGGGCGCCGCCGTGCCCGCCGCCATGGACCAGCGCGCTGTGGACTACACGCGCGCCCACTACGACGCGCACGCGCGGCCGGCGGTGTCGGCGGCTGAGGTGGGGGGAGTGGGGAGAGGGGTGGGAAGGAGGAACGGTGGCCTTTGCCCGTGCCGAACTGCCCGCGTTCCTTTTTCCAGGCGCTCCGGGAACGCGCCGCGGGCGAGGCCCTCCCCCTGAAGCGCTACCACAACGCCATCAAACGAGCGCTGATCGACACCTTCGCGTCTGGCGCCCCCCGCTTGCTCGACCTCGCGTGCGGCCGCGGCGGCGACATCCACAAATGGCACGCCGCCGGCGTCGCGTACGCCTTGGGCATCGACCTGTCGCCGGGAGAGATCGAGGAAGCGCGGAAGCGGTTTGAGGAGAGCAGAGCGAAACGAACGGGTGAGTGAGGTCGGGGGCGCGGGGCGCGGCCGCCACGCACCAACCACTTCCGCGCCCACTTCCCACCCCCCCCCGACCCCCAGACTCGGCCCTGACCGCCGAATTTGAGGTGTGCGACTCGCTCGGCACCGCCCCCTTCGCCCGTGCCCCCCCGTTCTCCGCCGTCTCGTGCATGTTTGCGGTGCACTACTTTTTCGCGACGGAAGCGGCCGCCTCCCGCTTCCTGGCCAACGTGGCCGCGAATCTGGAGCCCGGCGGCTTCTTCTTCGGCACCGTGCCGTCGGGCAAACGGGTCATGGCGGCCATCAAGGCAGGCGGCGCGTGGCCGCTGCTCGCGACGCGGGCGCTGCGCCTCGAGGCGCACTGGGCGGGCGCGCCCAAGCCGTTCGGGTGCGGTTATTCGTGCGCCATCGGCGACACGGTGACAGCGGCGGCGGGAGGGGGGGACGGTGGCTCGTTTGAATACCTCGTCTTCTTCTCCGCGTTTGCCGCCCTCGCCGCCTCGCACGGGCTCGACCCCGTGGGGCGCTGGCCCAACCCCGCGCTGGAGAGGTTGCTCGACCCCGGCGACGAGGGCGCCGCGTTCAAACACTTTGCGCCGCACTTTCCCGGCGCCGACCCCTCGCTCGAGCGCGCGTCCGAGCTGTTTGCCGCGTTTGTGTTTCGCAAGCGGGAAGTGAACAAGGCAGAGTAGGGTGGGGGTGTGGTGGCTGGGTGGCGACTGCAGCAGAGGGCGCCAGCGGCGACCGAAACGAAAACGAAGACAGAGCACACATCGCGGCCGCCCTCTCTCTCCAGCGCACTCCCCCGCGCCCACCGCCGCCCCCGCCGACACCCTCGACCTCGATGGGCACCCTTGGCCTCGTCGCGCCCCTCGCCCTCGTCGCCGCGACCGCGTTCGCGTCGGCTGCCCTTTACGTCTCCGCCGTCGAGCACCCGTCCCGGTCCGCCCTCACCGACGACGAAGCGCTCCACCAGTGGAAGCCCAGCTACCGGCGGGCGGCCAAATTCCAGGGGGTGCTGGCCCTCGCCGCGGCGGGGCTCGGTTGCTTCCTCTTTACATCGACGGGCGACCGGCGCTGGGCCGCCGGCGCCGCTGCGGCGGTCGCCAACTGGCCCTTTACGCTCCTGGCCATCCGGCCGACCAACGTCCGGCTGCTCGCGGCGGGCAGGGGGTCGTCCACCACGTTCATGCTCCTCCGCCGCTGGGGCCGCCTCCACGCCGCGCGCGTCGCGCTCGGGTGGGCCGCCGTCGCCGCGTACGCTCTGGCCCTCTCTCGCACGCGCGTGCGCCGGGACTGACTCTGGATGTGAGGGCGGCGCGCTGTGCGGGCGTGTGACACGCCCCTCTCGTCTCTCTCCCGTCACCCCAGCCGCCGCGGCGGCCGGTGCAGGGCGCCTTTCAGGCGCACGATGCCCCAGTCCAGGCCGGCCGCCGCGCCCGCGCGCGCGGCGAGCCAGGCGGCACGGCCGAGCGCGGCGGCGCCGGCGGCGAGTTCGCGCACCAGCCGCCGCGGGTCGCCCGAAGGGTGGTTGGATCGGCCGCGCACTACCTCTAGCATTGAATGCGCCGTCGGCACCGCCCCGCTCCGCGCCGACGCTGCGGCGCGCAACTCCCCAGGCGCCGCGCGCAGCGCCGCGTGCGCGGCACACACCGCCACCCCCCACCACCCGCCGCGCGTCACGGGCACAAACGCGTGCGTGTAGGCGGCCAGGGCGTAAGCGGCCAGGGTGGCGAAGACGCGCAGAGGGGGGGGGGGCGGGACCGCCGGCGCGGGTGGCGCGTTGGGGTCGACCGCGGGCGCCGCTGCTGCGGCCAGGGCGGCGAAGGAGGGGCCTTCGCCGAGCCAGCCCGCGTTTGATGCGTGCGCGATCAGGGCGAGGCCGGCGAGGCCGACCAGAGAGGACGGCCGCCACGCGAGCGCGCAGAGAACGATGGCCGCGAGGACGACGCGCGCGTAGTTCGACGCGTAGGCGACCACGTTCTCCTCGGCGCGCTCCTTGAGGGCGTCCACTTTGGAGGGCAGGGACACCGCGGGCAGCGGCGGCGGCGGCGCGCCGCGCGGTGCGACGCCGAAGAACGAGCGCCAGGGCGCGGGTGCCGCGGTCAGAGAAGCCTGGGTGAGCGACTCGACGTACGGGCCCTTGTACCGGGAGTAGCGGCGGCCGGCGTGAAAGCCTGACGGAAGCAGGTGGTCGGGAAGGCCGTCGCGCCATCGCCCGCGCCTCTCTCCCCCTCTCTACTCTCCTCACCAACTTTGGCCGCCTCATCCAGCAGCCCCCCAATCTGGCTCGTCGCCGCGCGCCGCTCCAGCGCGCGCAGGCCGGCGACCGTGTCCGTTCCCTCGATTGGGACGCCGACCGACATCGGGCCGGCCTTCATGCGGGAGCGCCGCCCGGGCAGGGCGGGCATGGAGGGCGGCGCCCAGAGAAGGGGCAGTGTGGGGCGGGCGCGCCCGCTGCTCTCTCCCCCACTCTCCGACCCGCGGGCGCCCGCCCCGGCGCACCTCTCACATCACCCGCCCGCGCAGCTGCGCGAGAGCCTCGCGCGGTCGAGCGGCGGTGCCCGCCGATGCGGGCGCGCTCGCGCGCCGCCCTCGTGGCGGCCGCGTTGCTGGCGCTCGTGGCGGCAGCAAGCGTATGTGCAGACGATGGTGCGCTGGTGGTAGGGGTGGCCGGGAATGTGCGGTCCGCAGGCGGCTAGGCACGCGCCGGGGCGCGCGCGCGCCGCTGCGAATGCCGCCCCCAGGCGCGCCCCGGCGCCTTCTCCGACGCCTGGAGGCGCCCGTGAGCTGTCGGGGACGGGCGGCACGGCGGGCACGCGGGCCCAACCACCAACCCCACCCCCCCCCCGCCCACGCTTCCTCCCCCCGAACCCCTCGTCTCTCGTCCCCAGCCACCGCCACCCCCCACCCCACCCGCGCCCTGCTCCAGGCCACCCGCGAATCCCGCTGCCGCGTCCTGGCCTTGCCCTGCGTGTCCGCCGTCTACGTCCAGGCGGGCGACGCGCCGTGCGCGGGCCCCGCGTCGTTTGGCCGCGACAACGCGTGCTGCCCCGTCGTCCGCGACTTTGTGTCGGCCGGCTGCGCGTGCGATGGCGCGTTCCTGGCGATCGCCTCGTTCGGCGGCTGGAACGGGGTCAAGCTGGCGCAAGCCGCGCGCGCGGTGTTGGGCACGCCGTGCGGCGCGGGGCTGAGGGATCCGGCCTGTGGCCTGGCGTGCCCCGTGCCCAGAGCGACGGCAGCCACGCCGGTGCCGCCGGCGTGAGCGCGGGGGAGGGAGAGCGGGGTCAGTGTGAGTCGTTTTGTTCAATTCAAGGTGGAGGGCGCGCGCGCCTTGTCTCGCCTCTCCTCCCTCACACCACCCCGCGCAGCGACACCAGGTCCGCGTCCGCCGCCGCGTCGGCGGGCGCCGCGGCGCCCGCGGCAAACAGGGCGGCCAGGAGGGCGGCCGCCGCGGGCGCGTCGCCCGCGAGCGCGTGCGCGCACGCGAGATTGTAGCGAGCCTCCGCTCGCTCGGTCCACCCACCCAGATTGCGTGGATCACCCAGGGCTTTCTTGTAGGAGGCGACGGCGGCCGCGGCGTGTGTCAGGGCAGCTTCAGTCGCACCTGCAGCTGCACTCGCCCGGCTCAACGCCAGGCATGTCTCGGCCACTCCCACGTGGCCGTCGGCGCAGTGGCGGTCGATGGCGAGGGCGGCCCTGTATCCTTCGTCCAGGGCGGAGGCCAGGAGGGCCGCCGACTCGGGCGTTGCGCCCAGCAACGAGGCCGCATCGGCCAGGGCGTCTCCCAAAGCCAGCAACGGCGCTACGTCGCCCCTCCCAAACGCGGCCGCCTCGCGCAGGCGCGCTGCCGCGGCGTCGAGCGCGGCGCGGCCGCCGGCGCCCGCCGCGGCGGCGGCGCGCAGGCCGGCGCCCCAGTTGTGGAGCAGAGAGGGGAGGTCGTCACCCTCGTCAGAGGAGGCGGTGGCGACGGCGGAGGCGTAGTGCGCGTCGGCCGCGTCAAACAACGCCCCCGCCGCGCGCGCGTCGCCGGCCGCTGCCGCCAGCTCGCCGCCCTGCACGCACGCGTCCGCCAGGTTTGTGCGCGTGTCGGTGTCGCCGTCGGGCGCCGCGGCGAGCGCGCCCTCGTAGAGGGCGACCGCGCGGCCGACACAGGCGCGCGCGGCCGCGACGTCGCCGGTCGCGGCCGCCGCGGTCGCCGCCGCGCACAGCGCATTGCCCGCGTTGACTGAGGCGTCAACGCGACCGGTCAAACGCGCATAGGCGGCCACAGCTTCGTCCAGCAGCACCAACGCCGCCGCCGCGGCGTCGCGCTCGGAGCGCGGCGTGAGCGCCGCGTCGTCCAGCCGCGCCGCTTCCCGCACCACTCCCTCCGCCTGCGCCGTCAACGCCTCACCCAGGCCAAACAGGGCGTCTGCGAGGCGCTCGCTGGAGGGTGGGGAGGCCGCCGCGGCGACCCGAAACGCGGCAGCGGCTTCAGCAAACACGGGGACGGCTTCCGGTCCTTTGCGCCGCTGTGCGCGCTGGAGCAGGATCTCGGCTTCTGTGGGGAGAGGGAAGATGAGACGCGGGGCCGGCGGGCGGCGCGAATGCGGCCCGCCGTCGCCGCCCTCCTCTCGCACCGGCTAGTGGGTCGCCTGGCGAGGCCACCTGACCGATCGAGGGTCGACTGCGGCCGCCGGAGGGCGGCCCGTCCCGGCCGCGCCCGCGGGACGACATATGGGGAGTGAGGACAGCGGCGTCGGCTTCAGTGTTGCTCCCGCCGCGACCGCCTCCCCACACACCCCCAACATCACGCGTCCGGCACCCACACGCCGCGCCGGCGCCTTCCAGTCAGGAGCGCGGCCGCCAACGCAGCACCCCTGTCGGCTTCCGCCGCCGCCGCGAGTGTCGCCACCGCCTCGCCCGCGCGCGCGTCCTCCACGGCTTCCACCGCGATCCACAACCGGTCCTGCAGGCGAGAGGCGTCGGCGGGGGCGGCGGCCAGGGCAGGGTCGGGCCGCGTCTGGGTGTGGCGAGAAGGAGAGGTGGTGGTCGCGGGGCGCTCGGTCTGGGCGTGTGCGTCGGCGTGCGGCCGTGCAGGCCGACCGCCATTTTCATGCGCGCAGCAGGCCATTTGAACCGTGGCTTTAGCCTTCCAGCGCTCCGCGTCGGCGCGCGCCACGCGCTCGGCCGCGCGCAGGCGCTCCAGCTGGTCGTCGTACGACGCCGTGGACGCGCCGCGGCATGCGACATCCAAATCAGTGCGCAGGCCGGCCGCACGGGACACGGCGGCGTCCGCGTCGGCAGCCGCCGCATTTGCGCGCGCCGCCTCGGCGTCGGCGCGGCCGGTCTGGGACCGAAGCTCCCGGCGCACCAATTCCAGCTCGGCATGCACGCGCTTATTCTCGGCCCTCGCCGCCTCGACCGCGGCCACCGCCCCCTGCAGCCGCCCCGCCTGCCGCCCGAGCTCGCGCGCCCGGCTCGCGGCCAGCAGCCGGGCGGACGCAGCCTCCTCTGCCAGCACGGCGCACTCAATAGCAGCCTCCGCGGAAGCCGCGTCGGCAGCGGCGCGAAAGCGGTCGGCGTCGGCGGTGGCGGACCGCGCGGCGGCGTTGGCGGACGCGACAGCTTCGACGCCGTCGGGCGCCCCCTTGGCCCCAGACCCGGGCGGTAGCCTCGCCTTGAATCCCGCTGCCGCCCTCAACGCGGCGTCCAGGCGCGAGGCGAGCGCCGCCGCCTCGGCGCGCGCGGCTGTGGCGTCCGCCCTGGCCCGCCTCGCCTCCAGGCGGGCGGCCGACAGCGCGACCGAGAGCTTGATGGCATCGAGCGTGGGTGGAACGGGGGCCAGGGGATCGACACAGGCGTCGTCAGGAGCCGGCGGGCGCATCGCGCGGCAACTCCGGGGCCGAACTCCGGGGCCGACGCGAGGGTCTGCACAGATGGCAATGCCCTGCACGGACGCCTACGCCTGTGTTATTATTGATGCGGGGCTTTGATGGGTGTTCGGGGCCGGCAGCGGGCTGCCGTCGTCGCGGCTAGCGATGCGCGCCCCGAGCGCGCGGACGGCCTTGGTCCACCCTCTCCAACCGCTCCAACGCCCACCTTGAGTCGAGCTCAGACGACTCGAATCCACCGCCGATGAAAGCAGAGCCCAAGGCGGCGACCGTTTTGTGGGCGGCCGAGTGCCGGCTCCCACTCTCTCCGCGTCCCGCTATGCTGGGCCGCACGCGCCCGTTAACCGCCGCCCCTATGCGGTCGGCGCCCGCCCCCGCCCTCCCCGCACCGCGCCGTGCCCTGTGCCGGCCGCCGCGCCCGGCGCCGACCGCGCGGGCGGCGGCGGCCGGCGTGGCGCTGTCCGGCGCTAGCGCGCTGCCTGAAGTGCTACCGCCACTGGACGGTGAGAGAGAGAGGGAGGAGCGAGGGGGAGAGGCGGATGCGGCGCACGGTATCTGCCGGCGCCGCGCCGCCGCGGCCGCCAGGCGCCGCGAGCGCCGCATCGGGCGTCCACGAGTCGCTTGAAATCGTATGCAGGCCTTTGAGAGCCAACCCTCCTCCCCCCCCCCCGCCTCTCAACCGCCAGCCACCTACGCGTCGGCCGTCTCCTTCTCTGCCTACTCGCACTGGCTCATCCCCGGCCACCTCATGGCCGGCCGCTACCCATTTGTCGAGCCCGCGCGCTGCAAGTCGCGGGACGCGGGCGAGGCCCAGATGGAGGCAATTCTTGGGGCGGGCATCACCCGTTTCGTCTGCCTGCAGGCCGAGCTCCCGCCCCAGGAACTCCTCCCCGTCGGCGGCAAGGACGGCTTCCTCCCATACCGCCCGACCGCGACCCTGATCGCGGCGTCCCTGTCGGGGCCGCCGTCGCTCGAGGTCATGGACGGCCTGCGCAACCCGCACCTGGACGCGTTCCTGCCGCCGCGGCGCAAGGCCGACCGGCATGCGAACGACGCGGTGCACGTGGCGGCGGCCGCGGAGCGGCGGCGAGTCGAGGTGAGCTTCGCACACTGCCCGATCCCCGACCTCGGCGTCCCGTCGCTCGACGCCGCGGAAGCCGTCGTGACCGACGTCTGCGCCCGCCTGTCCGCCGGCGACCGCGTCTACATCCACTGCTGGGGCGGGCGCGGGCGTGCGGGCACGGTGGGCGCGTGCGTGCTGGCGAGGCTGTATGGGCTGTCCGCCGACGACGCCCTCGCCCGCGTCGACGCCGCGCTGCAGACGCGGGAGCCGGGCGGCAAGTCGCCGGAGAAAGAGGAGCAGCGCGAGCTTGTGCGCGCGTTTGTGGCGCGCGGGGTGTAGGCTTGAAAGTGATGGGCCGCGCGGCGTCCCGTCTCCTCTCTCGTTTCTCTCACCGCGCCTGCAGGCGCCGCCCTCCCCTCCCCTCTGGCGCCCCGACCGACCTCAGGTAGTCGATCACCGGCCCCGCGCCGACCGCGGCCGCCTCGTCGAGAGGCGTCGCGCCCCACCGGTCGGCGACGCCCGTGCTCGCGCCCGCGTCGACGAGCAGCCGCGTGATCGTCGCCGACCCGTCAGACGCCGCCACGTGCAGCGCGCGCCGGTCGTCCCAGTCGGCGGCGTCCAGGGGAGCGCCCGCGCGCACGAGGCGGCGCAGGAGGGGGGCGTCACCGGCGTGGACCGCGGCGCAGAGGAGGGCGGCGGCCGCGACGTCGGCGTCGGCCACGCGCGCGGCGCGGCCCGCGGCGGGTCGAGCGACCGCGGTCGAGGCGAGCGACCCTCCCGCGCGCACCAGGGAGTCGATCACCGCGTCGTGCCCGGCCACGCACGCTTCCGAGAGCGCGCACCCGCCCAGCGCGTCGCCGCGGCACGGGTCGGCGCCCGCGGCGAGCAACGCCTCGACGACGCCCGCGTGCCCGCGCGAAGACGCGAGCATTAATGCAGTGCGCCCGTCGTAGTCGGCCGCGTTCGGATCGACGCCTTCCGACAGGATGGACCGCAGCGCGGGCATCGACCCGCGCTCGGCTGCGTAGAGCAACCGCGTCGTGCGCTCCTCCTCGGCCTTGGCGGCGAGCGCGGAGACCGCGGCCTTGACGCGCACGAGGTCGGCCAGGGCGGCGCGCGCGGCGCGGGAGACGGCCGGCGGCGGCGAACGCGCGGGCACCGCGGGCGCGGGCGACGGCGCGCGCGCCGTCCCGGCCCTCAACCCCGCCCGCTCGTCCATCCGCCTCCTGGCCGCGGCCGCCGCGCCCGCGGACAGCGACGACGGCGACGCCCTCAGTTGGGCGCGCAGGGCGGGGTCCATCGAGGCTTGGCCCCCGAATTCGGCTTCGACCAGCGCTTCCGCGCGCCGCTGCAGGTTCGCGAGCACGGTGCGCGCGGCCGCCGGGAACGCACGCAGGGTCGAATCCAGGGAGCCGCGCTGGATGGTGAGCACGCGCACGGTCGTGGTCGAGGTGACCGACGACGCTTGCGGCTCCTCGGTGAAGAACGCGAGCTCCCCGCACAAATCCCCGACGCCCAGCTGGCGCACGCCCGCAGTGGGAGCCGCGGGCGCTCCTCCGTCGGCCGAGTCGGTGGTGGCTCCCGCCCCTCCCGCGAGCGGGGACCGACTCTCCGCGCGCCCTCGCACGATCAAGTGCATCTCGTTGACCGCGTCACCGTAGGCCAGAATCTCCACGCCCGGCAGGAACAACTCCAGCCGCGCTTCCGCCAGCACGGCGTCCCGGAAGCGGCGCGGGGTGCCGGCAAAGAGGTAGGCGGAGCGCAGCGCGCCGCCGTACAGGTGGCGCAGCACGCGCCGCCGCAGCGCGGTCGGGTAGATGGCGAGCACGGATTCGTCGTCCGCTTCTTCCAGCGCAAAGTGGAGGCGCAAGTGGGAGTCCATGGATTCTGCGAGCGCGGGCGGGACGTTCGCGCGCGTCGTGAAATCGCGCAGCCGCGCCGACCGGTCCCTGAATCTCCCCGTGCGCTCGTCGTCCCGCACGACGAGCAAGGTCGTGGTCCCCAGAATGTAGGCCCAGAGCGCGACCTGAAAGGCGAGGAAGAGCGCCGCGCGCGCGGCCGCCGCTTCCGTCGCGGGCAGCGTCGCGGGCGCCGGGTTGCCATACTCGGCCGACGTCAGCGTCGTCAGCGCCCAAAAGAGCGACACCCAGTACCGCTGGCTGGCTCCGGTGAGCGAGGTGAGGAACGCGGCGTCGGCGCCGGGGAGCGCGTCGGCCGCGAATCCAGACCGCGCAGCGGCAAAGTAGAAGCCACACGCCGCGACATGCGCCGCAAATAGGACGAGGGTGGCGTTTCGGGCGATGGTGATCCAGAGGAGGTCGAGGCGGGTGTCGTACTCGAGGGCGGCGAAAGCAGAGCGCACGCGGTGGAGGCGGAGCAGGGACAGGAGGCGGAACAGGGCCAGCATGGGCAGGGCCTCGCCGGCGCCATCCACGCCGCCGGCGACCACCACGGCGACGGCGTCCACGGGGACAAAGGCGAGGGCGTCGAGCGCGAGCCGCGCGGCGGCCTCGCGCGGCGCCGCCGCGTCGGACGCCGCCCGCCGAAAGGCGAGCGCGGCGTCGGCCGCCCACACGCAGGCGAGAGACGCTTCTATCCAGACCGCGGGCGTGGTGAGGGGGGAACCGTAAAAGGAGGGAGCGTCGCCAAACGCGACATCAAAGGGGACCACCACCGCGGTCGCGGCCGCGACCGCCACCGTCACCACCCACCACGCGCGGTCGCGTCCTCCCAGGGTCGGGGACGGGGCTTCGTCGTCGTAGTCGGCCGAGCCGAGGCCGCCCAGAGCGCGGAGAGGGGGGAGAGGGCGCGCGGCTGTTTGGGGAGCCAGGGTCGCTTTCCGTCGATCCCGCACCGCGGGGCGATGGCAACCAATAAACAATCGCCTCCCGCTTGGAGCAGCGGCCGCCGGGCGCGCCAAAGAGGCGGACATCCGGGGCCCTAAAACGCGGCGCATGCGGTCGGGACGGGGCGGGGGGCTCGATGGATCGGCGGGTGTGCGCTGGTGCGTGTGGCGTGTCGCGGCGCGCACTCGCCTGCACGGCCGGTCGGCCGGGGCGCACGTGGGGAGTGCCAGCCGACGACGACGACGCGCACTCTGCCACTCTCCACACCACCCACCCCACACCATGTCCTCCACCGACGTCCGCGAGCTGGAGGCCGACGCCCGCCGCACCCGCGAGGCGCAACAGGAGGCTCAGCGGGCGGCGACGGGCGACGCGCTCTACCCCGGCGAAGTGGTCGAGCCGGACGAGGGCCGCGCGCCCAACCCAGCGTCCATCCTGGATCCTGGCGACCCCAAAGACCGCCTCGTGCCCGACCGGGGCGACGGGAAAGTGGTGACGCGGCACCCGGTTTTCGACGCGGGGGGCGAGCCGCGCACGCCCGCGGCCGCGCCGCCCGGCCACCTCGTGTTGGACGACCGTTCGGGGCCCGGCGGTGCCCCGGCGAGCCAGTGAGGGGCGGGTGGGGCGAGAGAGGGGGGGCAAGAGGGCAAAACACGGCGTTGGCTTGCAATGGGGGCGTACAAACAAGCCGGTCCTAGGCCGCCGCGGCGGCCGCGCGCTCCTCTCGCTCGCCATCTTTACGCTCTGTTGGCGCGGGGTCGGGCGCGACGACGACCGCGGCGAGCGACACGGTGGCGGCCCCCCTGCCGCCGTCGGGCCGCGCGGTCAGCCGCTTCCACCGCGCCGTCTGCGCAAACGCGTGGAACACGAGCGGCACCACGATCCAGGCGACGACGATGTCCACGGAGTAGTGCTTGCGGGACGCGATGATGAGCAGGGAGAGCGCGACAGACGCGGCGAGCCACGCGGCTTTGACGGCGAGCCACCGCCCCCAGGCCGCATACATGCACCCAAACGAGAGCACGAAGATCATGTGGGACGAGAAGATGAGGTCGCCGCACGATTTGGCGGCTTGCGTGACGACGTTGATGAGCACATACCCGTACCAACGGTCCGGCCTCGGGTGCACCGGCGCCTCCGCCCCCGCCAAGCAGTGCGCCGCGGGCGACGGCAACCGTGTCGAGTGAAAGCACGCGATGCGCAGCGCCTGGCAGAGGACGAGCGCGGGCAGCCCCGCGGCGAGGCCGCCCACGGCGGTGAACCGCGAGCAGCGGCAGACGAGCGGCGACAGCGTGAACAGGATGCCGCCAAAGAAGAGCGTGTAGAAGAGGGCCTCGGACGCCCAGTCGGCCGACTCGGGGAGGGCGGGCAGGATCGAAAAGCCGAGGTCGGGGAGGGGGGTTGCTTGGGGGCCGGCCAAGACATAGGCCAGCTGGGTGAACACGCCGTGCACGTACTGAAAGAGGAGGCACAGGGCGATGACCCACCACTGGGCGCGGAAGAGGGGCCACTGAGAGGAGGAGGGGACGAGGGATCATCATAGGGCGTTTTTTTCGCGCCGCTCGCCACGCTTTCGCATCCCATCCTCTCTAATCTGTCTCACCTCGACCCGGAGTTCCCGTTTAAAGTGGGCCCACACGCCGGCGGCGGCGGCGAGCGGGCCCATGGCGCGTGTCGCACGCACTGATGCCGCCGGAGAGGGTGCGATGCGCCGGCCGCGGCCGCGGGCTGGCGGGGGCGGTCGCCGGGCTCGGCCCAGCAGAGAGCGGGAGCGCGGCGAGAGAGTGAGACGCACACCGCTGATGGCCGTCCGGTCGCTGTACGGCCAGCCCAGGGCTCCCGCGCCGCGGCGGCCCCCTCCCGTACGCGTCGCCGGCCAGTGCTTTGACGCCGCGTGCCAGGCGGCCCAGGACCGCGCGTTTGCGCTCGGTGTCCTTGCCCCCCTCGCGGCCGCCGCCGCAGGCGCCGTCGCCTGGGCGCGGGCCAAGCCAAGTCCGCCGTCCGGCGGCGGCACGCTGCTGACGGACGAGGAGACGGGGACCGTGTTTGTTGCAGCGCCGGGCGCAGAGGTCGCGGGCGACGGCAGGGGGCAGCTCACCCTGACCGTCGCCGGCTACACGCCCTCGCCCGCATCGGCTCGAGAGGTAGCGTCCTCGGCGTGCGTCAAGGTGGCGGTCGGCCCTGTGGGCGCGCGCGCGCCGCGCGCGTTTGCGTTTCAGCGCGCGCTCCCCACCCCTTCCCGCGTCCTCGCCATCTCCCTCCCGCGCCCCATGGGCGTCGTGTTTGCCGAGGCCAGCCCGGCATCGGGCGACAAGCGCGTCGTCGTCGACTCGTTGGTCGAGCGCGGCGAGGCCGGCCGCCGCGCTGCTGCCGCGTCGCTCAACCCCGCGCTGGCCGACACCGCCCTGCGCCCCGGCGACCTGCTCCGCGCCGTGACGGCGACCACGTTTGTGTTCAAGGGCGCCGCCGCCCTCGCCGGCTTCTCGCCGCCGACGCGGGAGGTCGTCCTCTTTGGCGCCGACGGCGAAGCTTGGCCCCGCGTGCGGGAGGCGTTGCGGCGGGGGGATGTGGCCGACGGGGACGTGGCGGTGGTCGTGGAGCGCGCGGCAGAAAGGGATGGGGCGGGGGAGAGCGCGCGATAGAGAGACGGGGCCGGGCAAGGGCACGCACCACCAACACGCGCGCACGCGGGCGCGCTGAAACATTATTAGATCATCAGAGAGTCACCGACCGCGAATCACACAGGGCCGAGAGCAGCAGACACAACCCCCCGCTCCCACCTTCCCTCAACCCTCCACCACCACCGCCGGCTCCACCTCGAGCGCCCGCTTGAACACTTCGTACGCGTAGTACGAGAGCGCGGCCGAGGGCAGCACTTGGAGCATGTTGGCGCCGAGGCCGGCGTAGAGGCCGCGCGCGCCACGCTCGCGCAGGATGGCCGCAGCGGCAGCGCGAGCGCCCGCGGGCGCGCCCGCCACCGCGTCGAGCTGCATGCGGCGCCGCACGACCTCGGCGGGGTACATGGCGAGCTCGGCGGCGGCGCCGGCCAGGGCGCCAAACGCGAGCGTCTCCCGCGCGGCGAGCGACGCGGGGCGCATCCCTGTCCGCCGCGCCACCGCGCGCAGGTACGCCTCTTTCACCACGTCGTACGTGCCGTAAAAAATGGCGCCGGACGGTGCGGTGGCGGCGAGCGCGGGGGCGAGGCCGGTGTAGAAACCGCGCGCGCCCTCGGCAACCATGAGCGCGTTCGCAGCCGCTGCCACGCCGCCAACGGCCTTGGGCCCTCCACCGGCCATCACCCGCGTCCGCAGCACGTCCAAGGGGAAGCAGAGCGCGGTGGCGGTCATGCCGGCGAGGGCGCCGGCGGCGAAACGCTCCCCCGTCCCGAAATCAGCCGTCCCGGTCGCCGCAATGAGGCCCCTTTTGTAGCGATCAAACGCAAAAAAGTTGACCGCTTTGTGGGGGCAGGTGCGCAGCAGGTTGACCCCGTTGCCCGCCCAAAAGCCGGCGGCGCCACCGCCGCGCCAGACGGACACGACCGTGGCCCGGAAGCCCGCCCCCGCCCGGCGCCTCAGCACTTGCTCGAGTTTGACGCGTTCGAGGGGGGCCAGGGCGGTGCGGGTGACGGCGCACGAGGCCGCGCCGGCGAGCAGGTGCCGCGCGTGGTGGGACGGCGTGTCGTGAGGAGGGGGGGTGGGCGGGCTCGCCCGCCCCCCCTTTGCGTTTGTCGGGCTCCCTGCTGGCCTCGGCCGCGGCACCAGGGCCGCGAGGCGGCCGGGCACCGAACCCAGCGCGCCGGACAGCGTCGCGAGGGGGGCGGCACGGCGGCCGCGCCGGCCGCGGGCGCGCGGCAGGGCGCCAGCGACACACTCAACATCCAGGCACCACCCGGGCACGACGCAAAAGGAGGTCGAGGGCGCGCCGGCGTCGATGGCCGCCGCCGCCGACGCGGCGGCGAGCGCGCGCCGCCGGGGGCCCATGCCCCACCGGCGCGCAGGGGGGTCCAAGTGCGGCTAGGGGTTGGCGCGAGGGCGGGCGAGCGCGGGAGGCGGCTGTGTCGGCGGCGCCAGTGTCGCCGGCACTCCAATCGCGCTCCTCTGGCCTTCCTCCGCCCCCCTGTCCTTCACCGCGATGGACGAGCCGGCGACCGCGTACGAGGCCGAGCGGGCGGCCCTCATCGCGCGCAACCGGGAGCGCCTGCGCGCGCTCGGCCTGGAAAAAGCCGCGGCCGCGCTCGGGGCGGCGGCGCCCGGGGCCGCGGCGAAGCCGGTCAAAGCCACCGCCCCACGCGTGAAGCGGGAGGCGGCGCCGGCGGGCCCCCGGCGCTCTTCCAAGCGCCTCCGCGGCGGCGCCGCGCCAAAGCCCGCCGGCCCGCTCCCCGCCGAACTCCGGTCGCCCACGCCCGAGCCGGCCAAGCCCAAGCGGCAATGGACCGAGGAAGCGTTGCAGCAATTCGAGGCTGAGAAACAGGCCACCCTTGAAGCGCGGCTCACCGAGCTCGACGCCGCGGGCCTCATCGACCACGCGCCCGCGCCGGACGGCGGCCTGGGGTCGGTCGCCCGGTTTGCGGTCGTCGGCGCGCCGCACAAGGCCGGCGCGCGGGGGAGGGCGGTGCGGAAGCACTACGTCGTGACCCTTCACGGCGGCCGCCCAGGCGCCCCGCTCGCCTTGGGCTGCGGCTGCATGGACTACCGGTGCCGCAAGAACACGGCCACGCACTATGCGTGCAAGGTGCGCGGAGCGGAGGAGGAGGAGGGTGAGGGTGGCTGGCACGGCCGCCGACGACGACCCCGCCCTCCCCCGTCCCCCCAGCACCTGCGCCTCATCCTCTCCCAGCTCGGCTGCGGCGAGGCGGGCGCGGCCGGGTGGGAAGGCGCGCTGGAGGCGCGCGTCATGGCGGGCGCGGTCAAGCGCGGGTAGGGGAGGGGGGGAGGGTTTTCGGGTCGGAACAATGCAAACACCCCAAAACACACGCTCCCTCCTCCATCACCCGCCGGCATTGGGGCAGGAGTTGGCCCAGTGGCCGGGTTCGCCGCAGCGGTAGCAGCCGCCCGCGGCGGCGCCGGGGACGGCGGACGCGAAGCGGCCGGGGGCGGGCGCCGCGTTGCCGCGGCCGCGAGCGCCGCGGCCGCCCCGCCCGCGCCCGCGGATCGCGGCCGGCGCGGTGCGAGCGCGGGGCGCGGCGGCGGCGCCCCCGCGGCCCCCGCGCGCAGCCCCGCGGCCGCGGCCGGCCGGCGCGCCCGCCCCCCCACCCCCCCACTCGTCCGCCCACGCAAACGGCAGGCACCCGTCCTGCTCGCCGTCGACGGAGCATTTGACGAATTGGCGGCCCGCGTTTTGGCCGTTGCGCGTGGTCAGGGTGAGCACGGGCAGGCCGTGGACCGGGCAACCCTCCAGCGCGGCGCCGCCGCGGCCGCCGGCCGGCGCGCGCCGGCGCGCAGCCGGCGGCGCCGCGCCCGGCGGCGGCACCTGCTCCTGCGGCGGAGCGCGCCCAGCCACGGCGCGCCCGCGGGCGCCGGGCGCCGGCCCCCGCCGCGGCACCCTCAAGTCGCCGCACGCCGCAAGCGTCGCGCGCAGCCCGCGGTCGCACCCCAGCGCGCACGCGGTGACCGCGGCGTCAAAGCCGGCCGGGATGGAGCCCCGGCGGAAGACGAGGTCGAGCTTGGCCGCGCCGCAGCGGGCGCAGGGGGCGACGGAAGAGGCCGCGCGCGCCGCGCGCGCGCCCGGCGGCAGCGCGACCGCCGCCCGGCACAGGGGTGCCGCGCCGCACTCCAGAAATGCACCACTTTCATGCTCGATCAGCATCATTGTGGCCCCGCACGCGGCGCACGGCCCGACGGGCGCGCGCGCGGCGCGCGCGCGCGCGGCGCGCGGGAAAAAGCGGCCCACCTCCTCCTCCAGCACCCCGCTCGCCCGGCGCGCCGCCTCGAAATCCGCGGCAAACGCGGCCATCGCGTCCGCCAGCACAGTCTCCTTGGTCGCGGCGCCCGCGGCGATCGCGCGGATGCCCGCCTCGATCCGCCCGCGCAGGTCGGGCGTCCACAGCGACGCGAGCCCCATGCGCGCGTACGCCGAGACCAGGGCCTCGCCGAGCGGGGTCGGGGAGAAACAGGCGGTTGCATCCTTGGCCGCGTAGCGCCGCGCGAGCAGCGTCTTGACGTGGTCGACCATCGTCGCGTCGGTGCCGATCCCGTGCCGGTCCATGGCGGCCAGCAGGTCGCCCTCGGCCAGGCGGGGAGGAGGCTGGGTTTGGCCGGGCACGAGGAGGAGGGCGTGGGGGGCGAAGCGGTCGCCGACGGCGAACGGAGGAAGGGGCGGCGCGGCGCCGCCCCAGCCCGCATACGGGTAGACCGCGAGCCACCCCCGTTCCGCCACCACGAGCCCCGCTGCACCAAACCGTTCCCCCCCCACCGCCGCCTCGACCCGCGTCTCGAAGCCGACGGCGGGAACGGTGCAGGCCGCGAGAAAGGAGCGCGCGACAAAGTCGTAGAGCCGTTTCTTGTCGGCGCACCACCCCGCCTCGCCCGCGCTCATCTTGGTCGGGTGGATGGGCGGGTGGGCGCGGTCGTTGTGCCCGCCGGACCGGGGGCGGCGCCACAGCTCGCCGGACGCGAGGCGGGACACGTGGGGGCCCCACAAGGGGTGGGCGGCGTGCGGCGCGACGAGCGACGCGAGGTCGTAGTCCGCGTCGAATTCGTCAGTCTCCGTCCTGGGGTAGGAGATGAACCCCTGCTGGTACAGCTCCTCGGCCAGCTTCATGACGCGGTCGCCGGGCAGGCCCAGAATGGAGCGCCGGGTGGCGGCTTTCTGGAGTTCGAGCGTGGACAGCGGCGGCGGCGGTTCCCGCGTGCGGCGGCGGCCGTCGACCGCGGTCACGACCGCGGGGCCGGCGGTCAGGGCGGCTTCGTACAGGGTGGCTGCGACGGCGTGGTCGAAGAGGGCGCCGCGTGCCCACTTGAACGGGACGACGGTGGTCGGGGTCGGGGCAGTTGGACCAGCGCCGCCCCCTCCCCCACCGTTCCCATCGCCCTCCACCTTGACGCTCAGCTGCAAACTCCAAAACCCTTCCGCCACGTGCGCTCGCGCCTCCCACGCGCGGCGCACGATGAGGCCGAGGGTCGGGAATTGGCACGGGCCGTACGAGATCAACCGCGCCGGCCCGTCGGCCCCGCCCGCCCCCCCCGCGTCCCAGTCGAATTTGTCCTGCAGGAGCAGGGACTGGAGGCGGGTGAAGGACGCGCCGACGCGGAGGTCGATCTCCTGTCGCGCGTCGACCGCGCGCGCGGCGGCCTCGTCGGGGGGACCGAGCGAGGCGAGGGCGCGCGCGATCTCCGGTTCGGACAGCGATGAGAACCGGGCGCGAAGCACGGTCAGGCGGGGGTTGGCCGCGGCGCACGCGGCGACGACTTCAAACGCGATGTTCTCCCCTTCCCGGTCGCAATCCAGCCACAGCACCAGCGTGTCGGCCCACCGCGCGTGCTCTTTCAGGTTGGCTTCGATCGGCTTCTTGTCGTCGGGCACCCGCTTGGCGACGGGGGCGGCAAAGAGGGACGCGGGGTCGACGCCGCGCCACGCCTTTGCCGCGCCGGTGAAATCCAGTTCAGTCATGTGGCCCGCGACGGCGGTGAACGCGATGTCGCACGGGCCGAGGGTCGGGAGCGTGGTCTGCAGGCGGTAGAGGCGGCAGTAGCGGGCGCTGGAGGGAGGAGGAGAGAAAGAGGGGTCGGCCGCGCGAAAAAAACAGCGCCCCATGCATCCCGCCACCGCCTCGGCGCCCTTCCCGCCACCCCCATCACACCACCCACTCACCACGTCGCCTCGCCGCGCACGGTTCGGCCCCCGTTGAGGACGCGGGCGACGCCTTCGGCGACCGAATTCTTTTCCGCGACGCAGAGCACGCGGCGCGGCGGCATGGTGAAGGGTTGGTGGCAAGCGGCGGCGCGGCGCGCGGCCCGGACGCCGGGACGCGGCGCGCGCGCCGGGCGGCGGCGCGGGAGTGGGCGCGTCGATGGCCGCGCGCCCGTTCGCCTGCCACTCTCGCCGTCGGTGCCGGGCCGCCGCCGCCGCGTGCGCCGATCCCGCGCGCGCCCCTGTCGCCACACGGCGGGCCGCCACCCCTCCCCCTCCCCCACATCCTCGCGCACACGATGGCCGCCCCCGCCGCGCTCGAGGCGGCCGCCCTCGCGGTCGCGTCCGCCCTGGAAGCCCGCGTCGACCAACGCCTGGCCGCCCTGGACAACCTGGGCGAGGAAGACATGGCGTCCCTGCGCGCGCGGCGGCTCGCCGACCTCAAGCGCGACGCGGCGCAGCGCCGCGAGTGGGCGGCGGCCGGGCACGGCGTCGTCGCGACCGTGCGCGGCGACAAAGACTTTTTCGAGGCGGCGCGCGGGGTGCAGCGCGTGGTGGCCCTGTTTTGGCGCGCGTCGAGGCCGTGCGACGCGATGAAGGGGCTCCTGCGGTCGCTCGCGCCCCAGCATTTGGAGACTAAGTTCATCGAGGTGGGAGGGGAGGGGAGAGAGATGGAGGGGAGGGTGGATGAGAGTTGAGGCGGCCGGCTCCGCGGGCCGACGCGCGCGCCCTTCCGCATCCCCACTTCTCTCTCCCCAGATCGAGGCCGAGACCGCCCCATTCTTGGCCGACCGCCTCAAGGTGTGGATGCTGCCGACGCTCGCGCTCATGGTGGGCGGCGAGGCGAAAAGCTACGTCGTCGGGTTCGACACCCTGCCCGGCGGCGTCGACTGCGCGCCCGCCGCTCTGGAGGCACGCCTGGTGGAGGAAGGCGTGCTGTTTGAGGCGGGCGCGGGTGCGCCAAGGGCGGCCACAGCGCCGCGGCGCGCGACCGTGCGGCGCGGCGAGCGGCGCGACTCGGACGAGGATTCCGACTTTGATTGAGAGAGAGAGAGAGAGAGAGAGAGAGAGAGAGAGAGAGAGAGTTGATCGGTGTGCCATGTCTACACGGTGCGCGCGGTGCGGAGTGGGAGCATTGATTTTAAAGGGGGGGTGCGCGAGGCTGCCTTCAATTACTCAAACGGGCGCGCGTCTGTGGGGTCGGGACGGGATCGAGACCCCGTGCCGCGTGCTATGTTGGCGCCGCGCGGCCGGCGCGGGCCGCGCACCGGGGGTCGAGTCCCGGCGCGCCGCCTGCGCCGCGCGGCGGGCGCCCGGCGGCGGGCGCGCGGCCGCGCCGCCGAGCGTCCCGCGGCGGCGCCCGGTCTCTCTGCGCGCCCGATGGCCGCGGCCGCCATTGAAGTGAGCGGCCGGGATGGAAGGAAGCGGTGACGGGAGGAGGGGGGGCGGCAACCCTGCCACGCACCTCAAATCGACGCGACTCGCCCCACCCGCCGGCCTGTGGATGCAAACGGGTTGATGTGTGAGTGTGGGGCGATCATCTTACGGCCGGGCCATGCAGACGCGCTCCCGCCTGTATAGGTTTTGCCGCCCCTCCAATCTTCCGCCTGAACGCGCGCCGCCCTAAAGCGGCGCGGTTGTGGACCTCGGCGCTGACTGCGGCGTCCGAGGGCTGGAGCGGGCGGGTGTAGAAGAAGAAGGAACGAGGGAGGGCGGAAGGAAACAAAGAAACGCGGCCGCGGGTCATACACTAAGCGGATCGTGGTCTCACCCCGCACCCCCGGAACTACCCGGTGGGCGGTCGAGGTTTGCATATCGGTGTTGTAATCAGCCCCGGGCGGCGTGGGGGGGGAGGAGCCGCCGATGCGGCGGCGGCGGCGCGGCGGCCGCGCCGCGGCGGCCGCGCCGCTGCGGCCACGCCGGGCGCGGGCGAGGGAGCGGCGCACCTGGGCACGGGCGTCCGGCGCACGGACGGGCCCGCATGGCGGCGCTAGCCGGTGTGGGCCCGTGTCGGCCGCCGCCGGCCGACGCCGCTCTCGGCCGCCACACCAAAACGGTCGTCCCCCATGGGCCTCGACCGCGCCGCCCTGCGCCGGATCAACCTGCTGGAAACGCTGAAAGATGATGCGGGGAGGGAGGACGAACCGCCGCCGGGCAGCGAGCGCTGGTGAGGCGACGAGGGGGGTCGTGGGGTGGCCGTTTTGAGGCCCTGCCCGCCTCCCACCCCCCTCCTTACCACCCAGGTCGGACGCCGCGCTGCGTGCCTACTATGGCCTGGCCCCCTGGCCCGCCCCCGACGCGGCCGCCTTCGCCGCGTGGTTCCCCGCGGCGGCGCGCGCGCCGCCGTTGACCGCCCCCCCCCCCGCCACGATCATCGCCTTTGCGTGCGCCGGCTCGGCCGAGGACATGTACACGAGCATCGGGTCGGGCTCAAGGCGCGCGCCGAGCCCGCTGCTCGACTGGGTCACGGCGGCGGGCGCGCGGCTGCTCGCGGCCCAACTCCCCGGGCGTGCGTCGCGCCGCGGCGACCCCTACGCGACGTCGGCCCAAGCGGTCGCGGCCGAGATCTTGCCTCTCATAGCGTCATCCCTGGCCGACGCGGCCTCCCGGGGCGCGCCCTGGGCCGCCGTCGGGCACTCGCTCGGCGCGTGGCTCGCGTTTGAGCTCGCCGCCCTCGCCGCGTCCGCCCGCCTCCCCCCCGCCCGCCTGATCGTGTCGGCCATGCCCGCGCCCGACACGCCGATGGTGGCGCGGCCGTGGACGGCGCAGGCGTCGCTCGACTCGGCGGGCTTCGCGGCCGAGTGCCGCGCGTGGGGCATCGCGGACGCCGTCTTTGCGCCAAGCGTCTGGGCCGAGTACGAGCCGCTGCTGCGGGCCGACTTTCGGCTCTTCGACGAGTACGCGTGGAGAGGTGGGAGGAGAGAGGGGAGAACGGGACGCGGGGTCGACCGTCAGACTCACAAGTGCCTTGCAAACTACATGCTCAAACAATCGCCGCCCCACCCCTCGTCCCACCTCCAGCCCGCCCTCCCCTCCCCTGCCACGTCACCGCATTCTACGGCGACGCCGACGACCGCGTGACGCGCGCCCTGGTCGACGGCTGGCGCCGCCGCACGGCGGCGACCGCCCGCGTCGCGCCGTGCGCAGGCCCCCACCTCTGGCCCCTGGCCCCCGCCCACAAAGCGTCCTGGCTGGTGGAGCTCGTGCGCGAGGCCCGGGCGGCCATGGTGGGGGTGGGGGGCGTGGCGGCGTGAACCGGAAACACGGATGATGGGCACGGGGGCCGCCCCCCCTCGGCCGCTCGCCTCAAACGTCCGGCGACACGCCCGCCGGCGCGGCGAACGAGCTCGCGGCCGCGACGTAGGACGAAGAGAAGGTGTGGATGTTCATGGTGGGCTTGAAGGACGACGGGGTGCCGATCACGTGCGGCGCCGTCGTGCGGCGCGCGGGCGCGGGGCGGGCGACTGTGCCGGGCGCCGCAACCCCCGCCGGCCCCGCCGCGGGCGGCAGTTCGCCGCCGCCGGCCGCCAGGGCCGCGGCGGCGTCCGCGTCGTCGCCCGCGCCGTACACAAGGGTGCCGGCCACCATGACGCCAAACCCGGCGGCCTGCACGAACGACCACTTGGACCACGACTCGCCCAGGGTGCCGCCGCCGGCGCCGCCGTAGAAGAGGGCGAGGTCGACGAGCCAGACGAAGAGGGTGCGGGACGTTTCCAGCACGGTGCGGAAGACGGCCCCCGCGTGGCCGGTCACGCGCATGCCGGCGACGTTGTAGAGCATGAGGGCGGCGCCGTCGATGATCAGGGTGGCGGCGATGGGGCGCGAGTGGAGGGCCATCTGGAGTGGAGGAGGGGGTGGCGTGTGGGCACGAGGCCGGCGCCGGCGCGACCCCGACCCCCTCGCCTCGCCGCGCCCCTCGCCGCACATGAATCGTGTCGCGCGTGTCCTCGTGCACGCCGTCCCCGTCCACGCCTGGCGTCATGGACACGATCGGGAGGAGGACCAGGGCCATGGCCAGCGTCCCGAGGACGCCTTCCCAGCCGACGATGAGGAGCGGCGCGATGCCCATCCCGGCGTCGGACATAAAGTGGTCCTCAAACGTGAGCTGGGCGGCCTGCACCGCCTGCGACGCGATGATGAGCCCCATGCCGACCACCATCTCGGCGGGCGGCACGGGGCGGGTGCGGGAGCCTTCGCCCGAGAGGACCGACGCGGCGCCGACGGCGGCGATGCCGGCGGCGCAGCACGCGATGCCCCGCGCGTGCAGGCGGTTGAGGGTGCGCCCGAGAAAGGTGACGGCAAAGAGGGCGGCGAAGAGCATCTCGGCGCCGCGCATCATTTGGTAGACAGAGGCCTGAAGACGAAAGGGGGGACACAAGGAGGTGTCGGCGCGCGCGCGGCGGCGTCGCCACCCGAGACCCGCCCCACCTTTCTCCTCTCCCTTCCACTCATACCGTCACGCTCAGCAGCCCGACGTTCATGAGCACGGTGGCCACGAGGTCGAACGCGGTGGGCACGGCGAGGAGCGCGGCGCGGTGCGCTTCGGCCGCGGGCGACCACCGGCCCTCGCCGGCTTCGAGGAGCGGGATCGACGCATCGCCGGCGGCCGCGCCATCGCCCCGGGACGCTTTCCGAGCGTTCCGGCGGGCGGTGCGCTCCTGGAAGAGCGCCAAAGGGAGGCAGAGCGCCATGCCCGCAAACATCACGCAAGTCATCGCCCACGGCTTGCGAAAGTATTTATCTTTGCCGTCCAGGCCCGGGCCTTGCAGCTCGTAGACTGGGGGCGGGGTGGGAGGCGTGGGGAGGCGCGAGAAGGCCGGCGCGCGTTCGCCGCCCTACTGCGGCGGCCGACGGCGCCCCGCCCGCATCCCGCCCCCTCCCGCCCTCCACCACCCCCGCCCTCCACTCACCAATCTTAGCCAGTAGGCTAGCGGTCGTGCCGAACACGACGAGGCCGGCGACTGCCGAAACAAACGCGGGTGAGGGGGGCATGGTGGGCGTCGCGCGCGGGCGCCGGGGCTCCGCTGCGCGAGGGGAGGCGGCGGCCGCGGGGCCGCTGTTCTAGCGGGCAGAGGGGCGGCGGGCGCGGTGTGGGCAGCGGCGGCAGTCGCGTTGCGCAGCAAAACGCGCTCGGTCTCTCGGCCCCGATGCCGCGCCGTGCCCGCGGCCCCGTGTCGCGGGGCCAGGCCGCGTTTGAAGCGCTGCTGGCCAGCGACGGCGAGGGCGAGGGCGCCGCGCCGCGCCGGGGCGCGCGGCCATCGCGCCCGCCCAAGGACCGGGAGCGCTTTTTCAGGTTGCGGGCCGATGCAGCGACGGGAGCCGGTGTCGGACCGCCGAGCAGGCGGGATGAGACTCCACTGGACGCTCTCGCGGCCAGCTTCCCCTCCGTCGACCGCGCGCTGCTCGCCGACTGCCTGGGCGCCGCGGGCGGCACCCTGAATGGCGCCGTCGAGGCCCTGGCCACGCTGGGCATTGTCGAGGCGGGCGGCGGGGAGGCTCGGCGCCCGCTGCCGACCTCTGCCGCCGCCGACGCCGTCGCCGTCGCTGCCGGCCCCTGGTCCTTTCTCGTCCCCGACGTCCAACGTCTCATCTGGGCCCTGCTCCCCCAGCGCGACGCCGCGCGCGCCGCGGGCGCGTGCCGCGAGTTTGCGGCGCGCGCGCGCGAGGGGCGCGCCGCGGTGCGCACGCTGCGGCCGCCGCGCGGCGTGCCGCCGGCCGCCGTCGGCGCCATGGTTGTCGCCCACCCGAAAGCGACAGGCCTGGATCTGGCCAAATGGGGCGGGGGTGGGGAGGGAGGCGCGGGGGATGGCTTGCGAGCCGCCCTGGCGGCCGCCGCGGCGGGCGAAGCCACCCGCCGCTCCCCCTTGCGCTCGCTCGTGCTCCCCCGAGGCGCCGAAGGCGATGAAAGGGCTCTGGCTGACGCCCTGGTCGCGCTTACGGGACTGACGAGGCTGGCGGCGCCGGGGTGGGCGCGCCTCGGCGACGGCGCGGCGCGCGCGCTGGCCGCCTACCAGCGCGCGCCCGAGGACGGGCTCGACGATGTCGCCGGCAGCAGCGACAGCGATGCAATGCCTCGCGCCGCCGGCGGCACGGCCGCCCTGCTCGTCGCGGCGGGCGTCGCCGCCGCGGCGTCGCGCGCCGCGCAGCGCCGCCCGTGCGTTGCCCCGGCCCCCGGCCTCGCCGCCATCGAGTTGACGGGCGCCACGGCCCTGACCGACGCGGGCGCCATCCGACTGCTGCGCGGCGGGCCGGGAGGGGCGTCGGTGCACCCCCCCTGCGTCGCGGCCGTCGACCTCTCCCGCTGCCCCGCCCTCACCGACGCCGCCTTCCGCCGCTTTGCCCCCACCCTGCGCACCCTGACCGCGGCCCACTGCGCGGGGCTGGTCCGGCTGACGCTCGACGCAGGGGGCGGCCCGCGGCTCGCGTCGCTCGACGTCGGCCGCTGCGCCCGGCTCGAGGCCGTGACCCTCGCCCTGCCCCACTTGGAGGCATTGAATGTGTCGGGGTGTGGGGCCCTTGCGTCGCTCGACGTGGCGTGCCCCGCGCTCGCCGAGGTCAACGCGGCGCAGTGCCCTAACCTCTCTTCTCTCTGGCCCCCCCGGTCCGCCCCGGCCCTCGCCCGCCTGAATGTGTTTGGGTGCCGGGCCCTGCCGTCGGCCGCGCTCGAGCCCGCGCTCGAAGGGTGCGACGCTCTCTCATCGCTCGTCGTGGCGGGCGCCCTCTCCCTCGCCCGCCTGCGCGCGCCCTCCCCCCTTCTGGCCCGCCTGGACGTCGCGGGGTGTCGCCAGCTGGTCGAGGTGGTCGCGCCGTCGCCGCAGCTGCGGGCGTTCAACGCGGCGGGGTGCGTGTCGCTCGCGCGGCTCGCGCTCGGCGCCGCCTCGCTCGACGCCCTCGCCCTCGACGGGACGGGGAGGCTGCCGGTGGAGGTGGCGGCGCGCGTTCGGTCGCTCGCGGGGAGGGGGGCGGGCGGCTAGGGGGCGTGTGACTGCCGGCAGCGGCGGGAACGCGGCGCGGCCAGCGCCCTGCCACTCCGCGCCCCCTTGGGCCAACCCCGCCCCGCCCCCCCCGCCGCCTCGCTCCACGGCGGCCAGTATGCAGGTACGGAGGGCGATGCCCGCGCCTGGCCCCCGCGCGTGCCCCGGGCGCGACGGCATGCCGACTCGCCTTTTTTCCAGCCCACCCGACAGAGCGCTCGCGCCGCGGCCCGGGCCGCGGACGCCTCAACCGACGCGCCTCCACCCGCTCCGGGCGGCCTGGCGGCCTCGTTCCGCCACGCGGCGCCAGGCCCCCGCTTCGGCGCCGCGCCCCTCGCCCCCCGCCCGACGCCCCCCGCCGCCTCCTCCCACGGCGGCGGCTCCGTCTGGGAAGCAGTCCCAGAGGCCGACGTGGTCGCGCGCGGCAGGGACAAGACCTACCGCGGCGTGCGCCAGCGCCCGTGGGGCAAGTGGGCGGCCGAGATCCGCGACCCCCAGATCGGGCAGCGCCGGTGGGATGGACGGGATGGGGGGGCGGGAGGGCGGTGCGAGGGCGGGGCGCGTGGTGGGAGGGGCCGCGAGCGCCGGCGCGCCCGCGCCGCGCGCGGTTCCGCGCTGGCGCCCCGGATTCGGCCCGCCCCGCCCCACGCAATGCTGGCATATGCCATGTGCGCCCCTGCTAGGCGGCGGCCGCCGCCAATTGCGCGGGCCCGCGCCTCCCTCGGCCCCGCCGACGCGCCCCCCCTCCCCTCTCTTCTTCAGCTGGCTCGGCACCTACGACTCGGCCGAGGAGGCCGCCCGCGCGTACGACGCCGCGGCGCGCGCCATTCGCGGGCCGGCCGCGCGCTGCAACTTCCCGCACGAGACGCACAACGTTGCGACCGCGGAAGCGCTCGCCGCCAGTGAGTAGGGGAGGGGCGGAATGATTGAGATCGGTATTGAGAACGGTCAAGCGGCGCGCGGGAGGCCGACACGACCCTTTGCCCCCCCTCAGTGATGCACGCCGGCTCGGGCCGCGACCGCCCCGGCGACACCCAGTCCCGCGCCGCCCTCCTCTCCGGCAAAGCCCCCGGAATGCCCCGACCGCCCGTGCCGGCCGCGCCCGAGCCCGCGCCCGAGCCCGCGCTGACGTTTGGCGACCCGCCGCCGCTCCCCGCGTCGCTCGAGCAACCCCTGTTCGACAACCACGCCCTCCTCGCCGCCCGCGCGCGCGCCGGGGGCGTGCAGGCCGGGCTCGTGGGCGGCGCCGGCGTCGCGTTCTCGCCGGCCGCTGGCGGCGCGGGCGCACTGGCGCTGCTGCCGCGCGCGGCTGCCGCCGCCGCGCCGGCGACCCCGCTCCCCGCCCAGCGCCCCCCCACCGCCGACCGTGCCCCCGGCTCCGGCGCGCCCGGCACGTCCTGGGCCGCGGTCGCCGCCGGGCGGCGCGCGGATCCCGTCGGCGTGCCACCGCGCGCGCCTCTCGCGCCCGGCGCCGCGACGCCCGGCTCCTCGGCCGCGCCGGTCCCGCTGCCCCACCTCCTGTTTGGCACGTCGCCCTTTGGCCGCTCCGTCGACATGGTTGACGTCTGCTGCCAGCTGATGGAGGCGGGGCGCGCGACGGCGGCGGTCGACCCCCTGAACCTCGGCTCCCTACGCGCCGAGCTGGAGGCGACGCCGCATGGGCCCGGGGGTCGCCGGCCGTCGTCGGCGGTCGTGGCGACGCCGCGGCCGCCCCTCCCGGCGACCGCGCCTCGCGCCGCCCCCGCGCGCCCCGCGTCGTGGGAGGACGACGACGACGACGCGCTCATGGGCATGTCGCCCGACGGGCCCCGCGTCTCGACCGCGCTATTTGCCGCGGCGGGCGGCGCGGGCGCAGTGGCGGCCGCGCTCGCTCCCGCGCCGTTCGCCCCCGGCGTGCCCGCGTTCCGCGCCACTGCCTGGGTGCAGGGCCAGATGATAGATCAGGCGTGAAAAATAAGATGCCGAAAGGGCCGGGGCGCGCCGCAGCACGGTGCTGCTGCGCGTCCTGCCTCCAACCTGAACCCCCCTTTCCCTCGTTTTTCCGAGTTTCTGATGCCGCCCGTCGCGTGTTTGTCCGACGTCGTTGCCTTTTTCCATGATTGACGGGGGCCGGCGACGCCGCGCGCGCCCCCGCGCGCGGCCGGCGCCGCCCCCCCCCCTTGGCGGCCGCGCCCCTGCGTTGACGGAGCCGCGTGCCAGCGCGCGACGCTTCCTTGTAAAGCCACACACCCATGCGCGGCCGCAAGCTGATTGATTGTCCAATGGTTAAACAGGGGGCAGGAGGGCGAGAGTGGTCGTGCAACGCGCCCCCACTCCCACGCAAGCGCCGGCCCGCCCTCGCGGCCGCCGCCGCAACCCGCGCCTCTCCTCACCATGCCGTCCTCCGCCCTGGCCCGCGCGGCGGCCGGCGCGTCCGCCTGCATCGCGCGCGCCGCCGCCCTCCCTGGCGGCGCGCGGCGCGCCGCGGGCGACCTCCCGGTCAAGTCCAACCCGCACGTCGAGGCGTGGGGCACGAGCCGGGAGCACATTGAAGAGGGGTTCCGGTTCGACGGCGCCGCGTTTCGGCGCGCCGTGCTCTGGATCGTGGCCTTTCCCGCGGCCCTGTATTTCGGCGTGACGTCTGAGTTCGCCAAATCGGACGCGCTCGCGGGCAAGCCGGCACGGCACGTGATGGGGGTCGAGAGGAAGGCGTGATCAGAGAGAAGGGGGAGGCGGTTGGCGGGCGCCCGCCGCCGCCGGCGCCCTGTCACTCCCTGCACCGTCCAGTATCATCGTGTTGCATGGCGGGCGGTGGCAGGAGAGCCACACCCCCTTCTCTCACCTCATCCGGCCTCGACGTCGCGCGCCGCGATATAGTCCGGCCGCTTCCGCAGCGCGTCGGCCAGCGCGGCCTCCTTCTCGCGCTTGCTCAAAAACGGCCAAAACCAGCGCGCCGGGGCGTGCCCAAAGACCGACGCCCAGTTGGCCGCCCGCCCGCCGTCGTGCGGCCAGCGCCCCGCAACGCGCGCCTTTTCGTACGCTTCAATCGTCGTCACGTTGCGGGAGATAAGACCGACGTGCATGACGAGAAAGCCGGCGACGGAGAGGGCAAAGGCGGCGTCGACGACCGTGCCCGCGAGAATCAAAATGTCGCCGCCGCCCGCGGCGTCGCCCGAGGAGCGCACCGACCTCGCAAAAGACGCGCCCAGGAGGGACGCGCCGATAATGGAGGCCAGGAAGGTGTAGAACAGGAAGAGGAGGAAGGCCTGCGGGAGAAGAGAGGGCGTTGGCGCGCGTGCGCCTCCCGCTGCGCGCGCGCTGTTCACCCCTCTCCCTCTCTCCATCCCCACCTTGTAATTCAGCAGCCCGACCGTGTTGACCACCCACACGCAGTAGTGGTCCATGCGCAGCACGCACGCGCCGCGCACGGAGCAGTGGTGCGACCGGTCAGGTTTCCACTCGGCGCACTTTTTGCACCAGCGGGGGCGCGCCGCGCCGGCCAGGCGGGCCGAGGGGGGGGGCGGGGCGTCCATGAGGCGGCGGAGCTCGGCGTCGGCTTGCTGTGACGGGGAGGGTGGGGGTGAGCGGCGCGCGGCGTCTGCGCCGCGCGCACTCCTCTTCCTCTCTCTCACCTCGTCGCTCTCAAACGGGTGCCACCCCGGGGGCACGCCTCCCGGCGGCGTGGCCACGGCGGCGACGTAGGCCAGGGCGCACGCGGCCGCGGCGAGCAGAAACGCGGCGACCGCCGCGACCGCCGCGACGCGCGCCCCGGCCCCGGCCCCCGTCCGCCCCGCCACCGTGGGGCCGTACGAAGCGATCACGGCGGCGACGGACAGGGCGACGATGCCGAGCACGACGGCGGCCATGATCTGGGGAGGGAGGGAAGGAGGGAGGGCAAGAAATCAACAGGGCCGCCCTCGCTGGCGCCGCCATTCCTGCCTCCTCTCCTCCCCCTCTCTCTCGCTATCGCACCTTGCCCACGTGGCGGAGCCAGCGGCAGTGACGGAAGACGTCCAGGGCCGTCCAGTCGCACGCGCGCGCCATGGCCGCGCCGCGCGCGCACGCGCTCGCGTTGGGGGGCGGCGCTCTCGGCGACACCAATGCAGCGAGGCCGGCGCGGGCCGCAGCGGTGGGCGCACGCCGGGAGTGGGCGCGCCAACGGGCTACGTGAGCTCCACTCTCGGGGGGGGGGGGCGCCGCCGCCGGCCCCCCCGCCCCCCGGCCGCGGCGGCCCCCCCCCCCCCCCCGCCCGGCCCGGCCCCCCGCCCCCCCCCCGCCCCCCCCCCCCGGCCCCCCCCCCCCCCC
>Ga0315285_10000549_pt1 | contig 38813 bp, 24 predicted proteins | sample YL17G09_36_MG_FD_203698 | JGI IMG/M metagenome (GOLD analysis project Ga0315285, IMG submission 203698) | Sediment microbial communities from Yellowstone Lake, YNP, Wyoming, USA - YL17G09_36 | ecosystem: Environmental > Aquatic > Freshwater > Lake > Sediment | place: USA: Wyoming | collected...
GAGTTATAGGCTTTTGGAGAAGTACTTGGGGAGAACGGTTCAGACTGGTTTCTTACGGTTGAACGATGAGGGTTATGAAGTTACTGAGAAGGGTCAGGATTTTCTGGAAAAATACCATGCTCTCTCCAGTAAATACTCAAGGGTAGAGAGCGAACTTCAGAGCGTCCTGTATGAGAGGGAAGTTTTGAAGAGGATGTGTAAGCCTTTGAGGAATGGCAAGCTTAAGGCTGTGTGTGGGGGGAAACGTCGAAGGTGAGTGGTCTGCTCAGACGGTGCCTCAGGGCTTCTGCTTGGCTGTTGTTGGTTCTGATGGTTGCGGGCTTGCTCTCGTACGGGTCGCCGTGTGCCAAGGGAGCCGACGATGCTTCTGGGAGTGTTGGGAACGCGGATGTTGCGGTTCGCCTGGCTTTTGACGCTACTTTGGATGCTGAGAGGGCTGGGGCGAACGTTTCCAGTTTGATTGTGAGGCTGAATGAAGCGGGGGAGGCTCTGGCGGAAGCTGAGATCGCGCTTGGAGACGGGAATTCAAGTGAGGCTTTCAGCAAGGCTGCGCAGTGTGTTGGAATTGCTGAGAGTGTTAAGAGTGACGCTGAGGTTTTGAGGGTGTCGGCTTTGGACGAGGCTCAGACTGAGTTTTGGACGTATCTCGTATTCTCTGTGGTCGGCGTTGCCGTGTTTGTTGTTGCTTTAGTGCTTGTTTGGCACTGGTTCAAGCGCGGCTATTTCAAGAAGGTGTTGGGTATGAGGCCTGAGGTGGCGCATGATGAAGCTTGAGGATTATAGGGTTGTTTTTGTTGCTGTTGGCTTGATTGGTGTTCTGCTTTTTGCTTCTCCGGTTCTGAGCTTGGTTGTGCGTTTGCCGGGTGGTGAAAGGTTTTCGGAGCTTTGGGTTTTGGGTCCTGGGCATATGGCTTCGGATTATCCGTTCAACGTCAGTAAGGGTGGTAATTACCTCGTGTATCTTGGCGTTGGCAACCATTTGGGTAGCAGTATGTACTATGGAGTTGAAGTGAAGTTTCGCAATGCTTCGGACCCCCTGCCAGACAATACTGTGCCAAGTTCTTCACCTGTGCTTTATGAATACCGAGTTTTCCTAAGTGATAGCCAGGTTTGGGAAGGAAACCTGACGTTTTCTTTCTCAGATGTTGTTTTTGATGGGAACAGGTGTTCTGTTGGGGAAGTGCGAGTCAACAACATAGGATTTCAGTTGGGCAAGGTCACTGTCTGGGACAATGAAAACAGCGGTTTCTACTATCAGTTGTTTGTTGAGTTATGGCTTTTCAATGAGACAGAAAACTCTCTTAGCTATAATGGGAGACATGTGTCTTTATGGCTCAACATGATCTTGCCCGCGTGACTGAGCTTGGAAGTATGGTCGAGGCAATACCGTTTCACCAAAGACACGTGGGTACTAAGAGCTAGAAGTTTCTTATAGAAGATTTATCCATAACTGCTTAAATCAGTCCACGAGAATATTTGAACATGAGTCGCTTAATACGGAGAAAGGGGGGAGTTGGCCGCATTATGGCAAGCCAAGCTGATTTCGCATTTGCCCCAGTGAATAAAGGATGTGGAGAACAGAAGTTGAAACCTACTTGCACAAACGCAGCGGTAATAATCCCCACTCTTAACGAGGAGAAAAACATCATAGAAGTGATCGAAAAACTGAGACATCTCGGGTTTACGAATATTTTGGTCGTTGACGGTAACTCGAAAGACAGGACCGCTGCAATTGCCAAGAAGCTGGGGGTTCACGTTATCACTCAAAATGGAAGCGGAAAAGGCGATGCTCTCCGTCAAGCCTTCAGCTACTACGGACTTAATGGCGATCCGATTGTAATGATGGACGCAGACGGCTCAATGAATCCTGAAGAACTGTTTCGCTTAATAGAAACCATACAGCAGGGGGCGGATTTAGCGAAAGGTTCTCGATTCATACGCGGAGGGTATACGAAGGACATGACCCTTATACGGAGAATTGGTAACAGCCTATTCGTCTTGTTAGTAAATCTGATATGGTCGACACACTATACCGATTTGTGCTATGGCTTTGCAGCGTTCAAAAGAGAGGCGATCGAGAAATTGTATCCTCATCTGAAATCTCGTAACTTTGAGATTGAAACGGAGATATTCATAAAAGCAAAAACGCTGGGTTTGCGTGTAGTAGAAGTTCCAAGCGTTGAACTGCCAAGGCGACATGGAAAGTCAAATCTGAAGGCTTACAAGGATGGGTTCAAAATCCTGAGGACAGTTCTCGATGCGTTCATGAATTAGAGTATGATTGTAGTACAGATTCGTACATGTAAAGATTGTCTCCCCACGGTTAGTGAGTCTGGCGATCGAACTGTCTTCTCTACTATGATGTAGAGTTCATAGGGATAGTGCTTATTCTGTCCCTGTCTTCCGCAAAATATCAGAACAAAGAAGATGGCTCTGCAGAAATCCTAAGTGGTGATCCACGCGATTCACTTCCGATTTGATGTGCACGCGAACAACCTTTGTGTTTGTGGGACGCAGGAGCAGGCATGTGAAGCGTTTTCGAACAGTCCGTCGCTGAGGCGATCAGAGATATGAGTCTTCAAACAGTTCTCCATCTGAGTCGCCTAAGGAAGAATCTGCGCCGTAAACCTTCTGAACTGGAGAAAATGCAGATCAAAAAGCTCAGGGCGATTGTCAGACATGCATACAGGGATATCCCGTTTTATCATAGGAAGTTCAAGAACGCCAGGATAGATCCTGATCAAATCAGATCTATCGAAGATCTCAAGAAGATCCCTTTTACATCCAGAAGCGAGGTACAGGCGGCGTCTTCTCGTGAAATGGTCGCAAGCAACCTTGATCCATGCAGATTGGTCAAGAGGAGGACAAGTGGATCCGTCGGACAACCTTTGACAGTTTTCGTGGACGAAGGAACGGCGAGATTTGAGGCCGCTTTGTGGCTGCGAGCGATGTTTGAAAACGGTCTCAGACTGCGCGACAAACTGGTTGTCATTCACGATCCCGCTAGCAAATTTCTCGAGAATGGCAAGTGGCTGAAAAATCTTGGCATAATAAGGAGAGAAAACATTTCGATTCTTGAAGATGCAAAAAACCAGCTAGCTCTTCTGAAGAAAAATGAGCCAGAAGTTATCAAGAGTTATCCTTCCGCTCTTGCGATAATAGCCAACCTCTGCAGGGCAAGAGGTTGCAGCATCAAACCTCGTTTGATATTTACGGGTGCTGAACTTCTCGATGAAGCAACTCGGGAATTTATCAGTTCTACGTTTGATGCCGAGGTCTTGGATAACTACGGGTGCAACGAGTTTAGCCTCTTGGCATGGGAATGCGGTCAGCACTTGGGCTACCACATCAACAGTGACAGTGTTGTGATGGAGTTCATTAATCGCGGCGAACGAGCTGCGTCTGGCGAGAGAGGAGAAATTGTGTGTACAGGTTTGGTCAATCAGGTGATGCCTCTTATTAGGTATAGGGTCGGCGACGTTGGAATTTCCAGTGATGAGCAGTGCTCATGTGGGAGAATCCTGCCGCTTATGGAAGTACTGGAAGGACGTGCTGATGACTTCTTGGTGACTTTGGATGGCAAGTTGGTCTCTCCGCTCATCTTCCATCCATATCCCTTCGAGAATTCAGAGTGGATTAAACAGTTCAAAATAGTCCAGGAAAAAAGAGATAAGCTGATTGTCCAATTGGTCATCAAAGAAGATGCAGGAGACGTTGCTAAAATCATTACGGAGGCCAGAGTGAGACTCATCGAACTCTTTGGAACAGGTATGCAGGTTGAATTCAGAACGGTCAAGAGCATCGAACGAGATGCTTCCGGAAAACTCCGGAAGATTGTTTCACACGTTTCGATTAATGACGGACTCAATTGAGTGTTCTGAAGCCTCCCTTCCAATGGCTTGCAGGCGCGAGCACTCAGGACAAAGTTGGTTTCTGCAAGCTGGGAATGAATGAATATGCCATGCATTCTGGAACGTGAAGTGTGAATTTGATGGATGACCTAGCTACAGTAGCAGAGGATTCCGCGCGCGGCGGTTTCTTCTTAATTTCAGGAACTGCCATTTCAACTGTTATTCTAGCCATCTCAGCCATCCTGATTGGAAATGTCCTGGGTGAAAAACTCTACGGACAATATACTCTAGCTCTGGTCGTACCTCAACTCCTCTACTTGTTCGCTGATTTTGGCATAAATCAAGGCATAATCAGATTCACATCCAGTCTCCGTGTGAAGGGCGAAAAGTATCGCCTGAAGAAGATAGTAAAATACGGGTTAATGCTAAAAACAATTACTGGCATTATAATCTTTGCTGTAAACTTCGCTCTTTCCGATTGGTTTGCATCACAGATTCTCCAACGACCCGATTTGGCTTTTCAGGTCAGACTCGCATCTACGGGGATACTGTTCCAGGTGATTTTCATAACGGCAACCTCAGCCTTCGTAGGTTTGGACCGTGCAGAGTATAACGCTGTTTCAACAAACATACAGTCAATTTCCAAAACCATAATCCAAATAGCACTCATACTCTTGGGACTGGGTGTCACAGGGGCCGTAATAGGCCATGTGGCAAGCTTCGCGGTTGGAGCAGCCGTAGGCCTTTCTATACTCTTTGTTATTCTGCGCGGAAAGGAAGAGACGAACGGTGATCATGAAATCGGGAAAGTCTTGAAGACTCTAGTACGATATGGCGCGCCACTCTACGTCTCATTATTGCTTGTTGGGTTCATTCCTGTCTATCAGAACATCATTCTTGCAATTTTCACGACGGATGCGGACATCGGAAACTTCAAGGCAGCGCAGAACTTTGCAATGCTCTTGACTGTTATCGCAGTTCCGATTACCACAGCGCTACTGCCTGCCTTCTCGAAACTCGACTCTTCGACAATTCAAGAAATAAAAGCATTCTTCAAACTCTCTAACAAGTACACTACAATGCTGATAGTTCCACTTACGATACTCCTTATAATCTACTCAACCGCAATAATCCAGATAATCTATCCGGGTAAATTCGCGTCAGCCCCACTTTTTTTGGCAACCTACTGTTTACTCTACTTTCTCGTAGGACTAGGCTACCTGACCCTTACCAGCTTCTATAATGGCCTTGGCGAGACCAGGATAAGCATGATAATAGGCCTAATAACCTTCATGTTACTTGCCATTCTATCTCCAGTTTTAACGAGCGCTTATGGAGTCCTTGGCCTGATAGTTGCCTTCCTAATAGGAAGCGCAGCAGGCACGATTTACGGTTCGTATACCGCCAGAAGACAATTTCACATCGAGTTTGATGTGGCTTCGCTGGCAAAGACCTACTTGGTCTCGATAGTCTCGGCCTTTCCGTCAGTTCTGATGCTTCGACTCGTTCCCTCTCCTTTCGTCAACCTTGTCGCAGGAGGATTTCTCTACCTCCTCATCTACGCAACTCTAGTGCCCTTAGCAAAGGTTGTTTCTGTTCACGAACTTCAAATGGCAGAGGCCATCACTCAAAAAATACGCTTGCTGAATTTTATCGCTAGACCCATCTTTCAGTACGAACAAAAGCTGCTGAAATTCAAACAAGAGCCGAGAGCGAATCGCAGCTTGCGAAGCATTGGCGAGAAGTAGCCGAAGCAGTTGTGCACGTCGAAGCTTCTTTGTGCCACTTGGCGCGTGCGCTCGACTAGTTGTACGGATTCATGTTATAGCTTTGCAGCTTTCAGCGCGCGCGAAGGCAACAGAAGCTCTCAAAAAACATGGGAGCGTTGGTTGTTCAGAATAGAATGAGTTGCTGCTTCTGGTTTCTATGATGTAAATAGTGCTGAAGGTGCTGATAATCATGAAAAGGAGAATAGCTGTAATTGCGGAGTATTTCCCTCCAAGGCTAGGTGCTGACAGGAGGATCTTCGAGCTCATGAAAAGACTTTCCAAGAAGTATGATATCCATTTCATTACATTGCCTCCGTCATACACTCTTTTCATCAGAAAAATAGATCCTCGCGATAAAGAGAAGCATGAAGTTACTTATGAAGGGATGCAGGGCCACAGCCTAGGCTTACCGAAACTTGTAATGAGACTTTGGATAAAAAGCTTTCTAATTGCATTTGTGGTTACTGAGATTTATCTCTGCCTTCAGATGCTGAAAAAGATGATCCAGCTAAAACCTCACATGGTCATCATCAATGATACTTCTGTTTACACAGGTTTACTTGGATTTGTTTGCAGCAAAATAATGAACAAGAAGCTTCTAGTGGACTACAATGACCTAATGGGATTGTATACTTTCGAGCTAATTGGAAAAAAGATGAATGGACTTTTGCAGAGGATCTTAGGTCGAATGCTGATCTTGGTGGAGGATACTTTGGTTAGACACGGTTGGAAAGTCACGGCCATCACAGTCTTCATAAGAAACTACGCTTGGACCAGAAATGTCAGAAAGGACATTGTAGTCGTTCCAAATGGCGTAGACATAGGCTTGTTTGATCCTACTAGAGTCACTGGGGAGGAAATAAGGTCCAAATATGGCGTACGGGATGAAGAAAAGCTTGGCGTTTACGCGGGTAGAGTTGATGAGGTTGCTGGATCAAAAACAATCCTTGAGACTGCTAAGTTATTGAAGCATCAAGAGAAAATCAAGTTTATGATCGTTGGGGAAGGAAATCCGGAAATGTTGAATGAATTATCAAAGTGCGATAACGTAATTCTAACTGGACGTGTTCCCAAGGAAGACATTCCAAGATATCTTGCGGCAGCAGATTTTGTTTTTGTGCCATTCCCTGATAATGTTGCCAGCCACGGGATTAGCCCTTTGAAGCTTTTTGAAGCTTTAGCCATGGAAAAACCTGTAATCGCAAGCGCGATTAGTGGAATCAAAGAGGCTGTTTGTCTAGACCCTAATGTCATTCTCGTCTCAAATGATCCGAATTGTTGGGCCTCCGCTGTAACGGAGCTGGTTGAGAATAGTGAAAGATCTATTCAACAAGGACAGAACAGTAGAGAAGTTGTTCGTCAGAAATATGATTTTGATCACTTAGCGACAGCTTTTGATAAAGTCATTGAGAGCGGATTTTGATATCATTGGGAGTCGGATTCATCTGCGTGCATTATGTACTTGTTGGCTGAGATGGCAAGGTGGATTCTTGTCAAAGCTTTCAAAATCTTCAAGTAGAACCATACCATTAACTACAGCGCCCAAAAGTTGAAACTGCATACAGGCCCCAAGGACTGTCGACTGGTGGAAGTAAGTAGCCGCTTTTCGAAGTGAGAGAAGAACCTTGATGATACAATACTTGAGCGCGAAAGTCAGTTGAGGCGACCAGATTATGAGCAAAAAAACCAAAACGATTGCGCAAATTAGGAATAGTAGACTTTGCACTGGATGTGGAACATGTGCTGGAGTATGTCCGACTGAAGCGATAAAGATTCATGTGTCTGAGGGAATCTGCGTACCTGAGATAGACGAGGAGAAATGCATTAATTGTGGACTTTGCGTCGAATCCTGTCCCGGATATTCGGTGGATTTTAAGGGTTTGAACATGAAAGTTTTCAAAAGGCAGCCAGAGGATAAGTCACTTGGGAACTACTTAGGATGCTACGTCGGGCACTCAAATGACAGTGACATCAGATACAATTCTACTTCCGGAGGAATAGCAAGTCAACTTCTGATTTCTGCTTTGGAAAAAGGCATAATCGACGGTGCGATCGTTGTGCGGATGAAGAAAGACCGACCTCTTGAAACAGAAGCAGTCATGGCAAGGACAAGGAAGGAAATCCTTGATGCCTCAAAATCAAAATATTGTCCAATCGCATCAAACGAGGCTTTAAAGCAAATTCTCAAAAAGAATGGAAGATTTGCCGTTGTCGGTCTGCCCTGTCATATTCACGGGATTCGAAAGGCAGAGGAAGTCTGCAAGATACTAAAAGAAAGAATAGTGTTACGTATTGGACTTATGTGCTCACATATGGTTAGTTTTGCCGGGACCGAATTTATCCTCGAAAAGCTGGGCATTGACAAGAAGCAGGTAAAGGCACTCAGTTACAGGGGCAATGGATGGCCAGGAGGAATGTCAGTTGAAGTGAACGATGGTTCCAATTTTAGCATTCCACTTTTGGGTACTTGGAACTCGTATTGGTCTATTTTTTCTTCCCACTTCTTTACTCCAATCCGTTGTGAAATGTGCCCAGATCAGACTGCCGAGCTGGCAGACATTTCACTGGGCGATGCATGGCTTCCTGAGTTGCGCCATGACAGAATTGGCGAATCCATCATCGTGACTAGAACGAAGATTGCGGAGGATATTCTTTCTCTTGCGAGTTCGACTAAAGCAATATCCGTAATGGCTATTGATCCTGCGAAAGTTAGGCAAACACAAGGGTTAAACCTCAAGTTCAAAAAGGACTTCCTTGGAAGCCGCCTCTTGATGCTTAGGCTATTTGGCTATCAAACGCCCAAGTTCAATGCGCCGACAGACCGAATGTGGTCACCTCTCGATTTTTCAAGGGCTTTTTACCCTTATTTCAACATTCAGTTGTCGTCAAGCAGGCACATCAGATCGCTGTTAACGCATGTTCCCTTTCCACTTTTCAGGTTGTACTTCGGAATATTCAAGTATCTTTCTCTCATCTGAAGGCTCTCAGGAGGTTTTTTTTGGCTCCATTTAGAATACTCATAATCCATGTTGGCGATATGGATAACAAAGGAAGTGAAGTGCTCTTAAGAAGCGACCTTTCTGTCATCAGAGAAGTCGTGAAGGGCGATGTCTCTCTGTCTGTTTCGACGGTTAACGTTGAAGGAGTAAGAAAACTGAATCTCCCTCTCAATGCCGTGTTGCCCACAGTAGCTGACGTACCATACAAAACAGCAGACAGTCTAGCCAGGAAATCAGGGATCAATAGGAACACCGTCAAGTACAAAGCTTTTTCAGTGGCCAGCTTGATCTATCTGTTTATCCAAACGATGCTATCAGTGATTTCTGCGTTCTTGACGAAACTTGGATTGAAAACTTTCTACCGAAGTGAGATTTTTGACCACATGAAGAACTGTGACTTAGTGATTTCCTGTAGTGACGAGAATTTCAAAGAAGCAGCGTCTTTGCTTCCCTCGAACTTCTACTGGACCATAACGTGGTGGACAATGCTTTTTCAAAGAACATTTGAGATCACTGTCGCCAAGTTTATCGGCAAGCCGATTGTCGTGTTTCCAAACTCCATTGGACCTTTTAGGACCTGGGTAGGCCGGTTTCTATCAAGGCTTGCACTTAATAGTTGTGGGTATGTGTTAGCAAGGGAACCTATCTCTTTTGAAATAGTCAATTCACTAGGCATAGGAAGCCGCAAAATTCTAACGGCTGACACGGCGTTACTTTTCAAGACAACGAAGGAGACAACATCAGGAAGTTTCTCTCATCCTGCGATTGGAGTATGCCCAGGTATTTACAGATACAGTCTATCCGACGATCAAGTCCGCAATTACATCCTGGACCACGCTAAGGCCCTTGATGTGGCAATAGAGCGTTACGGGTTTAATGTGGTTCTTTCTCCTCACTATGTAAGTCATCTTGAGTATGATGATTCGGAGATATGTGAGCTCATACTGGAGAAGATGAAGAACAAAGACCAAGCAAAGATCGTTGTTGCAAGCGGTGTAGAAGAGTTCAAATCACTTTTGGATCACATGGACATGATCATAGCTTCAAAACTGCACCCCGCTGTCATGGGAGTGTCAGGGTACGTGCCCACCCTGTGTATCGCTTATGACCATAAACAAATTGGTCTCTTTGAGCTATTAGGAATGGAGGATTGCATAATTCCCATAATGGAGGCTTCTAGCGAAAGAATATCGTCCAAGATAGATCTTATTTGGAAAGAGAGAAAAAAAATAAGGGCTCTGCTACAGACACGCATTCCTGAGTTGCAAGAGAGTATAAGGAAAGCTGTGAAAGAGGCCTTGGCGTTCTACGATCAAGTGAAACAAGATAGTTGATGAAACTTCCCCCAGATCTGCAAGGTGACAGCAAATGCGTAATTACCTTAAAGTGTTCTATTACCTCCATGGCATGATGAAACGTGCTTGTTCAGATCGTGGCAAGTTAATAGAACACCAAAACAAGAATCTTGAAAGAATTGTGAAATACGCATATGATTATGTTCCTTTTTATCATCAGAAACTTAAGAATGTTGGAATGAAATCAAGCGACATAAGAACTGTGAAGGATTTATGTAAGCTACCAATAATAAGGAAGGACGAAATCAGGAAAAACTTCAGTAAGATAATATCCAGCAAATTTGACATGAACAGTCTTCGTATGCTTTCGACCAGCGGTTCAACAGGGCTGCCATTGCGTGTTTCTATTAGCAAAGAGGAGGATGATTATAGAAAGGCGAAGCACTTGACGGCTAACATATTCTGCGGACAAAAGCCCAGGGACCCTTATGTTACAATAGCGTCGCCTTCGCATTTTGGAGAGGTGCCTAAGCTTCTAAGGGTCATAGGTGTTTATGATCGGACTTTTGTATCCGTATTCGACGACATCGACACGCAAATCTCGACAGTCGAAAAAGTGAAACCGAACGTGTTGGCTGGATACTCGAGTTCTCTTTTGTTGCTGGCAAAAGAGGTTGAGAAGAGAGGAATAAAGACGATTAAGCCAAGACTTATTCTTGGGGGCGCCGAACTCATAGATGATTTCTCTCGCAGATTTATTGAGGAGGTTTTCGAGGCACCTTTCTATGACCAATACGCGATTGTGGAACTCGACCGAATTGCTTGGCAATGCACCGCGAGGCTGCAATATCATATAGATGCCGACTCGGTTATCATGCAGTTTCTTGACGAGAACGGAGAGGAGGTTTCAGCAGGGGAGAGAGGCGAAATAGTTTGCACCAGTCTATTTAATTATGCTATGCCTTTCATCAGATATGCTGTTGGCGACATTGGGATAGCATCAGAGGATGAGTGTCCATGCGGTATAACGCTTCCGCTAATGAAGATGGTAGAAGGTCGAAAGGACTCGTTGCTGGTTCTTCCCGATGGTCGGTTATTGTCACCAAGGACCTTCACCGTTGCTATGAATATGTTTGAATCAACGAGGGACATAGACCAGTTTCGGGTTATACAAAGAAAAATTGACCTCTTCGAGATTCACATAAAGAAGAAGAGTGAGGTTGTCAACGAAAAAACCATGGAAAGCAAATTGGTCATGCATCTCAAGAAAATGTTTAACGTGAAAGACGATGAAGTGACGTTTGAGATACAATTTGACAACGACATTCGTTTTGATAAGACTGGCAAATTTAGCGCGGTAGTATCTGAGCTCAAGAAGAGCTTTTGACCTATCACAGAGGGCAGAATGAGGAGTGAACTACGGTCAGAATCTCCGTAAAATCTTGGGATAGATTACCATGAAAAGCATAAAAGATCATCGTATTGATATTGCATAAACCATAGCTTACCAAAGAGGTTCAACAATGCCTGGCTCTAGGATTTCAAGATATGGCCGCTTGATCATTTTTCTGCTGACCGGAGCCTTTCTGATTTACACAGTAGCATCTACATCTCTATATTCGATTTCCCCGACGGAATTGGGACTAGTTAGCAAGTTGCCAATGGCGTTCTGGATTGGTTTAGTTCTCCTGGGATGTCTTTGGTTTTCTTGTTTGAAGGGGCCTTCAAAGTATCAAATCCTGGCCCTAATGTTAACTGTATCCTACGTGTATGTCGCTCCAGCTGTTATTAGAACACCCGTGTGGGTCAGCGAATCTTACTACCCCTACGGGGAAAGCCTTTTGATCAACTCGCAAGGGCATTTGGTCAATCGCGAAAATGCTCCGCTTACGAGCTATCAATATTGGCCTCTGTTTTTGTATCTTGCAAGCAATTTCAAACTTGTAACCGGCATACCTGATTCTACCATACTGAAATTCTTTCCTCTGCTAACAATCTCGATGTATGGAGTACTGACTTTTCTAATACTGAGGTTGAGATTGAAAGCTCCATTCGCGGTCTTTGGCGCGGCTTTGTTCTTAAGTAGTCTTTTCATACGTCAACAATACTTTGGCCCACAGGGCATAGCGTACATGTTCTTTCTCTTAATTGTCTTAGTAGAGTCTCAGCTTTTCTTTGACGACAAGACAAAAGAGAGAACATTGGCAACGCTCTATCTTTTTTTGTTCATAGTAATCACGTTGACTCATGCGCTGACTTCGTTTCTAGCGCTAGTAGTTATTGTTGCGTTGTATTTTGGAAGTAGATTAATCCATAAAAATCCGCCGGCGATCACGGCCAGACTTTGCATTTTTTCCGCGCTGTTTTTGTTTTTCTACAATATGTTTAGCGCTCCTAGATTTTTCAGTCTGAGTGTTGAAGCATTATCTCGATCTATTGCGGGGATTGGGCAGCTTGGTATTAGCAGGGAACTGTCACGTATCTCTGGTTCTCCCGCACAGAGAATGAGCTATGTGACTTCTTGGAGCATTGTCTTCCTAGTTGGTTTCATCGCTGCGATCCAAATTCTCCTTATGCTGAATGGTTTTCGCTCACGCAAGCAACCAGACAAGGAAGGGTTTTCTGTCTTTGCGGTGATCTGGCTGGTCCTGGTTTCTTTGTTTGCGGTTACAGCTGTGTATGGGTCAAATGAAGCGTATCAGCGTGCTTTCATGTTTGGGTTGATACCGCTAACTTACCTCTGCGTCAGGCTTCTTTCCAAGAAACCGCGGATACTGGTACTAGTTCTTTGCGGGTTGCTTTTCTTGAACATTCCGGCTCAGTATGGATCGGACACGTATAGACTAGCGACCAACGCGGTTCTCACAGGCACCAGCTTCTTTGTCCATTCAACCCCTCAAAACATAACGTGCCTTTACAGTTTCTATCCGCATATAAGGTATTTTGATCCCGTGAAAAATGTAGAGTTTATAAACATCCCTGGCACTTTGCCGTTTACATCGGTTCCAAACTCGACGACTGCCCAGAAAACAGTTTCTAAGGCGGAATACATTATCCGTTCAGACTTACAGCACAATTACTACTTATATTTTCTAAGAGAGGATCCTCTTGATAAGGTCGACTTCGGCAGATTCAATCAAGTTTATGACGACCAGAGTTTTCGTGTGTTCATGCACCCAAACGCAACTTCGTTGCCATAGCAGCACAAAATGAATTGAAACGCGACTTGTTCATCGAACAGTAGTGAACTGGCATAGACCATTATATGGAGTCATAAGCCATGAATGACGGCCGGATGAAAAATCGCTCCCCCAGACTACGAGACGTTTACGACAACGAAGAATGGAGTGATTATCTGCTATGAGGCGCTTCCAGACGCCTTCCTTCATCTGCGCGCGCATTAGTTACATGAACGTGAGATGATGGATAATCCTACCAAAGAGGCTATCAAAAGCCTCTCTTTCCCTGAAAATCACTGAATTCCCATTTCAACGTAGAGGAAATGGACTTTTTTCTTATACAACAAGGAGTGCCTTCCACACTTTTCTTTTAAACAGTTTTCTAAAAGATTCTAGCTTCTTTTCCAGAAAGAGCCTGAAACATTGAGCGGGATGCTAGAGACCCCTTTCTTTGAGTAGAGAAGAAATTGAGTTATCCATAGTTTTTCATTACTAAAAAGTGCACCCGGCTGAAACGTGGAGACAGTCCTAAGATGGAAGAGAAATCCACTGAGAAAACAGTCAAAGCTCTCATGAAAAAGACAGCCTTTAAGCCTGAAGCCTTCAAGTCTCTGGAAGCCTACTCTCAGGAATTCGCTTCAGGAAAGCTCTATATCTTTTCTAGCGCGCGCCGGGGAATAGAGCACTGTCAGAAACAACCCTTGTGGGTTTTGGTTTTTGGCGTGCACATGCGCAAAAAACTCGCGCGCGCTGCAAAGGCAACTCAGCCCATTCTTCTTGATCGTCTTCTTCAGCAACTGATTAATCCTGCATGTTGGTTGTCTTTCTCTATTGTGCGGTGGCGGCGTTCGCGGACATTTTTTCTAAAGTGGATCGGCAAGTGTTAAATATTGATAGTTCAGAACAAGGCTGCTACGGTAGTGATAAGATGAACAAAAACGCCTTGATCTGGTCTCTAATTCTCTGCCTGATACTACCAGTATTGCTAGTCGGCTTGCCCTCAGAGATTCGCCGAGTTAACGCGCAGAACACTGTCTACATAAGAGCCGATGGAAGTGTTGAGCCTGGAACTGCTCCAATATCCACACTTGACAATGCCACATACACTTTGACGGGTAACATAAGCGAAACGATTGTTATAGAGAGAAATGACATAGTCCTTGAAGGTGCAGGTTACGCTGTTGATGGTTTTGGAACATTAAGAGGACTCGATCTAACCAACGTCCAAAATATCACAGTCAAAGAGATGCACATTGAAGGATTCTACTATGGCGTATACCTTAACCTTGCCTCTCGAATCACAGTGATTGACTGCAACATAACCATGAATGCTTACGACGGTATCAACATTGTTCAATCCTCCCAGAGCAACATCTCTCGAAACAGGATTTCAAGCAACGGAAACGACGGTTTGAAGATCCTGAATTCTTCGAGCAATAACATCATAGCTGAGAACACCATAACCTTGAACAACGACGACGGCATCCAAATCACTGATAGCCCACAAAACGCGGTTTCGGGAAACACCATATCCCAAAATGAAGACGTAGGCATATATGCCCTCAATTCCTCCATCACAAGCGTATTCGGAAACACAGTTATGAACAATAGGCATGGTTTGGAAATATCCTCGTCTCTCTCGAATGAGGTTAAGGGCAACACGTTCAACAGCAATAGTCTGTACGGCATCTGGGTCTCTTCATCTTCAGACAACATCCTAGATGGTAACACTGCAAACAGCAATTATGATGGTGTTTACGCCTATCAAAGCCCTAGAAACGTCTTTTCAGGAAATGAGATTCAAGGAAACAGCGAATACGGTGTTTGGCTTGATTTCTCCTCAGACTGTGCATTGAGCTCAAACAATATTACCGGAAACAATGAAGTCGGAGTCTATGTTCGCTTTTCGTCTGGCACTATAATTTCCGACAATACTTTGAGCAGCAGCAATATTGGAATTTCACTCTCTGGATCTTCAAGCAACTTCATACTCAGAAACTTCTTGGCCAGCAACAATATCGGTGTGAGCCTTGCCTTTAGCTCCACAGATAACCAGATGTACCATAATAACTTCGTGGGCAATGCGCAGCAGGTCTCCTCAACGTCAGCGGTTACATGGGAAAACGGGTTAGATGGGAACTATTGGAGCGATTACTCTGGGTCTGACCTAGACCTGAATGGAATTGGCGATTCACCATACGTTATTGATGCAGGAAACGATGATGATCTTCCGTTGTTGGGTATGTTCCACAGCTTCAGCACATCTCTGGGGCACTATGTGAATGTCATCTCCAACTCAACGATAGACGACTTCAACTACGTCAGGCTTCCTGGCAACGTTTCGATCATAATGCATGTTTCCAACATGACGTCATCACAGACAGCAGGCCTATGCAGAGTAACTATACCTCACTCTTTGATGACTGAACCATTCGAAGTAACGATAAACGGGACACAGCCAAACTATGCAAACTACACTATATACGATAATGCAACTCACAGATGGATATACTTCGACTATAACCACTCAGCCCTCGAGATTGTAATCCAAGGAACAGAAACAACTCCGCCAGAAACCTCCATCGTGTCACCAGAAAACATAACTTATGCAACAAGCGACGTCCCCTTGGTCTTTACGTTAAGCGAGCCAGCATCTTGGATGGGCTACAGCCTAGACGGACAAGACAACGTGACTATTCTTGGAAACACAACTCTATTGGGCCTATCAGATGGTGCCCACAACGTTGTTGTCTATGCTAATGACACTCTTGGAAACATGGGATCTTCCAACGTTATCCACTTCTCAATTGACACAACGCCTCCAAGCATTACGATACTTTCTCCGCTGAATCAGACATATCAAACTGACTCTATTGCACTCACGTTTACGCTAGATGAATCGGCCTCTTGGATTGGCTACAGCCTAGACGGTCAAGCCAACATAACAGTCTTTGATAACACTACTCTGTCGGACCTTGCAGATGGAAATCATGACGTAGTCGTTTGTGCCACTGATGCCTTGGGTAACACGGGCATCTCCAACACGGTCTACTTCTCAGTTGACACAGCACCGCCAAGCGTTACCCTACTCTCCCCGCTGAACCAGACATACCAAACAGACTCCGTTACACTCACGTTTACTCTAAACGAACCGACGTCTTGGATTGGCTACAGCCTAGACGGTCAAGCTAACATGACGATCTTTGGCAACACCACTCTCTTGGATCTTGCAGATGGAAATCACGACGTAATCGTCTACGCCACTGATACATTCGGTAACACGGGTATCTCCAACATGGTCTACTTCTCAGTTGACACAACACCCCCAGACATACCAAATGTTTCTCAATATCCGCCAGAAGATAACGTTCTGCCCGATGATATAGTCAACGTCAACGCTACTGTGACCGACAACTTCAGCGGAGTAAGTAGAGTAACCCTCAACTACACAACAGACAATGGCACATGGTTCAGTGTGGAGATGTCCCATCTTGAGGATAGCATTTGGAACGCCACGATCCCTGATTTCCCCTATGGTACGACGGTCAACTATACGATAATTGCAGAGGACAACGTAGGAAACAGCATAACAAGCGAAGACCTAGCGTATACGCTTCAATACGATGTCATTCCAGAATTCGCATCATACATCGCTTTGCTGTTACTGATGACTGCCACGCTGCTTGCAATAGCATTGCTTAGAAGTAAGAGAATCAGCGCATAAAGACCAGCAGAAGACACGAATATACTTTCCTTTTTTCTTCTCTATCGTACAGCGCACCTTTGATAAACACAATAGAGAATCACCTCAATACTAATTGCCCTTTCTCAAACCTTTTCAACCCACAACCAACGCATTTACTTCACCTATCCTCAGGGCTTATGCGAAGGTGCGAAAAGTGCGAAAGAAAATTCTCAGAATCATAATCTCTCCCGTAATCGTTCTTATGTGGCTCATCCGTTGGACACTGTACTTTGTCGGTAGCAAAAGCTCTGAAAGTGGCTCACGAAACTCGCCGGTTGAAACAGCAAAGAATCCACTGGAGATAATGATCGCTGTCAACGAAGAGTTGCTGGTAGCAACCGACGAATCCTAGCCTGTCCAGAAAATTGCGCGCGAATCATAGTGGTCATTTGGGCATCAAATCAGATACATCAAAAGGATCGTTCTTTGATTTTGCATATTCGTAGAGGAATACTCCATCATAGTCTTCTGCCATGGTTAACTCCACAGATTTTCTCATGTTTGCTATTGTCGTCATTGTTGATGTTCCATATATGAAATAGTGTTTTGCGGAAGGGTTAAGATTCATGATGCGTTGCAGCCCATCTGTTATACCCTCCCAGTCTTGGTTCTGGATCGCGTAGAACCACTCATAGACGACTTCGTCCACAGTTGCATAGTAGTCGTAAGGTTGGGTGTCGTCGCTAGTTTTGGGGTAAACCCAGTAGGTGTCTATAAGGGCTCCATACCAGACATTTGGGTTTTCTGCTCTTGCAGTGTTTTCCATTATTTCAAAGAATTCTCTCATGGTTCCTTTTGCGAATTCTATGAACTGTTGTTGTTCGTCGTTGTATGATCCTGAAGTTGAAGTGAATATCGGTATGTCTTTGCCTGTAGCTTGTCCGTATGCTGCTTTCATCGATTCGCTGTAGAAACTTGGTTTTCCACCAGCTGTAACAAAAACCATTTCATCTACGCTTATTCTCGGAGTCGCGTACCGCTCCATTATCTGTACCAGGATTTTGATCAAGTTAATTGTGAATGTGATGAAATTCGCTCCTGTTGGACATATGTAGTTTCCTCCAAAACATGGCTCACCATTCGGTCCTTTTTGCACTTCATCTGGAAATTGGCTTGTAAACGGACTCACTTGATCGCTCACTGCGCAGACAACTAGGAATCCGTTTTCTGAACAAAGTCTGCAGAGCGTGTCTAGAAAGTTCTGAGTTGCTGTATTCATGGGATTGCTTATGTTGCCTGTCCAGAAGCTGCTGCACCAGCCCATGTAGATTCTTAGGGCGTTGTAGTGGTACTGTTTCATGAAGTCAATTATGACTTGCGGTGTATCTGTGGATCTTAGAGTATCCAGAGCTATAGTTAATCCGTTTTGTTTCGAAAGCACAGGGGTAGGATAGTTGATGGAGCCACTCACTGAGATGACTGTGGAGTCGGAGGACGCAAGAACTGTAAACATAGTGAGGAAAACCAGAATTATGAGTAGAAAAGAGACATATTGCGTTTTGCCGAAGTTCGTTTGTCTCAAGTCAGCACGCAACCATTATATATGTTATCGTACGATTTGGTAAAATGCCTGGAACCTAATAAATGTTCTATCTTTTCAGGTCAACACAACTACACTTTGTCAGAGAACTGCTGAGAAAAGGAGACGCTGCGCCTGTTTACACCTCAAGAGGTGAGCAAGCCGTTCATAACTGTTGTCTCGCTTTGGTAATTAATGCTGTGACAGGAGAAAGATGAAGAGTCTTTTAGGCACCCTTGCGCTGTTATATTGCCAAGTTTGAAATAACCTGTATAGCTTCTTCTTGAACAATTCTCTCTTGGGAATTTGGCATGGCTGCGCGTGACGAGTGGTGCCTGAAATGCCTTGTGTTCCGCAACAAGCCGGACGCAGACAAGAAGGAAAAAGAGCCTAAGCGATATGCCTGCGCCTGGAAGTTCAATTCCAGAGCAATAGAAGACTTTTCCATAAGTGTTATTTCTCAATTAGGCTCTTTCAGATTGGGAGAGATGAAGTTGTCAAAAGCAATAGTTTCTGGGTTAGTACTGACGCTTCTGTTGACAGTTGGGTTGACTTCAGCATCAGATTTCGAACCAGTCAAAGCGCCGGAGACCATACATATTGAGGCTGATGGAAGTGTTAATCCTCCAACAGCACCTATTGCGCGTGATGGAGAAGTCTATACTTTTGCTGATGGCATATATGGTTCTGTTGTGCTGTTAAAAAGTGACATCGTGGTGGATGGTGCGGGTTACACTCTTCAAGGAAATGGAAGCGGAATTGGAATAGATGTTTCTGCAGTTTCAGGTTATTTGAATGTAACAATAAGGAATGTGGAAATCAAAGATTTTGCTGTCGGCATTGAACTTGCCAGTTTCAATGAGGGCATGCTGACTAGAAACACAATAGCAAACAACAGGGACGGTGTCAGAGTTAGCGGTTTTGGTCAGTTCTCATCTTTTAACAATACAATTTCTGGAAACACTATAACAGACAACGAAAATGGGATTGTTATGGAGGGGTACGTAGTTGGCAACTTTGTTTCTGGAAACGCAATAGCAAACAACAGCAAATGGGGCATATCTCTCATTACTTGGATGCCACTTCATTCTCCTGCTAAAGAGAATATCGTATCTGGAAACACCATTACAAACAACGGCAACGGTATTTACCTCAGTGAATCTTCAAACAACTTTGTTTACCATAACAACTTTGAAGAAAACACAGTTCAAGTCTTCACAGAAAACTCTGTAAGCGTTTGGAATAATGGATACCCTTCTGGAGGCAATTACTGGAGTGACCATGTTTGCACTGGTAATCCAAGCGATGGGTCACAGCCATACGTTTTAGATGGGAACAACACAGACCACTATCCATTTCGAGTCCCAAATGGCTGGGCGATACCAGTTGCCGTAAACGTTGATGAAATCGCAGACACAAATTACGCAGCTACAGGTCGAGAAGCCCTTGCATCTCACCTTGGCCGTCTGAGATGGAAGTTTGAAACATACGTAAACAAAAATAGCGTAATGGACTTCCTAGACTTTTCCCAAATCGCAAGAAACTTCGGAGTGTCAACGCTAATAGTCCAATGGGTGCGTTGGCGACAAGCGCGGGGGGGCCTAGAAAATCCAAATGCCGTTCTGGTCAAGGCGAGAATGCACAATCAGTTTGAATACTGCTGTAAGGACAAGGAACTTTGGACAAAATTGTATAGAAGATTCTTCCATAAGATATTTCCATAAGCTTTATCCATAACACTATTTATCTAGGGGTCGGCCATCTGTGATAAATATAAGAGAGGGGCGAGGTTTGAATGTTTAAATCAATATATCGAAGATATTATATCGCTTCAGTCATTCTGGGGATTCTTCTAGTCAGTTTTGTTTCTGCCCCCTTGTCAGTTCTACTTCATTCTGTACGTGCAGAATCACCTTGGAAACCCGGCTGGCAGCACCGCAAGTCGATAACAATCAACCACGCTCTAGTGGGTGCTGGCGGTCTTGTGAATTTTCCAGTTCTTATTGACATCACCGACAGCAATCTGTCGAGCCATGCTCAGGCTGACGGCGACGACATCTATTTCACCGATAGCAACGGCGCCCAGCTTAGCCATGAGATAGAGTTCTACAATTCTGGGCACTTGGTTGCCTGGGTTAAGGTGCCAAGTCTCTCCTCGAGCGTGGACACGGTGTTGTACATGTATTATGGCAATGTTGCTGCAGAGAATCAGGAGAATCCCTCTGGCGTGTGGGATTCGAATTTTATGATGGTTCAGCATCTTAGCGAGACTTCGGGAACGCATTATGATTCCACAGTTAATGGAAATAATGGCTCGCCGCAAGGCGGTGTGGTTCAAGGCACAACGGGGAAGATTGATGGAGCTGACAATTTTGATGGAACCAACGATTATGTTACTGTACCTCATAGCAGCACTATCACTGGTTTCACTGAGGCTTTCACGGTTGAGGCATGGATCAAGCTGGACACTACTTCCAGAAGACAAGTCATCCTCAACAAATGGAACATTGCAAGCAACCAGAGAGGATGGTTCCTTGAATACCATAACACAAACAGACTAGGCTTCTTCGTTTCTCAAAACGGCGGTTCTGTTTATCCTTATTACTATGCGAACGGGTTCATCCCAACCGTCGGAGCATGGTATCACATCGTTGTCGTCTGGCGGTCTGGACAGCCTGCCGTCTTTTACGTCAACGGCGCTCAAATATCAACCACCACTTCAACAGGAACTGTGACAGAGATCTACAACAATCCTAGTGCGCCATTGGACATTGGGCGTAGCACTTATGCCACCGATAATAGGTATTTTGGCGGCGCTATCGACGAAGTCCGCGTCTCTAATCCGGCGCGCTCCGCCGAATGGATATCCACATGCTACTACAACCAAGTGAACCCGTCAAACTTCTATGCAGTCGGACCTGAGGTATCACCTGGAGCGCCTATTGTTTCCGATCCTTATCCACTTGACGGCGCAATAAACGTGCCGATCTCGCTTCCAGGGCTCAGCTTCTATTTGGAAGACCCCGATGATGCTCTTATGAACTTCTCTGTTACCACCAGTCCCCCAATAGGCGACGGTGGTTTGACAAACAGAGAAAACGGGACGTACTATCTACCGGTGTTCGGTCTCGCCTACAATACGTCCTACACTTGGCATGTGGACGTTACTGACGGCGTCTCATGGACCAACGTTAGCTACACCTTCACGACAGTACCTGAGCCTGTGCCACCTACGCCTCCTGAGGTTTCGGATCCTTATCCCCCTGACAGTGCGACAGACGTGCCTATTTCTCTGGATGAATTGGGCGTCATCATCTTGGATCCCAATGGAGACCTGATGAACATAACTGCCACGACAGACCCAGATATAGGTTCAAGTAACGCGACCGGAATACCCGATACACCGTTCACGATTCCAGTGAGCGGTCTCAACTATGAAACGACTTACACTTGGCACGTGAACGTGACCGACGGCACCTTCTGGACCAACATGACTTACCACTTCACCACCGAGTCTGAACCCGAGATAAAGTTCAAGGCGTTAACGATCAACCACACTCTAGTGGTTGGCAACTTGGTGAATTTCCCTGTTCTGATTGACATCACCGACAGCGACTTGGCGAGTGATGCTCAGCCTGACGGCAGCGACATCTATTTCACCAACAGCAGCGGGGTCCAGCTTAGTCATGAGATTGAGTTCTACAGCGCTGGTCACTTAGTTGCCTGGGTTAGGGTGCCAAGCCTTTCCTCCTTAGTAGATACAACGCTCTATATGTGTTATGGAGATCCAGGCGCCGGAGACCCTGAGAACCCCGCGGCCGTGTGGGATGCGAATTTCATGATGGTGCAGCACTTGAACGAGGTTTCGGGGGATATTTATGATTCCACTGTTAACGGAAACAATGGCACGGCGGTGAACGGTGTGGTTCGGAATGCGGATGGTAATATTGACGGTGCGGACTCGTTTGACGGAACCGACGATTATGTTACTATTCTTGACAGCAACACTTTAGCTGGTTTTACGCAGTTTACTGCGAGCTTCTGGATCAAAATGGACGTCACAACTGGAAGACGAACCATACTGAACAAGTGGAACATTGGCAGCGGCCAGAGAGCATGGTACATTGACTACGATCCCTCTCGTGGAACTAACACGCTTGGGTTGTTTGTTTCCGCGGACGGTTCTGCCTATTCGTACTGGTATGCTTCTTTCAGTCCCGTGGCTGGCAACTGGTATCACATCGCAATTGTCTGGCAGTCTGGCGTGCAGACTCTCTTCTACGTCAACGGGTCAGCAGTGACTGTTACTACTTCCACAGCAAGAGCAAGCGTCTGCAACAACGCGGAGCCTCTGTACATAGGAAGAAGCTACACTACTGGCAGGTACTTTGACGGTGTCATCGACGAAGTTCGCATCTCCAACGTGGCGCGCTCCGCCCAGTGGATAGCCACGTGCTACAACACTCAAATGAACCCACGCGCTATCGGGCCTAAGGTGGTTAGTCATGTTCCAAGTGTGGGGGCGACTGGTGTTTCCAGAACCACGACTATCAATGTTACTTTCAGTGAGCCTATGAATCGTAGTTTAACTGAGGCTGCCTTTTCTATTAACGGGTCTGTTTCAGGCACCTTCTCTTGGAACTTGGGCAATACCACGATGACTTTCACTCCAAACTCTCCCTTAGCTTATTCTACAGGTTACAACGTGACTATAACGACTGCAGCCAAGAGCATGCAAGGCCAAAATATGCTGTCCACTTACAGTTGGAACTTTACAACAGAGCAAGAACCGTCGACCACCTGGCCTTATGTGGTTAGTCACGTTCCAGGCATAAGCGCAACAGGTGTTCCAGTAGCCACAACTATCGTAGTTAACTTCAGTGAGCCTATGGATCAAGCTTCTGCTCAGTCTGCCTTCTCTATTAACGGGTCTGTTTCTGGCAGCTTGAACTGGCTTAACGCTAGTGCGATGATGTTCACACCTGCGTCTCCTCTGAGTTATCTTGCGGGCTACAGCGTGACCATATCGACTGCAGCTAGGGATCTGGAAGGCCAAAACATGACGGCGCCCTACAGCTGGAGTTTCACAACAGAGCAGAGACCTACCGTGATCAGTACCGTTCCACCTTCGAACGAGGTTAATGTTCCCCTAACCACGACTGTTCAGGTTACCTTCAGTGAGCCAATGGATCGTATTTCTACTCAGGGTGCCTTCTCTATCAACGGGTCAGTTGCAGGCGTCTTCAGCTGGAACCCAGGCAATACCACGTTGACCTTCACACCGAGCTCCTCCCTAGCGAATTCCACGGTCTATAACGTGACCCTGACCAGTGCAGCCAAAAGTGTGGAGGGGGACGGCTTGATGCCCTACAGTTGGATCTTCACAACAGTAGCAACTGGCACCGCGCCTTACGTCAAAGCCGTCACACCAGCTGTGGATGCCTTGGATGTTTCTCAATATACGACAATATACATCAACTTCAGCGAGCCTATGGATACTGCTTCCACTCAAAGTGCCTTGCGCATTAACTCGTCAGCGGCTCAGGGCTATTTTGGCTGGCTTAACGCCAACAGCACAATGGTCTTCAAACCCTATTACCCCTTGATGCCTAATGCGGCAACTTACAATGTGACCATAACAACTGCGGCCAAAGATGCGCAGAGCGAATACATGACGACACCCTACAGCTGGACATTCAAGACAGAATATTCCACCAAGCCCTACGTCACTGCAGTTGTTCCCGCTCCGGACGCGAAGCCTCCTTCAACTAATGTTTCTCTAATGACGACCATTCGAGTCACTTTCAGTGAAGCTATGGATCATGCTTCTGCTGAAAATGGCTTCTCTATCAGCCCATCAGTTGGCTCAGGACCACACAAATACGAGTGGGGTTCCGGTGACACTAGGATGACCGTGACTCTAAACTCCACACTGGCACCCAATACGACTTACACTGTAACTATATCGGTCTTGGCCAAGGATTTGCAGGACGAACACGTGGCAGCTCTCTACAGCTGGAATTTTACGACCCCACCGGAGAGAAGACCTTACGTCGTTTCAACCACTCCAGCTCCGGGTGAGCAGAATGTTACCTACACAATTTGGGGGGCCAATTTCAGTGAGGCTATGAGTGGCGATTTGACTGAGGCAGCCTTCTCAATAAACGTGACAGGCACAATCGGTGTCAACTTCTACATTGACTTCAGATGGGTCAACAGCAGCTATGTCGAATTCTATCTCGCCCCGCTGAACAGTTTCAGAGGTTACAACGTAACCATATCGACCTCAGCCGTAAGCGCTCAGGGCATGAACCTGACGCAATACAGTTGGAACTTCACTACGGGAAATGTCACAAGCACGAGCACGCAGAAGTGGACAGCTACGATTCCCTCAGGTCAAGGTTCCGGAGAGTCCAGTCCATTGATAGCCGACATCACCAGTGACGTTGGAGAGGAGGTCGTTTATGTTGGTACCGACTACGTAAGGTGTCTTAACGGAAGAAACGGGACTACGATATGGACTTATAATGACGGCGCTATCGGGTGGAATGTCCAACCTCAGATGGGCGACATCGACAACGACGGCCAGTTTGAAATCGTAATACCCCTGTACAGTCCCACAGGCATACTTGTCTTGAATACAGACAACACCCGGACAGGTACCGCAGCGCGCAGTCTGTACTGGAAACGAACAGGAATAGGCGGATCAAGCTACACTAGCAAACCACTCCTCGTCGATCCCGACGGCGACGGATACTGGATGGCTTTCTGCGCCCCAGAGGACGTTCGTGGTTACGGTTACACCAGCACATACACTTCGAGGATTTGGGCCTTCAACTATGACGGCAGAGAAATCAACAATGGACTATGGGGAACAGCAAACGATAGCAGAACAGCCACAAACGGATATAATGCGGCCCTCTCGTCTGCAAGATATCAATGGTTCGCTTGGCGCCCATGCTCAGGAGGCTTTTCCATGGCAGACACAGACAACAACGGCCTGTTTGAGCTTTACCAGAACGACAGAGACATGTACTATTCAGATGGAGGTTACGCCAAGGGAACCATATGCTGGGAATGGTCACCGACGACGCAGAACCTAACCCTCAAATGGTATCAGCCCGACATGCTCGTTAGCAGCCACACTCCCATCCTTGTTGACATCAACAAGGACGGAGTACTCGACGTTATAGCCGCTCACATGCGAGGAGGACTAGCAGTCTTCAATTCCACAACCGGAGCCGAAATCAAGAAAGACTACAATGTTGGTCTGCCGTCGCATTATCAACCAGTAGTTTACGACATAGACCGCGACGGAAACCCAGAGATCCTGTTGGCAGACGGCGACCACCCCGGAAACTCGCCTCCAGACATCGTGATTTTCGACCTGTATACGTGGAAAATAGAAGCAAGGATGTACGTTGGACCGTGCAAGTTTGCTCCGACAGTGGCGGAAGTGACCGGCGACGGAATCATGGACATAGTTGCAGTAAGCAATAATGGGGTATTCATTTTTGACGGCTCCCACGATCCCTCCGTAGACAAGACATATCCCGTCCAAGTGGTCGCAACAGGTCTACCCTACCAGTGCTTGTATGCGGTAGTGCAGGACATCGACAACGATGGACTGAATGAAATTGTCGTTGCGAGCTCAGGCTACCGAGTCTACGCGTATGACACACCGGCGCCAAGAGCAGCCCTGAGACCAAGATCTGAAGTCCAATATTACAACGAACGCAGAACTGGAGTTGCGGAGTATGTTCCACCAGTATTCTATGATCGCAAGACACCAATAGTCTCAAACCCCTATCCATCCAACGAAGCAGCCAACGTGACAGTCACGCTTCCACCATTGCGCTTCAACATAACAGACCTGCAGGGCGACAAGATGAACTTCACGGTGACAACGACCATTCCTGTAGATGCGGCTGACCTCACAGGTCAAAACAGAAGCAACGGAATGTACAGCGTCGACGTGACTAGCGCCATTCAATATCATAAGAAGTACACTTGGAGCGTAAGCGTTACAGACGGCGTCAACTGGAACAACAAGACATACACGTTCACCACACTTGACGGCGCCCCGACGGGCAGTCCTCCGACACAAATTGCCCCAGTTCTGAATTCAAGCGGCATAGGTGCTTATGAAAACGCAACTTCCGTGAACCTGATATGCACCAACCAGACCGTTCTTGATCCAGACGGCGATAAGGTAACGAACATCTATCGCTGGCTGAGAAACGGGCAGTCAATAGCTAACGTGGTAATGCCTTTTGACACAGACAGTCTCACAACAGCCAAGGATTATTCGGGATACAACAACAACGGACAGATTCACGGCGCCACATGGACGAGCAACGGCAAAATCGGAGGTGCCTACAGCTTCGACGGCTTAGACGATTACATGGTGATCCCAGATGGTGGCGCGGGCTACTACAATGGGCGCATCTACACCAGCACGCTTGGCGGAGGTGGAAACAGCGGCAACTGGTCTGAAATGACAGTTGAAATGTGGATCAACCTTGCAGCCTTAAGCACTAAAGAAAGTACGAGAATACTGATGAAGATACCGAGCTACGAAATAGGCCTAGGATCAATAGGAGGTTCGTCGCAGACGGCCAATAGATTGACTGCAGCCGTCTGGCTAGACAATCCCGCCTCAGGAGATAACGCTGGGCCCCCAGACAGTGACCCCAAAGAAACTGAATACATGTCCGCAAGAGCTCCCACCTCGCAGCCTCTGAATGTCAACACTTGGTACCACGTTGCCTTCACCTACAAAGACGGCAAAGGAGTAGTCAACTCCGTCTTAACGCTTTACATCAACGGTGTCGCAGTCACCACATCGTCCAGCTTAACCACGCGCGGGCCAATCAAGGCCAGCAGCGGCGAACCTCTGTACATAGGGTGGTTTGACTACTTCAACGGCATGATTGATGAAGCCAGAATCTACTCCAGATGCCTCTCGACCGAACAGATCTCACAGCGCTATAACGAGACCAAAGACGGCCTAACCAGAAGCTCCACTCTGGCACACACGGAAACAAAAACCGGCGAAACATGGACGTGCCAAGTCATTCCAAACGACTCCCATCAAGACGGCAACGCATCGACCTCAAACCCACTGCTCATTCTTCCAGGCCCACAAGTCCCACCGGTCGTAAACAACGTCCGGGTATTGGGACAGACAAGCATGTCAACGAGCCGCGTCTGGTCAAACGAAACAATAGTCGCCATCTACAGCTACTCTGACGCAAACGATGATCCTGAGGTTTTCGGTGGATCGTATGGCACGCAAATCAGATGGTACAGGAACGGCACATGGATGCCTGCGTTGGACAACTTGACAAGTCTTTCAACCAGCATCACGGCCGCGCACGAAGACTGGACCTTCCAGATCAAGCCAGGTGACGGATACACAGTTGCAGCTGAATGGGTAAACGCTTCAAACAAAGTCATCGTAAACAGCCCACCAGTAGTCACTTCATACTCCCCCGAGTATGGCTATTCGCTATCGCATATATTGATGAACATTGGCGGGACGCAAACATTCAGCTTCACCTACTCGGAAATGGACGGAGACCCCGTGAGCATAGAATGGCAAGTAGACGGAGTCACCGTAGCCGCAAACGTAACCAGCTTCACTTGGACCGCAACAGCCATTGGTAGTTTCACGATACGGACAAGAATATATGACACAGGGTACGGATCAACGTACACAACGCAGTCATGGAGCATTGTAGTGCGATAACCAAAGACAAACAAGAGTGCGCGTCTAGAGTCCTCCGCGCAAAATTCCCTCTCCTTTTTTGGCAAGTCTTGATTGGAGAATGCGTATTGGCTTCGATGCAAGTATCTCAGGGAGAACTCGACCTGCAATATTGTCAGGCTTAAGTGTACTGTGTTCCAGCGGACTAGCGTTGTCGCTTAAGACCAAAGCTCTCTTATCTTATAGTTAAAAGCCATTAGTGGATGCTTCAACGACCAACCCTGCGACGCGACTAGCAACTCCATGCGCAACTTCTTAGGTTCCAAGCATTTCAGTTTGCGTTACTAACGTCCAAAGCAACAAGTTTGATATCCAGAAAATTGATAATGCCGTCATCGCTCACATCCGCTGTTTCTAGCCAGCTTGGCTCGCCAATTATAGCGCGCATGTGTGTTCCTAAACTCGCCTTTTTCAAGTGCGAGGGAGTTGGGTCGTGCCTTCCGAACGTAGCTTCTCGTATCCCAAGGCACATCGCCATCCATATACGAAGCAAAACCAGAAGCACAAGCCACCTCGCAAACGAATTTAGGAACAGACATGCGCGCTACCTTTGACGGAGGCTCCAGCGACGAAGCACGCGACGTGACCGTTGACTCTATGGACAATATCATAGTGACAGGATGGTCCATCCAAGGGACGCCGCAGAACTTCATGACAGTCAAATATGATGGGAATAGAAACGAAATCAGGAACAGAACCTGTGCAGACGGAAGACAGGCTCGCAACCTCGCCGTCGACTCCCTAGACAACATCGTGGTGACAGGCTTCCCCCGTTAAGGTACTGATTTTTGCCTCATTTAAGGTGTTACTAAGCATCGCTACTGCAGGCTTTGAGCTGACAAGTTGTTGTCGACAGAAGGAATGGAAGAATGGGTTTAAGTCCACTCTTAGTTGAAGTATGATGCTAGTATTATCGCGTCCAGTATGCTGACTCTGCCGTCTCCGTTTATGTCGGCGTTGGGGTTCCAGTTAGGGTTGCCGGGCCCTGCATTAAAAGAGTTAGACAGAATTATCAGGTCCAGAATGTCGATTTTATTGTCTCCGTTGACATCTCCATTGCGGGTCGGTTTGGATTCTTGGCTGAGAACGGATGCGATCGGTATAATTTTCTGAAGAAAAGTGGTTCGAACTTCTTCGAGAGATACCATGTTTTCGGCGAGCTCGATTAAGAAACTTGTTATGCCCAACTGTGCTGCGTCACCTATTGCCATTGCTTCCCCTCCGAATTCACCTGAATAGTGAAAAGGTTGGACGCCTCTCAACATGCTCAGACTGTTTATTCTATCCACGAGGTACGGGTAGAAAGTCCTGTTCGCATATCGGCACCCAGCATAGTACGGTCCTGCCCACATATGAAGGTTAACATAGAAGCTGGGGCTATATTCTTCCAATACATCAACAAGCATCTGGGATTCAGGTTCACTCAATTGTGAAGGCCCTTGATAAGCGGCATTGTCAGGGTCTGTGCTGCCCATTCTCGAGGGCCAGCCAGTTGCAAAATTGCGGTTAAGATCGACACCGTCCGCGTTTTTTCTTTGGATGTTTTCCTTGTCCACATTGACCACTGGAATCAACAACGTACATGTTCTCACCAGTATCTCATTAGCCAAAGAATCATTGCTGTCAAGAAGCCACACTGCGAGCGAATACAATAGTTCGGAGCCCGCCGCTTCGTTTCCATGCATTGCGCCATCAAACAGAACGCGACCGCCGTTTGGGTTTCCGATTCTGAACATCAATATATCACGTCCCAGAACAGATTTCCCCACGACCCCGTAGCTCATCAGTTGAGGGTGTGATCCCGCTAGATCTTTGAAGGCTGTAATAAGAGGATCATAGTTGCGGTAGGGGTAATCGGCATGCGCAGTTTCTGAGAGGAAGACTACTGGAAAAAGGACTGTTATGAGCAAGAAAAGATGGCTGGTTTTCATGTTTTTCATTCCGGCTCACAGAGAATAGCGACCAGACGGCACATAAAAGAGTATTGTAAGATGATTTCACGTTCCTTAAACTAGCCAACCAAGTAGTCATTATCGTAATTGCGCGCACATCTCTAGGTTATTAGAGCCTTGTCCATTTAGTATTCATTTCTTTAGCCGCTCAGATGATTGATTGCAGCGCCAGGTTAAGAACAGAATGGCAGAAATGGCAGAAGCACATTGGATGTCGACCGATCGAAAGGTATTAGATAGGGCTTTCTATCCATGGTCTGAAGTATTGAAGATGGAACGGAGCTAGTGTCAGTTAAGAATGCCAGAAGAATCTGTATAACTCTATTGGTTTTGTTGTTTGCCGTTTCGGCTGTGGGTTTCTTGACATTTTCAGTTGACAAGGTGCGAGCACAAGGTGACGATATCGAGGCAGGGATATAGCCGTCAGAAGGTACTGGTGCCACAGAGATTTTGATCAGGTTCTATACGAGGAATGCCAGCATAGGCAATGTCGACAAGGCGGACTTGTTCTGGGATGGAGTCTCTATAGGACTCAACAGGGCGGGTGTTGTAGGTGCTGACGGTTCTTACGACTACTTGCTGAATGTGCCCTCTGAGCGTCCGCTCTCGGATATAGGTAACCACACAATCATGGTAGATTCATTCGTCTCCAACTACGGGCAGGTGAGGTTTAACTTCACTTTTACAATCACTGAATTCGTACCCAGCCCTGAATATGTCGCTCTGAACACTACATACTATTCTCTTCTGGCCAACCACACTGATCTTCTCAACCGTTACACTTCTTTGTCAGCCAACTACAGCATGCTGCTTGCGAACTATGACACCCTTTTAAGTGGACACAGTGACCTGATGTCAAACTACAATTCCTTGTCAGCCAACTACAATTCTCTGCTGACAAACTACAAAATCTGCATTCACTGTACGGTCTTTTTCTGGTAAACTACACTAGACTCGTAGAAAACCAGAATTCACTGAGCTCCTATTACAACACTCTCAGAGAAGATTACACCTCATTAGAAACAAGCTATCATGCCCTGAAGACAAGCTATGACTCTATCGTTGGCGAACAAGCTACTACTAGAAGCCTGAGTTACATCTTCATAGCATCAACAATAATCCTCGCAGTGACCACTGTCTACCTTGTATCCAGCAAGCCGAAGGTGCCTTCAAGGACAAGATAGTTGTGGCCTTCCCTCATCATGGCAGAAAGCCTTCTGAGTGCTGACATCTCTTCCAGTTTGTTTCAGGAATGGCTCTCAAGAACCTCTCCAACAGAGAACTTGTTAACGAAAACCGGCTCAAGGACTGTTGAAATCATACAAAGAAACAGCACAATCCCGTTCACGTCTAACGCAGTTGGCGCTCGCAGACTCGATCCTTCTAGAAGGATCGTTTGATGCAGAAGCCAAGACTCCTACACTTCAACGGCTCATAATGCTATTGAACGTTGACGGGTTATCTATGCCTCTGAAGGTTTCAACCTAAGAAATGAAGAGGAGAACACAAAATGCAGGGGTCCTGAAAAACCCCATGCGAGAGAGGTAGGAAGGCGTAGAATCACTTTCCAAGAGCTGCAGGCCTGATTCTGCTTGGCTTGGGAGCGATTGGCCTCATCGTTTCAATCGTTTACGTTCAACATTGGCCTTCACAGGCTTGGGCCTCATATTCTGGGTGCCATCCTCTCTACGTCCAGATCGAAGAGTATACAAAAAAGCTCTAAGGGACAATTCAGTACTACCCTCACTTATGACAATTGGCCAAACGTTGCGGAAATTCGAATACCAAGGCAAAGCTGCTTACTTGCCACCAGAATACTTCGAAAATCCAGAGAACACAAAAATCTACATAGCAGAGTAAGAAAACATAGAGTGCGCGCGCCAGAAGACAGGCGCAATAGGCAGAACCTTGCACCATAGTACAAATGTTGGAAGCGCGCGGTTTCCATGTTTCCAAGTCTAAGGAGTACATTCGGCTCTCCAATAGATTGTTTGGCCAGTCACTGGCGCTCCAGTATCATCGGTCAAGATTATCGTGAACTGCGTTGGCGTGAGCTCAACTGCCGCACAGATCACTGTTTCTGTCGCATTCCCACTAGTGACAGACACAAAGTGTGGTGTTCCTGCCAATCCGTGACTGATCGCCGTGCCATTTCCGGCTGTAGTTGATGAACCACTGTTTTCAGTGACGAAGCCTTTGTTGAATTTGACAATTGTGTTTGACCCTAAATTGTTGAAGATGCCACTTGGAAATGTGCCTTCAAACATATTCGTGTAAATCTGTGTACTATCAGAAGAAGCGTCAATGTCTATTGCATAGTATGACCCTGTTCCATGCCCTATTATTTTGTTGCCGTTAATCATTGTTCGGCTAGCATTGTCTAATTCTATAACGGAACTTTGATATGACGCTGTGTTGTCCATGATGTTTCCGAGAATGACATTGTCATTACCGCCGTTGATGTTGATCGCTGGCTTGGAACCTCCGTAGATCGCATTTGAAGAAATGAGGTTTAAACTTCCCGTCACGTAAAATCCGCAAGCATCCGTGACCCCCGTCAACGTGTTTGCTGAAAAAACGTTTTGGCCGCCAGTGCAGACTATTCCTTGGAAGTGATAGTTGTAGATGTTGTTTCCTGAAATAGTATTGCTGTCCCCTGTAATGTATATCCCATATGTATTCCGATTACATTCGATTTCATTTCCAGAAATAGTGTTATAATTACACTTAGGGAGAACTTGGACAATAGCCCGACTACAGTTGCTTATCTGATTGTGGCTGATTACTCCACAGTGGCTATCCGCTGCCGGTATTCCGTACGTGTCTCCATCATAGATGGTATTGCCGATAATCTCAAAGAATTTCTGCTGGTGCAAACCAATACAATCCAACTGAACGTCATAGACTATATTGTTGATAGCCCGATTATACAATGCATCACCGACAACATTCCCCCATAAGAAGATGCCATAGCCTTTAGCTGCGGCTACGTCATGAATATTATAAATCACGTTGTTAGAAAAAGTGCAATTGTTTATGTTGTAGGTGTCGCATCCAAATCTCATGCAATCATGGATTCTGCAGGCGTCAACGATCCCGTTGTTAACCTGAGTGAAACGAATACCCGCATATTCCCCAGAGTCTTGGTTTGCGGCATTTCCATCGATGTGCAGACCTCGCAGAAGCACACTATCTGCGTGGTCCACTTCGATAACATCATCATTATATCTGTCCTTCGCCTTGAAAGTCAGACTCCAGTCTGAAATCCATGTAATGTAGTCAACACTAATGTTGATCTTTGCATTTATCGTCCATGTTTGGCCAGCACCTTTAGTATAGAAAGTCCCTCCATTTGTCAAGTTGCCTATCACGCTGTTTATCACTGTACTAGCATCAGTGCTTTCAGATAATGCAATCCCATCATAGCGTATACCACGATAATTGCCTGTGGTGTCACTTTTCTCGATAACATATGTCGCTGTTGTCGGCGATCCCCCATTGTCACCTTTATCTCCTTTGAGTCCCCGCTCGCCTTGCTGTCCCTGTATCCCTTGCAGACCTTGAGGACCAGTTGCTCCAGTATCCCCCTTGTCACCTTTATCTCCTTTGGGTCCCTTGAGTGTTGAAAGTTGCGTTACCATTAATGCCGAGATCAGGCTGGAAGCCAGAATCGCGGCGATGAATCCACCTATTAAGATTGTTTTGGATATTCCCATTTTTCCACTAGCCATTTTGGCACCTGACACGCAATTTTGTATTGATTGTATCAGTAGATATTATTTTCGGAAACAAGACCAGCGCGCAAGAAGAGAAAAGAACAGGAGAATCTTAGCGAGTCAGTGACTCGCTCTTTTTCTATAGTTTGAGAGGACTCAGAGATTCCTCAGAGTCTCTGAAAGTCGAGTTACCACTACCATGACGCAGTTATGTTTCACTACATTCTGAGAGGCAGAAAAATCTTAGACCCATATTTAAACATCATGCTATCCTACCACATTACAATGCGCGCGTTGGCTTTTTCAATCATCCGTTCTTGACGGTGACATCAACGTTTTCTCATGTCCTAGAAATGAAGTGTTGTGTTGAACTTTTCAACTATTTCTGTCAGGCTGTCCGTTGTTGTGTCTGGGCTCGCGAAGATGGGGCTGTCTTTCATCCCCTTGCTTTCAGCCATTTCTTGGTTGCGCTTGCGTGCCTCTTCAACCCAGACGTCGGGGTGATAGTAGAGATGGAACGCAGCTTTTTCCTCCTTGAGTTCCCACCAAGGCAGTTTGTCTCTTTCGATTCTGAGTTTCACCATCGCCACCTTCTGCAGTTCCTTCTTTTTGTAGTGTTGTCCGTTCTTAGCGGTGCACAGAACTGCACTGTAGCTCGCTTTCCGCGCGCGAGCATCCCACACAGCGATTATGTTGCTAGATTTTAGCCTGCGACTTCTTCCCAGCATTTTCCCACCCAGAAAGAATTAGTGGTAGAGAGCTTTAAACTGTTCGATTCGCTGTTCCTGCTTTTGCCTCATGCATTTCCTGTCGAATTCTCCACTTATACCCTTGAATTCCCGGCTTAAGTCACACTCCCTCGCGCGCACTTCGCATCTGCCGATTCGCAGGCAGTTTTATTGCCGATCGAAACAAAAACTATTCGCCCTCTCTCTTGCCCAATTTGAGATAAGACTCCAGAAAAGCTTCTCGGAGGCCACATAATCATTCTCAGATAACCGCCAGAGGTCTATAGAGCACGCTGCAAAGAACCACGTTTCCTCTACCATCAAGTCTTCAGAGATCAGAAATTCCATGCCTGCGACAGCGTACCTCGATCTGCGGCTGAGGTTGCATTGGCCATGCTTCATGGTATGACTGGAATTGGAGATTTCTATTCGACGAATACGAAAAAGCAGAAATAGGACTTAACAGATGATAGGGTGCAGGGTGTATCGTGTTCCAGAAGAATTTCGCAGTCTGGCGATTTTTCGCAGCTCTGCAATTCTGAAATGGTAGTAAATATTAGAGAGCACTGATTTGAAAATGACGATTAATGAAGAAAGCGTGTCAAGCATACTGTCTGAATTATCTCATCCTCTGAGAAGAGAGATTCTTCTAAAACTCGACGAGAGAGTCGAGCTTTCATTTACAGACTTGTTACACACCTTAGATGTGGACACCGGAAAACTGAGTTTTCATATCAGAAGATTAGGAGGTTTCCTTGAACATACACCTACCGGCAAATACCAATTAAGTAAACTAGGCGAAAATGCAGTAGTTTTCATAAAAGACGTAGAAGCCTGGGCTGTGGAGGCAGATATTTCAAGTAAGGTCTCCGTTCTTCCTATTGCAGCCCTGAAGAAACGAACATACGCTTTCTCAATCGACTTCATAATGTCACTTGGAATTTATCTGGCCACTGCGATTGCAACTGGTCTTCTTTCCTCCTTGACAACAGGTGGAGCTTTTCGCTTTGACTTTCCCAACATAATCCTCTTCTTGGTTCTGTTGTGGACATATTCGACGCTCCTCGAAGGTTTTTCTGGGCAGACGCTGGGGAAACGAATTTTGGGGCTGAAGGTCGTCAGGGCGGACTCAAAGAGACTCTTCTATGATCATGCAGCCGTGAGGAATTTTGGCAAGGCATTTCTTCTGCCCTTCGATTTGCTTTTTGGCTTCAGGCTTAAGGACAAGAGATTCAAAAGGTACTTCGACAGATTTGCGGGTACAATGGTAATAGACCTACGTTCCTAGCTTTGTTAACTACTATCTGCAATCTTGCAAAGTGAGCTTCGCAGCTTCTGCCTCCTCAAGTTGACTGCCCACCCAGACTTCCTTGTCAAGAAGTCTTAAGAACTACCCTCAAGATGTAGGTTGGCCTTGAGGAAAGAAAACGTGCAAGGAAGCAAGGTGAAAAGAAGTATCTTCATCATTGTATTTCTGGTGCTCGCTTTGATGATGCCAATGAATGTCGCCTTTGCCCAAACCGGACAGGCAAGCGTCAACGGATTAACTATAGCTCTGGATACTCTAAGATCCACAGATACACCGCAAGTCATAATTGACTTCATGAAACAGTACCACTACAACGCCCTAAGAATCTACATGGGCTGGTGCAGCAGCTTCTGGACAGGCAACGTTAATGCTCCAATGAAAACTGCAACACAGAACTACATAGATGAGCTTTGTAGGCTTTGCGCCCAAAATGGGTTCTATATGGTTTGCGCTGTTAGCATGCAAGTTACACCTTTCAGAACCGTATTTCCAAGTGAAATACAGGTGGGACCAAACGGAGAGCAGAATAGCCAAGGCAATTGGGTTTGTCCAACAGGACCAAACTACCAAACATTCACAAAAAACCTGGTAAGAATCCTCACAAGTATCATGGGGAAATATGCCACTCCACGAATCAGCGTAGACGAAATAGTATTCGTAACAGGCGGTGGCAAACCGACCTTCTACAGTCAATCCATGAGAAACCTCTACCGACAAAAAACGGGGAAAAACATACCAGTTTTCACTTCAACATCAGGATCATATAATAGCGAACAAAAGCAGTTCATCGAGTTTGCAAAGGGAACTATACGAGATCTTTATCTGATGGTGAGGGACACGGCCAAAGCGGTAAACCCAAACGTCATGTACCAAGCTCTTGTTGACACGTATTGGGTTTACCCCAAAACGAGCTACGATACAGAGCCCTGGGACTTCTACGGTTCATCTAATCTTGACGAAATCACATATGAATGGTTCTATGCGATTCAGAATCAAAACTGGAATGGGATAACAAACGGATTAAAACGCATCTATGACATGAATCCCTCTGCAAAACACTATTTCATATATGGAACATCAACAATGACGACCACAACGAACATGAGAAAATCTGTAGAGTTAACCATGGCAGAACACTATGATGGAGTGTTTCTCTATGAGTATGCGAAAAGCAAAAGCAAACCGTTTGATGTATCAGATATTGTTTCAACCAGCTCTCCTCCAACGACTCCTCCATCACAGCCTCCAGCGCCATCACCAATCACTCCCCCACCCGTTTCGACAGAACCAACGTTGTTCGAAGACAGTTTTGAATCTAGAAGCTTCAGCAGCTGGAGTGGAACGAAACTGTCCTATGGTGAGACCATGACAGTCACAAACTATGCACCCCATCACGGCACTTACGATGCCTGCTTTACTACAAATGGAAACAATGGAAATGAAAACTCTTATCTTTTCAAAAACGTCGACATGCAAGAAGTATATGCCAGAGGCTACATCCGTATTTCCAGTCCTCAGATTCTAACAGACGACGGCGACACACTGTACCTAATACGATTCTCCAATGCAACTCAACCGCTTGCCCGGGTTGGAATAACGCGACGGTTAGGAATCAACCAATGGGTCCTCTACGCAAGAAGTGGATCCGGTTGGACAGTGCCAGTATATTCAGCTACCCCGCTCATCTCAGCCAGCAAATGGTATTGCATTGAACTCCATTGGAGCGCAGCGAAAGGGTTAGTTGAAATGTTCGTTGACGGCATCAAAGTCCTTCAACTAACGGCTTTGAAAACGACCTCTTACGGGAATGCAAAAATCGTCGCCTTTGGCATCATCTCAGCCACACAAGTCCAAAACCAATTCACAACATACGCAGACTGCTTCAAGCTGTCAGGCACCTACAATGGTCTAGAACCCACACGCACGCAGACTGCTTCAAGCTGTCAGGCACCTACAATGGTCTAGAACCCACACGCACGCAATTGACACGATAAACACACTGAGCACCTCAACCTTCACCCCTTTTTCTGATTTTGAATATCGATCAATAGGTCTCCAAGACTAAGGGAATCCACGCGGTAATAAAGACTCATCCAAATCGGGGCGCGTTGCATCCAGGCCAGAGTAATGCTTATTAATTCTTGTGACAGATTCCTTGACAAGTATCTGGAGACTTGGGCTATTAGAATTCGCAACAAGACTAAGAACAATCTTGCATTAGGTTTCGCAGTCGTGATTGCACTCTCGTCGATTCTGGTTAATCGTGTGGCTGCCGCTGACGGCGGGTTAAACCTGCCCTCAGCCTTGGTCAATGTTGTAATCACCAACGGGACCGAGAGCTACTTCAACACTGCGTTAAGCAACGTTCCTTCAGGCTATGATGTAATGAACGAAACCTACCCTGGCTGGTGCATCGACAACACAACCAAAATGACGCGAAACGTGACCTTCGAAATGGCCTTGTACTCAAGCCTCAGTCCATCAGGCAACTTGTCAAGCGTGAAATGGGACATGGTCAACTACATCCTGAACCACAAGCAGGGAAACGTGGAAGATGTCCAGCAGGCAATGTGGTACTTCGTTAACATGGTCGGCAACTACACTCCCAGCCGCCTCGTGGCTTGGGATATCGTCAACGACGCACTCGCAAACGGCACAGGCTTTGCTCCCACGCTAGGCCAAAAGGTGGCCGTAATCTGCTTCCCAATCGTCCTATTTCCAGGCTTATACCCAGTCCAAGTAAGCATCATAGAACTCTCCTCCCCAGTCATCCCAGAGTTTCCAACCGCAACCCTCCCAATCCTATTCGCCCTGGCAACACTCTCGGCAGTCATAATCCACAAAAGAAGCCTCACCCGACGCCAAACCCAACAAACTACAACAACACCAGAACACTTGAGCCGATAGAACAAGACCGCACGAAAACACGATCAGAACAATCTTCTAGAACATCCCTCCAGCCAAACCTCAAATCCTCCCAAC
>Ga0315285_10000550_pt1 | contig 38740 bp, 33 predicted proteins | sample YL17G09_36_MG_FD_203698 | JGI IMG/M metagenome (GOLD analysis project Ga0315285, IMG submission 203698) | Sediment microbial communities from Yellowstone Lake, YNP, Wyoming, USA - YL17G09_36 | ecosystem: Environmental > Aquatic > Freshwater > Lake > Sediment | place: USA: Wyoming | collected...
AAAAGATTGTTTCAGATTGTAAGTTTAGTTTTAACTATCACCTTCGCACTTTTACTACAGGTGCATTTTGTTCAGGCTGAAGGAATTGACATTGTACCTGCATCAGGTATTGATGCCGATAATATAATTCTTGGAGGACAAAGTGTCAGTTTCTCTACTAGTCAGTATACGCCAACTGATATCTCAACCCTGGTAGTTACATCTATACTCAATAAGTCTCTCACTGGCAGCATAGCCATTAGCTCTACTGGTACTGGTTTCTGGACGATATTGATGATTGGAACGGGGGGGAGGAACTGGATTAGTTTTGCATATGGTCTTATCGCTCCCTCTGGTGGTAATACTGCCAGTGTTGACATTGATGAAGGATTAAGTCTTGGCATACTCATAGGCAATACCAATGTTACCTCCGAGGTGTCAGAAGATAAACCCTTTAAATACAGTCTAAAAATAGCGGGAACTGCGTATAACTAAATTTGATTATAATTCTATCGCTTTACAAAAAACCTACCTCAACAAGGTAGGTTTTTTGTTTTGTATTCTGAGGCGAGGTATAAAGTCTTATCAATTTCTCAATATGTCAAAAAAAGCTAAATGTCCAAGAACCATAATATAATAAATCCTTTATTTTCAATGTATTACTGCTCACTTGTTCCATCTATAAAAAAATGTTTTTTTCATTGACAAAGATAATGAATGCTGGTAGAAGTTTACTATCTTGTTTTCATCACTGTTGCTATAGTAGCAATTTTAAAATGAATTTAATTAAAAAAAGGAGGTTAACATGAAGATTCAAAGAGCAAAAAGATTGTTTCAGATTGTAAGTTTAGTTTTAACTATCACCTTCGCACTTTTACTACAGGTGCATTTTGTTCAGGCTGAAGGAATTGACATTGTACCTGCCTCAGGTATTGATGCCGATAATATAATTCTTGGAGGACAAAGTGTCAGTTTCTCTACTAGTCAGTATACGCCAACTGATATCTCAACCCTGGTAGTTACATCTATACTCAATGTATCTCTCACTGGCAGTATATCAATCACCTCATCTGGTACTGGTTTCTGGACGATATTGATGATTGGAACGGGGGGGAGGAACTGGATTAATTTTGCGTATGGTCTTATCGCTCCCTCTGGTGGTAATACTGCCAGTGTTGACATTGATGATGGAATAAGTCTTGGCATACTCATAGGCAATACCAATGTTACCTCCGAGGTGTCTGCTGACAAACCTTTTAAATACAGTCTCACAATAAAGGGAGCTGCATCTCTTTAAATCTGATATACTTAGCACCTTGCAAAAAACCTACCTTGTCAGGTAGGTTTTTTGCTTTATAGCTTTATAGTTCTAAAAGATAGCTATACTATGCCTCCAATAAAAAAACCCACTTATGCCATGCTCATTTTCCTCATTCTCACTTCCCTTCCCTGGATCACCTATTTCAATACCCTCCATAATGATTTTGTCTTTGATGACCTTCCCCTCATCCAGAGCAATAAAGATTTGCCCTCTCTCAGCAATATACACAATATTATCAGCACTTTTACTCAGCAACACGGCTTTAGACCTATAAGAGCACTCTCCTATGCCATAGATTATCACTTCTCCAGACTCAACCCCTTGAGCTACCACATTTCGAATGTCATCTACCATACCATAAATACTTTTTTTGTGTACCTTCTCACACTGCTACTCATAAAAAACAGGATGAGCGCATTTCTTGCAGCTCTTCTTTTTTCACTCCATCCGGTTCATACCGAATCCGTCACCTATCTCGCGGGAAGAAGAGACCTTCTCTTTACCCTCTTCTACCTCTCTGGATTCTATGCTTTCCTTAAGTACCGGCAGACAACCCAACCCCTTTTTCTGATCTCAGCAATGGCTGCGTACCTTTTAAGCATTGGCGCAAAGGAGATGGGGGTTACTCTGCCCGCACTCTTTCTCATCTATGACCTTATAAAAGATTTACCCCAGGAGGCAGATGGGCTCAGACTAAATCCTGCCAAAGAACTGATGAAGGCTTTTAAAAAACTATGCGTACAGCACAAATACTTCTACAGCTTCTTTTTTCTGGGAGCACTTGCCTTGAGCTACTATAAAGCCTTCATCCATCCCATATCTTACCAGAAAGCATACTACGGTGGCAGCATAGTAGTCACCTTCCTTACTACCTGCAAAATTATCATCCACTACCTAAAGTCGCTCCTTTTCCCCGTAAACCTCGTGGCAGACTATTCTTATGATGCCTTCCCCCTTGCTTCATCTATCTTTGAGTGGTCTACTTCACTGTCTCTCCTAGTGCTTGTGGTGATACTCCTTATAATTTTCTGGTCTCTTACCTCACACAAGTGGATAGCTTTCGGTGGTTTCTGGTTTTTCATCACCCTTCTTCCGGTATGCCATCTCATTCCTCACCATGAATTAATGGCAGAACACTTTCTCTACCTCCCCTCCTACGGCTTTTGTCTGATAGGCGCTATCTTTTTCACCGCGCTGCGGGAAAAGAGCACATACTCCTTTCTTATTTCTTTTGTCGTTATTCTGATTATGACACTTTTTTCTCTTAGAATCATTGATCGCAACCAGGACTGGGAGAATGGAATGGCGCTATGGAGTAAAACGGTGAGCAGCGTGCCCCGCTGTGCCCGTGCTCAAAGCAATCTTGGCGCTGAGTACTTACTACAACAAAACTACCCTCAAGCAATGCGTCACCTTAAGGCAGCATTAGACATAAAACCAACCTATGCTGAGGCATACAATAATTTAGGAATTGCCTATAAAGAACTGGGGTTTTATGACCAGGCGTTCGATGCATTTTTAAAAGCCTTCCAGCTTAAAAAACGCTATGTGGAACCTCTGCAAAACATAGCTAATATCTTTGTTAGTAAAAAAGATTATAAATCAGCATTTATCTGTTTTAACGCACTTTTAAAAAGAAAACCAGATTCAGCTCAGGTGTATAATGATGTGGGCATTGCCTATCAGCAGCAAGGTGAACACGAGCTGGCAAAACAACATTTTTACAAGGCACTGGAACTCAATCCTCACTATGTGGAAGCGCGCAATAACCTAGGCGTCTGGTATAAGAATCAAGGAATGTATGATGAGGCCATAGAGGAATTCACACAAGTATTGGAGCTAAAACCTGATTTCGCAGAGGTTCATGGTAATCTGGGAACGGTTTACAGCAATAAAAGGTTATATGATGAGGCGATAAATGAATTTAAAAGAGCGCTGCAGTTAAAACCTCACTTTCTTGACGCAATGAATAATTTGGGGAATGCCTACCGGGGAAAGGGGCGGTATGATCAGACCATAGCTACCTTCAACCGTATGTTAAAGATTAATCCCAAGCTTGCATTACCGCATGTTAACCTCGCTATCACCTACCTCTACCAGATAAAGGATAATAAAAAAGCCCTCTACCATTTTGAGAGGGCTTTAGCACTTGATCCCAATTTCCCCCACGCCGACGCTATCAGAAAGCAGATTGAAGAATTAAAAAAGGAAGCATCACGTCAATAGTATCTAACTTATATTCACTATTCACCATTATTACATGCCAAGCTCTTTTCTGTATTCCTGCATCACTGCTGCGGTAATCTTTGTGTAAGAATGCGTTCTCGCATATTCTTCAGTACCTGCAATGGCAGCTTCTCTGAATGCTGCAGGAACTTTTTCAAGCATTTTCTTTGCCTCCTCTTCCCACTCCATGGCAAAGGTGAGGTTATCAAGCGAGGTAATCTCTTTAAGCTCTTCGGTGATGCGCCCCTTCACCATAAACATCCATACACCCAGCATCAGGGTTGCAACACCTTTTATGCCGAATGCCCAACCCGGACCTAATACATCAAAGAGGTACCCACCAACGGCCAGAAAAAAGAGGACACCAATAGGCTGCATGGTATTCAACCCTCCCAGAATTGATCCCACCATGCCCTTGGGCGAGGCATCAGATGCCAAGGTATTGGCACCTGCTACTGCTCCCGCCATCCCCACAGAAGCGAAAAGCACTGCAATATATACTACAGGGTGAAAAGGATTTGGACTTGCCGCAAAGATAAGCATAGCAATACCACCACTAAAAAGAGCAAGGATAATCGTGGGCACACGCCCCCATCTATCAAGCATTACCCCAAGTACGGGAAACGCCATAAGGGATATAAGACCCATAACTATCAAAGGTATGGATGCCCTTAAGGTTGCCTTCTGTGCTTCCATTCCAAGTACTGCTCCATATTTTACTCCCCAGGTCACCAGAAACGTCGCAAGGACCACTATATCAGCCCTGGTGATTAAAGAACACCAATACGTTGCCTTGAGCGGCAAGCTCTTCCTGACCACAGGAATAATTTTCATTAAGCCTGCCTTTTCCTTTTTCGTTTCAGGCAGGTGGTCTTTGAGAAACAGACCTGTAGTGATTGCCCCCCCCAGGGAAACAGCAACAAAAAGATAAATAGTTACTATTACGCCGGATTTGGCGAGGATGGGAGCAAACATAGCAAAAACTAAAATACTGGCTAGTCCCATCATAACGCCGTTCATCGCCATCCCTTTGCCCCGATCCTTTTCGTAGGTATAGTCAGCAACCATGGTAATAAACTGGGGATAGCCCAGAATAAGTCCGACACCAATAATGAGACGAATGATGTAGGTAGTCAAAAGACCGGGAGCAAACTCAGTAAACTCAGCCGCTTTTGTGGGGGCAAAGCTCGCCAGTGCGCAAATCTGGGCTGCCAGCTCGGCAGGAATATGGAGAACCGCCGCAATGCTATTCGCCAGAGTGAGGAAATAGTAAAATACCATCAACACTAAAAATCCCAAAAGTGCGAGAATTTTTCTCCCCACTTTATCAGAAAGCACACCTATAACTGCCACCAGCGCAAGCGTGGCAATCTGACTCATGTTTTGAAGCAATCCATTTATAGAACCTGTAAAATCTTGGTTTATTTGTATCACGTCTTTTAAAAACGCCGGCTGGATTATAGCAGGTATAGTCATCATTACACCCATTAACAGGGTGTTAAAAAAGAGAAAGAAAAAATTTCCCTTGGTTAAGTCAGGTGGAACTTCCATGCCAGCAAACTTCTTTACCGATTGCTTTGCCTCCCTCTTTTCTGCCATACGCACCTCCTCGTTTAATGTTTAGTATGTACTGGTTGTATAAAATACATCTATTAGGGCAGACAAGTCAACTTTTTAGTTTCTTATCTATTAGGAAAACATCCCCTGATCCGCGATGCAAGCAGTGCGTCGAGGGGAACACTCATGATTTTTTGAAACTTGCTGATAATCTCTGGCCTCTCTTTTTTAATCTGAGGCATCAGCTTCTCCAGGGCTTTATTCATGTTCCCTGACAGCTTGAAGGGATTGAGGTTATAGGGAAGGGGTTCCTTGATCAAGCCATAGAGATAGTTCGCATCCTCTTGTGTCAACAGGTTGGAAAGGGCAAACCCCCTCAGGTAGTGACGGTAATCGTGGGAACCCGGAAAAGATTTTTTCCACCAGTCAATGTAGCTTACCACACCCTCCCGACTTACCTTCCCCTCCTTTAAGGCAACCGCTACCGCACGTGCTGCCTGATGGCCAGACATAAGGGAACCGGTTATCTCTGCCTCCTGCGTCCAGGGAGCATCACCCACGAAGAGCACATTATCTCTAAAAGGCTCCTCAAGCGGCGACCAGATATTTTCAACACAGGCGGTCTTCCGATTAATCTGAGGGTTTTCAAACCAGTGGGCAAAAGGGCTCTCGTAAATAAAGTGGTGCATCCTCTCCAGGTAGTCAACCCTGGTATCCAGAACTCCTCCGATATTTACCACATAATCACCACCTTCATAGGCGCTGGGGAGAATGAAGTGGGAATAAGGAATTTTAGATTTTGGATCAACCCCTTTCGCAATAATAAAGATCTCTGGTTGAGGCAGAGTTACCCCGGTCAAATAGAAATTGATACACACCAGCGTCCCATAGAAGCTCCTCTTCTCATTTAAGCCCATGACTTTGGCAATCCTTGAATTTACCCCATCCGCCGCAATCACCAAGGGCGCTTTAAATGAGATCCCCTCATCTGAGAAGACCTCCAGGCAATCACTATGTCTTTCCAGATTAGTTACATTAGTAGCGGGAAAGACTTTGAGTCCAAAGGCAACCGCCTCTTTAAGAAGCCCTTCTAAGAGCTTTCCTTTATCGTACACAATGGAGAGACGTCCTGCCTCACCCTTCTTGATATTTTCCTCATAAGTACCCACCCGTATATAAGACTTGCCATCAGGTGAGTAGATATGCCACCCATAAAAATTCTTGTAGGGGCCCTGATAGCTCACTGAAAAACCATTGAGGGGAAATACGATTCGCTTGGTGTGCTGATTAAAATACATCCGCTCACTGCAAAAGAAATCGCTCTCCAACACCAGCATGGTGGCGCACGCCCTTCTAATGGTGGTAATCTCCCTCTTTCGTTCTAAAAGGGCTACTTTGAGACCACTCTCACTTGCCGTCTTAGCAGCCATTACCCCCGCAGGACCAGCTCCTACCACAACCAGGTCGAAATAGTTTTTCATACTAAAAAGATTCCTTTATGAAATTGAGTCTAATAAAATGGTGAGCTATAAAATAAGGAAGGAGGACAGCTATTCCTTTTTCTGCGGTTTGAATGTTAATGTCTCTTCTAAGGAGGCTTTACCCATAAGCGCCTCAAATTTCTTGGCGATATCTGGTCGTTCTTTGCGTATCTGATCCATATGGCTCAAGATCGCCCCTTTGACCACATCGGGCGCGGTGTTCTCGCTAATGTAGCAGTTATCACACACCTCTTGATCCGTTAAACCAAAGATATAGTCGAGTTCCTCATCATTTAATACGTGCAAACCAAAACTACGGGAGGCTTTTTCCATCTCCCCTGGCCAACAATACTCAAAACTGCTCCTCCAGAAATCGCTATACTCCTTAAAGCCCTCACCGGTCTCAAGGTGCTTGAGAATTGCTTTTGCAGCACGGTATCCATACATCACTGCCCCTTGGCAGTAGGTTTCAATGAACGCTGCGGCATCGCCCACCACCACAATGTTTCCCTCCACAGGGTCCATGATGGGAGTATAAAAATTGAGCGCGGCAGAACCGGTGTGCACAACCTTTGCCTTCTTAAACCAGTGAGAAAATCTCCCCGTGCTGATGAAATAATCCAGACCCTGCTTCGCAGAAAACCCTCGTGGTGTTCCGCACATCAAATCTATTATGGGCTCATCCCCAGGCTTAGCCGTGGGCAGGTGTTTGGCGAGCATATAGAGCTGGCTTTTTCCATCCTTGGTATGGCCTTTCCCGATGAAGGTTATCCAGGAATTAGGATAAGGCATTTCCACCCCCTCCAGAAAGTAGGAGGCAACATGATATGAGGTAATGTACTTTCGTTTTTTAAAAAGCTCCAATCCCCTCACGATTTGTGAATTTACCCCGTCTGCCGCAACAGCGACCTTACCGCTCACCTCTTTCAATGCCCTGGAGCTACATCCTCGTAATACTACCTTGACCCCTCCATGGTAGTTCTCCGCTTTAAGCCCCGCAGTCTCAGTTAAGACATCAACCCCTGCCGTCTCTGCATCTGCGAGAAGGTTCCTAAGCAATACCTCTTTGCTGTAAGGCCAGGCAACACCTTTCTCATTGGCCATGGTAAGCTTCTTCTCACCAGGAGAGAGCCTGATGCTCCTCTCTAATTTTACCCACTGTCCGGTATACCGCACGGTGATTCCCGTTTTCTCAAAATGGATATTATTATTCTGAACGCTCACGGTATCCCCGTGAGTATTGGGCTCAGTAATCAGGGCAGTGCAGCAGCAACGGTTTATCTTGGGGATCTCTTTCTTAACATCAACCAGTAATACCTCCTGTCCCTCTCTGGCGAGGGTAAGCGCAGCCATTAATCCCCCAGGCCCTGCACCGATTACCACGACATCGTATTGATTCTTCATAACTAAACTAGTAAGTTGATTAGGATTCGGATATTACTCAAAAGCGGTAGTAACACGCTTTCAAACTCGAAATCCGAAGCACCAAATCCGAAACAATATCGAAATCCAAATATCAAATGTATAACTTCTTTTGAAATAAAACTTTTGGGATTTTGTGCTTTGGTCATTTGGTATTGTTTCGTGCTTCGGATTTAGAATTTCTGATTTCATGCGTAGCATATTTTTGAGAAGCCTCATAGGGATTACTGGGAACGTTAAGGAGTATAACCTCCGGAAAACGGCATTCCGGATAGATCGCATCTACTCCACACAACGCCTGACAGGTTCCGCACTCAATACAGGAAAACCGATCGATAAAGGACTTATCCTCGATAAAACGGATCGCCAGCCTCGGGCATAAATTCACACAGGCACCACATCCCACACAGATCTCTCGATCAACCATCATGTACTAGTCTCCGCTTACTCCCGACAGATGGGACAGATATCAAAGTGATCCTCTTTAAGGTTAACCTTCTTACGCAGGTACTCCAGCTGAAATTCAGGGGCAATAATTTCACCGCACTTTTTACACCGCTTCATCGCCAACCCGACCTTCCAGTTATCGATAATCCGAGCGGGGCCCGCAATCTCATTACCCCCGGGGACTTGAGCGCTCTGCCCCTCATCTACCTCCTGCATGGTAATGGCGCCGGTGGGGCAGATGTACACGCAGGTGCCACAGGCAATACAATCAGGAGAAGACTTGAAAAAGGGAGAGGCAACTTTTCTCACATATCCCCTTTCAGCGAAATCGATGGCAGTGACACCCACCACTTCCCTGCACGCCCTGATGCATCTTCCACAGAGAATACAGAGGTCATGTTCTCTCGCCTTCAGTCGCTCTGATTCCTTAATACCCATCTTCTGAGCAAGATCTTTAATACCCTGCGCTTCGGGGGCTTCTGCGAGCAAGAGCTCCAACACCAGCTGTCTTACTTTTCGGATCCGCTCCGTATCAGTTTTAACTTTTAATCCCCCCTCTACCTTGTAGGTACAGGAAGTAGTAAGATCTGTTCTGCCGTTTTTGGTAATCTCCACCACGCACAGCCTGCATCCGCCATAGGGCTTTAAGGATTCATGGTGGCAGAGGGTGGGAATGTAGATACCAAGCTTCTCTGCCGCCTCCAAGATGGTGGTAGCCTCTGCTACCTGAACAGTTCGTGTATCAATAGTAAGTTTTACCATTCCCTCAACACCTAGGTTATAATTGCATCAAAAGTGCAGACTTCAAAACATGCCCCACATTTTATGCACTTTTCAACGCTAATCTGGTGGGGGCTTTTCTTTTTGCCTTCAATCGCTCCTTGAGGGCAGACCTTAAGACAGGCACCGCAGCCCGTGCATTTTTTTTGCATAATAGAGTAGGTAATGAGAGGCTTGCACACCCCTGCCGGACACTTCTTATCGTTAATATGGGCCTCATACTCCTCACGGAAGTAGCGTAAGGTAGTCAATACCGGATTGGGAGCTGTTTTCCCGAGCCCACAGAGCGCCCCATCTTTTATAGCCTCTGCCATGTGTTGAAGATAGTCGAGATCTTCTTCACTCCCCTTGCCCGAGGTAATATCTTCCACTATCTCCCTCATCCTGCGGATTCCCACTCGACAGGGAACACACTTTCCGCAGGATTCATCTTCTAAAAAGGAAAGAAAATACTTAGCCACATCAACCATGCAGGTTCGATCATCCATCACAATCATCCCACCCGAGCCCATGATAGAACCTGCCTTGGTTAATTGGTCAAAGTCTACAAGAAGATCCATCTTATCTTTGGGGATACACCCCCCCGAAGGGCCACCGGTTTGAATCGCTTTAAATTTCCTTCCCTGAGGAATCCCTCCTCCAATCTCAAAGACAATCTCCTTTAAACTAATCCCCATGGGAACTTCAACCAGACCAATATTGTTAACCTTACCCACTAGAGAGAATACTTTTGTCCCTTTGCTCTTACTGGTACCTATACCGTTGAACCACCTCGCCCCCTTTGCTACAATAACTGGAACATTGGCGTAGGTTTCCACATTGTTAATCACGGTTGGCTTTCCCCAAAGGCCACTCACCGCAGGGAAAGGTGGTCGAGGTCTGGGTTCCCCCCAGTTTCCCTCAATAGACTGGATGAGGGCCGTCTCTTCACCGCAGACAAATGCCCCTGCCCCCTGGCAGACCTCTATTTCAAAATCAAACCCTGAGCCTAAAATGTCTTTACCTAAAAGTCCCTCTTTACCTGCCTGAGCGAGGGCTAGGTTCATCCTCTCAATGGCAAGAGGGTATTCCATTCTCACATAGATATACCCTCTGGTAGCCCCAATAGCATATGCTGCCACCAGCATCCCTTCAACTATGCTATGAGGGTCTCCTTCCAAAATACTGCGATCCATATAGGCACCGGGATCACCCTCATCAGCATTGCAGATAAGGTATCTTTCACTGCCTTGAGCGCTACAACACACCTCCCACTTCACCCCGGTGGGAAACCCAGCTCCACCCCGGCCCCGCAGTTTGCTTGCCTTAATCCGATCAATAACCTTTTCAGGCTTCCCTTCCCTAAGCACCTGAGCGAGAGAAAAGTATCCACCTTTAGCCACGTACTCTGCAATGTTCTCAGGATCAATACTCCCACAGTTTCTCAGGGCAATCCTCATCTGCTTTTTATAAAAAGGAAGTCGTCTATAGGGCACAACGGAGCGCAAAGTGGAAGGAAGCGTGCCTTTACTGTATCGCCTGTGGGTACCGTTTAAAAGAAACTCTTCCTCATCAATCCTCGCCATTATGCCTTTTTTAAATACTCCTTTAGCAGCTCCCTCTAGCAGCGCACCTACCTTTTCAGGCGTGACCTTGTCATAGGTTACCCTGGGATAACCCGGCTTAATAATATCCACCAAGGGCTCGTGCTGGCATAACCCGATACAACCCGTCTTCTTCAGCACTGCATCTGTCTTGCTCTTGGCTACCTCCTTGGTGAGCAGTTGCCACACCTCATGGGCTCCCGCAGCCAGACCGCAGGTTGCCATCCCTACCATAATCTTGGTAGTGGAAGGGAAAAGTGATTTCATCCCCTCTTCTTTCAACCGCTCTAGAGCACCTACATTCACCATCTTACTACTTCCATTTTTACTAATAGCACTTCAAAACCTTTGATAATTTCTCCTGGGTCATAGACCCGTAGGTGTCTTCATTAATCCGCACCACCGGCGCCAAGCTACAGCATCCCAGACACCGCACCTTCTCCAGGGTAAAGGTTAAATCACCGGTAGTCATTTCCTCCTCAGAGAGGCTGAGATCCCTCTGCGCCTTCTCAAAGAGATTGGTCCCACTTTTTACATGGCAGGCAGTACCAAGGCATACCTTTATGATATTTTTTCCCCTCGGCTTGAGACTGAACGACCGGTAAAAGGTAGCAAGTGTAAATATCTTGCTTAAAGGAACTTCTAGTTTCTTACCCAGGAGCACTATCGCCTCTTCAGGAAGATAACGGTAGTGAGACTGCACCTCCTGTAAAAGTACAATCAGTGAGGCACTTCCATTCTTCTTAATAATCTCATCAATCACTTGCTCATACGTAAGAGAGTTCATGGTTGTGCCTTCTTTCCACTCTCATTACACAATCTCTGATACTCTTCTTTGACTACCTCTTGCATGGGGGTTAAGAGCTCTTGAGGAAATGTCACATACCGCTGCTGAGCCTTAAAGTACTCAGCCAGCGGACGCAGCGCTGCAATGCGCGTGGTAACGTGCAGCACTCCTGCCTCGACCTCAAAGAGGGGGTAAAACCCGGTGCTCACCGCAAGCGCACCCAGATGGGCGGTTAAATCTGGTTTGAACAGCCAGGCAGTAGGGCAAGGGGTGAGCACGCTGATAAAAGCAGTTCCCGCAACCTGTAGTCCCTTCTTAATCTTCTCCATGAAGTCCAGTGGGTAACTGGCACAGGCACTGGCAAGGTAGGAAGCACCGCTCTCCCACACCTGAGGGGGTATCTGCTTACTTTTAAACAACTGGGCTATCTCATGCTTTCCTAGGGGATGGCTCTCTCCCTGAACGCTAAAGGAGGGTGATACCCTCTTAATAAACTCATCCATATACATCTCACTGTCATAACAGATATAGAGCACTTCCCTCTGGGCATTCACCAACTCACTTAACGCCAGAGGGTCTTTAAAGAAAATCCTCCGGTCAACTCCAATCACCGCTTTCCTGATCTCACTTCTCCTACCTCCGCCGGTTACTCCCTGTTCCGGCTCTGTAAGGAATCGATCAGCAAAGGAAGAGGTAATGGTACTGGAGAGTAACTCATTCCAGGTGAGACCTATACCTGCATGGGTATAGGATGAAAGAGATGCTAAACCCCTGGCATGCTCACCAGCTACCACCTCTTTACCCCCCATTTTGAAAATCATTCTCACCGCGAGGGCCTTCCCACAGCCTTTACAGGACCTTCTCCCCGAAACGAAATACTCATCCTTCGGTAAAAGTTTTGGAATGAAAACAGGATACCTGCTCATCATGGAAAGATTACCCTCGGATATGTGCTCATAAAATCCTACCTTACCTGCCAAGGCAATCGCGCTACTTCTTCCTCCATAAGAATGCACCCGGTAGGGCATTGGCGGGCACACAGTCCACAACCCTTACAGTACTCAAGTTCCGCCTGATAGTATCCCTCCTCATCAGCCCGGATAGCGCTATCGGGGCAGAAGAGGTAGCAGATACCACAGTGAACGCACTTTTCTTTATCCCAGACCGGTTTATTGTTTCGCCAGTCTTGGTTACTGCAAAACTCTTCAGTGATGGGAAGGTCTATCATTCATCTACCCTCACGTACTCACCCTCACTCCTGCACCCACTGCACTGGTTACAAGCAGTGTTTACAAATCAGACTCATTGGTTCCATGACTGATGGGTAAGTGTGCATCGTTCTTTAAATCCCAAATTTCAAATATCAAATTCCAAACAATTTCAAATGCCCTAAGTTCAAATGACCAAAACGCTTCTCATTTAGGACCTTGGAATTTTTGATTTAATTGGGATTTGGTGCTTTGACATTTGGAATTTCAACGACATATTTTGTCATTAAAAGTATGTGCTCACCGCTTCTCCGGTTTACATACATCTCATGCAAACTACACACTACCTGCTTCCACTTCTCACTCAACCTCAGAGGGTGCTCGCATCGGACATACCTTCACACAGATTTTACACTCGGTGCACACTTCAGCATCGATGGTCACCACATCCTTTATCATACTGATCGCGATTGAGGGACAAAGATCGATGCAGCCTCCACAACCGGTACACCTTTTTGTGTCAATGGTAATCATACACTTCCTTCACCTACTATGATCACTTTGGTCATGTAACCCATAAACCTCGTCTATCTAAGAGGCTCTTTAAAGAAACAACCTCACTTCATACCGCTCATGAGGTTGCCTCTCTTGTAAACATTTTATACTAAAATGTCAACTATTATATAGGGTACACCACTACTCATTAAAAATCTGACAGCCCGTATTCTGGCATATCATAGCTCATTCCTGAGATCAACTCCCAGGTTGCTCCGCCATCGGCGGTGCGCGCAATAGTGCCCATGGCACCTATGATACAGCCATTCCGCTCGTCACTAAAGGTAACATCTCTTAGCCAAAACCTGGTTTTGATCAAACCATCCTTCACCTCCCAGGTCTCGCCCCCATCCAGGGAAGAGAGATAGTAGCCCCGGTTGCCCACCACCCATCCTTTCATTCCTTTGATTTCGATCCCGTAGAGAGGAATATCACACTTTTTCTCAAGCCTTCGCCACCTTATCCCTCCATCATCTGTCCTGAGAATTACTCCATCCATTCCTACAATCCACCCACTGTTTAAATCTTTAAAGCGCACCTCGTACAGTGCAGGAGCGGGTTTCCAATCATAACTGTCCATCCCTACCTTCGTTTCGATATCTTCGCACCTCTGCTGTTCCCACTGCAGGCCACCATCGGTAGTGTGAAGAATGGTACCAAACTCACCTACCACCCACCCGTTCTGTCCATCAACAAAATAGACACTGTTGAGCATCTTATCAACTTCTTTTGCCTGAGACTCCCAATGTTCCCCTCCATTGCTGGTATGAAGAATGGTGCCAAACTCACCTACCACCCATCCATTGCTCTTATCAGCAAAGGAAACGGAAAAAAGATCCCTTTCCGTACCACTCACCTGTTTACTCCACTTCTCCCCTCCATCAACAGTATGGATAATGGTCCCCTTCATACCCACTACCCAACCGGTCAGCCGGTCAACAAAAGTAGCCTCGCCCAAAAGGAGCCCTTCTATACCGCTCTCCAACGGTTTCCACTCCTCTACACTGCCCCCTCCGGTAGTGGTGAAGTAAACAGTCCCATGGTTTCCGAAGAGCATTAGTTCCTTAGGAGAAAACGCAACGACACTGTATAAATTCTCACCAGTGACCATTTTGATTTTAGGCAAAGCAAACTGGGGACGACCAGGCTTACACCCTATGCAGCAGATGCCTACGATGCCTATCACTATCCACACAATACCAATGCTCACTCTACTCTTACCCATGCACGTTTCCCCCACCTAACGTAGTTTGTTACCCAAGACCCTTCATCATTTCTGCCACTTCCTCTTCAGAAAGCACACCTGGCTTGGTAGCATAGGGAGGATTGGAGAGGTTGTTGGGGTCAAAAGCACTCTTAATCTTTTTCATAATGAGATGCACATTATCAAAGATGGGACCTAGGAGGTCATAGGAGGGACCTAAGAGGTGGATCACCGCCGCTGAACTTTTATCCTCTATCTCACCTTTTAAATGGTTCATAATAATTTGGATTGCCTGATTGGCCTGCTCCACTGACTGCTCAGGAAATACATCGGTAGTCATCAAACACCAGTGTCCAAATTCCTGGGGACTAATCCAGCCACCATGGACACTCAAAGGCTGCACGAAATCCTTACCCCACTTCTTTTCTTCGAGCATCTTCCGGGCAGCACGATTAGACCTTAAGATTTCTGTGACGATACAGTCAATAGAATCAACATTGGAAGCACCGATGGAAAAACCGTCTGAGGGACGAGATAACCTTATACCGTGACCAAACCGCAGCCACTCATTGGCAACCCTTCCAATCCAGACTTTATAGGGCTCCTCCTCTTCACCGACAAACTCTCCTTCCACCTTTGCCACAATGGCTTTTAATACCTTCTCCTCATAGTTGAGCTGTTCGAGAGAGGTGGTCGCCTGAAGACCGATTACACAGAAACCACAGGGGAACACCTTCTTCTCTATATTGTCGAAGAGATCCTGCTTGGTCTTGGAAGAATAGGTATAGAGGAACTGCTGCGCGAGGTGGGTTGCCACCACCGCAATCTCTGCTTTCCCCATTTCATAGAAGAGTTCGGCTGATTGGGTGAGTTCTTTTTCCTCTTCTTCCGGATACTTGAAGGGAAACCTCACCATATACCACCTGAATTTATCAGAGGGCAGCGGTGACACCTTTTCAATAGAGACACCTTGAGTAGGTAATATCGGTGGCCCCGCCCAGGGAGTAAGCCTGCAGCTTATTTTGGTAACCATACCCAAACCACCCGCATGACCAAATTGACCACCCCGTAGCAATCCCCTCAAATCCGGGCCAGGCCCATCGTTCCAAAACCACTCTTCATCTGAGATTGAGGGTGAACCACTCCTCATGATCTCCCCATCAGGCAGCACAATCTCGTAGGCGAGAAGATTTTGTGCACCCACCCCACTGATCCAACTGTTCCCATAGGCACCGTGCCAGGAGTAATTGGCAAGTACCGACACCTGAGCGCCTGCGAGAGGAGAGGGGCAGGTAAGCCCCTTCTTCATTGCCTCCACCTGTAACTCGGCAAAGCTCACATAAGGCTCTACCACCGCATACATGTTCCTCGCATCAAGCTCCATGATTCTATTCATCCGTTTAGGATCAATGACCACATAACCACTACCGGCAGGAAAGGCCTGGAAGGTATAACCTGATCCCCTAGGGATAAAGGGAAACTTATACCTGTTTGCAATCCTTATGATTGCCTGAACCTCCTCGGTTGAGCCAGGCATTACCACACACACCGGTCTCATATTAGTACCGAGACGTTCCCTCTGGAGGAATCCAGAGGGAAGCCAGTTGACCCGTGAATAGCTCTGGCACACCACCTCATCATTACTCGCATGTTCAGTACCTACCACATCCTGAAGGGCTTTGTAGGCAATCTGAGAAAACGCCATGAGAACCTCCTTACTTAGTGCTTCGATTCGCAATTACAGTGACGTATTTCGGGACAATTTCTATAGGCAATGGCTTACTCAGCACTAAGTCCTGAGTAAATAAATTCGTAACCGAATTTATGAATCGAAGGACTTAGCTACAAGCTCGAAAGCGTGCACGCCTGTAACTACAATGCCAACTTCCCCGGATTCATCACCCTATTGGGGTCAAGAATCTCTTTAATCTTTTTAATAGCCAGGTGGAGATTTCCCGTGCGGGAAAAGACCATCTCAGCTAATGATCCATAAGGTCGATAGATAAAACCTCCACCGGTAAGCAACCGTTTCGCAGCGCTAGAGAGAAGTGCCTTTACCTCTTCTCTAGCCTGAGCATTATTCTTATCAACGGGTAGATTAAACTCCAGGTGGTATACCCTTCCCCTCTGCTTGGGTTGTAAATAAATACCGATATCCTCAAAGGGATACTCTCTCTCTGCTGCCACCTCCCGCATGATCTTGATAAGTTGAGGTGCGTGGTCAAGGGGAGTAAGTAAAGGAATATCCCAACAACCTCCTCGGTACCTGAACTTCCAGTACTCCCCATCACTCCAGGGATGCGAGAGCATTTCAACCATCTTCTTATCAGCTTCAGCAATGGGGGGTAGGGCAGTGCTGAGCTCGCAGCTACATTGATAACAAATAGATCGAAGGGCTTGTTCCTGATACGCCACCTTTTCATCTGGATACCACTCACCTGCGTCTACACAAATAATCAGACAGAACGGGGGAAGATATGCTTTGAGAGTAGTAATGTCCTCTCTCCCCTCAGCCAAGATGGAGGCAAGGTTATGTCTGTTGAGAATAAAACACTCATTGCCAATCTCTTTTCTTAAAATACGGTAGGTAGGTTCTATCAGTTCTTCAATGGTTTTAAAGGGAATAAAGTAGACCTTTTGCTGCGTGGGAAGGTGAGTAATCTTAAAGTTCATGACCGTGACAATACCCAGTGTTCCCTCACTCCCGGTAAGCAGCCTCCACCAGTCTATCCCAGGACCGAGGGAGTTACAGAGGTCTGAGTGGGCCTTATCAGGCACCTCCTCAGGTTTCAGGTCTGGGACAGGAACAGCTAAAGAACCGGTGCGAAAACGATCACCGTTTGGGAAAATGAGCTGCATGGTGAGAATGATTTCATCTAAGTGCATTTTTGAAGTAAGGTGAGGGGCTTTCTCCAGAATGCTCGTGATTACGGATTTCTCAGGATGGGGGAGCAGAGGAGTAACCGCCCTAAACCCATGTGGTTTTAACTCTTTCTGAAGCTGTCCATAAGTTACCCCCGGTTCTACCATTGCCCACTTGTTTCGGGTATCAATGCGCAGGACACGGTTCATCCCCTTTAGGTCAATAATGATTCCCCCCTGCTCAGGGATGCCAGAACCGTGAAACCCGACACCAGAGCTTCGGGGAATAACCGGTACCTTATGGTTATTAGCAAGCTGGACGACGTGCTGTATCTCATCGGTACTCTTTACCTTAGCTACCCAGTCTGGCATCCTAGGGTTCAGCCAGCTCTCATCCTTGGCATATCCTGCTAGGGTCGCCTCATCAGTCACCACATGTTTTTTACCCACAATAGTTTCAAGTTCCTTCGTAATACTTTCAAATACTGCCATTACTTTTCCCCTTTAACCACACTTTATTTTTGTACACCCTTTGAGGTACATCTAAGGGCTAAAAGCGCTCTCACCAGTAACCTCTCCTCTACTAGTAGGTTTGCTGTTGGAGATTAGCAATAGAGAACTGCTTAGTGGGGAAATTTTCACCTACCTTTTTAGTCGAATACGGAGCCACGCTTCCATGACGCCTGATCAAGTCAATGTAGTACTCAGCGTTATACTGGGTAGACAACTGCCCTTCATGGCCAGGGAATTCTTCCCAACCCCACTCCATGATCTTCCATAATTTCCCCTGCCTGTCATAGATAATCTGAGCATCCATCTGCCAGTTCTCCGGATCTAGGTACCACACCCGCTTGCTATAGAGATAGTTGGGATCTTTATTGACTGCCTCAATCACCCAGCACTTTACCCGCTCCCTTTGAATACCATTCCATATACCCTGACCGTTTTTACGGGTAAGCTTTTTATGAGGATCCTCCTGATGGCGCCATAGCAATAAATCCTGCTGCCCGATGAATTTATAGGTGTTCAGATTAATGTGAGTATACCATCCATAATTATCATCATAGATAAGATCAGTGCCGTCAATCATGTCCGTCCGCTGGCTGGTAGTATACCTGCGGATACGGCGAAACATAGCAGTATATACCCACAGATCACAGTCCCTTTTGGTATCCTTATATTTTATCTCTAGGACCCCCGTATCAGCAAAATCCGGGGGGGCAGAATGTCTTTGGAAATAGGATCGATGAATTCCCCTATCATTTTTAGGAAGCTCAGGTTTGGGAGGGACATCGCTTCGCCCTGCCCAGTACATCGACCACCTCCATTGGCCTGCTGAACGCTCAAGACCTGTTCGACAGTCAACAATAGTTGCCGGTCCGTTAAAGCAATAGGTACTATCCCCATGAGTGTAAGCATCATAATTCCAAGCCATCTGGGTACCTGCCAGTACCGGGTCAGAAAGGTCTGGCTGAGGGAAAGGGATACCCGCAATGCTGCCATAGTTTACCAGCGATTTGCTCTCATCGAACTTAGCCTGGGGAGCATATTGTTTAGTTGATTCAATTAACCCCTTGGAAACTTTATAGGGACGATAGGGAAACACCTCAAACCACACCTCATCGGCACCGAAATCTTTTGGGTTTTTCATAATAGTACAGAGAGGTTCTAGTAGGAGATCTTTTACCTGATCTAAGTTGGCTGCGGTTACCTTCTGTCCTACCCAGGTCTTCTCCCACTCCTTCACCTTGGCAAGCTCTTCCCCCTCATAGGAGAAGGTGGGAAATTTCACCTCTTGTGCATACACCGCTAAGGTATTGACTAGCAAAAAAAACAGTACTGTTGCAATCCTTATAGTATTACTCCTCATAACTACACCCCCTTTCTTAGAACTCATAACGTACTTTAAAGTAAGTAAAATCCCTGGTCTCACCTGTTGCCTCAAAGCTGTCCCTGGGATTTTTAGCCCAAAACCAGGTACAGCCAAGCTCATAGCGGAAGTGCTTACCAGGCATATATTGAACCACAGGGGCCACATACCCCCAGTTGTTGACATTATAGAGTGCCCGTATCACCGGAATAAATTCATTGTGCCTGATGCCGTGCCGAATCATGAAAGTAAAATTTGTTTCAGAGCGCTGGTTATAGCCAAATTCCTGCCTAATGTGATCGACATCACCAAGATGCCATCCTTGAAACAAGCCAAGGGTTATGTCAGCGGCGGGGCGGAGCCCCCAACTGGTAAACCAGTTCGTACCTCGTCCAGGCATTGGAATGGCTGCATCATAGGTAAGACCATAGGCAACGTGATCCCGTTCCGTAATGTAGTTTCCATCCTCCGGAAGCCCGTCAGGTTCACCCTTGGGACAATGATTATAGGGTCTTCCTATTTCGTAGCTCCATTCAGCTCTGAGTACGCCCTTAATCGAAGGCACAAAGGTTTGGATACTCGCTCCCAGGAGTTCATACCGTCTAAATACCCACATCCGCCCATAATCTCCCAGCCGAGGAAGTCTCCATGAGGGGACACCTCCAACCCTTGCCACCGCAAGATCACCATTAAATGGGGCAAGCTTATCAGAGTAAGCTACTGCAGAGTCATCCAGGGTGTTGATATAACTTAGAGTCCAGTCCAGCACGTAGGGTGTTTTGAACATGAAGACTTCTGAGTTTCCCCGAATCCTAAAAGCAAACTTAAAGTTACTCCAGGTAAATGCAGGGTGGGCATCATCCCAGGCATCATCGTTTGTCTGCTTGATGCCACCCGGGCCCATACTGTTATGGCGATGATTTGCATAAATGGGCGTGCCAGGTCCCAATCCCATCCAGCTCCCTTCAAAAGGGGTTCTCGTCCGCTGATGATCCAGGCTAAAAATGGTCTCGAAGATGAGATTACCCGGCAATTGAGAATTATAGAAGGCCCTGATCATCCAGAGTCCAATCTTGATCTCATCCCAGGGCTCAATCCCGGGGGTACTGTACCGCATATCAATGGGGTTAATTTTATCTACCGTACGTACCATCTCCACCTCACTCCAGAAGATAATCTGCTTTCCTATGCGCAGATTCCAGGGACCAGAGTAAATATCAAAGAATGCCTCATTGACCCAGTCATCCTGCTTGAACCTGTTCGTTTGATAGGCGCGGTGGAGGTAATCCTTTTTCCACATGCGATGGACAGTGGAATCAAGGTCGGGAGAAGACTCATAGTAATACCTGAAGTAGGTCTGGAGGTTAACCAACAACTTTTCGTTGTCAACCAATTTGAACAATCCTTCTACTGCAGCAAGAGACAGATTGAGAACAAGGTGACTACTGCGGTAACGGCTCTCCGGTCTGAAGGAAGGCGCATTCTCAGTGATGGTCCTACCGATATTTTGATCGGGTATGTGCCAGCCCCACATGGCAAACTGCTCAATTCGCCCCTTGACCCTAATGCGTCCATCCAGATATTCCAAAGCCAAGGCCTCACCAACTAACAAAACCAGAACAAGCAGTAGTGCACTCCCTAAAAGAAATACGTTCTTATTCATGGCGTTCCCCTCCCCTATTATTTACATCTATTCGGCAGAAGTGCCACTTATTTGGATTGAATATTTAAAAGGGTTCTCACTGGATACTTCGGAGGTTACATTAGTACTGCCTATAGCCAAACCAAAGCTTAACCCATCATCAATATCAACACTCGCGGTTGTTTGACCCCCAGGACCGATAAGGCCATAGGCAAAGTCAGCCCAATTCCTTCCACCCGTTCCCATCAAAAATATCCACCAGAAACCAGATCCTCCTGAGGTGGTGCGTGATAGCGTAGCGGTAAGGGACTTATTGAAAAGAGAGGTAACCCCCAGTATGGTAGTATCGGTTGGCGTGGACTGGCTAGAAGTCATACTGACATTTTGTCCCGCAAGAATGAAGTTATCAATATCAATGCCTCCCGTAGGCACAATATCCATTTCTTCAGCGTGGACGAACTTTGCCTGAATTAAGAGTGTGAAGGTAGTAATCAAAGAAAAGGTTAAAAATAGGGATGTAATTCTCATTCTCTTAGTCATGTTCATCTGGGCCTCCTTTCTTCTGATTATCTGGTTTGCTATTGTTTATAATGATGACATCACCTTTTAGTGATGAACTTAGGTTTGAGGATAGCAATCATACTGGGCAGTAGCAGCAAGGCGCCCAGCATATTCAACAGCAAAAGAACTGCCAACAACACACCCATCTCAGCTTGAAACTTTAACGCAGAAAATACCCACAGCATCAGGCCTACCGTAAGAGTGGTCGCGATCATCACCACCGATCTCCCGTTGGTCCTCAGCGCGGTAACAATCGCTTCATTCAAATTCCCCTTCCTCTCCTCCAGCAATCTTCCCAAAAAATATATCCCATAATCCACCCCCAGCCCGATCCCAATCGAAGACACCGGATAGGTATTCACCGTGAGCCCTATGTGGTAGGCACCCATCAGCGCAAAGGTAATGATATTAGAAATCGCCAAAGGAATGGTCAACAGTATCCCTGCCGTGATGCTCCTGAAATTGATGGCACAAAAGAAAAAGACCCCTAAGAGCGCCAGGGCGAGATTTAAGGTCTGGGAGGCAGCAATCTCCTCCCTCACCGCAGCCTGCACCCCCACTGCCCCACCCGCCAACAGATACTTTCCACCCTTGACCTGGGAGTGATTCGTAATATATTCTTTAACCGCCGCAATAATGTTCTCTGTGGTCTTGGGCATCTTATCCCTGCAGTAAATGATAATATTGCTCATCGCATCCTTGGGTTCCACATACCGGTCCCAGGTGCCTGGTTCACCAGAGTAGACCATGTGGCGGTAGAGAAAACTGAGTTTATTATCTTCTGTCGGAAGATGACACCATTTGGGGTCATCTTCATTGGAGGCCATGAGGAAGCCGGGCAGTTTATCAGCGATACCTGAGACAAACATCACCCGATCCTGTTTGGCCATGTAGCGCTGAAATCGATTCATTTCTCTTAACGTATCTCCCTCTGCAATGAAGCCACCCTTCTCTCCCTCTAGTACTATATAGAGAGGGTTTAAAAGGGGCATATTGGTGGTAATACGGAAGGCATCTTTGTTATAGCGGTGCCAGGGCCAGAGGATTGAGCTACCCGGGAAAAAATCACCTATTTGAATGGTTTTGGCATATTCAAAACTTACCATGACGATTACCACAGTAACCGCCACCACCACCCACTTTCCCCTGCCCACGATACGATATCCGAGCCACACCATAAATCTATCCAGTAGCCTTACCTTAGCCCTCTTCTCCTTGATGGCTTGAATCTGGGCTTCAAGCCGTTTTGACTTTTTAATATAAGAAAGGGTGAGGGGGGTTAAAAACAGGGAAAGAATCACGGTAGCGATCGACCAGAAGGTGCAGGCGATGGCAATCCTGGTTAAAACGGGGATAACGGCAATCGCCACCAGCGCAATGCCCAGCGCATCAGTTATAATACTAGTAAGACCAGGAAAGAACATGACGCTGATTATGGTCTTGGAGGCAGTCTTTACATCCGCACCTTTCTCTATTTCTTCCAGATAGCGACTGATAAGCTGCATGGAGTGTCGCGCGGTCATCAAGGATATCAAAAAGGGCAAGACCAGAATAAGGGGATCCAAATTATACCCCACCAGTGCCATGAATCCCAAACCCCAGATCCCGCTCACCGTAGCGGTCATCACCGGGATGAACATCCCGCGTTTGGATTTATAGTAGAGGTAGAGGAGCACCATAATCGCCAGAATCGTTCCACCCAGCACTGCAAGCACTTTCTTGTTGAGATCCCTGATGTACCCCAGGTGCACGGGCTCACCGGCAATATTGATAATATGATTCTCATCCTCCATCTCACGCTGTAGCTTCACAAATTCCCGATACACCGCATCATACCCAATCTCCCCCAACTCCTCTTCAAAGAAATCTACCATGATCAGGGTCTTCTTACTGTCCCAGGACACAAAGGGCCCATAGTACCTGCCCTCACTGTAAATCTTCTTCTTTAACTCCTCCATCTCCTTTTCGTTGCGAGGCACATAGGGAAACATCAAAGGGGAAATATCCATGGTGCCGGAGGTGAACTTAAAGTACTTCATCTTGCTCATGGCAATAGATCTAATCTTGTATCGATCAACTGAGGGGAATGACTCCAATCGCTCTGAAATCTCTTTTACCTTGGTTAAGGTCTTCTGAGTAAAGATATCACCTTCTCTCACCTGCACCATAATGATCACCTGATTGGCGCCACCGAAGGTGTTCCTAATCTTATTGTGTATTTTAATGTAGGGGTGTTTTTGGGGGAGGAGGTCGGCGAAGTTGGTATCAACCCTCATTTTCAAAATCTTTGCAGCACTAAAAAACCCTAAGGGGTTGATCATCTGGTATAAAAAGAAAAGCGTAACGGCAACAAGGGTGAGGAGTATAGAGAGTCTCTTTCGTATTACAAAATCAGCAAACTTCTCCATCGAAACGGCACCTCATGTTTTTTCAACTATTTTATCTGTACTAGGGAATTGCGGTGAGTAAACCTACTTATGCCCCCCTCTCCGAATCTCTCTTCCGTCGAGCTTTCGACAGCAACTGTGCGACCATTTCCATAGAGGTGAGGAAGCCCTTCATTTCCTCTTCAGTCAAGTTCATGAGAATCTTTTCCATCTCCTTCTTTCTGATCCTCACCAACTTTCTGAGCATCTCCCTGCCTGAATCAGTGAGACCTGCCCTCACTACCCTTCGATCAATGGTGTCCCGTTCTCGCTTCACCATCTTGCTGTTGACCAAACGGTCAACCATTGCAGTCATGGTGGGCATACTCACACCCAAGTTTCGACTCAACTCACTCATGTTCAATTCTTCTCTATCACTAAAGCAGGTGAGCAGCTTGATCTGGGCAGCAGTGAGATTAATTTTGAGCAGCCCCTTAGGGTTGATGCTTTTAGAAATGTCATTATAGGAAGTCATAATCCTCTGGAGGATGTTATTCCAATCCTCCTTGCTGAGTGCTTTAATCACCATATTCTGGGCATTCATAGCTAAGCCCTCCAATAGTTAGAATTTACAATAGTTAGATTATCAAACTATTATCTCAATCGAACTCACTTGTCAACAATTAATTTCTATTATTTTTACTTTTGGGCGGCTTCCGCTAAGCCATTGAAAAGAGAGGACATTGTAGTGCACCACCTCACCTAGTGCTTCCTGCGTCTCCTCAATTTTTCCACAACATCATCGAGCACCATATACACCACCGGCACAATGAAGAGGGTAAGCAAGGTTGAAGTAGTCATACCTCCTGCGGTAGCAATAGCCATGGGTGCCCTCGATTCCCCTCCTGCCCCCAGCACCAACGCCACCGGAAGCACGCCCGCAATGGTAGAGATGGCGGTCATTAAAATGGGACGGAGTCTCACCGGCGCTGCCCTAATCACTGCTTCATCCCGCGCGACCCCCTGTGAGCGTAACACGTTGGTATAATCCACCAGAAGAATGGAATTTTTGGTAACCAGTCCCATCAGCATGATCATCCCGATAATGGACATCACATTGAGGGTACTGCCGGTGAGCAGCAGACATCCGAGGGCTCCGATGAAGCTTAAAGGCAGCGCGAGCATAATAGTAAAGGGATGGATAAAACTCTCAAATTGAGAGGCGAGCACCATATAGGTAATTACTACCGCGAGCACAAACGCAAAGGCGAGAGAGGCAATAGCTTCCCTCATGGTTTCCGCCTGTCCACCCTCAAGGAGACTATACCCTTGAGGCATCACAGGCTGCGCTACCTTTTTGCTCTCACCCAACGCCTCACCTAAGGTCTTCCCCTCAAGGTTTCCGTAAATGGTGGAACTGCGCATACGATCCTTTCTATTGATAACATCAGGACCCACTGCCTCTTTAATCTGTACCACATTACTCAATTGAACGAGCTCATTAGTGGAGGTTCTGACCAAGAGGTGGGAAATATCCTCTGGCTTCTCTCTCTGGAGGGGGACAAGCCGGACACGTACATCATAGCTCTTTCCCCCCTCCTTGTACTTACCCACATCTTCTCCACCAATCAGGGTATTGACCACTGAGGCAATGGTACGAACATCTACCCCGAGATCACCTGCCTTATTGCGGTCAATGTAGATACGCACCTCCGGTTTGGTAACCTTCATATCAGTGTCTACATCCACAATCCCTGGGATATCCCTTACCTTTTGTACCACCGTTTCAGATATCCTATGCAGTTCCTGGAGTTGGTTCCCCTTGATATCAAACTGCAGGGGGGAACTCCTCTCCCCATGCACACCTCCAATGGCAATATCTTCTACATTGGTCAACAGGCCGGGGATTTTTGCAAATTCTTTACGGACTGCCCCCATCACCTCCTGCTGCGTTTTCTTGCGCTTTCCTGCGGCAGCCAGTTGCACAAAAAGCATTCCCCGATTGGGCTCATTGCGCTGAAATCCCCCCACCGCAGCGAATACCGTACTCACCTCAGGAAACTTCCGCAGCACCGCTTCCATCTCAGCCATCTTTCTGTCAGAAAACTCCAGAGATGAACCAACGGGAGTTTGAAACTGAATGAAGAAGTCACTTCGGTCCTCAGAGGTGATAAGCTCCTTTTTGAGTATGCCAAAACAGAGCGCGCTCACCACCAGCGTCCCCACAAAACTGATGAGGGAAAACCACACCCGGTACTTAAAACTCCTGAGACAGATTTTCTCCAGTGTCTTCCGGTAGGCTTCCTCGGTGGTACGAAACATGGTCTCCAACAGTTCATACATCCTCCCGTGCTTTTTAATCACTATGAGATAACGGGAACAGAGCACCGGGGTTACGGTTAACGCGACAAACAGAGAAATCAAGACGGCAGCCGCCACCGAGATGCCAAACTGAAAGTAAAACCTCCCGATCATACCCTTAATGAACGCCACGGGAAGAAAGACGGCAACGATGGAGAGAGTTGCCGCAGTAGCCGCAAAGGCAATTTCGCTTGTTCCCTCATGCGCTGCCTGCACCGGGGGTTTCCCCATCTCCGCATGGCGAAAGATATTCTCTAAGACCACAATCGCATCATCCACCACCAACCCCACGCAGAGAGAGAGTGCGAGCATGGTCATGCTATTGATGGTAAAGCCCAAGGCATGCATGACGCAAAAAGAACCGATCAGGGAGGTAGGAATCGCCAGCGCTATAATCAAGGTAGCGCGTATAGTTCTCAAAAAGAGAAAGATTACCAATGCCGCTAAAAAAGCCCCATAGAGCAGATCAAACTGCACATCAGCAATAGATTGTTTAATAAAAGTAGAAGAATCATAGCAGGTGTCAATCTTTATCTGAGGAACTACTCTCTGAATCTCTTTAAGTTTTTCCTTGATCCTGTTGGCAACCTCTACATTGTTTGCCCCTGAACGGGGAACAATCCCCATCCCTATGGTAGGCTCTCCTTGGAAACGACCCAGCGATCGCTTGTCCTCCATTCCATCTTCCGCCACCCCAACGTCAGACAGACGCACTGGCGAACCCTCTCGAAAGGTAATAATCAAGCTGTTGAACTCAGCCGGACTCTGAAATTCTCCCATAGTCCTTACGGTGAGCTCTCGAACGGGGTTCTCAATCTTGCCTGCGGGGATCTCTATATTCTTAGTTAAAAGGGCTTGCTTCACCTCCTCAGCGGTGACGTGATACGCTTCCATCTTCCGGGCATCGAGCCAGATTCGAACCTCGCGTTTTCTCAAACCAGGCAGGAAGATATTGCCAACCCCCGGTAGGGTTTCTAACATGGGTTTGACCACATCTTCTGCAATCATGCTTAACTCCAGCTTGCCCATCGTCCCGCTTACGCTCAGCCACATAATGGGCCTAGCACTGATATCCACCTTTCCAATGACCGGTGGATCCATATCCTTAGGAAGGGTATACTGCGCGCGGGAGATCTTGTCCCGGACATCCTGGGCAGCAACATCAATGTCTGTCTCCAATTCGAACTCAATAATTACCTGGGAAACACTCTGGCTGCTGTGAGAGGTAATGTGGCGCACCCCCTCAACGCTACTGATCGCATCTTCCAAGGGATCGGTTACCTCAGTCTCCACAACTTCTGGGCTCGCCCCCTCCAGGGTAGCAGTCACCGTCACAATAGGAAAATCTATGTTAGGGTAGAGATCTACCCCCATGCGCTGCCGGCTGATGAAGCCAAAAAGCAGTAGTGCCCCAATCATCATGGTAGCAAACACCGGGCGCTTAATCGATACATCTGATAGAAACATACTTCTTCCCTCTATAACTGTGGTGTGGAAGGTGCGATGCTCACCTTACTGCCCTCGGTGAGTTCGCTCAAACCAGACACCACCATGATATCATCTCTCCCCACACCCTCGAGAATTTCAACCTTCCTCTCAAATCTCTTGCCGGGTATGACAGATTTAAATTGTATTTTTTCCCCCTGCACGGTGAGCACCACAAATTGCTCTTCCCTCATCACCACCGCTCCCTCAGGAAGCACCATTGCCTGTTCATTGACGTCCGTAAGTAGCTTCACATCCACAAAAAAACCTGGTTTTAACCGGTAGTCCTTGTTCTCAACCTTTGCTTTCACCTCCAGTGTCCTGGTAGCAAGGTTTACGGTGGGGCTTATGAAATATACACTTCCGGTAAACACCTCTCCCGGGAAGGCTTTCGCCTTCACTTCTACTGTCTGCCCCATGCGCACCTGACCAGAAAATTTCTCTGGAAGGGTGAAGGTAAGTTTCAAGGGATTGATTTCCACTACCTTGAGGAGCTCAGCTCCCACCTTCACATACTCGCCCTCGCTCCCCATCCGCTCGCTCACCACGCCATCAAGTGGTGCTACAATCTCTGTATCATTGAGAGATCTCTGGTACCGCTTGAGCTTGGCCCTCACGTTTTCCACCATAGCCTTACCTAAATGAAATTTGGTAAAGGTATCATCATATCGCTGTTGGTCTACCACCTTTTCACTTAAGAGCTGTTCCATCCGACTCAAGGAACCTTTAGCATTCTTCAATGTCGCCTCAGCCTCTCTCAAGGATGCTTCCGTCTCCTCTACTTGTAGACGAAATTTCTCGTCATCAATCTTGATGAGTACATCTCCTCTCTTAACCTGATCTCCCTCATCAACGAAGCGTTTTTTGATAATACCCTCTACCTCCGTACTGATAGTCACCTCATCCTCAGGCAGGAAGCTTCCTACCGCCTCCAGATAGTGTTCAACTCTTTCGAAGGCTACCTTGGTGACCTCTACCGGGAAAATCTTCGCCTGCTCAGCGTTTTCCCCTGTGCTTCCATAATTGTGGTTCTCTCCATCCCGTGTCAACCAGAATATCACTACTAGTAAAAGTATCACCACCGGTATCACTATTTTCAGTCTCATTTTTCCTGGTCTTTGCATAATCGGGTAAATCATTTTTCGCATCTTGTCCATCTCATTACTCACTATGGTTCAAGGTGGTTATAGTAAAATGAGAAGCCCTCCACTCCGGATGAAACTTCTTGAGGAGATGATGCTCATGGAAGTTAATCACTCCTATCTCTCCAAATCCGATTCTTCAACACTCCTCATCATCTTCACCAGTATAGCCTCTAGGTGGGCAATCTCTTTGGTAGAGAGATCTTTGGTAATCTTCTCTAACACCTGTTGTTTGGTGGTAGAGAGCCGTTCCTCCATATTCCGCCCCTGGGGGGTAATCACTACCCTCACCACCCTTCGATCGCGAGGATCTCCCTTTCGCTTCACCAGCATCTTTTTTTCCATCCGGTCAATCACCCCGGTGATGGTTGGTCCATCCCTTGATACCCTCCTGCCAAGTTCACTGAGTAAAAGACCATCTTCACCCAAAAGAATCATCAGCACTTCAAACTGACAGGGGGTTAAATCAAACTCCTTGAGCTTTTTATCGTAGCTACGCCTCAGCGTTCGATGGAGTATACTCATTAAATGACCGGCTCGCTCTAACTTTGCTATCATATCTTATACCTCCCTTACGTTAGTTTATGGAAATATCATTTTCTCGTAACATGATACCCTTGACCCGGGAGAGATCAGCTATAGATTTTTCATAATCAGTACGCGAGAGTGCTTCTCTACTCTCTGCTTTGGCAAGCTCATCCTGGAACTCGAGTAAATCATGGGCGGTGGAAAGACCAACTTCAAATTTCTTCTCCTCCGCCTTCAATCTTTCTTGCGCTAATATTCGAGTTGCCTTTGCCCCATCAACCCTCTCTATGTTAGTTACAATTTGCCTCACCGCCCCTCTCACCTCATTAATGATGTTGTTCTCCAAATCCTTTAAAAAGGTTGCGGCTTGCGCAGCCTCTATCTTTGCCTTGGAGTACTGGCTCTTGGCAGTTCGGTTTCCTAAAGGGAATTCAATCTTCATCCCAATTATATAATTATAGTAGTCGCCTGACGCTATGCTGTCTGCTACATCATCCCAGTGTCGTGACAAGTTTATTGTCTGTCCAGTTCCCCCCCCCATAAAGCTCGCAGCATCCGGATTGGTACGGCCTCCCAGCCCCATGGTACCAATGGTACCAATCACATCCACCCTGGGTAAGGTTTGATTTTTAGTGTATTTTACCATTATATTCCTTGACTCAATGTCCATCTTTGCCTGTGTATAGTCGGGGCGATTCTCAAAGGCTTCTTTGAGACTTTCCATCAGTTCCTCTTTAACGATAGTGGTACGCGGCTCATCAGCTGGGATAATGATGAGATCCCAATACTGTTCTTTCTCATAGAAATTCAAGGCTGACTTTAATCGATCTTCGGTATCCTTCACGAAATCCCTTGCGACAATCAACTCTTGCTTTCTCTCTGCCACCTCCGCCTCAGCCTGGTAAATTTCGATGGGTGCGAGGGTGCCTGCCTCAATTTTGATCCTGAACTCTCTCAAAAGGTCTTCGGCTGCCTTAACTGACTTTTCCCTTGCCTCTACATCCTTTATTTGAAAAAAGAGATTCCAGTAGTATGTCTGAATTTGATAGAGGATACTGCTGACCTGATTTTCAAATTGCTGCTTAGATATTTTAAAGTTGAGGTTGGCTATTTTGATCATACTCTTCCCAATATCTATGCCGAAATCTTTGAGTAACGGTTGAACAAGTGAGAGGTTAAGTTCTGATTTATACTGAGGAACCAGTGTTTGGAAGGAGAAATCCGTCTTTGAATCAGCCGAGTTCCACTTCAGTTCAGCCGATGTCCCAGACACAAACCTCTTAGTCACATCTACTCCTAGATTGTAATTTTCCTGATAGACAGTGTCTTTCCCTCCCCCTTGGAGAATATTACCAACTTGGGTTACCTTTCTATCCTTGCTGTACTGGAGAGACACATTAGGATCATACATTCCTTCTTCCCGGGCAATTCCCGTTTCTGAAGCCTTGGGGCTAAAACTCTCAAAGGCAATCTGGAGATTGTTCTTGATGGCAAGGACCATCACACTCTTGAGCGGTAGTTTTATCGTGTTATCTACCACCGGGCCCATTTCTCCTTTACCCTCTTCCTGAGCACATGCATCGTGAGAGAGGTATGAGGAAACGGTAACCGTAAAAAGGAAGATGGAGGAGATACACCAGATGAACACAAAACCTTTCATGTCTTTGAGATGACGTTTTACCACCATACAATCCCCCTTTTAAAAAAATTTGGTTTCTTGATAAATTTATTGCAACCAACTCATTTGTATGCTAATCATTACAAACAATAAATGCTCATGTCAATAGATAAAAATAACATTTTTTTATGAATGTTGCACTTTCTGGGAAAAATTTTGCACTAGTGATTTCCCCGTAGGCCTGTACCCTTGTGGGAAACCATAGCTTCTTACTGTGCCCCCTATCAGTTCACAGAAGTACCTGATTCCAAACCTATGCGGGGTACCCACTCTGAGGTAGTAAAAATTATTGAGCACTATGGACACTTCTATTATTGAGCTTTGTGACTTAAAAAAATACTTTAAAGAAGTGAGGGCGGTCGATGGAGTATCTTTTGCCATTGCGCAAGGAGAAATCTTTGGCTTACTAGGCCCTAACGGGGCTGGAAAAACCACCATTCTCAATCTCCTCTGTACCCTCTTGAAACCCACCTCTGGAACCGCTACCATCTGCCACTATGATATAAGAAAAAATAAAGATGAGGTTCGTAAGAGCATCGGCATTGTGTTTCAAGATCCCAGTCTCGATGATCAGCTCACTGCGTTGGAAAATCTTGATTTTCATGGAAGACTCTACCACATCCCCAAAGTGGTAAGGAGAGAGAAGATAGAAGAACTTCTCACCCTCGTTGAATTGAGGGATAAAAAACATGTTCTGGTCAAGAATTTTTCCGGCGGTATGAAGAGAAGGTTGGAAATTGCTCGGGGGCTGCTCCACCAACCCCAGGTGCTCTTCCTAGATGAACCGACCCTAGGACTCGATCCCCAAACCCGGCGTCATATCTGGGAATACATCAAGAAGCTAAACCACGATACCACGGTTACCATCATCCTCACCACCCACTATATGGAGGAAGCCGATGAACTCTGCCACCGGATAGCTATCATTGATCGAGGAAAGATTGCCGCCATCGATACCCCTGCCCAACTCAAAAAACAGATCGGAGGAGAGGTGATCTCACTTAAAACTGATGATGAATTTCTCCCCGAGTATCCTTGGATCAAAAGTATCAATACGCACGATGGACACCTCAATCTCACGGTAGAGGAAGCCGATCAGAAACTCTCTCTACTCATGAGAATCGCGCAGGAGAAGGGAATCAGTATCGACTCGGTGACCATTCACAAACCCACACTTGAAGATGTCTTTCTCCACTTCACAGGAAAAACCATGCGGGAAGAAGAAACAAGCTGGGCTGATGAGGTGAGGATTCGGAGGAGAAGCTCATGATGAATCTCGATGCCATTTACACACTATGGCTCAGAGAGATGAAACGATTTATTCGCTCGAGAAGCAGAATTATAGGAAGTCTTGCCTTTCCTCTCTTTATTCTGGTCATTATTGGCACTGGGCTTAACACCGTACTCACTTTTGGCAGACTAAGTTACAACCAATTTCTTGCTCCTGGATTGATTGGCATGGTCCTGCTCTTTTCCTCGATTTCTTTTGGCATCATGATCATCTGGGATAGACAGTTCGGCTTCCTCAAAGAGATACTGGTTGCACCCGTCTCCCGCACCTCTATCATCATTGGGAAAACACTAGGGGGAGTGACCACCACCATGCTGCAAGCGCTGCTCTTTCTCATGGTGTGCTTTATGATGGGGATACCTTTCCCTGGCTTCTTAAAGCTGATGCTTCTGTTTTTAGTAATGATACTGATTGCAACAGGGTTTGTGCTGGTGGGAATAGCCTTCTCTTGTCGAATGAAAGATTTTCATGGATTCTCACTGATTATGAATTTCGTCATTATGCCTGTATTCTTCCTCTCCGGTGCCTTTTTCCCACTCGAGAGATTACCCGGATGGATGAAGTGGCTGGTCTATAGTGATCCCCTCACCTACGGCATTGATGCGCTGCGCTTTTGTCTGGTTAATACCTCTACCTTTCCCATTGAGTTTAATCTGGTGGTGCTCACTATTTTTGGAGCAGGAGCAACTGCCGTGGGTACTTTCCTCTTCAGAACGGCCCAATTATAGCATTGAGGGTAATCACTTCTCTTGTTCTATTGACTGGAGCTTTTCTAGTTCCTCTCTCACCACCTTGCTCATCTCATTTCCTGCTGCCTTTCCTGAGAGACGCTTGGATAACACTCCCATCACCTTTCCCACTCCCTTCAGATCACGAACTCCCGTTTCAGCAATGACCTTTCGTGCCTCCTCTCTTATCTCATCAACACTAAGCTGGCGAGGTAAATAGCTCTTGATGATTTCGACCTCCGCCCTCTCTTTCTCAGCAGCATCTTTCCTGCCGGCTGCCTCAAACTGCGCTGCTGCCTCCTCCCCCTTCTTAATCATACCATACAAGACTTTTACCGTGGTTTCATCATCAATGGATATCCCCTTCTCTTTTTCCTTGCGGACTATCTCCGCGAGCATCATCCTGATAATGGAAACTCTCAAAGTCTCCTTATGTTTCATAGCTACCGTTAAATCCTTAGTAAGGGTATCCTTAATCATGCCTTCTCCTCTCCAGGGGGTGTCGCCACCGGTGCCTCAGGTTTCTATGTTGCAACAGCCTTTTTTGCGGTAATAGCCTTCTCTTCTGCAAACTTCCTGCTATACCTTTTCAACTTCTTTATCTTCTTCCTCAGGTGATCAATGGCCTTTTTATCATGTGCCTTCCGTGTCTCTTCTTTTTTCAACCTGAGTTCTTTGATCTGATGCTTTATCTCACTGATACTTACTACCTTCTTCTTTTTCTTCTTAGGCTTCTTCTTCAACTCTACTACTTCACCCCGGGCATCCGCAATGGCTTTAATCAACTCCTCTTTCTTCATGGCGTGGGCGCCTTGGATGCTCGTATACTTTTTAGCTTCTTCCCTCAATTTGGTCACCGTCATCTTAGTCAAATCTCTCTCTTCCATTTCCTTCCTCCTTGGCTAAATGAGTACTATACTTTACCCGTTCACTGATTACCGTTATTATTATAGCAAGGATACGGGATCTACATCTACATAAAATTTTACTCCCTCGCCCTTGAGCAAGGTGGGTATCTGATGCAAAAGCTGCGATGCAAAACTGCGCAGTGTGGTGAGCGTTGACCCTTTCAGTACCATCTGGTAGCGAAATTTCCCCTTCATCCTTTCCCAGGGGGAAGCAGCAGGACCCAAGATTTGGATATGTTCTCGATAGCTGTTCTTCCCATCCCACAGCGAGCGGGCTATCGCTCCTAGTCCCTCGGCAAAGGCAGCCGTTTTCTTTTTACTATTTCCCTCCATCTTAAAATTGAGCAATCTGCCGAAAGGTGGGTAATTGAGTTCCCTGCGGAATGTAATCTCCTCCTCGTAAAATTGAGAAAATGCGTGTTGCTGAGAAGCCCTGATACTATAGTGGTGGGGATGAAAGGTCTGGATGATTACCTCTCCTGGGATATCACCCCTTCCTGCCCTTCCCGCTACCTGAGTGAGCTGTTGAAACGTTCGCTCACTTGAGCGAAAATCAGGAAAGTGGAGTGACAGATCCGCTGAAACCACCCCCACCAGAGTAACCTGTGGGATATCATGTCCTTTAGTAATCATTTGGGTCCCAATGAGAATGCCACCTTTACTCTCAACAAACCGTTTTAAAACTTTTTTGTGTCCCCCTTTCCCCGCGGTAGTATCCCGATCCATCCGCTCTACCTGTGCCTCAGGAAATAGTGTCTTTACCTCCTCTTCCAATCGCTCTGTGCCCCACCCCAGCAGCTGAATACGGATACCTCTGCACTGCGGACAGCAGGAGGGTACCACAGCAGTGTACCCACAATAGTGACACTGCAGTGCTTTCTCTCTTTGATGGTGAATAAGAGACACACTGCAGTTAGGACACCCGAAGACATAGCCGCACTCACCGCACATCACGCAGGGTGCAAAACCACGGCGGTTGAGAAAGAGCAGACTATGCTGGTGATGGTGTAACCGCTCGCGAAGCGCTTCCTCAAGCCTGTGCGACAGCTCTCTCCTTTTCTCTTTGTGATGCAGATGCTCTCCCCTCATGTCAACAATCTCGATGGCGGGCAGCGGTTTGCCTTCCACCCGCTCATTGAGGCGAAGCAAGGTAAGCTTACCGACCGTTGAATTATGGTAGGACTCCAACGAGGGGGTGGCAGAACCCAGGATAACCACCGCATCCTCGCTTTTTGCCCTCACCAGAGCCAAATCCCTCGCGTGGTATCTGAGCTTCTCCTCTTGCTTGTATGAAGTATCGTGCTCCTCATCGACAACAATGATACCAAGATGAGAGAAAGGAGCAAAGACGGCAGAGCGGGCACCAATAGCAATGCCCACTTTGCCTTGCCTAATTCTCCTCCACCCGTCAAATCGTTCTCCGGGAGACAATCGACTATGGAGCAGAACAATGCTATCTCCGAAACGAGCCCTAAACCGGTTGACTATCTGAGGGGTAAGTGAAATCTCTGGAACGAGCACCAGCGCTTCTCGCCCCTGTGCGAGTACCTCCTCTATTGCCCTAAGATAGATCTCTGTTTTCCCACTCCCGGTAACACCATAGAGGAGAAAGGGGGCATATTTCCTTGATGCAATCCCTTGCCCGATTTTCCTCATCGCTTCTCTCTGCGCTGCATTGAGCTGGGGGATCTGCTCAGGGAGGCATTCTTCACTACGAAGGGGGTCACGATAAATTTCTTTTAACTCCAGATTGATAAGCGCTCTTTCTTCAAGCTTCTTGAGTGCACCTTCACAACCGCTGAATTCCTTCTTAAGTTCACGCAGACACACTCCCCCTCTCCTACCAAGAAAGTTTAATAAGAGCGCCTGCCTGGGGGCTTTCACTTCTAGGGAGTGCATACTCTCTGGAGACTGAAGTAATTGATAGCCTTCTTCCCTCAACATTATCCACTTTTCTCTTTTCACCTTAACTGAACCGCGAGCCCTTTTATGCTCTCTCGTTATCAATCCCCTCCTCTCCAGCCGATTAAGTAACGCATCAAGCCCCCCTCCACGGTAAGCCTTGCGTAACACTCCCACAGTAATTCCTTCCCGACTGCCTATTGTTGTAAGGAGTGTTATGGGCAGGGTATCATCTTTTGAGCTGAGATATCTTTTCCCCTCCTCGGTGAGTGAAATGAGGGAGGTGCTTCTTACATTGAGGTTGCCAGGGAGGGCAGCTTTAATTACTTCTCCCAGGGAAGAAAAGTAATATTCACTAACCCATTGATAAAAGGAGAGGTGGCGGGAGGTAAAGAGTGGCTGGTCGTCCAAAACATCCACGATCTCTTTTATCTCGCTCACCCCAGGCTGGAGTACCACTCCTACTACAAATCCCGTAACCTCCCGTTTCCCCAAAGGTACCAGTACCCTTTTGCCCAGTGAGACACGTGAGGTAAGATGTGCAGGAACCTTGTAGTGAAGGTTCTTGCTAAGAGGAATGCTCAATGCCACTTCTACAAAAGCTTCTCTCTCTTCACCTTTCATCCCTTTAGAAGCTCATCTAACCACTGTGTTAGTCTTGTCCTTAACTCTGGTTTCTTCAAAGCATACCCGATAGTCGCCTGCACCAATCCCAGCTTGTCACCAATGTCATACCTCGTCCCAGAAAACTCATATCCATAGAGCGGGTATCGTCGGCTTAATTCCACGAGCGCTTCCGCCAGTTGCACTTCACCATCAGGGCTCGGGGCAAGTTTTTTGAGGATAGGAAAAATTTCTGGTGGCAGCAGGTAGCGCCCTATGATGGCGAGTCGTGAGGGGGCTTTCCCTGGAGCAGGCTTTTCAATAATACCCTTAATCCGATATACCCTCTCCGCGACCTGCTCACCCTCTATGATACCATAGAGGGAGGTATCTTCTTGAGGCACCTCCCGTAGGGCAACTATCCCACCCTGGTATCGTTGAGCACACTCTATCAGTTGTTTAGTGACAGGTATCTCTGCATCAATCAAATCATCAGGAAAAAGCACCGCCACGTATTCTCCTTCCACAAGCGGTGCTGCGCAGCGCACCGCATCACCGGTGCCGAGGGGTATCTTCTGCCTTACCGAAACGATGCTCACCATGCGTGAGATACTTCTCACGGTACTTAAAAGTTCTCTCTTACCCTTGATCTCTAACACGCCCTCCAGTTCCTGGCTGATATCGAAATGGTCTTCAATACAACTCTTCCCCTTAGCGGTGATCAACACCACCTCTTCCAGTCCCGAGGCAATGGCCTCTTCCACAATATACTGGATACCGGGCTTATCAACAATGGGAAACATCTCTTTGGGAATAGCCTTACTGGCAGGTAGTAGCCTGGTACCCCATCCCGCGGCAGGTATGAGCGCCTTCTTCACCTTCACGCTGTCAACCTCATTGAATAATTATGCTCACCAGTCTGCAAGCTCGAAAAGCGTGCCCTCCCCTAAAAAGAAACTTTGAGTGTTATCGGTTGGAGGGCTAGTGCCCCTTCTATATCACTCACGATCACCTTAAACTCATAGCTCTTACCCAGTTGGGTTTCACCCACCTTCCATCTAATCATCCCCGTAGAAGCATCTACCGTCATACCCTCAGGGGCTGCTGAGAGACCGAAGGTGATGGGATCGCCATCAGGGTCTTCCGCTGTTATGCGGTACTCATAGAGAGATTCTTCACTAATCTCTCCCGATGGCTGGGAGAGGATACAAGGAGGACTATTGAGAATGGTAATGGCATTAGCATGGAACACAATCTCTTCTGATTCACCATCGGTGACGTTTATCCGATAGCTGATCTTATCTCCCTTTTTAAAAAAGGAACGTGAAAGGGTTGGACTACTTGCATCTGGGATATCTTTGCCAGCCTTCTCCCACTGATACGTGTATCGGATGTAATCACCATCAGCGTCAAGCACTTCAACCTTAGCTTCTAACTCATCTCGAGAGTAAGCGGGGGAAGGTTTAATGGTAGCAGACTTCACCACAGGAGGGCTATTTAAGATGATCACTGGGTCTGATCTTCTCCTTCCCCTCTCTGCTTCATTCTGGAAGAGTACTACCTCTACTTCCATGTGGTCACCTTTAGCAAAACGCCCACTCTCAAGCATGGCCTCAGCCTCACCCATAACCTCCTCACCATTCTTCTTCCATTGATAAATATAATTCCCTACCGCAGGACTCAGCGGGTCAACTACCGCGTGGAGAGGCTCACTTGATAGTGGTGCGTCGGGAAGAATCTCGACAGAAGTGATGATAGGAGATGTGGAAGTTTTAGGGAGAGGAGTTGCTGGTGCCTTCTCCTCTGACTTTTTACAGGAGAAGAGAGCTACTAAAACCAGAATTGCTATGGCTCCCCATAAAAACCTTTTATTTAACTGTTTCATTTCTCAAATCATACACCTCTCTGTCCTTAGCTACTTCCCTAAAGTTTACACATAGAGAATCCCAAGAATAAGATACTTGATCGTTTACTAACCCTCTTCCGATGAGCCTATCTCTTTTTATGCATAATAGTGGAAATTGTCTTTTTGTCAAGCACTCAATTACAGTGGTATAATCTTCTCCATCCTATTGTTAATCAGGAAATATGATCGTTTCCGTCTCAAGGTAGGCAACCCAATTAGCGTTCTCCTCTGTAACGGCAGACACTAAATAAAGCCTGTCCCAAGCTTTTTGAGCATTGATTTTATTGAGGGCGGAGGTAAAAAAAGAGGAATATAGGAGCAGAAAATGGAACAAAAATAGAATAAGGCATGCTATAA
>Ga0315285_10000551_pt1 | contig 38739 bp, 33 predicted proteins | sample YL17G09_36_MG_FD_203698 | JGI IMG/M metagenome (GOLD analysis project Ga0315285, IMG submission 203698) | Sediment microbial communities from Yellowstone Lake, YNP, Wyoming, USA - YL17G09_36 | ecosystem: Environmental > Aquatic > Freshwater > Lake > Sediment | place: USA: Wyoming | collected...
AAAAATCATTGAATTTCAAAAAGAAATCTCTAAAAAATTTAGCAAAGATAAAATTATTGTTCCGTCTTCCTCTCCCGATTTAGGATTAGAAAAGGAAATTAAATCATTCTTGGGAGGCAGATTAGAAGATGCACTTTTCCAAAAAGAGAAGCAAGAAAAATTAATAGACATTAGTGAATTGAAGAAGGAATTAAATAATTTTATAGAAGGCAACTATTCTGAACCAGAGAAAATAAAATATTCCTCAGCGTTTTTTGAAACGGAGGTTGAGCGATTGCTTAGGGAAAATATTCTTTATAAAGGACGGAGGCCTGATGGCAGGAAATTAGACGAAATGCGAGAAATAACAGCTGAGGTCGGACTTCTGCCAAGGACGCATGGATCAGGTCTTTTCTGCCGCGGCCAGACAAAATCTCTTTCGATTTTAACATTAGGAGCACCGAGCGACCAACAATTGCTAGAGGGAATGGAAGTTGTAGGGAAGAAAAGATTTATGCACCACTATAATTTTCCTCCTTATTCAGTAGGCGAAATCAGGCCAATGAGGGGACCAGGAAGAAGAGATATCGGCCACGGTATGCTAGCTGAAAAAGCAATCTTGCCTCTTATCCCTTCTTTTGAACAATTTCCTTATACAATGAGGGTGGTCTCAGAAATTCTTTCTTCTAATGGATCAACCTCAATGGCTTCTGTCTCTTCCTCTTCTTTGGCCTTAATGGACGCTGGTGTCCCGATTAAAGAACCTGCTACGGGAATTGCCTTAGGATTGGTAACGGACGATAAAAAAAATCATAAAATTTTAACTGATATTCAAGGCCCTGAAGATCATTATGGAGATATGGATTTTAAGGTGGCGGGAACAAAAAGTGGCGTAACAGCTATCCAGATGGATGTTAAAATTAAGGGGATCAGTAAGAAAATATTCCAGGAGGCACTCTTGCAAGGGAAAAAAGCAAGGCTCCAGATTCTAGGAACAATGCAGAAAGTTTTATCCGGACCCAGGGAAAAACTCTCTCCTTTTGCTCCCAGAATTTTAACCTTGCAAATCAATCCAGAAAAAATTAGAGAGGTGGTTGGTCCCGGAGGGAAAACAATCAATGAAATTATCGCTGACACTGGCGTAGCGATTGACATTCAACCAACTGGCTTAATCTTTGTCACTTCTGAGTCAGAAGAGGCGGCCAAAAAAGCAATTGCCTGGATAAAAAATATTACTAGAGAAGTAACGGTTGGGGAGGTTTTCCAAGGAAAGGTCAAAAGGGTTGTTAATTTTGGGGCTTTCTTAGAAATTTTACCGGGCCAAGAAGGATTACTACACGTTTCCCAACTTAGATCCTGGCCTTCGTCAAAAATTAGAGAAGTTTTAAAGGTAGGGGAAATGTTGCCAGTTAAGGTTATTGGCATTGACGAACAAGGAAGAATTAATTTATCTCTAGGAAAAAATATTTAATTTAAATAAAAAATGGCGGACGAAGAAAAAAAAGAATTTTTAAAACGGGGGGACGTTCGGACAATGCAAAAAGATATTTTAAGAGCTCAGGAAGAAAAGGCAAGGGAAGCGAATGGAAAAATTGCTGGATTAGAACCTGAAAAAGTATCAAAGCCAAAAGAGCTGCCAAAAGAGCCAAAGAAAAAAGAAGTAGAGGAAAAAATAACGATAAGGGAAGAAGAAATAAAAGTAGAACCCACAGAGAGAATGAGACCAGAAGAAGAGGAGAAAAAATTAGCTGAGGAATTAGAAAAAAGGTGGGCAGAAAAGCAAGAAAAATTCAGAAAGGAGGAAGAAGAAAGAATAGCTAAGGCCAGAAGAGAAGAGGAGGAAAGAATAGCTAGAATAAAAAGAGAAGAAGAGGAAAGAAAAAGAAAAATAGGGGAGGAGATTCTAACCAGAAAAGACGAGAAGGAGAATTTAAAAACAGAAAGGGGGCAAATTGAAAAGAAGATTGAAGAGATCCCTCTCAAAAGAAAGCCGTTGGAAGATAGAAAGGCTGAGCTTTTGGCGAAGGAAAGTGAACTGCAGAAGGAACTTGACCCTGTTTTGGAAGAAGAAAAGAAAATTGAAACAAGGAAAAGAGAAGTTGAAAGAGAAGAGAGAAAAACGGTTTCTCCTGAAAAGAGAAGGGAAATGGAGCAAATGAGATGGCAAATTGAAAAAGAAAGGGAGGAATTAGAAGCTGGTAAATGGAAATTAGAAGAGGATATGGAAGAAATAACTAATCAAATAGCGGAAATAGAGGATAGTTTTGCAGAGATCCAAAGAGAAGAAGAAAATCTTAAAAGAAGAGGTGAAGAAATCGCAAAAAGAGAACAGGAAATAGCATTAGAAGAAGAAAAAACAGAGCTGGAAAAAGAAATTGCCAAAATTTTTGATAAAAAAGAGCCTCTAGAGAGAGAGCTATCTGAATTATCAACCCAAAGGGCCAGCTTGGAAAGGACGCTAGCACAAGTTACCAAAGACGAGAAAACAATTGAAGAAGAGGTGGAATTGGTCGAAGAAAGAGAAAAATTAGCTCCCACCTTAAAAGAACAAAGGGAAATAGAGCGGAAGAGATGGGAGATCGAGGAAGAAAGAAAGAAGGTAGAGACAGAAAGATGGAAAATTGAAGAAGAAAAGAAAAAGGTAAATTTGAAAATGAGAGAGGTTAATCTAAATTACCAAAGGTTATTAAGCAGAGAAGAGCGTTTTAAAGAAAAAATAAATGAAATTGAGGGCATTCTAAAAGGCGAAGAGCCAAAACCCAAAAGGAAGGATTTAGAAGAAAAGATTTCAGAAGTAGAGCTAATAAAAAGAGCAAGGGAAAGACTGGAGAAATTAAGAATGGAAAAACCTCCAGAGGAACCACCAGAAAAAGTTCCTCCTTTAGAGAAACCCCTTGAGAGAGCTCAAGATATTTTAGAAGAGGTAAGGGTTGAGGAAAAGCCAAAAATAGAAGTGGCCCCAGAAGAAGAATTGCTTAGAAAAGCCCGGGAAAGATTGGAAAGATTAAGACAGGGAGAAGAAAGGAAAAAAGTGGAAGAGATGGAAGAAAAAGAAGAAGAAGGATTAAAAAGAGAAAAACTAGCTAAAGCCCATTTAAAATTGGAGGAGAAAAGGGAAATAGCAGAAGAGGAAAGAAGAAAATTTTTAGAAAGATTGGAGCCAGAAAAAGAAGGAGGGGGGCTAGAAAGAAAAGAAGCAAAAGTCCCTCCTGCCTTTTTTAGGCCTTTGCCTAAAAAACCTTCATATTTTGAGAAGATTTTCGTAAGGGTTGTGATAGCAGTTGTTGTAATTTTAATAATTGTTGCTATTGTATTTGGTTATTTATACTTTAAAAATAAAACTAATCCTTTTGCTTTTTTTAGCAAGTGGGTTACAGAGAAGCAAACAAAAGAACCCGGACCTTCTCCAGGAATTCTCCCAGAAACTCCTACGCCTCAAGAAACTCCTCCCCCCCAACCACCTCCACCTTTGGTAGTACCCGAATCTCCCATTTTGATTGGCGAAACTAAAACTTTTGAAGTTTCTAATAAAGAGGAAATACCCTTAATTTATACCTCAGCCTTAAATGAAAATTTAAAAGCTAACCAGTTTACCAGAGTTCTGATTGAACTCTCAAGTGAGAATCGCTTAATTGGTCTCCCTGAATTTTTTAACGGCTTAGGAATAAGTCCACCAGAAGGATTTTACCAAATAATTAATGACCAAGAGGTTTTTTTTGTTTGGGTCCAAAAGGAAGGAAAAAGGTTTGGCTTCCTGACTCAGATTCAGGATAAAGAAGGCCTTAAAACTATTATGGCCAACTGGGAGCCCAATATGGAAAAAGATTTTAATCCGCTTTTTCTTCCTTTAGGAAAAACTGGTACAGCTTATAAAAAAATTTTTAAAGATTTTAATTACAAAAATATAACTTTCCGCTGCCAGACATTTACTTTAAAAGATTTAGGGCTCTGCTATCTAATTTCTGACCAATATTTCGTTTTTACTTCCTCATCCCAGAGTATGTCTAAAATAATAGATGAAATATTTAAATAATATGGACGAAAAATTTTTAAAAGAAGCTAAGCAAAAATTAGAAAAAGAGAGGGAAATTTTAGAAAAAGAGCTTAAACAGTTTGCTAAAGAGAATTCAAAAGTGAAAGGAGATTGGTCTACAAAGTTTCCCCATTTTAATGGAGGAGTAGGCTCACAAAGACTGGAAGAAGCAGCTGACGAAGTTGAAGAATATTTAACTCTCTTGCCGATTGAATCAAGGTTAGAACTTGAGCTCCAAGCAGTTAATTCGGCTTTGGAAAAAATAAAAAAGGGGGGATATGGAAAATGTGAAAAATGCAAGAAAGATATTCCCTTAGAAAGATTGAAGGTCTACCCCCCAGCCAGAACCTGTCTTGAATGTAAATAATATTAATTAATATTTTTAAAATGAACTACCCCGCCCTAAAGGGACGGGGTATCCCCTTCGGGGCGAGTTCTTTTAGCGGCTTTCATCCCTGTTCCAAGGATTAGGGTATTCCCGCCGCTAAAATAAAAATGGCGTCCGCAAGAACGCTTTTTATTCAAAATAAATTTAATTTAAGCTTCTGAAATTGGAGAGGGGGCTTCCAGGATGGAAGCCCCCTTGTCGCCGGGTGTTGCCCGGTCTAGACCACACCGGCCCAGATCACCAGCAACGGCCGGCTCTTCTCCTCTGCGTCGTCATCGCCGACGCAGCCGCTCATGATCCGGCAGCCCAGCACTAGTCCAGTAAATACATCCATATGCTTTGCTTTGCCTTCCTTTCTCGGCTAAGCACACTGCATAAACAGAGGATTTGTGTGCTATTTTTAATTTATTAAAATAAGAAAATCCTGTCAATGTGGAAAACGATTATTACCTAGTGAAAGTTTAAATCGCCAAGAAGACGGCTTTTTGTTTTACGGGCTTGACTTATTGACGAAGATTGTTAAGATGTAAAATCACGAAAAGGAGGAATAGCACATTGACACCAGAAGCTCAAGCAATTTTCCAAGCTATTACTGAAAAAGGATGGGCTTTCTATTTTAGAGGTCCATCAGATGCAAAGATACCACACGATGAAACATATAGAAGAGGTGCAGTTGATTCACTTGAAAGAGGAATTTTGTATATACTTCTACCTAGGGTAGAGGATTCCACTGACGAAGCTGCAATTAAAAGGATTATAGAAAAGCACCAGCCCCTACCAAGAATCACAGTGCCTTCTGGGTTTTCTTACTACGGACGAATAATCTATCAATTCGGCCAAGACGCAGCCAAAACCTTACAGCACCTTAGAGGCACCGCTAAGGATGAGTTTAAAGACATATTGATACCAGGACAAGAAATACCTTTCATAGGGATTGAACTTCAAGACGGCGAAGTAAGAATACTTTCACCGTCCAAGTGTTATATGCCCTATGAGGTTTTCCTAGCAGCTCTCCACACCCTTGCAGACATAAGTGGATTAACTTAATTCATAAGCAATCTTAAGAAAGCGGTGCGACACAAGTCAAACCGCCTTTTTGTTTGACAAAGGGCTAATCCTATTATATTTTTGAATATCAATATAGTTCATTCACAACAAAATAAAAAGGAGGTCGGACGATATGGCTAAAAACACCCAAGTGCCAACCTTACCGAAGTTAGACATCCGTCCTATTGGAGATTTTCTTTTCTGTGAAGCGCTTATATATGATCAATTAGAAGTCGTTCCAGTTGGCACTCATGTCAGCTATTTAATTCATTTTGATCCCAAAGGAAAGAAAAGGCCATGGGTCGAATTTCACTATAGAAGAGGCCTTAAACAGTTGAGTAATATAGTAGATTTGGATGGTATAGATTCTCGGCGGAAAATAAGGGAAATAAGCAGAACCTTCTTAAGGACATTGGAGATAGACCTACATCTCTTTGCCAAGGAGCTAAAAGAAAATCCACTACTAAGAGATATCAGAATGCTTGTCGGTCTCTCAGGCCTTTCTGCTCCATGGGGCAGGAAGCATGGCTTTTACACTGTATTGTATACTGCCGATGAAGATTTTATCCTTCTCCACAACGCTTCAATCTCTGACAACCCCAACAAAGGGAAAAACCGATTAACTCCTCTGCACCTTTTTTTCATTACGCCACGCGGATTTATCAGAGAATTTCATAAAGAAAAGCTATCTTGCGCCTAACTTCGTTTGGCATAATTTCGCACCAAGTCTCTGGTTTTCGCCCGAGGCCTTTTTGTTTGACAAAAACAAAAACCTGTAATAGAGTTAAGTATCTTTAGTACCTTCAAGGAAAGAGGGAGGGCCATGGTCTTTGACAGGACAGGCGAAGCAAGATTACTTATGGAAAAGCACGCTCCTGCAAGCCACCGGGCCGGTGGAAAACGATACATCGTTTATCTCGACAAAGAGGACAAAGACGGAAGGTTCCACTTTACCGGGGTCGAAGACGGAGGCACTGAAACGATAAGTGGATGGGCTGAGGCTGCCAAGTTTTGGGCGATAGAATAACATTTTAGGAAACAAACCTCTGACAGCTTTGCCTCTATGCTAAGCCTCGAGCTCTCGCTCAGAGGCCTTTTTGTTTACAAACAGGCTCTAACCCCTCAATTCTTCGGGTCAGGCATCCCTCCTCTATCAAGATTACGGACGGGCAAGCGTCTCTCAGCCATAGCCCTCGGGCGTTACCCTACGGGCATAGCTTACGAGCGAGGCCCACCAGGGGAGCTAGCCTAAAACATATTATAATTAAACTACTTGTGATAACATTAAATCAATGTTGATTTTATTAGTATCATTAGGGGGTCTTATTATAGGATCTATATCTTGTGCTATTTGGGCAAAAACTACAGGTAGCCTTAAGCTTTCAAGCGATATAAAAGGATATCACTTTCACCACAGTTTGTTTTCCATTCCAGTCCTCTCTGCTGCTATTTTTTTCTCTGGTCTAACCTCATTATTCTTTTTTGGTTTAGGGATGGGTGTAATCATTCAACATTCTTCAACAGAGGGCGGTTTTAAATTTATAACAAAATCATAAACAGAGTTTATTTTCGTTTGGCCAGGAATCCATCCCTAAAGTGGTTTTATTTTTGTTAAGCAAGGGAACCGTCTGACAAAAATCGCCAATCAGGCGATCTTTTGGTAGGATAAAAGCGTGAAAAAAAATATGAATTTTCTTAATAAGAAAATAAGCTGGTGGGAAGTAATTTTAATTTCTATTGCTTTAAGTCTTTTAATTATGTTATTAGAAATTCTATTAATTTAAAAAACGTAAAAGAAAATCGCCAACATGGCGATTTTTTGATAGCAAACAAAAATGGCCCACTTAGTAAAAACTTTTCGGTCTTCTAATGCGGTTAAATACCATCGTCAGCATCTGCTCAAGCTGGTTCTGGGTTATACCCAAAGATTACAGGTTTACCTCCACAACCAATAGACACAATAATAACGGAAGCAAAAAGCGTGTTGCACTTTGGGCATCTATAATGCTTGGGTAATTTGAAGGACTTAACAGATCTATCAGGTGTCCACCTGAATCTCCCATTACCAGTAAACATTGGATGGATATGATCTTTCTTGCCTAAAACGACGGGAATAGAAACTCCTTCGCACCCTTCTTGATAACAAGTCATTTTTACATTAGTTCCAGCATGGTATCTCCAAAGAGCTTCTGTCATGATAGTCACCCTCCTCATCGACTAGCTTTGATAAAAGATTAACATAAAGATGCCTTTTGTCAATTTACCAGTCAGGCCCGTTATCTTAAAATGAGACAGTTTTAACCCCAAGTAGTAGAGCACCCCAGTAGCAGAACAAGTTCGCTACGGGGCAAAAAGCTCACTACGGGGCTTCGCATCGTCTCTCAGTCATAGCCCTCGGGCATTGCCCTACGGGCATAGCCTACGAGCGAGACCCACCAGGGGAACCACTACATTGAGAAAGCATGGACAATGGTCTACTAACCCTTCGACTATGTTCAGGGTGGTGAGCCCGCCGAACCATTACCTTAAGTTTGAGCCGGAGGTGAAGGTTTAGAGAAATAAAACCGCCCATCGCTGGGCGTTTTGATTTGGCTTTACTTTGATATACTTAAATAATGTCTTCTAAAGTATGCTCTGCCGCAGTTGTTGGGTTAGATGCCCAAATTGTGGAATTACGCTGATAAAACGCAGATGCAAGGCGTAAAATCAGCGTTCTTAATTAGCATTTAATCAGCTTCTTTTTAATAAGGTATGGTAAACCAAAAAGTGGTTCCTTCCCTTTCTTTGGATCTAAAACCTATTTTCCCTTTTGATTTTCCAATAATAGATTTGGCAATATAAAGGCCCAGGCCGGTTCCTTGAGTCCGATATCTTAAAATATTTTGGGCTCGAAAAAACTTCTGGAAAATATATTTTTGGTCTTCTTGGGGAATGCCTACTCCTTGGTCTTTTATCTCAAAATAGAGGTTTTTTTCTTGTTTTTCTAATTTCAGTTCAACCCTGCCCTTTTCTTTGGTATACCTGATAGCATTATCTAAAAGATTTTCTAAAACTTGTTTAATTTGGGAAGAATCGGCCAGAACCTTGGGCAAATCTTTTTGAAATTTAAATTCTATTTCAATCTTGGCTGATTCGGCAAAGGGTTTAAATTTAAAAATTATTTCTTCTACTAAATTTTCCAGCGATGTCTCCTGTTTTTCCAAAGGAAAGGTGGCAGTTTCCAGCCGAGAAACAGTTATTAAATCAGAAACTAATTCTTCCATTCTGGCGCTATTTTCTTTTAAAGCTTGGAGGTATTCGGCCTTTTTTTCTTCAGTTTCGCCAGGTTCCCCCGATATTAGAAAGTCAACTGCCCACTTTAAATTGGTAAGAGGAGACCTTAATTGGTGAGAAACAACATCAACAAATTCTGATTTCATTCGAGAAACCTCAGCCAGTCTTTCAAAGCTCCGGGTAATAGTAAAATCAATAATTAATAAAACTGTTGCTAAAGCAAGAACAGCTAAAACCACTATTTCTGGATCTTCAATATATTTTGTTCCAATAGTATAGGATAAAATAGAAGCAGTAATAATAATTATCCCCATCACTAAAAAGAGAAGTTGGGGGCATTGCCAGAAAGAAAGTCGATAGCGTCGGCACTGAGAAATTATATTCAATTGGGCAAGAATTTTTTTGAAGTCCACTAGTTATAGTATATCACGCATGTTTTCTAGTTAATAGCTGACGCACCCGAGAGGAACTTTGAGGTCTAATCCAAGATGTAATCTTTCTGTATTGTAATAGTGTAAGTATTCAGGAATTTCTTTCTGGTTTCTGGTAGGAACGAAAAGTATGGGCAAGTTGTTAAAAAACAGATTCTAACATCGTCCACCAGAGAAGCCCCGAAAAAATCGCCAACATGGCGGTTTTTTGATAGAATGAGGCAATATGCCATCTAAGGTTTACTCAGCAGCTATTGTTGGTTTAGATGCTCAAATTATTGAAGTGGAAGCGGAAGTTTCTTTTGGTCTACGGAATTTCGAAATAGTTGGTCTCCCGGATAAAGCAGTTGAAGAATCAAAAGAAAGAATTTCAGCGGCAATAAAAAGCAGCAGTTTGAAAAGTCCCGGTCATCAGCCTTGGCGAACCCTAATTAATTTAGCGCCAGCTGACTTGAAAAAAGAAGGATCTTTCTATGACCTACCAATCGCTATGGCTTTTCTAGTCGCTTCTAATCAACTAAGGTTTAATCCTGAAGAAAAAATCTTTATTGGAGAATTAGCATTAGATGGCAGACTAAGGCCAGTTAGAGGGGTTCTTTCTTTTGTTTTGCTGGCTAAAAATAAAGGCATCCGAGAAATTATTTTACCGAAAGAAAATATTCCTGAGGCAAGTTTAATTTCTCTTTTAGGACAAAAAGATTTAGCTCCTGCCCAAAATCTATCCTTTGATAAACCAAAATTAATTGGCGCAGAAAATTTAAAAGAAGTAGTTGCCTACCTTGAAAATAGAAAAGAAATTCGATCCCCTCAAATCAGATTTGAAGATTATATTCAAGAACCAGAATATCCAGTTGATCTTGGCTGGGTTAAAGGTCAAGAATATGCGAAAAGGGCATTAGAAATCTCTGCTGCTGGCTCTCATCATTTGCTTATGCAAGGACCTCCAGGGGCGGGGAAAAGTCTTCTGGCGAAGGCCCTCCCTTCTATTTTGCCGCCTCTTTCTCCTGAAGAAATTTTGGAAATCACCAAAATTTATAGCATTGCTGGGTTTTTGCCAAAAGAAAAGCCTTTAATCAATTTCCGGCCTTTTAGATCCCCTCACCACAGCGTTTCAGAAGTCGCCTTAATTGGCGGTGGTAATCCTCCTCGGCCAGGCGAAATAACCTTGGCCCACAGAGGAGTTTTATTCCTTGACGAATTCCCAGAATTTCACCGCGATGTTTTGGAAAGCCTCCGCCAACCAATTGAAGAAGGCGAAATCACTATTTTACGATCTAGGCATTCTTTAAGGTTGCCGGCTAATTTTACCCTTTTGGCAGCTGCTAATCCTTGCCCCTGTGGCTATTTAAATGATCCTGAGAAAAATTGCCAATGCCAAAGTTCTCAGATCCAAAAATATCGGCGGAAACTTTCTGGCCCCTTAATGGACAGGGTTGATCTTTTTATTGGAGTCCCGCAATTAAAATACGAGAAATTAATCGCTTCAGACCCTGAGCATTCAAGCGCTAAAATCAGAAGAAAAATAGAAAAAGCGAGGCAAGTTCAGAAAGAAAGATTTTTAAACGATAATTTGGCTAAAATAAAAATTTTAACAAATTCGGAGATGAATTTACCCCAAATAAAGAAATACTGCCAAGTTGAGTTAAAGTCGGAAAATCTTTTGAGAAAGGCTGTAGACTCGGGACAACTTTCAGCAAGAGGTTATCACCGAGTTTTAAAAGTAGCTAGAACAATTGCCGATTTAGAAAATTCAGAAAAAATTTTGCCAGAGCATTTAGCTGAATCTTTAATGTATCGGTTAAGAGAAGCAAATAATTAAGGTTATTAAAAAGCGGCCTTAAAAGCCGCTTTTTGGTTTCTAAATAATAAATAAAGGATTTAGCCGCCAAAAGGGTTACGCGCTCCGTGAACTTCAAAATGGACATGGCAACCTGTAGATGTGCCTGCTCCTGCCGTTCCAGGCTTGCCACCCATCAGAGCAATAATTTGGCCTTGAGAAACGCTTGCTCCCGGATTCACTAGAATACTTTGGAGGTGACCGTAATAGGTAACAGCTCCGTTAGGATGGCTCAAGACAATATAATTTCCTAAGCCATAATTACTAAATTTTGTTTTTGAAACTGTTCCTTGGGCAGCAGCATATATTGGCGTTCCGCAAGAAGCAGCAATGTCTACGGCGTTGTACCAGTGTAAACCTTGGCTAAGTTTCCCTTGGGTAGGAAATATAAAATAGGAATTTGCCAAAGGAACCTGAGAAGCTGCAAAAGATTGAGAGGGAGTCTGGACAGGCTGGGGCATTACTCCATCGGGGATAATTAAAATATCACCGGCAAAAATTTCTTCTTCAGAAAGTTCGTTAAAGGCGACGATTTTCTCAGCGTCAGCCTTATATTTTTTGGCAATTTGACCTAAGGTTTCCCCCTTCTTAACGTAATGCAAAACTCCTGAGGTGGGTAAAATTAAAAGTGTTTGACCGGGTTTTACTTTTGAAGTTTTCTGAAGATCGTTGGCCCAAATTAAGGTGTCAAGTGAAATACCAAATTTCTCAGAAAGAGAAGAGAGAGTGTCTCCAGTTTCAACCGTATATTCAATAACCTCTCTGCGCTCCCCGCCATTGTATAAGCCAATGGAATTATCTTCTGAGCCAATACTGCCTAAAACCTTAGGGTTAATAAAAATAGGAGGTGAGGAACATTCTAAGCTATTACCCTCAACTATGCTAAAATTAGAAATGCCAATTTCTCCTATTCCTTTTTGGCAAACGAAAAGATTTTCCTGGCTAATCTCATTATTTTCCGGAGAAAAGGTCTTAACATTTAAAAAATCTCCTGAAACAGGAGAAAAAGAAAGAAAAACCCCAAAAACCAAAACTATAATAGAAAAAGCTCTTAAATAAAGAAGGGGATCTCTAAAAGATCCTCGGAAATTCCGCAAAAATATCTTTCCTTTCTTTCTGAGATAAATTAAGAATTTTGCCCCTAACCCTGAGGCCAAAGGCCAAATCGCTCCAAAGAGCGACCTAAAAAAATAAAAACTAGAAATAATAAGATCTCCTTATCAAAAGCGACCCTGCCCTCAAGGTACTTTATTCCCAGAACAAGTCAAGTACTTTTTCCACAGCCCCCACACCAAACAAGGATATGCGAAATTCGCTCGCCAAGCCTGTCGGCTTGGCGGAAATCCTCGTTATGGTGTGGGGGCACAACCATTTTTTATGGTAAAATAGCCAAATGGACCTTTTCTCAAAAAAAATAATCAAAGAATTATTGCAAAACCAGAGATTTTCGCCAAAAAAGAGGCTTGGGCAGCATTTTTTGATAGATAGATCGGCCTCAAAAAAGATCCTCAAAGCATCTGGCATCCAATCGGGAGATGTTGTTTTGGAAATCGGTCCGGGAATCGGTAACTTAACGCAGGAATTAGCCAGAGCGGCAAGGAAAGTTATTGCCGTGGAAAAGGACAGGGAAATGATTAAAGTTCTGGAGAGAACGACAAAAGATTTTAAAAATATTAAAATTATTCAAGGCGATATTTTAAAGATTAATCCTGGCGAGTATAATTTAGAGTCAAAAAAATATAAAATAATAGCCAATTTGCCTTATTATATTACTTCGCCGGCCATTAGAAAATTTTTAGAAAGTGAAAGGCATCCTGAAGAAATGACTTTAATGGTTCAAAAAGAAGTGGCTCAGCGAATCGTAGCTAAACCTCCGAATATGAGTTTATTGGCAGTATCTGTGCAATTTTACGCTAGGCCAGAAATTATTACTTTTATTTCAAAAAAATCTTTTTGGCCCCAGCCTAAAGTTGATAGCGCAATCATCCGAATTAAAAATATCCACAAAAATAAAAGAATAAGTCGGGGTAAATTTTTTAAAATTGTAAAGGCTGGTTTTTCTCAGCCACGGAAACAAATAATTAACAATTTTATAAGGGGACTAAAAATTGACAGAAAGAAAGCCGAGCAATGGCTTTCAAAAAATAGTATTAATCCTGAAAGACGAGCTGAAACTCTAGAAATAGGAGATTGGCTGACTCTTCTAAAAACCTTCCCTAGCTATTGACTGTTCCCAACTATTTTTATCTTTGTTATAATAATATAATTTCTGGAGTTTTACTTAATGAATTTAATAAATATTAAAATGGCGGCGAGGTTTCCAAGCTTTCTACGAAAAAAAGCCAAGTTGTCATTTTGCGTTTTCTTCTTAATAATCTTCGGCTTAGTCCTACCTTTTTCTGTTGCTGAGGCCATTTGGGGAATTCCGGGACCGGGTTCAATTGCCGATGCCATCGGAAAAGCAATCGGGCATATAATTGCTTCTTTTATTTTGGCCATTCCCACAATTCTTTTAATGGTTTCTGCTACAATTTTGAGCTGGGCAATTGACCCTTGGTTCATTCGTCTTCCTTATACTAGCGGAGGTGTTGTTGATATTGGCTGGCCGATTGTTAGAGATTTGGCAAATATGGGAATAGTGATGGCTTTGGTAGTAATTGGATTAGCTACTGCATTAAGGCTAGAAGAATATCAGGCTAGAAAAACTTTACCCCGTTTAATTTTGGTGGCCCTATTAATCAATTTTACTCCCGTCATTCTCGGTGTCATTGTTGATGCTACAAATATTATAATGAACTTTTTTTTAGCTGAAAGAACCAATGCCGAGGGTATTTGGAGACAGTATCTCACTATCAGCGAAAGCATTGGCAGTAGTCTTGGTGGCATTAATTTCTTTGAACCCTTCCAAAACTTGGCCTTTTTTGCCAAGTTAATGATTATAGTTATTTTTGACTTAGTCGCTTCTATTATCTTTTTGCTCTATGCTTTTCTTTTTGTGGCCAGGAGAGTTGTTATATGGATGTTGGTTATCTTCTCTCCAATTGCCTTTGTTGCCTGGATTTTGCCCGCCACAAGAGGACTCTGGTCAACATGGTGGAATCAATTTATTCAGTGGTCAATAATTGGAATCTTTGCCGCTTTTTTCTTGTACCTAGGAGGAGCAATGATTATTGTTGCTGCTCAAGGAGGGTTTATTAGCGAGGTTCCTGCAGGCGGGGGAGTAGGCGGTTTAGCTCAGAAGTATATAGGGAATACTCTGAACGATGTTTTACCTTATTTGGTAGCGCTAATTTTCCTATTATTTGGCTTTTTCGTTGCCCTAACTACTTCGGCTATGGGGGCTAAAGGAATAATTAGTACTGCTCAAAAAGGAGCAAGGAAGGCAGGAGCAGTCGCAGGGGCCTTTGGGGTAGGCGCGGTCAGGGGGATTCCAGCTGTCTCTAGGACAGAAGAAAATGTTAGAAGAAGACTTGAAGCAATTCCTGTAGTTGGCCGGGCAGTGGGAGGCGTGGGTGCCTATGAAAAAGAGAGAAAAGACAAAATGAGCCAGCTAGGCAAGCCCTTTGAAAGTCTGCCGCCCGCCGAAATTAGAAGAGCGCTTCAGCAACCTCCTATTACTAGAAATGATCGATTGAAGCAAGCTCGTCTTTTTGAGGTATTAAGAGAGAAAGGAGAGCTATCTAACGCAGAAATAGCCTATCTCCCAATGGCTCAAAGAATGAATTTAGATATGAATGCAATTTTAAGAAGAAGGCCGGATTGGGCTCCTCAGATCGGACAGACAATCGATCAGGCAGTTGCCAGGGCAGATCCAGAAGAATTTCGAAAAGATGTGCAAGCTGATGCGTTGGCCAATCCTGAAGTTGCTCTCCGTATTGCGTTAGACGAAAGAATATTTATAGAGATGGAACGAAAAGCAAGATCAGCGAAAAAACGTCAATTTAGGAATACCATGCTTACTGGTATCCTTCCACCAGCGATTATAGCTACGCTTACGCCTCGAGATATAAATACGTTGACGCAAAGGGCTACTCGTATTATTAACGATCCTGCCTGGCAATAATTACTAACTTAATTTAGGTATTATTATGGCAAAGGAAGAATTACCAATTGCGAAGCCAAAACCTGAAGAGGAAATTACTTTTCCTCAAGAATTTGCTTTAATTATCGAGGAAGTTTTAAGAAAATATGGCTTGTTTAAACCCCAAGAGGAAAGAGTTAAAGAAATGTTGCTATCTACAAATGTAGCAGAAAAGAAAAGAATTTTAGAAAGTCTCCCTGGGTATCAAATATCTAAATTCGTAAGAGAATTTGCCGAAGGTAAAAAAACTTTGGCTGAGTTCCCTCTAGCTCTAAAAGAAAAGCTAGATTTACACGATAGCATTATAAAGAAAATAGTCCACGATATTAACCAGAATATCCTATCCTTTATTAAACCGCGGGAAACTAAAATAATGCCTCCTACAAAAGATTCTATCGGGTCTAATCCTGAAGAACCCCTACCTTCTGTACCGCCCAAAAAATCTGCTTCGCCCAAAGAACCAGATGTTTACAGAGAGCCAATTAATTAGCTTAGAAATCAAAAGAGGGGCTTAGCAGTATTGCTAGCCCCTTTTATGTACTACGATTCCTCTTCTTCTGCGTCAATTTCGACTGGGATTCCTAGAACTTTAACTTGCCTCCTATTTTTCTTTGTTCCTTTTGTTCCTGCAGGTGTTTTTCCTTGTGGCATTCGTTGCCAGGCAGCAGCGAGAGTCAATAATGTTTTATCTATCCCTCCGCCACCTTCAACTCTTATATCAACATAAGCACCGGCATCAATACCCATTCGCCTGACAACAAGGTCTTGGGCACGCTGAAGGAATTCTTTCTCAGCTTTAGGATCTGCTGCTACAGCAGTTTGAATTTCTTCTACGCTCTTCCCTCTGCTCTGTGCCATTATTTCCAATACCGTACCGGCTGTTTCTATCGCTAGAGTTTTAGCAATAAATCCAGCTCTTTCAAGATCAAGCCGCGCCTTATCAGGTCCGGGCATAGCCGCTTGAAGTTCTTTAGGAAGTCTCATCTCTTTAATAGTCAGTTTTAGATCGTCCCTTTCAAACCCCACTTTAATCAAGGAGCCATCTGTATCTCTAAATACTTCCTCAGCCTCTTTTACTACTCTTCCTACATCCTCAGCTGCTTGTCCCCAAGTTATTCTGCCAAAAGCGACACGGAGAGCTCCTACTACCACCTCCTCGACAAAATCCATTAGCTTCGCTTCATCAGTAGGAACTTCGGCCTCCAATATCTTAATGAGTTTTTTATTTCTCGGGAATTGGAGGTACGCTACTCCATCTACTCCAACTGGCTGAGCTCCATACTCTATCCCTCTATATGTACCTTTCATTGTAATAAACGTCCTCGAAGGAAAAGTTAGGTTATACAGCTTTTTAGGAAATCTCACGACATAGCATCCTACAAAGAGGGGAAGCCAATGAAGTCCGCTATTAAAAAAGTCTACGGGCTCACCTAAAATAATCTTTACCGCCATTTGGGTTGGCCAAATTATTACTGGTCGGATAGGAAGCTTCCATAGCCTAAGGTGCCAGTAAAGAAGGGCAAGGCTCCCTACAATACAGATTACTCCTATTATTATCGTTACTATTGCGGCAATTCCCCATGGAGAAATTTCCATCGCTCTCTGCACCCCCTATCTAGTTTTAAAAGGACTTGCTGGATTACCAGCTTAATCCCTCCCTTAAGATTTTATATTATAACTGGTCATTAAAAGCCTGTCAATATCTAAAAATTTTCTGTGAAAACTAGAAGGCCGAGCAAGTGTGCTCGGCCCTTCGGAGAAGGAGATGCTATGGAGTTGGGTTGACGCTTTGCGCAAAGATACTTTGTGCTAGACGGTAGAGCTGGCGCGAAAGTCTGAAAGGAGCAACTGGTACTCTTATGGTAATGCGTCCGCATAGCCGCAGAAACCACCAAAGACCCCTAATCTGCCACAAGTAATACCATACCAGAGCCCACGTTGGCCATGCCGCGGGCCAGAAGATGGGCCTCTACGGCATGAAGAGGATTCGGCCTTATCTGACCATTTGCATCGCGCCAGCGAGGCCAGAGTCTAGCGCCAAAGGTAAATGCCACGCCGGCTATATATATCAGTGTAAAGACGGGAATAAAATACCATTCCATCGAAGAATCCTTTCCTCTCCTTCTCCCTTATATTAATTATATCACATATTATTAGTTTAGTCAAGTTTAATTGCTTTCTTTCTTCTCTTATCCTTAGTTTTCTTTCTTACTTTATGATAGAATAGAATAAAGAAAATATTTGGCTTAAAATAAAAAAGTATAGTAATATAAATAAAGCGTATGGAATTTCATGTCCCCCAATTTATTGAGATGGAAACGAAAATAGTCGGGCCTTTAACCTGGAAGCAATTTATTTTCGTTGGCGGAGCTGGTGTAGTTGTATTTTTTCTTTATTTCTTTCTCAAGAAATTTTTCATGTGGTTTATAATGATCTCTGTTTTTTTAGTCGGTGGGGCTTTAGCATTAGCCTTTCTGCCGATCGCTGGCCAACCATTACCTACTTTTTTAAAGAATTTTTTTTCTTATTCTGTCGCCTCAAAAATATATCTTTGGCAGAAGAAAAAAGTGCCGCCAAAAGTAGTTTATGAAAAGAAAGTGGGGCTGTTTAAAGAGGACCTTGAAAGAACTTCTCTTAAAATTGCCGGTGGAGGCAGGTTAAGGGGCCTTTCAATGCAAATTGAGACTAGAACCAAATGACTCCTACGAAATACGAATCTTTACAATGGATATTTGTATATTCGTACTAATTCGTAATTCGTAGAAAAATATGGCATTGCCAACCCAACAATTTCTGGAAGCTGACCAAATTAGAGAAGGGATAATTATCTTGAGAAATAAAGCCTTGCGAGGAATTTTAATGGTTTCTTCCCAGAACTTTGCTTTAAAGTCTGACGAGGAACAAGCAGCAACTATGTATCAGTTCCAGAACTTTTTGAATTCATTGGATTTTTCTTGCCAGATTTTAATCCAATCAAGGAGACTAAATATTACAGGGTATTTAGAAAAAATAAAGGAGATAGCGGAAGCTCAGAAAAATGAATTGTTGAGAATCCAGACCCAAGAATATTATGGATTTATAAAAAGCCTAGTTGAGACAGGGACGATAATGGCAAAGTCCTTTTTTGTTATTGTCCCCTTCACTATTTTTGAAGCTCAGGGGTTACGAGCTACCAAATTATTGAAATCTTCAAGATCACAAACAATAACTGAAGAGGAATTTCAACGATGCAAAAGCCAAATCTTGCAAAGAATGGAATTCGTAGCCATGGGATTAAGAAGGTGCGGCTTAAAAGCCATTCCTTTGACTACTGAAGAAGTAATTGAGCTTTTCTGGAGCACTCATCATCCAAAAGAGGCTGAATTTGGTTATTACCCAGAAATTCCTCCCGAAATCATCACTTAATTATGAACTCCCCCGTCCTAAAGGGACGGGGTATCCCCTGCGGGGCGAGTTCTTTTAGCGGCGGAAATACCCTATCCCTTAGGACGGGGATGAAAGCCGCTAAAATAAAATATGAACATACCTTTTTTAAAAAAGAAAGAGCTTCCCCTACCTGAAAAAATTTTTGAAGCAGAGGCTATCACTATTTTAGATATTATTGCTCCATCTGGCATTGAAGTAACTCCCAACTGTATAAAGTTTGGCGAAAGGATGGCTAAGTCCTTTTTTGTTTTTTCTTTCCCAAGATATATCAGTTCGGGTTGGCTATCCCCGGTAATTAATTTAGAAACCCCTTTGGATATTTCAATGTTTGTCCACCCCATTGATACTGGCGATGTTTTGAAGCAGTTAAGAAAAAAAGTGACCGAAGTTCAGGCAGAAATTATGGAAAAAGAGTCCAAGGGGCTAATTCGTGATCCTGCCCTAGAGGCTGCTTATCAAAACTTGGAAGAATTAAGGGATAAGCTCCAGTCGGCCCAAGAAAGGATGTTTAAATTCGGCCTTTACATTACTATATATGGAGACAGTGAAAAAGAGATCAAAGACACAGAAAACATCTTAAGATCTATTTTTGAGGCCAGATTAATTTATTTAAGACCTGCTCTCTTCCAACAAAGAGAGGGGTTCATTTCCACCTCGCCTTCTGGCTTGGATTTAATGCAGATTTATACTCCGATGAATACCGCTCCTCTTTCTAGCGTTTTCCCCTTTGTCTCTTTTGATCTTTCTTCTAATGAGGGCATTTTGTATGGCATTAATCGACACAACAATTCTTTAATCTTATTTGATCGCTTTCTACTGGAAAACGCTAACGAAGTAGTTTTTGGCAAGGCTGGCTCTGGAAAAAGTTATTGTATCAAGCTGGAAACTTTACGTTATTTGATGCAAGGAGTTGATGTAATTATCATTGACCCTGAACACGAATATGAGTTTTTATCTGAGGCCGTGGGCGGCTCCTATTTTAGGATATCTTTAACTTCTCCCCACCACCTCAACCCTTTTGATTTGCCAATTCCGAGGGAAGACGAAAGGTCAGAGGATATTTTAAGGTCAAATATCATTAATCTGGTCGGCCTTCTAAGGATTATGCTAGGGGGTCTAACTCCAGAAGAAGACGCTATTATTGACCTTGCTCTAAGTGAAACTTATGCTGCAAAAGATATTACTGCTGAGACTGACCCATCTCTTTGGGAAGACCGCATTCCTTTAATGTCAGATTTTGAGGCGGTCTTGGAAACAATGACCGGGGCTGAGAGTTTGGTTAGAAGAATTAGAAAGTTTACCAGGGGAACCTACGCAAGTTTTTTTAATCAGCCAACCAATATAAAGATGGAAAATCAATTCGTCGGTTTTGGCATTCGGGATATGGAGGAAGAGTTAAAGCCAATGGCAATGTTTATAATTTTAAGATATATCTGGAATACAGTTAGGTTTAAACTCAAAAAAAGAATTTTGGTTGTAGATGAAGCCTGGTGGCTAATGCAGACAACTGATGGAGCTTCTTTTCTCTTTGGCACGGCGAAAAGAGCTAGAAAATATTGGCTAGGGATAACAACTATTACCCAAGACGTTTCAGATTTTATGAAATCAGAATATGGGCAGCCAATTGTGGCTAATTCCTCTTTGCAAGTTTTGATGAAGCAAAGCCCGGCTACGATTGATGCCGTCCAAAAAACTTTTAATATTACTGAAGAAGAAAAATACTTATTATTGGAGGCGTCCGTAGGCGAGGGACTATTTTTTGCCGGACAAAAACATGTGGCAATGAGAGTTGTCGCTTCTTACGGCGAAGATCAATTAATTACTACAGCGCCTGAAGAGGTTTTAAGAATAAAGCGGGCCAAAGAAGAGTTGGCCGGCGGAACAAAATAATGCCCGAAACAGAAAAAACAACCGAAGAAGGATCGGCTAGCCAAGAAATACCTTCAGAAAAAGAAGAAGGGGGAGCAATAAATTTTTCAGGCATAAGTTCCGTTCTCAGCCCAGAAGGAGTAATGATGCTTTTTATCGCAGTCATTATAGATATAATTGACTTCCTTATCGGAAGTTTTTTTCTTCTGGACATCGTTGCTATGCTTGTAATTGGTGTCTGGATTTATTTTCACTCCCAACAGGTAGCTGTTACCAAGGGAGCGGCGGCTAGACTAAGTGTTTGGACAAAAAGGTTAAGATGGTTAAGACCTCTTATGATAGTTTTGGAATGGATTCCGATTGTAGGAATGCTCCCTTTGTGGACATTACTGGTCTATTTTGAGCTAAAACAATGAGATCAGGAAACTGGAAAATTAAATCATTTTTCTTAATTTTTATCTTTTTATCTTTTTCCGTTTTTGTTTTTGCTCAGGCTTTAGAAATTAAATATCCTACTATCCCGGGAATCCCAGCCCTTTCCGAAAAACCCCTTTTACCAGAGTATGTAAGATATCTCTATTATTTTTCAATTATTATCTCCGGCCTAATCGCTTTTGCTTCTTTAGTTTATGGGGGATTTCGCTATTTAATATCCGTAGGAGATCCTGTAGTAATGGCTGACGCCCGCGCCCAAATTGCTGCGGGCGTTATTGGCTTAATTATTATTTTAAGTTCATATCTGCTTTTAACCACTATTAATCCTCAATTGGCCATTTTCCGTCTACCTGCTCTTAAGGCTAACTGCGATTGTAGCATAGACTATGGTTCACTGACTGAAGAATGTAAAAAGATTTGTTTAGAAGTGCCGGGGGTAAATTATCCCACTATCACCTACACTTCCTATGAAGTTCCTCTCGGAACTTTGATTGAAAAGCTCTTAGAAGAGCAGAGACTCAGCAGAATAAGATCTACGGCTAAAGATATGAGAGATCTGGCAAAAGAAGTCCAGGATAAAGCACATGACTTAGCTGACGCGCTTAGCCAATGCAAATGTTCCAATCTCACCTCTTCCTGCGCTGAGGGCTGCGCAGATGGGCATTGTGAAGGTGATCCTTGCCCTAATCGAACAGCTCAAATCAACCCAGCGAGAGCGGCTCTTTTAGCAGCTGCCCAAAATTTACAGAACTACATAGAAGGGGAACCATTAACTATTCTTGATAAGCTTAAAAAGGATATAACCCGGCTTGAGATAGCAAAAGTTTTGGTCCAAGAAGCTATCGCCCCCATAAATTATGATAACTATCTAGAAATTAAGGAGCTGGCACTGGCAATGGAAGAAGATATGAAAGTTGTGTCATTTTATGCCTTAGGCGAAGTAACAAAAGCGGCGAAAAATGATCCTGTCACTTTTTATATCTCAGAAGAGGAATTTACAGCTATCCAAGAAAAGTTCCCTTATATCCTTAACCCGGGTTTGGACCCTAATACTTTGGCGACCTGTGACGAGTGCCAGATTGATCTTTATTACACAAATATTGATATCCCTCCCGAGACGAAAGAAGAACTTGCTTCACAATTTCCAAATAGCAAAATAAAAAATTCTTGTCCTGACGGGCTTGATTGCTGGGATTATGTTATAAAAACAGCCAAAGACAATAGTTTTAACCCAGTATTACTTCTGGCTCAATGGGGAGCTGAGAGCCATTTTTCTCAAGAAGATGCTTATGATTTAGGCTGTACAGCTGCTCCAAGAAATAACCTCCTTGAACAGCTGGATTGCTGGGAAAATACATTTGCTGATTTTAGAGCAGGAGGTGACCCTAATTGCCGAGACGGAACCACTGAATTTTGCGCTTATATTAGGCGCTGGTCATCCGATCCCTTGCCCTGTTCTTTGGCAAATAATTCCAGTTATTTTCCAAATGTTTTTAGCTTTTACACCCAGATAATTCCTCCGGATAGCCCAGCTGTGCCTAGCGGTAATTGTACCCAAACTGTTCAGGTCCTTCCGCCTGGTGCAGCTGGCTGCCCTTTAAACCCCAACAATGAGTTCTGCATAACTTGTAATTGGCATGGATATTGCCGGCCAGATGGCTATTGCCATGACGGTATTGATCTTAGTGTTCCTGTTGGAATCCCAGTATACGCTGTGGCAGATGGTATAATCGCGGCCCATCAAGGAGACGGGAAGGGAAATTATATACTCCTCTACACCAATTATGGGGTTTTTATGTATGCACACTTAGACAGTTTTGCAGATTTAAGTCTGAGAGGAAGCAGACCGGTTACCAAAGGCGCCCTTATAGGATATAGTGGTTGCACTGGGACAGACCCTTGTGCGCCTCATCTCCATTTTGCTTATTACGTTGACACTACAATAAATTCATCTAATGCCCGTCCAGTAGAATGTTTAGGCATTAATTGCATTAATTCTGAAACGACAACCTGTCTTGTCGAAGGTTGCGCCCCGTTTTCCGGCTGCCCATAAATTCTTAGGAATTAATAACCATTATTATGATTAAAATTTTATCAAAAAAATGCCTGAAGATTGTCTTGTTGATTTTTTTCTTAATAAGTCTTTCTTTTGCCTTTTTGCTGTTTTATAATAATCAAAAGGGGGCTTTAGCCCAAGATACAAAATCTTCCGTTCTTGAAGAAGAGCCCTGGCAGGTTCCTACCTGCGAAAAAGAAATTCCAGTTGGCTTCCTTACTGATGAAGCATTAGCTACCTTTAAAAAACTTGCGGAAAATTACGAAAAGATAATAACAAAGTCAGCGGGAATAGTCGCTCTGGCTAACCAGCTAGCTGAAATTCCTGACCAGTGCCGAGCAGAAAACTGCCAGACCTCTTGCCATTTGGAATGTGCTGAGAGAGACCCCGATACTGGGGATTGCCTTCATTGGGAATGCATAAAGCCGCCTTGCACCTGCACTAATCCTAACCCTGAGATTTGTCCATGTTCTGATTGTGCGTGCCCAGATTATGATACCATAGTAGCTGCTATAGATAGCGCGGTGGCTGAAATTGATACCGCTTACCAAGAAATAGAGAACCTCTTTACAGAAAACAATTGTAAAGTTCCATTCAGCTGGTCTAACCCATATGATTATTCCGACCCAAGCGATTCCAGAAATGTTACGAGGTTAGAATTTATAAAATATCTCCTTGAGGCTTCCCGTAGAGAGTTAGCAAGATGTGTCACTGCTTCTGAATTTCTAATTGGCGAAGAAACTGAGGTTGGGGTAAAAGAAGCCTTAACCTGCCAAGAAACATTTTACCAAGACCTTTTGCCCCAAAATGAAGATGTAATTTGTGATGACCTTGGCGGTTGCCAGGCAAAGTGGTGGGAAAATATGAAGAAATGCTGTTACCGGAATAATTTTGTTTGCTGTGAAGTCGGCGGTTAAAAATATTTTATTTGGATTATTATGGTAAATCGTAAAAAAATATTTTTCCTTATAATTTTTACTGCTTTTTTATTATTATCTTTCGCCATTTTTACTTTTGCCGGAGAGTTAGAAGTCAAATATCCTGATGTTCCAAATGTCGTAGCTCCAAGAACAACTAAAGCCTTTCTTCCTTCGTATGTCCATTATATTTTTAACCTGGCAATAATAATCTCCGGCTTAGTCGCCTTCGCTTCTTTAGTTTATGGAGGATTCCGCTATCTAACATCAGCCGGCAGCCCTGTAGCAATAAGTGATGCTAAAGCTCAAATTACAGCCGGCCTCTTGGGATTAGTGCTCCTTTTGGGGTCTTATTTGCTTCTAACAACGATTAACCCTCAATTGGTGATATTAAAAGTTGGGAAAGAAGAATACTGTAAAGGAGTAATTTTATTTAAAGACATACCACGTACAGACGGAAGTTGCCCTCTCGAGGTGGATCCTGATAAATGCGCGCCGACAGAAGGGCAAGAGGGCGAACATTATGAATTCTATAGAACTAGCAGCTCTACTCTCAGAGATTTCCGAGGGGAGCATGATGAAATAGATGTCAAATCAATTTACTTTTTTAATGGGGCTGAAGACTTAGAAGTTAATCTTTATACGGGTGAGAGTTATCAGCCATATGATACGGCTCTAATATTTAAAGACCATAGTGCAGGGGACTGTAGGCCTGTGGATATAAATGCTCATTCAATTTCCCTTAACTGGAAAACTCCCGGTGTTTATCTTTGCAATAAAGAACTAACGCCAGGTGCCACTTCTTGTACCGGAGAAGAACTTGTTTATCCTGGTAGCATCGCCACTCTAGAAGAATTTGATAATAATGTGCTCGGCATTAGATTTAGAGACAAAACGAAGTGCTGCAAAACAGCCTGTTGGGAGCATCCCGAGTCTTGTGGGCAGGCTGACGAGTGTAAATGCACGCCCGCAGACTGTAATACTGACCTAACTTGCAAAATGCCTCTTGTCCTGTATGGAGCTGTTTTACATGAACACCCTAACTATCAAGGAGACTGCGAAGTATTTTTAGATTATGCCGAGGACTTAAACAATGCTTCTTGCGCAAACTCTGGGAGCGGCCCTTTTTGTGTGCCGGACCAAGAGATAAAAGGAAGGACTTCTTCAATAACGGTTTTCCATCAAGTCTTTGGCAGCCACCTTAATTGGCAAGAAGGGGATGGAGTTACTCTTTATGCTGATTATGATTTTAATGAGCAGGAAGATGGTAAACAGCGCGACGACTGCGGTGACCAAGGTGGAGAAGGTTGTATCTGCAAACCAATTCCTCCACTAACTCCGAACCCTTTATGGATAGAGCCTGGCGGAGGCCTTGCAGAATATCCTGGATCTAACTGTAATGTAATTTTAGGAGCCGTTCCCGGAGATGATGAAAACCTATACCCTAGAGCTTCCTCAATTAAAGTCCAAGGCAATTTTATGGCAGTTGTTTTCCGGAATGATGGCCGATGTGAGGTTTTCCAGGCAAGCGATGTTAGGTTAAAAAATAACCATATTGGTGATGACCAAATTAAATACCTGCTAATTTTACCGGCAATTGCTCCGGGGACAGAATAGTCGCAATAAAAAGATTTTAAAACGAAAAAGGCCGTTTTTTGCGGTCTTTTTAAATTAAATGCCGATTTTTTATTTATGGATAAGGACTGATGACTATTTTCCTTTCAGGGTCTTTCCCGATGCTTTCAGTCGTGACATCCGATCTGGCTGCCAATTCTAAATGGACTATTCTTCTCTCTGAAGCTGGCATAGGAAATAAAACTTTCTCTCTTTTAGTTAAAGACACCTCATCGGCTAAAGACTTTGCCAACTCTTTTAGATATTGATATTTTTTCTTTTTATAATCTGAAATGTCAAGGTCAATTAAAACGGGCTCCTCAATTTTCCTTGCGACAATTGCTCGCAAAAGATGTTGAATTTCAGCAAGTGTTCTACCTTTTTCTCCAATTAATATTTTGGGTTCAGACATTTTCAAATTTATAGAAACTATATTCTCTTGCAGATTTTTTATTTCGGTTTCGATCTCAAAACCGACTCTCTGAAAAAATCCATCAACTATTTCTCTTATTTCACTTAATACGTTTTTATTTAAAGGCATTTTTACCGTGCTAAATTAGGTTTTGGCGCGGGGCTTAAAAATTAAATATTGCTGAAGAATTGAAAAGACTGTTGTTACTATCCAATAAATGGCGAGGGCTGCAGGAAAACGCCAAAGGATTAAAATCGTGAAGACTGGGAAGAAATAGAGCATTTGCTTTTGCATCATTCCAGAAAAATCAGAGCCTTTCCTCTGAGAGCTTTTAACTTGTGGGCTTACCATTTTTGATTGGACGAATTGAGCTATGCCAGCGAAAACTGCTAACAAGGGAGAAGGCTGAGACAAATTTATTATTCCCAGAAACATCGGGTTAATTTGCCCAGAGTAGGGAATAAAACTATAAAGGGAATTCTGTACTCCTGGCTGAAGCCCTCTCCAGAAAACTTGATAGAGTGCAATCAAAATCGGGAGCTGGATTATAAGAGGCAAACATCCTGAAAAGGGATTGACCTTCTCTTTTTTATAAAGTTCCATTGTCGCCTTAGCCTGATTCTCTCGGTCATTTTTATATTTTCCTTGGATTTCTTGAAGTTTTGGCTGGAGCTCCTGGAGAACCTTTTGAGACCTAATGGCTTGATTTCCTAGCGGGTATAATATTATCCGTATAAGAACCGTTAACACAATCACAGCGATCCCGAAATCATGCCCTGGCAAATATCTATATAGCAAAAGAAGGACATTTAATAATGGGTTATACAAAAATAAGTTAAAAGAACTGACTAAAAGACTTTTAAAAACTGTTAGGAAATCCATTGTTTTGAAATATTATTAAAATTTTACCATTCGCTTAGGGAAAATCTATGCCTCCTCTATGCCAAGGATAACATTTGACTACTCTTTTTAAAAACAGAAAAGACCCTTGGCCTAGCCCATATTTCTCAATCGCCAGCTGGTAGTATTCAGAGCAACTTGGATAAAAACGGCATCTTTCCCCTAAAAGAGGGGAAATAAATATTTGATACATTTTTAATAAAAATAAAAAAATTTTTTTGGTCATTTCTCTATTTTAAGCGCTCATTAGAAATTTTTAAAATCTTTGTTTTGATAAAAATATTTTTTATTGATGCTTCCATGTCATAAAAATTTCTTTCCTCTGAGCCAGGAAAGGCAATAAAAATTCCGTCAATTCCTTTTTCAAGACGGGGAAGGTTTAGTTTTAATATCTCCCTAAGTCTTCGTTTAATTTTGTTACGAACTGTCGCTTTCTTAGAAACCTTCTGGCTGACAATGAAGCCGAAACGTGAGACCTTTAAACCGTTCGGTCTCCATTTAAAAGATAAAAGATCTTCTTTGACGCTTCTTCCTCTTTTAAAAATATTTTCAAAATCTTTCTTTTTTTTAAGGCGGTTATTTTTGGGTAACACGTAAATATTTATAGGATACGAGTTAAAATAATTTTCCTATCATAAAATTAGACAGTTAGCCGCCATCTTTTTTTCTGCCGCCTTCTTGATAATATTTTTTTACCCCCTTTCGTTCTTTTTCTTTTTCTGAACCCATGGCTCCGGCTTCTTTTTCTTTTTTTGGGCTGATAAGTAATAGACATTTTTAAAAAAATAAATTATTTTTCTTAAAGCATAGACTTTATTAATCTAACAAATTTTTTTATTCCGGTCAACCGAGGCAGGAAGATGTCTTTCCCGAGAAATACCCAAATTTCCCACAGATTTTGAACATATCTTAGTAATTTGGTTTATTTTATTCTGGTTGACATTTCCACCTCATATCATATCATGATTAAGGGATAAATTCCTATGAATAAAGAAGATCTCTGGGAAGCGGTATTAGCCCAGATTCAATTTAATATTTCACCAGCTAACTTTGCTACTTGGCTTAAGAATACTGGTGTAATCTCCAAAAAAGATGGTACGGTTTGGATTTCTGTGCCAAATTCTTTTTCTAGGGAATGGCTGGAAAATAAATATAACAAAATAATTTTAAAGGCTCTCCACGGCCTTGATGAAGATGTCAAAGAGGTCAAATATGTCGTTGAAAAGGCAGGGTTGAAAATAGGGTCTCAAGAAAAAATTTTCCCTCTTTTAGAAACCGACCAGTTGGAACTCCCAGAATTTAATATAGATAAAGGAACGAATTTAAACCCCCGCTATACCTTTTCAAATTTTATTGTTGGTTCTTTTAACGAGTTACCTCAAGCTGCAGCTATCGCTGTCTCCCGAGAGCCGGGATTAGTTTACAACCCTTTTTTCGTTTACGGCGGTGTAGGATTAGGAAAAACTCATCTTTTGCAGGCAGTCGGTAATGATGTAGTTAAAAATTTCTCAGCCAAAAAGATAAAGTATATACCCGCCGAAAAATTTACTTCCGAGGTTGTTTCTTCAATTCGTAACCACAGTATCGAAAATTTAAAAGCAAAATATAGGCAGCTTGACGTTCTAATTCTTGATGATGTCCAGTTTTTAGCCGGTAAAGAAAAAACACAAGAAGAGTTTTTTCATACTTTTAATGCTCTCTATGAAAAAAATAAACAAATTATCCTTTCCTCTGATAGGCCGCCAAAAGCTATCCCTGCCCTAGAAGAAAGGCTTCGTTCCCGTTTTGAAGGAGGGATGATTGCTGATATTAGTCTCCCTGATTTCGAAACTAGAATGGCTATTTTAAAGGCTAAAAGCCAGGAAAGAAAAGTAGAATTGCCGGAAGACGTCTTAAACTATATAGCTTCAAGCATCCAAAGGAATATCAGAGAGCTGGAGGGAGCCCTTAACCGTCTGATTGCCTACCAAAGAATTAATACTCAACCTCCAGATTTGGAAATAACAAAAGCTTTGCTAAAAAAAACTCTTTCTTCTCCCTCTAAGGTCACAAATTTAAAGAAAATACTACAGACGGTTGCCGAATTTTACGATTTGAAAGAGAGGGATTTACTGGCCTGTTCAAGGAAAAAAGAAATTATCAAGCCAAGGCATGTAGCTATTTATCTTTTGAGAACAGAACTAAAATTGTCTTACCCTTTTATCGGGAAAAAGATCGGTGGAAAGGACCATACTACAGTCATTCACGGATACAAAAAGATAATGAACGAAATTTTGAAAGACGAAAACCTAAAAGAAGAAGTTGATCTTTTAAGGCAGCGCATTTATGGGATCTAAGCCACAATTTTTAGGGGAAAATTTTTCTTCTTTAGTTTTAAGAATCTTTTCCTCTCTTTACCCCGTAATTATCCTCAGAAAATAAATATATTTTTGGAATTTTCCCCCTAACTACTACAATAATATTATAAAACTCTTACTTATTACAATAATATTATGAAAATATTTATTTTAAAAGAAAATTTAAAAAAAGGTTTAAATATTATAGAAAGAATAATAGGCCGTAATTTAACTTTACCAATTTTAAATAATATTTTAATAACAACTCAAAAAAATTATTTAAATTTAACCGCTACCGACTTAGAATTGGCTATAAATTTTTGGGTCCTGGCTAAGGTCGAAAAAGAAGGAAGTATAGCAGTTCCGGCTCGTTTTCTTTCTAATTTAATAAATTTATTTCCTCAAGAAACAATAACTCTATGCTTAAAAGATAAATTTTTAATTATCGAAGGGGAAAATTATGAAACTCAACTAAAAACTTTTGATCCCGAAGATTTTCCCATTCTACCTAAAGTAAAAAATGGAGACTTTCTCCAAGTAAGCTGCGTTCCTTTTATCGAAGGACTTAGCCAGATAGCTGATTTTACTGCGTCCACTCCTGTTAGGCCTGAAATTTCCGGAATTTTCTTAAACTTCCAAAAAAATGTTTTGAAAATGACGGCTACCGATAGTTTTAGACTAGCTGAAAAAACCCTGCTTTTAGAGAAAGAAGCTCCTAAAGAATATTCTTTAATCGTCCCCCAGAAGGCTATTAGAGAGTTGGCCAACACTCTTTCAGACAAAACAGGAAAACTTACTGTCTATTTCTCGCCAAACCAAATTCTCTTCGAATATCCTTTAGAAGAAGTTCCTCATCCCCAAATTCAGATAATCTCGCGGTTGATAGAGGGAGAATACCCGGACTATCAAACGATTATCCCTAAAAGCTATAAAACACAGGTAATTATATCACGGGGGGAATTTCTAAATCAGCTGAGAACAGCAGGTCTTTTTAGCGGCAAAGTTAACGAGATAAAAATAAAAATAGATCCTAAAAAAGAGAGCCTTGGGATTTCCGCGCAAAGCCAAGAATTAGGACAAAACCAATCTTCGCTTTCTTGCAAAGCAAAAGGTGAAAAGATGGAGATTTCTTTTAATTGGCGTTTTTTAGCTGACGGGCTGAACCAAATAAGAAGCTCAGAGATAATCTTTGAGCTTTCTAGCGAAGATGGGCCTGCTCTTCTTAAGCCTGTAGGGGATTCTAGTTATTTATATGTAGTGATGCCTACCAAAGGCACATAAAAATCCTTCTCTCTCCTACTTTCTAAAAAGAGCTTTTTCCATAAAAGAGTGCCAGATAGGAGCTGCGACGACAACGCCGGGCTCTTTTTGCATTGGAGTGCCATTATTGTTACCGGCCCAAACTCCAGCAACCAAAGAGGGAGTATATCCGAGAATCCACCCGTCTTTATAGCTTTGAGTAGTCCCAGTCTTAGCTGCTACTTTAATATTCTCAAAATATAGTGGTGAATTATAACCAAAAATAGGGGCTCGTGCATTATTATCAGAAAGAATGTCAGTGATCAAATTAGCTACCTCTTCGTTCAAGACTCTTTTCGGTGAAATTTTACTTTCCTCAATAATTTTCCCCTGGTTATCAACAATCCTGAGGATACTTACTGCCGGATTCCTTAATCCTCCATTTGCAAATACTCCATAACCTGAAACCATGTCTAAAAGCTTGACCTCAGCTCCTCCTAGAACTATTGACAGACCGTAGGCAGAAGGGTCGGTTAAAGTTGTGATGCCACATTCTTGAGCGGTTTTTATACTATCATTATATCCCGCTAGAGAATTTAAAACCTTAACCGAAGGGACATTTAAAGACTGGGCCAAAGCAGCTCTAAGAGTAACCGGGCCGCGGAAAGTTAGGTCATAATTTTGAGGGCACCAGTTTTGCCAGCAGGTAGGTTCATCAACAACAATTGTTTTATCGTTGTACCCTTTTTCGAAAGCTGTTGCATAAACAAAGGGCTTAAACGCAGAGCCCGGCTGTCTGCCCTGCCCTACAGCCGCATTGAATTGAGGGTCAAAAAAACAATTTTCTCCTGGTAAACATCCTTTGGGGGAAGGGGCTCCAAAAAAATCTTTCGAACCGACCATTGCTAAAATTTCTCCTGTTCTCGGGTCGATTGCTACCAGCGATGCATTATAGGCCCGATAAGCCTGATTTCTCTCTGCCCCCTCTTTCACAATCTTTTCTGCCAATTGCTGGAGATCCCAATCTAAAGAAGTGTAAATTTTAAGTCCTTTTTCTCTTAGGTAATTTTCACCATATTTTTGGATCAGATAGTCTCTAACGTACATAACAAAATGAGGGGCTTTGATTGGCTGGGAAAGCTGAGAAAACTTAATCTCTTCCTTTTTTGCCGTATCAGCTTCTCCTTGGCTTAAGTATCCTTCCTTAGCCATCCTGTCTAAAATATAGTCTTTCCTGGCTAATAATTCAGATCTATGCTCGCCGTATGGGGAGAGATAAGTTGGAGAGCGAATAATTGCTGCTAGAGCAGCAGCTTCAGCTAAAGAAATTTCCGTGACTGATTTTTGCAGATAAATCTCGCTAGCTGTCTCTACTCCATAAGCATTTGAGCCGAAGGGGACCTGGTTTAAATACCATTCTAGAATTTGGTCTTTCGAATAACGCCTTTCCAGCTCTAGGGTAAGAATGATTTCCCTGACCTTTCTTCCCAAGGTTTTTTCTTGCGTCAAAAAAGAAGACCTGATAAGTTGCTGTGAGATTGTCGATCCTCCTTGAACCGGTTTCCTTAGTTTTAGATCAGCTAAGAGAGCCCGACCTATTCCTCTAAAATCAATTCCGCAATGGTGATAAAAATTAGCATCTTCAGCTACGATTGCTGCTTTTTTCAAATTGTCGGGGATTTGGTCTAAAGGGACAACCATTCTTTTCTCTTCTCCATAAAACTCGTATAAAATAGTTTTTCCAGAGCGGTCATAAATTTTAGTCGATTCAGTAAAAGGTTTGTCTACAAATTTCTCTGGCCGGGGAAGGTCTTTGGCATAAAAGATAAAAATAAGGAAGAGAAGGAATAAAAAAAAGCTAAATGCTAATAAAATTGCCAGAATTAAAAATTTGAGCGGTTTTAAAAAAAAATGCGCCTTGCCTCTTTTCTGGAAAACCTGGCGATAGTGTTTTTGCTGGCTCATATGGATTATTTTAATCTAAAATTACTGGATTGGCAACTGGGTTAGCCTCTCTTTAAGCTATAAGAAATTAAAAGCCCCTGCTTCAGCAAGGGCTTATTTTATTCAAGTTCTTCTTCGTTTTTTTCTTCTGCTTCTTCGGGCTCTTCTCCTCCCCCTTCTTCTGGGACTCCTTCCTCTTCCTGATCAAAGAAGGATTTTAAATCTTTTTCTTCGCTAAACATAGTTGTCGAAAATTATTTTATTTTTTTTCGACCTTTGGCCTTTCAACTATTATAGGGTGGTCAAAAACCCTGTCAAGGCCTTAAAAACCCCCATAATATGATACCCTTTTTAGGATTAACGTTTTTTAAGAATTGTATAGCAAAGAGCTACTGCTAAAGCGTCGGCTGCGTCGTCTGGGCGAGGCAACTCCTTTAATTTAAGCAAAGTTTTAATCTTTTTCTGAACCTGTTTTTTTTCTGCTCTTCCATATCCTGTAATCACCATCTTTATCTGAAGGGGTGTAAACTCCACAACCGGTATTTTTTTCTGGGCAGCAGCCAATAAAATTACTCCCTTAGCCTGGCTAACCGGGATCGCCGTCTTTAAGTTTTTAAAAAAAAAGAGAGATTCTACGGCCAGGATTGAAGGATGGTGTTGTGTTATTAGTTCAGTAAGCTTTTTATGTATTTTTTTAAGCCTTTCGCTGGCTGCCAACTTAGGATCAGTTTTAATACAGCCATATTCTAGACATTTTAAACTCTTTCTATTTTTTGTCTTTTGGCTGCCAATTTTCCTTATTACTCCGTAACCTGTTGTGGCAATACCGGGATCAATTCCTAAAATTATCATATTACTCTTTTAGATTTGAATAAATTTCCTGGACACTTTCTGACTCATCCAAAACTTCAAATAATTTTTGGGCCACCTCTTTTTCTTTTTCGCTAACGCTAATTTGTTCCTTAGCCACCCAGTCCAAGGAGGCATTTTCAATCTTAATATTTTGGCCTTCAAGATTTTTTTTAACGCTTTCTAAGTCTCCAATTTTTGCATAAATATCTATAGTGTTGTTATGCCAGAAAATATCTTCAGCCCCTGCCTCAATGAGTTTTAATTCTATTTCTTCTTTATCTCTTGTTAATTGCTCACGATCTGTTGTAATCACTCCCTTTCTTTCAAAAAGCCATTTTACCGATCCGCCCTCGGCTAATTTACCTTCGTATTGATTTAAAATTTGTTTAATCTCGCCAAGGGCACGATTTTTATTATCAGTAATCCCCTCAATAATAATTGCAATACCGCCCGGGCCATAAGCTTCAAAAGTAACCGTCTCTAATTTAGCTCCTTCTACTTCGCCCGTCCCTCTTTTGATTGCCCTTTCAATATTATCTGAGGGCATGTTTAAAAGCTTCGCTTGTTCAATCGCTAGCCGAAGCTTAGAGTTAGTTACCGGATCGCCACCACTTTCTCTGGCAGCGACAGCAATTTGCCTTGTCACCTTGGAAAAAGCCTTACTTTTTTTAGCATCGGCTGTCCCCTTTTGATATTTAATTGAATGCCAATGGCTGTGTCCTGACATGCCAAGTTAATTTTATTCTAATTTTATTATAGACACAAGAGACACAAAGCTTTTTTGTTCGCACCCTGTTCTTCAGAGATTAACCCCGTTTAAAGTTTTTCTTAAGAATCAAAATCGCAATACTAGAAAAGGCCGCGATGAGGAAGGCGACTAAAAGGATCAATGCAAGTTGAGGAAATTTAGGAAAATTTTGTCCGATGGTAGCTAACCCTTTTTCTGAAACTTCGCTAGCCTCTTCTTTTTCTTCCGTCGTCTGAGAAACTATATTAGGAGTCCCGGGAGTGAGATTTTTGCTCCAAGTCCAGCCAGTTTTAGCCTGCCCCGTTAGAGAACCATTCTCTAATGGGGTTCGATTATAGGATTGACCAGTCGGTGCTTTTTTATAGCTAACTTGGTCAATAATATTGCTATCAGGATTAACTAATTTCAAGCCGTCGGCATCATTATTAAGAATAATTTTTGTTTCCGGTCGCTTTAAAACCAAAAATCCTTGGGTGGCAATTTTTGCTCCTTCTGAAAAGATATAATTTTTTACCTTGCCAGTTGTATCTGAAATCTGCCAGCCCGAAATATTAACTTCAGAATTATTAGAGTTAAAAAGCTCAATCCACTCTTCTTGCTCATCTGGTCCGGTAGGGGAGGGCAAGATTTCATTTATAAAAATACCTGAAGGATGAATAACCGTTGAAGCTTCTCCGGTTTTCTTAGAATCTTCTGATGTCTTTTCGGCAGTCTCTTTCTCTGCTGCGTTTTCATCTTTTGCTATAATATTAACTTTGCCTGGGGTTAAGGTTGTCGTCCAAAACCATTCCGGATCTTGGCGGGCGAAAGATTGTCCTTCAGGCGCTTTCTCATATCCTACATTTTCAACTAAAGCTCCATTTGGCTGCAAAAGAGAAACACTATCTCCATCATTATTCAAAACAATTTTAGTTGTAGGACGTTGAAAAATTAAAAAACCTTGGGGAGAAATTTTTATTCCCTCGGGAATAATATAATTAGTTGTTGTACCAATTTTGTCTTGGAGTTGCCAACCCGAAATATCAACCTCAAAACTATTTTTATTAAATAATTCTATCCATTCTTCTTGTTCGTCGGCACCCAAAGGAGAAGGCAGGAATTCGTTAATAATAATGCCCTGTGCGTAAACTTGAGATTTAGATATCTTCTCTTCTTGACTTAAGGATTCTTGAGACTTCTGCCCCTCTCCTTGCAGCGGAGAAGGCTGCGAGGGCGGATTTAAATAAAAGTCTTGGCCATTATTGTTTGTGTCCTGATAAACTCCATTATTTTGCTTTCTGGCTAATCTTTGATTTGGCTCTGGATTTTCTGGGGAAGATTGCCCTTCTACGAAAGGATCAGAACTTTCTCCCCAGGCCAGGGAGTCTAAAATTAACCCATCGGAATTTAGTATCGCGATACTATTATTTTTGGCTAATGTTGTCTTGCTTGAAACATCCGCCGACAAAGAATTAGCGAAATTGCTTTCTGAATTTGCCCAGAGAAAATTGCTATGTGCTAAAATTTTACTTCCTTGAGGGAAAGCCCTTATTGAAGATTCACTGCCAGTAGAAGATCTTTTCCGCAATTTAAACCCATCAATCTCTAAATCATTATTCGTAGGATTATAGATTTTTATAAAATCATTATTGGAAGAATCACCAGCGATTTGGACCTCTATAACCAAAATACTTTCAATTGCCTTCGTTAATGAAGGAATAAAAAAAAGAGATAAGGAGAGGATTAGAGTAAAAAAGTATTGTTTCTTCGCCATCATGGCATCCCCCAGGGACTTGACAGAGATTTAATAAAATAGTATAATGAAGGGTATCCTCAGCTTCAAAATTGGGGGCAAGGAATTTTTCTTAGTTTGGGTAGATTGGCTCAGGCTGGGCTACTCCTCGGAAAAATTTTAAGCTTATAGTTCCAATAACTTAAGTTGCCCCCAATTTTGAAGCTGATTTTTATTCTCCAGTAACTCTTTCTACTTCTTCCAAGGTGGTTATCCCTTCTAAAACTTTTATTACCCCGTCTTGATGTATTGTTATCATTCCTTTTTTAACCGCCTTTTCTCTTAGGCTGGAGATAGAAGGAGCAGTGAGTATAAATCTCTCTAATTCATCGTCAATTAAAAAAGCCTCAAAAATTCCAACTCTACCGCGGTAGCCGGTGAAATTGCATTCTTGGCATCCCTTAGCTTGAACCTGAGGAATTTTAAAAGAAGATGTTAGATCAGGTATTTTTACTCCTACCGGCAATTCCTTTAAAATATCTTTTATTTTTTTTGAAAGGGCAGGCGGTACCAAGATTAATTTCCTGCATTTTTTGCACACTTTTCTTACCAGCCTTTGGGCAATGGCTGCATTAATGGCTGGTGCAATATTCACTGGTTTTTCTCCCAAGGCTTGAAGTCTAGCGATAGTTCCCGCAGCGTCATTTGTGTGCAAAGTAGTGAGAACTAGATGACCGGTAAGGGCAGCCTGAAGCGCTATTTGGGCCGTCTCTAAATCTCTGATCTCTCCTACTAAAATAACATCGGGGTCTTGTCTGACGATAGATCTTAACCCCGAAGCGAAATCATAACCTTTTTCTGGAGCAACCTGAGTTTGGGAGATTCCTTCCAAATGATACTCAATAGGATCTTCAATAGTAATAATTTTGATTTCCGGCTTTTTGATTATATTTAGGAAAGCATATAGAGTGGTGGTTTTTCCAGAGCCGGTAGGCCCGGTAACTATAATCATTCCATTCGGTTTATTAATTTCTTTTTTGAAGAGCTCTAATAAATCTCTTCTTAGTCCTAAATCTTCGATTTGGATAAGGTTTTTTGGGTTTAAAATTCTCAAAACAATTGACTCGCCATATTCAGCAGGCAAAGTTGAGGTCCTAATTTCAATCGAAGTACCAGTTAAGAGAATTGAGAACCTGCCATCTTGTGGCTTGTCAGCAATATTTAGCTTAATGCCAGATAATAACTTAATTCGAGAAAGGAGTTTTTGATAAACCTTTTGATCAAAAAGCATAACGTCTTGCAAAATTCCATCAACTCTAATTCTTAATTTACTCTGTTCGGCTTCTGGCTCAATATGTAAATCAGATGCTTCGAGTAAAATTCCACCACTGAGCAAAGCTGCAGCTAATTCAGTCGTCTCTTCTCCTAAAAGTCGCTCGATTACTATCTTGAAGTCGGCGATATTTTTTATTTTTCCTCGAAGATCAGCAAGGATATCCTCTGAAATTTTTATTTTACCAGCAATTTTTGATTCAAACTGTGGCATACCCCGTAGAAAATTAAATATTTTCAGTTATTATTGTATTTTGACCTTTAGACATATTGATAATTATTGTTATCCCCATAATTAAGGGTTTTATGCGGAAAATATTCAAATCTTTATATATTCCGAGGGGATTAACTTTGAATGTCTATTCTAATTTATCGACGAGAACCCTTTTGCTTTCCTACGGGGCATAGAGTTTACACTTTTCCTGTTTCGCTTTAATGTTAAAATGAAGCAAATAAATTATTTCACACTATATCAGCGGAAAGAAATAGTCAACAAAGTTTCCAACATATGAGATATTTAACATATTCTGCAGGACAAACAAGGAAAATAGGGGAGGTTTTCGCAAAAAAGATTAAGAAAATTATGTCCTCAAAAGGAAGAGCACTAGTTATTGGCCTCAAAGGAGAGCTAGGAGGAGGAAAAACAACTTTTTTGCAAGGATTTGCTAAAGGCTTAAAAATAAAGGAAAAAATTTTAAGCCCCACTTTTATTTTGATGAGAAAATTTTCTATTCCTCAAGGCAAAAATGAAAAAAGCAAAAAATTCCTCCCTCTTAAATTCAAATATTTCTACCACATAGATTGTTATCGAATCAAAGACTCAGGAGAAATTCTAGGTTTAGGATTTAATAAAATTATTTCTGATCCACAAAATATCATTGCCATTGAGTGGGCAGACCGCGTCAGAAAAATTTTACCAAAAAATACTTTAATGCTAGAATTTGAATTTATTAACAAAAACACCAGGAGAATAGCAGTAAAACCGAAAAATAATCTGGAGCAAAAATTAATAAAAGCCTCCTTCAAATCGGATAAGAGGTTCTGAATTACTGTGCACTTTGCGGGGCTTTTGTTTTGGAGAAGGAGAGGTATAATGAAACAATATGGAAGAAATTTCTAAGCAGCCTTTCAAAAATATTCTCGGTATTGTCGGAAAATTATTGCTTCTTTCAAGTGTTATTTTTTTCCTATTATCTGTATATTTGGGACCGCTTTCTTTTCCTTCTAGCTCTACATCAATGCTTTTTTTGTTTGCAATCCTTAGCTTTATAATTTTCTCAATTTCTCAGAGGTTTTATTATGGCAAAGAATTTTTCAAGGTTAACAGTTACAAAATAAATATCGCGGTAATAATATTTATCCTTTCTGCTTTTGTTTTTTTTATTTCCTTCCTCATAATTACCGCTCAAACTTCTTCTAATCATGGGCTTGATGCTTTATTACTAGCCATGCCGCTTCTGATATTTATCCCCATTACTATTCCTTTGTTCTGGGGTTGGAATATACCTTCGTTCCTTAAAATTTTTGGAGATCTTTCATCACTTTTTATTTTAATAATCGGCCAACTTGTCTACTGGTATCTTCTTGTTTGCATCGTTTATCCAAAGATTAAAAAATTAATGCCTAAATAATTATGCCATTCATTACTCAAGGTAAAACTAACTTAAAATACATCTTAAGCTTCGTAGCCATTATTTTAGTTATCTTGGTTGTCCGAATAATTTTTAGTTACTTTTTTACTAATATGCCAATCACTCAGGCACCTTGGATGTTGGATTGTTTTTTAAAGGGAGAACGCCTAGAACAAGTAGGGATGAGTCGTAATAATTTTGATTGCGTCGCTCATTATTCTGATGGCGGTAAGTCTTGCACCGATTCT
>Ga0315285_10000552_pt1 | contig 38737 bp, 45 predicted proteins | sample YL17G09_36_MG_FD_203698 | JGI IMG/M metagenome (GOLD analysis project Ga0315285, IMG submission 203698) | Sediment microbial communities from Yellowstone Lake, YNP, Wyoming, USA - YL17G09_36 | ecosystem: Environmental > Aquatic > Freshwater > Lake > Sediment | place: USA: Wyoming | collected...
CCGCCCGAGGTGGTTCAGCCCCCCGGCGTATTCGGGGTCGAGCACCAGCCGGAAGATCCCCGGGTCGTTTTCCCGGCCGTGGCGGGGGGCCTTCTCTTTGTACGGCGTCCGAATCCAGCCAATCGGTTTCAACCGCCACCCGGAAATCGATCGTTTCTTTTTTTTGGTTTTCTGACTCATTGCGCCCCTCCTCCGGCCGCGCCGGCTTTTCCCTTCATTTTACTTTCCCGGCCAAGAAACCGGTATCAAATTTTGCGAGGGAATTTTCGTTGACACGATTCACACCGGCAAGATACAATTTATCTTCGACTCTCCTCCAGAAAGGAGCAAACCATGACCCAGAGAAAGTTTAAGCCCGACGCGCTCAAGTCCAGCAATCCCATGGCCAAGGCTTTAAGCGAACTGATCAAGCATCAGATCGACGCCATGATCACCATGCAGAGCGTGCGGATGTTTGACAACTTTAATCAGATCGAAAAATCCCTGCATCAACTGGACCAGCGCCTGGCCAAACTCGCGCCGTCCCTATCCGAAGAACCCCAGTCCGCCCAGAAGGGAAAAAGACCCATGATCCGCAAGGACTGCCGGATCCCGGGCTGCTGGAAGCCGGCCAAGTCCCGGGGCCTGTGCGGGACCCATTACCAGGCCGCTCGAAGGAAAGGAAAGTTTTAAGTTTTAAGTTCAAAGTTCAAAGTTCAAATGCCAAATGAAATCCAAAACATAAAATTCAAATGCAATTTTCGTGATTGCATCGGCAAGCCGATGCAGTCCATATAGAAAATCTTTGTAATATTTTTGTTTCCACAGAAAAAAGCCGCCTAGGCAGTGAGCCCAGGCGGCTTTCGTTTTCTCGGATTGTGGTTCGAGGCTATTCTTTAAACCGGATTATCCCCGCGAAGGAATCGGCCTTGAGGGCGGCCCCCCCGACCAGGGTCCCGTCAATATTGGGCTTAGCCATCAGGCTCTTGATGTTGTCGGCCTTTACGCTTCCCCCGTACAGGATCCGGGTCCGGGACGAAAAATCGGGACCGAGCGTCTGCGTCAAAAGCTCCCGAATCATTAAATGCACCTCTTCCGCCTGCTCGGGGCTCGCGGTTTTGCCGGTTCCAATCGCCCAGACCGGCTCGTAAGCCAGGACCAGGTTGGCGTCCGCGCCCAATCCACCCAGACCTTTTTTGACCTGGCGCTCGATCACTTCCTTGATCTTCCCGGCCTCCCTCTCCGCCAGGGTTTCCCCGACGCAGACAATCGGGACCAGGCCGTGTTTCAGGGCGGCCTTGGTCTTCCGGTTGACCGACTCATCCGACTCGCCGAAAAACTGGCGGCGCTCCGAATGCCCGATGATCACGTGGCTGCAGCCGATCTCTTTCAACATCGGCGGGGCGATCTCGCCGGTGAAAGCCCCTTGATCCTCCCAGTGGAGATTCTGGGCCGAGAGCCCGATCGCGCTTCCTTTGATCGCCTCGGCCGCCTGGGCCAGGGCGGTAAAGGGCGGGGCCACCACTACTTCGACCCCCTGGACCCCGGCAATCTTCCCCTTCAATTCCGTGATGAAGCTTTTTGCCTCACTCCCGGTTTTATACATTTTCCAGTTTCCCGCGATAACCGGTTTTCTCTCCGCCATGTCTACCTCCTTCTTTTCAATGACCCTCTCCTCCCCACCCCCTCCTCTCCGAGCCGGAGGCTCTACAGAGCCAGAGGCCATCGAGGGGAGGGGAAAAAATAAGGAGGATTATCATCCATAATATTTTCCTTCACTCGAAAATCAGCTTATGCTCAAGGAAATTGATTTCCTTGAGCCGGGCCGTGATCTTTTTCTCTTCCCCCAGGATATTCTCGAGTTCCACCCACCCCTCCCGGGAAAAGGTCACGCGGGTGACATCCTTGAGGATCAATTCCTCCTTCTCGCCTTTTTTTAGATAAGCACTGGACTCGCACATTTCCGTTTAGAACGTTAGGTTCGTTAGGATCGTTAATCTCGTTTCTCTGCTTTCTTTAGTTTTTTCTGCTTACTGCCTACTGCATACTGCTTACTGGGAGCGCAGGCTAAAGCCTGCGGCTACTTTTTTACGCTATGCCCTATACGCTATGCGCTTTGCTCCTTTAATGTTTAAAGGATCGCTGCCCGGTAAACATCATGGCGACGTTAGCTTCGTTGCAGGCCTCGATCACCTCGAAATCCCGCTCCGATCCTCCCGGCTGGATCACCGCGCCGACGCCCTCCCTGATTCCCACTTCCACCCCGTCCTTGAAGGGAAAGAAAGCGTCGCTGACCATGACCGAACCGGGAATTCCGCCCCGTTCCTTTTTCACCCGCTCGTCGATCTCCCGGCGCTTGTCCTCGTCCTTCAGGTCGTTGTAGGGAACCTTGTAGGCCTCGAAGCAGTAACGGTCGGCCAGCTTCCGGTAGGCCTTGTCCCGGGCGATCTCCGCCACCCCCACCCGGTCCTGTTCCCCGGTGCCGATCCCGACGGTGACATCGTCCTTGACATAAAGCACCGAGTTGGAGGATACCCCCGCTTCCACCAGCCAGCCGAAGAGCATGTCCTGGATTTCTTTTTCCGTGGGCTGGCGCTTGATTTTGTATTCCTTGCCCTTGTATTCGCAGACCGCGGGCTGGAGGTCCTTCGGCTTGCGGGTCACCGGGACGAAGGAGGCCTGGACGATAATGCCCCCATCGATCAGGCTCTTGATATCCACGAACTGCCGGCCCACCCACTGCTCGAGCCGGGCGATGTTCTCGATCCGGAGAATCCGTAAATTCTTGCGCTGGGCCAGGATCTGGAAGGCCTCCTCCTCGTAGTCCGGGGCCGCCACCACCTCGGCGTACTGGGCGTTGATCCCCTCGGCCGTGGCCTTATCCACCGGACGGTTCAGGGCGATCGCCCCGCCGAAGGCTGCCACCCGGTCGGCGGAAAACGCCTTTCGGTAAGCCTGCTCCAGACTGTCGGCCCGGGCCGCCCCGCAGGGATTATTGTGCTTGACGATCACCACCGCCGGCCGCTCCGGTAAATAGCGGAGGATGTTCAGGGCGTTGTCCACGTCGGTAATGTTGGTTTTCCCGGGATGCTTGCCGGACTGGAGCATCTCCATGTTCGAAGCCAGGTATTTCCCCGGGTCGATGGTCTTGACCTCCCCCAGGACCAGGTTCCCGTTGACAAGCTTGAAGAGGGCCGCCTCCTGTCCCGGGTTCTCCCCGTAGCGGAGCCCCTTCTCCACCCCTTCGATCACCCAGCTCACCTTTTCATACTGCAGGGTGGAGCGCTTGCCCCCCTCATCGATAAAGCTGATCTCCATTTTCCGGGGAAAATGGTCGTCCATAACCGTCTTGTACATCGCCTTCAGGTCTTTCGCCATGTGCCAGTCCTCTCCTTGAATTTTAAGTGATGAAAATGCCGCCCTGACATAAAATTACAAAATCCCCTTTTTGTCAATTCGCTATAAAACACTGACGGAGAGAGAATTAAGCGCCTCCCGGTATTGGTCCGGGGAAATGGAACGGTTCTTCCACATATGCATCAGGAGCCGGCGGACCCGGCGTTCCAGCTTGTCCTGGTGGCGAAAGGGGCTGTAATAATGGGGGTTGGGAAGCATCGCCGCCAGAACCGCGGCTTCCGCCACGGAAATCTCCGGCACCGACTTGTGAAAATACCGGCGGCAGGCCGCCTCCACCCCGTTGATCCCGTCCCCCCATTCCACCACGTTGAGATAAAGCTCGAGGATCCGCTGCTTGGAAAGTTTCCGCTCCAGCTCCCGGGCGATCAGGGCCTCCCGGATCTTCCGTCTCAGGGTCCTTTCCTTGGAAAGAAAAAGGTTTTTCGCGAGCTGCTGGGTGATGGTGCTCCCGCCCCGGACCACCCGCCCCTCGAAGATATTTTCCTTGAAGGCATCCCAGATGGCCTCGTAATCCAGGCCGTGGTGCCGGTAAAAGTTACAATCCTCCGCGGCGATCACCGCCTTGACCAAAACCCCGGGGATGGCGGCAAAGGGTACGAAGATCCGCTCCCCCCGGGCCGACGGGATTTTCTTCCGGTAAGGGGAAACGTCCGGAAGATCCCGACCCAGATATACAATGTAAACGGAAAACCCGAGAGCCAGCCCCGCGAGAATCAGACCCGCCCAGAAGGGCCATCTCCGCGCAGCCCGGCGGGCCGGTTTCTTTCCCATCCCCTACCCGGCAATCTCGGGATAAGCCCCCATGACCTTGCCGAAGTCGGTTTTTTCCAGGTACCCACTAATCGTCGTGTCATACTCCGCGGTGTGACGGAAGGCCTTCTGGGCCAGTTCGAAGCGGGTGGCCAGGGAGATTTTGCCCTTATTTTTCTTCAATTCTTCCAGGATCCGGGAATAATCCTTGGGATCGACCAGGATCGCCACCCGGATGAAATTCTTCGCCGAGGCCCTGACCATGCAGGGGCCGCCGATATCGATATTCGCCCGGGCGTCCTCCACCGTGACCCCGGGTTTGGCGATGGTTTCCCGGAAAGGATACAGGTTGACCACCATGAGATCGAAGGGAACCGCCCCCGTCCGTTTCAGGTCGTCGGCGTGGGCCGGGTTGTAGGTTTCGGACAGGAGCCCGAGATAAACCTTGAAGTCGAGGGTCTTGACCAGCCCGCCCTGCATCTCCGGCTGGCCGGTGTAATCCGAGATCTGCTGTAAAAGCGGCGGCTTCCCCTGGTCGGCGAGAATGCTCTTCAGGGAGCTGAAAGTGCCCCCCGTGGAATAAAGGCGGATCCCGGGACAGATCTTCACCAGTTCCGGAACGAATTCATTGAGCCCGCCCTTGTCCGACACGCTCAGGATCACGTTCCGGACCGCCACCAGATTGTCAATCTTCCGCACCACGTTTTTCTCACCCATTTTCCCTCCTCCGTTTAAAAAAATTCACTAATTTTAAATTTCAATTAATAAACAGACCAAAATCAAGATTGTTTAATCCCCCGACGGACAAAATTCTAAATCCGAAAAAGAAATTTATTTCTTTCCGTTCTTCATCTGGGCCACAATCCACTCGATCCAGGAATCGAAACCCTCCCCCGTTTTGGCGGATACCGGGATGATCGGAAGCTTGGGATTGATCTTTCTCACGTTCTCTTCGACCAGTTTCCGGTCGTATTGCAGGTGCGGAAGCAGGTCGATCTTGCTGAGCAACAGGACATGGGCCCGGCGGAAAAGCAGGGGGTACTTGAGGGGTTTATCCTCCCCTTCCGCGATGGAAAGAATGGCTACGTCGCGCTCCACCCCGAGCTCGAACTCGGCCGGGCAGACCAGGTTGCCGACGTTTTCGATAAAAAGCAGCTCGATCTCCCCGGGATTTAACCCGTCCAGGGCGGCCCGGATCATCGCCGCGGAAAGGTGGCAGTCACCCCCGAAGGGCCCGGTATTGATCTGAACCAGGGGAATACCCAAGGGCCGGAGGCGGTCGGCGTCCGCGCTCGTGTAGATATCCCCCTCGATCACGCCGATCTTGAACCTGTCCTTGAGCCGGGCCACGGTTTTTTCCAGGATCGTGGTCTTGCCCGAACCGGGGGAACTCATCAGGTTGATGGTGAAGACCCGGTTTTTATCGAACCACTGGCGGTTTTCTTCCGCCACCCTGTCATTTTCTTTCATGATTGACTGGATTACCTTGATCTCTGCCATTTCCTGTCCTCCTCGGATGCTGGAAAACCTGGTTATTTCTTTCCGATAGATAATAACTCGGCAATTTGATTCAGGCTACTAGCGACCATACCCTAATTAGATCCAAAGTTCATATGAATGCTCCCTGGAAACTGGTCATGCATTTTAAGCAAATGTCTAATTACTAATGACGAATTTCTAATCAATATTTAAATAAAAATGTCTAATTTCTAATGTTTTATCATTTTCATTTAGTAGATGAATTATTATGATGTTAATGAAAGTTTGTCTTTTAAAAATTGTCATTAGACATTTTCCATTTATTGGAATTTGATTAGGCATTAGAAATTAGGAATTAGTCATTCATTTATCGGTTGATCGGCTAAGCAATGCCTTACATCAAAGGCGCCCTGCATATTCACACCAATCTCTCCGACGGGAGTCTGGCTCCCGCGGAAATGCTGAAGGTCTACCGGGACCTGGACTTCGGCTTCCTGGCCTTCACCGATCACGATTACCAGGTCGGGAGCAACCAGAGATACTTCGCCGCCCTGCCGGACGGGGACAGGGATTTCATCGTTTTCAACGGCCTGGAAGTGGAATGGGCCGAGATCAATTACGCCCATATCTCCAAGATCTGGGGGGATACAGAGCTTCTCGTTATCTTCAACCACCCGGCGCAATACCGGATGGAGATCCCGGAGGTCCTCCGGCGGATCGAGGTGGTCAACAAAACCCTGAAGGTGGACGCGATCGAGGTGACCCACAAGGGGCGCTACTACGCCCAATACAACGTCCGCGAGATTCCCCTGCCCAAGGTGGCGACCGACGATTCCCACCACGCCGACGAATGCGGCTGGGCCTGGATTGAGGTGGAGGGCCCGCGCGACCGGGACGGGATCATCCGGGCGATCAAGGCGGGGGATTTTATCCGGGGCTTTCGCTGACCCTCAAATCTCACCGCCAAGAGGTAGCCGCAGGCTTCAGCCTGCGTTTTTTTCAGCCAATACGACGCTTAAAGAAACAATTGCCTCCTCTAGCGGGATTCCACCAAGGCGGAAGACACACGATCGAGGACCGTTAAGCATCTCATCACCCCTCATCCTCTCCTTCTCCCCCAAGGGGAGAAGGAAGGGGGGGATTTAGTGCGTTTTTTCCTTGAGGAAATCCTTGGTCTTGTCGGCGGCGTTTTCCACCGCGTTGGTGGTTTCGCTGACGGTCTTTTTGACCTCCTTTTCCACCCGGTTGCCTCCCCGGGTTAAAAAGGTGAAACCCCCGATGTAGAAAAAGACCACCGTCACCAACACCCCGGCCAGGAATCCCCAAAAGAATTTCTTGGTCCCATCGTTCATTTGATTATTCCCTTTCAATAATCGTGGCCACGCCCTGGCCGCCGCCCACGCAGGCGTTGGCGAGGCCGTACCTTGCCTTTTTCGCTTCGAGAATCCGGGCCAGGGTTCCCACCAGCCGGCAACCGGTCGCGCCCAGTGGGTGCCCGATGGCCGTCCCGCCGCCCATCACGTTCACCCGGTCGGCTTTCAAGCCGAGCTGCTTGATGCAGTAGAGGGCTACGATGCAGAAGGCCTCGTTGATTTCCCAGTAGTCAATGTCGCCCGCTTTCAGACCCGCCGCCTTCAGGGCTTTCTGGCTGGCCGGGACCGGGCCCTTGCCCATCACGGTGGGATCCACCCCCGCGAATCCGATCGACTTGATCTTGGCCAGGGGCTTGATCCCCTTCTGCTGGGCCTTTTCCTTCGCCATCAGCACCATGCAGGAAGCCGCGGCGTTCAGGGGGGAGGAGTTGCCGGCGGTAATGACCCCGTCGGCCCGGAAAACGGGCTTCAGCTTGGCCAGGCCCTCGATCGTTGTATCCCCCCGCACGGCCTGGTCGGTGTCCACCTTCAGGATACTGCCGTCAGCCTGCTCGGCTTCGATCGGCAGGATCTCTCCTTTGAAGAACCCCTCCGCCTGGGCCTTGGCGGCGAGCTGGTGCGACCGCACTCCCCAGGCGTCGAGCTCGGCCCGGCTGACCCCCGCTTCGGCGGAAAGTTTTTCGGCGGTGAAGCCCATGTTCATCGTGGTCATGAAATCCCAGTGGGCGAATTTTTCCTCGGAGGCCAGGGCCAGGTTGGGGGAAAGCGACTCGGGGGTTCCGCCCATCGGCACCCGGGTCATGTGCTCCATCCCGCTGACCATCACCATGTCGGCGTTGCCGGTGGCGATTTCCATGTAGCCGATCTGAATCGCGGCCATGGAGGAGCCGCACTGCTGGTCCACGAATTTAGCCGCTATCGTTTCCGGGAAATTGGCCAGCAACACTGGAAGCCGGCCGCCGTAGGTCCAGTTTTCGATAATCCCCATGGCCGAACCGACGATAAAATCGTCGAGTTCCTTGGGATCGAGCTTCAATCTCTCCATCAGGGCCGGCATCAGCCGGGCCAGGAGATCATCCGCCCGCAGTTTATGAAACACGTCTCGCTCCGGATCCCGGGGTCGGGATCGGGACTGAGCTGTCCTTAAGTACCCGGCGATTACGACGTCTCTCATGTGGCCTCCTTTCTCAGTCTTTCGAATCCCCATGTTTTCGCGGGGATATTCTAAACCAGATCAAATTTAAGAGGGAAGTGAGGCAGGCCGACAAACTACCGGAAAACCGGCTCAGACAATCTCAGGCATTGTCCGCGTCTTTTTGGATTTCCGGAAGATCCTGACTCCGGATCGGTATACCCTTTTCCTTCAGGTAGCGCCTGGCGCTGACCGGATCAAGGCCGAGGATCTCCGCGACCTTACCCAGGCTGATTAAACCCTCCCGGTAGGAATCCAGCGCTGCCTTCCTCCGATGCCGTTTTTCGGAAAGCACGATACTTACCTTCTTCTTGGTTCCTTTCACTATAATAAATCCATTGCGGCTTTTAGACCGGCTTCAATCTTTTCCAGCATTGGCAAAGATAAAAGTCCCAGACATTTAGTAAGCTTGGCCCGGTCAAGGGTCGTAACCTGGTGGCAAAGGGCAACGGAATCACGATCAATTCCCCCTTCACCCGCCGGGATTGGAATGGACGTAGGTCCCCTCAATAGTTGGCGGGGGGAGGTTGAAACCGGAATAATGATGATCGAGCGCCACCCCGGTATCGAATTAAAACCATCATGGGAGATAATTATGGCCGGTCTATTCCCTTTCTGCTCTGAACCCGACCGCGGACGCAACTCGGCCCACCAGACCTCGCCCCGCTTCATTTGCGCCTCCGTTTTCGTGATGAGGTCAGATGTTCAATAGCCGCCTCCTCTAAATCCGGATCAAGATCATCCAGCGTTCCGGCCGCTTTCATCGCGTATTCTTGAATTTTTTCACGTAGAGCTTCGCGTTCTTTAATCTCCAGCCAGGTCTGAATCGCCTCCCGGGCCAATTCCGTAGCCGGCCTTTGGGTTAAATCGGCTGTCTCGCGAAGGCGGGAATAAAGATTTTCGGATAGAGGAACATGCAAGTTTTTTTGGTTAATTGCCATGGCTCACCTCCTGCCATTATTTTATGGCAAGAAATAAGGCAGGTCAACTCTTTATCGATAATTATTAGTATCGGTGCCGGTGTCAATGTCAGTGTCGGGACCGATATTGGAATAGGTTGTCATTCCCGCGGTGTTTTGAGCTGGAATCCAGGGATTTTGTTTTTAAATCGTCATTCGTCATTCGTAAATCGTCAATCCGCATTTTTTTTCCAGCCTTCCCTCGGCCACAATGCCTCGGGATCTGATCGAAAAGCCTGCGGCAACCGGTTACTTCTTCAGGCGCCTCATCTCCTCCGCCAGGGACCGGATCTTGGTGAGGGTCATCTGCATCTTGGAAAAACCGTACCAGAAGGAATAGTCGGGGTTCATGTGAAACATCCCCTGGAAAGTCCGGTTCCGGTATTCAAGGAACATAACGAAAAGCTCGGTCTCGATCTCGGTGGAGGAGTCGTGGAAGGCCAGCAGGTCGGGATAGGCGTGGGCGTAATGCGGGGGCTTCCTGATGATTCCATCCTTATACAGATCGGCCACGATCCGGATCGCCTCGGCCATCAGCTTGTCCGCCGTCCGGATGATGCTGTCGCCCTTCTTTAGTTCCTCCCGGGCGAAGTTCAGGGAATGGCACTGGTTGCAGGTCTTCTCCATCCGACTTCTTTCCTTCTGCCATTCCTCCTCGGTCAGGCGGATCACCTTTTCCCTCTTGATCGCTTCCAGCCGGGGCGCGGGCTTCCCGGAGGGGTCGAGGGCCCCGACCGCCTGGAAGATAGTGGCCCGGTCCTCCGCCCACTTCTTGTCTTCCGGGAGGGGCAGGCGCAGGGCCAGGAAGCCCCAGCCGGTCAGGTTGGCGTGGGTGCCCCCGGGCAGGTGGCACATCTGGCACTTGGGCGCGGCCGCGGTTTCGGGGATGGTCTTGTTCTGCTTCAGGAGGTAGCGGACCCCGTGCTTGGAGGTGGAATACATCTCCCACTGCGGGTGGTCGAAGCCCATGTGGCAGGTCTGGCAGGCCTGGGGCTCCGCCGCCTCTTTCGCCGAAAAGAGGTGCCGGGTGTGGCAGGCGTCGCAGGAGGCCATCCCGAAGCCCCGGCCCGCCTTGGACAGCTCTTTGATCTCGGCTTCGGTCTTGAGGCCGATCTTGTGGCAGCCCCCGCAGCCCTTCATCCCCTCGATCATCTCCATCGGCTGGTAGTGAAAGGTGGGCATGGCCTTCATCGCGCTCCAGGCGCGGGCGTGCTTTCCGTTCTTGAACTCCTGGACCCTCTCCTCGTGGCACTCGGCGCAGGTTTCCGGGGTGGGGATCCGGGCTTTTTTCACGTCCTTCTCGGACTTGTGCTCGCCCCCATGGCAGTTCGAGCAGTCAATCTGACTCTGCCCGTGCCGGCTTAATTCCCAGTCGGTGACTATGTTGGGCGTGACCTTTTTATGGCAGGCGGCGCAATCCACCTCTTCCGCCCGCGCCGTTCCCCCGGTCAACACCCAAAAAACCAGGAAGATGAAGGTTAAAGCAGGAGTCAGCGTTTTCATCTTTCCTCCACTATTGCTTCCCGAAAAACCGACCTCATCAAGGAAGAGACTTGCGCCCGTCATTTCCAAGGAGCCCGATAAATCGGGCAACTACTTTGACCTTTCACCTTTGAGCTTTGAGCTTCTTATTAGATCCCGAGCTTCTTCCGTTTTGCCTCGATGTGGGCGAGGATGCCGTCCACCGCCTTGACCGCATCCTTCTCCACGTTGAGAATCCCCCCGGTCACCCCGGGCAGGTCCTGGGTTAAAAGCTTGACCAGGTTGGGCGCGCCGGTGACCGTGGGCACCGGGTTCACATAGGTGTAAAGCCCCAGGGCCAGGGCGAAAACCGCGTCAATCGTGGCCTTCTGTTCCATGTATTCCGGCACCACCGCCGCCACCGGGAGATCGGGAAGCGGAACCCCGCCCAGGGCGGTGGAAACCGTCAACAGGAGATCGGCCAGCCGCCCGGTGTCGGTGCAGGTCCCAAAGGAGAGGACCGGCGGGGTCCCGAGTTTTTCACAGACCGCCTTCAAGCCCGGGCCGGCCAGTTCCCGGGCCTCCGGGCGGCAAAGCCCCGCCACCTGCATCGCCCCGTTCCCGCACCCCATCGAAAGGATCAGGATGTTCCGCTTGATCAGCTCCTTCGCCACCGCGACGCTGTGGACGTCCTGGCCGGAATCCCGGAGGGTGGTGCAGGAAACCAGGCCGGCGACCCCGCGCAGAGCCCCGCTTTTAATCGCGCCCAGAAGCGGGTCGAGGCTCCCACCCAGGGCGTCGAGGATGCTCTCGATCGAAAAACCGACCACCGCTTCCCCGGCACCGAGGCCCCGGATCGGCTCCACCGAGGCCCGGCGTTCCTTGAAATTGCCGATCGCCATCTCGAGAAGCCTGGCCGCCTGGGCCTCGGCTTTCTCGGGAAGGTAATCAATCCGCTCGGTCACTCCCTCGAAAGCCACCAGGTCGCTCACCGGTACGAGCTTGAACTTGTATTTCTGGGCGTACATCGGGTCCACCGGCATCGAGCAGTTCATGTCGCAAGCGAACAGGTCCACCGCGCCCGAGGCCAGGACCGCCTCCTGCATGATCCAGTTGCCGGTGAAACCGTAGAACACGTCGTCGGTATTCCAGCGCTGGATCATTTCCTGCCCGGTCTCGATATTCGCGATCACGCGCAGGCCTTTGGCCCCGGTGGCCCGGGCCTTCTCCTGCCACTCGGGCTTCCGGGCCAGCTGGACCATGGCAAACCCGAGAAAGGGCTCGTGGCCGTTGGGGAGAACGTTGATGTAATCCGGGTCCAGAACCCCGAGGTTCACCCGGAAGGGATGGGGCCGGGGGATCCCGAAGAGGATATCCTGGCAGTATTCGTTCACGATCTGGGACTGTTTGGCCGTGGCCACGGCCAGCCGCATCGCCTTCAGGGCCAGGCTCACGTAATAGCCGTCCACGTTGGTCAGGCAGGAACTGGTCGCCCGCATCATCTCCCCGTAGATCCCGCCCGGGAAAAGATCGAGGTTGATCCAGGCGTCCTGACGCTCGGGCGGGGCCAGGGCGGCCACGATCCGGCTTTCTTCCCCGGCGCTCCGATGGAAGTCGGTTTCGGCGAAGTCGGCCAGGCGGAGGGCGAGATCCGCGTCGGAGCCCTTTGTGCTGATCCCCAGGCGCTCGGAGAAGCTTTTGAGCTTCCCGGGCTCCCGGATCCCGAACGGGGTCTTGCCCCGGGCGGTGGCCCGCAGGGTTTTTAAGGTCTGCTCGGCGTGGTAATGGTAGGTGGCGGCGCCCATCACGTTTCGGAGCACCATCATCCGCATCGCCATCCCGTCGCCGGTGATCCCGCAGACGCCCCGTTTGTCCTTGGCCACGTCGGCCCGGCAGGGTCCGTTGGAGCAGAAGTCGCAGCGAACCCCTCCCAGGCAGAAAGGACAGCGCTGGTCGGGATTGCCCCCCATTCCCTGGGCCTCGTAGCGGTCCCAGATATTGGTCAAGCCGTCTTTTTTGATCCGCTCGTAGGCTTTTCTAACCGACTCGTGATAGGAAATCCGGTTGTCTTCCATTTCTTCCTCCTTATTAATTCATGTAGAGCAGGAATCAACCCTTCGACTTGCCCGGTCTAAAACCCGGGGTATGCTCAGGGTTGATACTGAGCGGCGCCTCTTTCCCCGCCCTAAAGGGCCGGGTTTGGGCGCTGTCGAAGTATCAATTTTCCCCGCATGTCATCCCCACGAAACCTGTCCCCGAAGTCATTAATCGGGGAGTGGGAATACAGAAAAATATACTGGGTTCCCCCGTATCAAGTACGGGGCAGGCTTAGTCAAGCCCGGAATGACAATAAAACAAATCTCATCATTTGCCCAGAATCATCTTGACCGAAATCAAAAGAAGCGCAACCCCGAAAACCTTCTCCAGAACCGCGCTGGAAAGCCCGACCGCGACCCGGGCGCCCGTCAGACCCCCCAGGAAAAAGCCGGCCGCGATAAAAGCGGCCATTTCCAGGTTAACAAATCCCTGTTTGTAATAAGTCAGAGCCGCCAGCAAGCCCACCGGAGGCACCAGGAGGGCCAGCGTGGTCCCCTGGGCCTGGTGTTGCGTGAGGCCGAAAAGCAAAACCAGGATCGGGACGACGATCACGCCCCCGCCGATCCCGATCAGACCGCTGAAAAATCCGGCGAGCAAACCCACGAGGACATAGAGAAAATAATTGGTCATAGTTAATTCCTCCTCAATTATTATTGTCATTCCGGCGGAAGCCGGAATCCAGTTTTTTCAGTAAATCCCTGGATCCCTGCTTTCGCAGGGATGACTATTAGAAGGTTTGATGAAATTATCATGCCACCCTCACCCCACCCTCTTCCCTCAAGGGAGAGGGATTTATTACGGAAAAATCCATTATTAAAACCTCCCCTCCCTCGATGGGAGGGGATGAAGGGGAGGGTGCAATAAAATCACCTTACATACTCCCCTTGCCCTCTCTCATCAAGAGGGAGGGAGCATGTCCTTTGCCATTTCTTTCCCAGTCCCGGTTTTAAAAATCCGCACGATCTTCTTTTCCAGCTCCTCTTTCCCTGCCTGGGGGAATTCCTCCCGTAAATTCACCAGCCAGTCGGCGTCCCAGAGGATCCGAAATTCGAGGGTGTCGATGTCTCCAGCGCTGTGGTGGCTGCCGACGATCCGGCTGACGTGCTCAATGGTTTCCGCGTCCAGGTTGAGTTCCCGCATGATCCGCTGGGCGATCGGCGGTCCCTCGATTTCCTGGTATTTGCCGGCGGCGGAGCCGTGCTTGCGCTCGGTCGCCTTGATCCCGATGTCGTGCAGGAGGGCCGCGGTCAAAACCACGCGGGGATTGCCTCCTTCCCGGCGCAGAATTTTCTGGGCTTTTTCCAGAACCATGAGGGCATGGGTGATGCGTTTCTGGTCGCAGCCGAATTCCTTCTTGACCGCTTCGATCAGGCGGTCAACCATTGTTTCTTGCTGTTTTTCTTCTAGCTCTGTGCTCTTGTCTCTTGGCTCTTGGCTTTGCTTCGGATCATACCCCAGGCATTCCCGGGCGTGCTCGCACCACTTCGCGCAACCCAGGCTGATCTTGGGGTTTTGCACCCGCTGGCCGCACCCGGGACAGCGCCGGGCGGCTTCGTCCTTGAAAAACTCGATCGGCCGGCCGCACTTCCCGCAGGCCGCCTCGAAGATGTCTCCGGGCTTCCAGAACCGCGTATCCTGTCCAGGGCAGATGGTTTTTGACATAAAAACTAAATGTCTAATTTCTAATTGACCTAATCAAATCCCAATGACCAAGCACTAATGACCAAACAATGACCAATAATCAAATCCCAATTACTAATGTCCAAACAAGACATCCAAAATAATCGAAGTTCTTTGGAGATTTGAAGTATGTTATTGGGCATTTTGAATTTAGACATTTATTAGAAATTCGTCATTAGAAATTAGAAATTCACCATTAGGAATTTCTCAATTGGACATTGATTAGACATTCGTCATTAGAAATTAGGCATTCTCCAGTATTCTTCCGTCTCGCCCTACCACTATCCGGTTCAGGGGTATTTTTGCCCCGGAAAGCTCGACCGCCTTCTCGGCGGCGAAGAGAAGCCCGCGGCAGCAGGAAACCTCCATGATGACCACGGTCAGGCTTTTCGGACGCGAAGCCTCCAGGATCGCCGCCAGCCGGTTGATGTGCCCCTCGAGATCGTCGAACTTCGGGCAGGCCATGACGATGGCCCGGCCCCGGAGGAGATGCGGGTGCAGGTTTGGATAAGCCGCCGCGGAGCAGTCGGCAAGGAGGACGAGGTTGGCTCCCTTTAGAAAAGGCGCTTCGGGCGGGAGGAGCTTCAACTTGATCGGCCAATGCGAAAGCTCGGAATGAATTTCCCCGGCGGTCCCTGGCGCGGGGGTCTTGGTTGTCTTCAAATTCATAATGGTGTTCGAGGGACAGCCGCAGGGCAGGGTTTCCCCGGTTCCGCCGGGTTTCGCCGTCTTCGGGGTTTTGCCGCCCTTGCTTTTGGGTTTCTTGCCCTCCTTCCGGCTCTCCACCGCTTTTTCGTCAAACGAACCGGCCTCCCGCTCAATTATCTTCAAGGCCCCTTCCGGACATTCGCCGATGCAGGCCCCGAGCCCGTCGCAGTAAATATCCTTGACGAGTTTAGCCTTACCGTTCACCAGTTCGAGCGTCCCTTCCGCGCAGGCGGAGACGCACTGCCCGCAGCCGTTGCACTTTTTTTCATCGATCTCAATGATTTTTCTTCGCCTGGCCATGTTTTCCTCCCTTCCGAGGAAGAGAAAGATTACAAAACTCCGAAAGCCGGGTTTGGGCCAGATGCTCCCTCACCTGCCGGTTGACCGAATCCAGCATCCCGCCGAAGATGCAGGACCCCGCGGGGCAGATCGGGGAAGAAAGCAAACATTTGTCCTCCGCGAGCTTGCCCTCGATGATCTCAAAGATCTCGAGTAAATATATTTCCGATGGTTTCTTTTTCAGCCGGAAACCTCCGGCGGGCCCCCGGATGGACTCCACCAGGCCCGCCTTCACCAGGCGCTGGAGGACTTTGGCGAGATGCGCCTCCGAACCCTTGAGCGCGGTCGCGATCTCATGCGTGGAAACCAGCCGGCCAGGGTTAGCCGACATCAGTAGAGCCGCGTGTAAAGCCAAGGACACCGCTTCGGAAATGTTTAGAATCTTCGCCATCGCCAATCCCCTATTAAGAATTCTGGTACTAGATTACCAGAATAGTGAAATCATGTCAAGACTTCCTTACCATTACATCATTTCGAGCAACCTGTCCTCCGACTTGTCCTCCGACTTGTCCTCCGAAGCCTCGGCGTAGGAGGAAGCTTAAGCGCAGGATGGATTGGCGAAGGAGGAAGCAATCTCGATTTTGGGTCGCTACTTGAAACTTGTTTTGTAATTGAGGTTTGGTTATTGGGATTGGGGATTTGTTTGGTAATTAGGATTTGGTTATTGGAACTTACGTTTTGGTCATTCCCCAATCTACAATCGTCAATCGTAAATCGTCATTAGTATTTATCTTTTGATTCTTCCCGAAAGGTCCACCGCCCTCTTGATCACTCCCTGGGCGGCTAAGATGCCCGGCAGGTCGGCTTCGATGGCGTGATGGTCGTTCTTTTCCCGCCGAACAAGGAGCGGGTTCGAGATACCCGCCGCCCCGAAAAGCGCCCCCCCGTCGTGGCAGCTGACCGGCAGCATCTCGAGGACCATGAAACTGTAAACAATGGAAAGTAACGTGGTCTCCACCCCGGAGTTGCGCCCCCATCCCACGGTCAGGGCTACCCCCAGCTTGTCTTTCATCGCACCCCGATGGGCGGGGCTGAAAATGAAGGGCCGGGTGCGGTCGAAGATGCTTGCCATCCTCCCCGTCATCCGCCCGTAGTAGGCCGGTGAAGCCGCCACCAGGATGTCGCAGGATTTTATTTTGTGGAGGATTTCCTCCCCGTCGTCATTCTGGGCGCAGATCTTTTTAACATCCTTATTCTTCAAGCACCAGTTGCAATGAACGCAGTCCTCGATCTTCTTTTTAGCGAGTTCGACGATCTCGATCTCCGGCCCCGTGCCCTGGATTGGCTCCAGGGCCTTTTCCAGGTAGACGTACGCATTCCCTTTTTTGATCGGCGACCCACAAAGCCCGAGGATCTTCATTAATTTCCCTTCCTGATTTTCGTTTTTTCGTCTTGGTTTGTTCGCTGTCATTCCCGCGGAGCTTGTCCTCAAAGTTCTTAATCGGGGAGCGGGAATCTAGGGGTGGTCGAATTAATCCCACCGTTGCAGCTCAATGATGTTTCCCTCTGGATCGGCCACGTAAACAACCGTCAGCTTTCCTACTCCCTCAACCACCGCGGTTGAAACCTCGCCGATCTTTTTGCCGCCATGGGCCAGTACCTGGGCCATCGCCCGCTCAACATCCTGAACCTCAAACGCGATGTGGGCAAAACCCTCACGGTTCGCTACAGACGGCGGCTTTGTTTCATTCCTTGAATACTGGAATATCTCCAGGGTCGGCCCCTGTTCGCCACAACCCGGCAGGCGAAGATGCGCCCCGGATATCTCGGCGCCTTTTACCCCCGTCCCTTTCTCCAACCATTCACCCGATAAATACCTTTCCGGCGGCACCCGGACGCAGCCAAAAACCTCTTCATAGAATTTGGCCAGTGCCCTCCAATCCCGCGCGACGATGTTAGTGTGTTTGTATTTCATTTGCGGATCAATATCTCAAATTCTCATCCTGAGGCGCCACTTGACCAGGGAGGAGACGATCCGGCCCGACATGAACCCCGCCGGCGCCCCCCCGGGCGACATCGTCCAGTGTCCCACCAGGTAGAGGTTCTTCACCGGGGTCTTGAATCCCTTCATCCCCTCCCACCCCGTGTTCATCGCCTTGGTCGGGTTGTAGGTCCAGCCGGCGGTGGCCCCTTCCGAGTTGAGTGTGTAGCGCTCGTTCGTGTAGGGCGTGCCCACGGTCTTGAACAGGATTTTTCCCGAAAGCCCGGGGATGAGCTTCTCCGCGTTCGCGATCAGCTGGTTCGAGACCTTCTCCTTCAGGGCCTTGTACTTCTCGGTGCGTTTCCCGTTCTCCGTCCTCCAGTTGTTCGCGTAGTTCATGTAAGCCAGGCTCTGTAACACGATCGCGGTCTTCCCCGGCGGGGCCATGGAGGGGTCCTCGAGCGAGGGAATGCAGATCTCCACCGGCGCCCGGGTGTAAGCGTCCTCGTCGTCGAGCGACTTGAGCACGTCCACCCCTTTGTAGTCGGGCAGGTAATAGATATGCTTGCAGTCCCGGGTTTTGATTTCCTCCGCCGGGATGTCCACGCCCAGGAACACGGTGATGACCGAATCGGAAACCGGCGTCTCGGCCAGCCGCCAGCGGTAGGTCTCCGGCGTGGCCTCGGGCGGGAGCATTTTCAGGAAGGTCCGGCGGGCATCGCTGTTGGAGATGATGTAGGGGGCGCGGATGATCTCCCCGGTTTTCAACCTGACACCCGCGGCCCGGCCGTTCTCCAGCACGATCTCTTCCACCAGGGTTTTATACTGGATCTTCCCGCCCTTCTCGGTGATGAAGTCGGCCAGGGCGTTGGAAATGGACTGGAACCCGCCCCGGGGATGGTAATAATCCATCACGAAGTAGTAAAAGGAGAGCGTGAACGAGGCCGGCGCCCCCGCGTACATCATCTGCTTGATAAAAAGGATCAGGTCGGGATTGGTCAGCCGTTTTTGCAGGTAAACATCCAAGGGGATCTTCATGTATTCCACGAATTCTTTCGAGTGTTTCAAATCCCCTTTGTATTTTTTCCGCCATCCCGGGTAGGTGGCCATGGCCTGGCGCAGGGGCCCGAACATGGGATTGGGAAGCTGGCAGTAGGCCTCCATCACCCGGCAGAAATTGCCGACGTCCTCGACAATCCTGTTTATCCCGGCGGCCTGGTCGGGGTAGACTTTGATTAGCTCCCGGTAAAAGGCCTGCACGCTCTCCAGGGAGTCGAGCACGGCAAAATGATCGGGGGTGGCCAGTCCGAACCTGGTTTTCTTGAGCTCCACCCGGTCAAGCACGCCGATCTGGCGCAGGACGGAAAAAAGCATCCCGCAGTCCTCGCAGGCCTGGATCCCGCCGTCGAAAGTGAAGCCCTGCCGGGTGAATGAGGTGAAGTATCCCCCGGGCTGGCTGTGGTGCTCGTAAAGCATAACCCGGGCGCCCGCCTTAGCCAGGTAGGCCCCGGCCACCAGGCCCCCGATGCCCGTGCCGATGATGATGGCGTCGTACTCATATCCGCTTCTTGTTCCCATTGACCCGATCCCCTTTCCCGGATACCCGTTTTACTTTCTCGCCCTGATCTCCACCACGCTGATATCCTCGATCACCACTAGGGCGTCGTAAAATTCCTTCCCGGCGAGCTTCTCCAGATGCAAAAGGCCGTTCTTAACGTCTTTTACCGTTCCGGACAGGGACTGACCCGCCGATAAGGTCACGGTCACCGTCTTTCCCTTGAGCGCGGTCAGATTGTCCGCCAGGGTGATATTCGCGTTGAGCTGGACCGCCTCCGCCTTTTCCGGCTCCCCGGCCGGGGCGCTTTTCACCATCAGCGCGGAACCCGCCCAGAGGGCGATCAACAGGGCCAAAGCCACCGTGACTATCCTCTTCGTTAGGAAGCCTTCCATTTTGGTTTTCTCCTTTCTATAAACTAACGCATTGATACATCCTGAATTTCAGGGGGGCAGGAGGCGGAGCCTCTCCACCGGCCGAAAGTAGTTGAGAAACATCTGCACCAGCATCTTGGCCCCCGTTTTGAACATGTTGCTCTTGATATACCGCTTGAGTTCCTCGTTGTTTTTACACTGGTCGATCTCGCGCTCCTGGTTGGCCCGGGTCTGGGCGACGATTTGCCGGGTCAACCGGGCGTATTCCTCGAGCACTGGGGTCCCGGTCTCCCGGGAGCGCAGGATAGCCTTGGCCGCCAGCCTCCCCGAGATCGCCGCCGCGTCCTGCCCCACGCCCCGGACCCCATCCAGGAGGCCCGCGGCGTCGCCCACCATAAGAATACGGCCCTGGCCCAGCCAGACCCGGTCCCGCGATTTCATGTCCATCCCGGTCAGGAGTTCCTCCTTTTCCACTATCCGGCCCTGGATCCCGAACTTCTCCCGGACATAATTGTAAAAAAGCCGCTGGCGCTCGCGGATGTCTCCGCTGGTACAGGCGGTGCCTACCACCCAGTAGTCCCGGCCGTCATCGAGGGTCTTGGTGTAGATCCAGGCGAACATGGCGTCGCTGAAATTCAGGTCCCAGAATTGGTAGACGGTCCGGGGGTCCAGCCGGGCGGGGCCGTCGATGTAGAAATTGATCCCGCCGCCGGCGGCCGCGGCCCCGAAATCCCGGGGCCGGAGTTTCCGCCGCATCGGCATGGCGGTCAGGCCGGTCGCGTCCAGGGCGTAGCGGGCCCGGAGCTTTTCCGGTTCTCCCCCCCGGGGCTGGACCGTGATCGTCACCTCTTCGCCGGTCTCCTCGAAATCCAGGAACTCGCACTCGTCCCGGAACTCGGCTCCCGCCTCCCGGGCCACCTGGTTCAGCCAGTGATCGAAGGTCTTGCGCATGTAGTTGAACATCGGGAAGGGGGCCCGGAAGGAGGTGCCATCGTGAAAATGGGTCTCGATCCGGGCGATCTGGTGGCGGCAGAGTCGCTCCCGGGGGATCTTTTCTCCCAGGATCTTCTCGAAGTATTTGAACTGGATGCCCGAACAGGGCTTGCCCCGGGGCGTCTTCTGCTTCTCGACGAACAGGGTCTTCAGGCCCCCGCGGGCGGCGAACTTGGCGGCCATTGAGCCCCCGATCCCCCCGCCGGCGATGAAAACATCGTAATCCTTCATTGGCATCCTACCTCCCCCGGGCCGGAACCGCCGGGCCCGATTCTTGGCTTCCCGCTCATCCCGCCCGTTCCGCCGGCTCCCCGGTCAGTGCGGTCATGAGCTTGTAAAACCTGCGCCGATGGGTGCGGTGGGAATAGCGGATGTAGAGCGTGCCGAACACGGCCCCCATGATCCCGCCCAGGAAATCGCAGATCAGGTCCCACATCGTGTCGTCGATTGCCGACATCGCCGGTGACCCCTGCGCCCCATCCGCGAAAATATTATCGGCGGCGTATTCCATGATCTCCCAGATCCCCCCGAAACCCACCGTGACCAGGACGATGATCAAACCCGCGAGGACGGGCGAGGTCCGGATCCGGTTGGTAAAATAAGGTGAAATAAAGGGAATAGATCAAAAGAAAACCGGAAAAAGCGATCAGGATGGAATCGTGGTAATGGATGATCTTATCGTAATAAATTATCGTGTCGTAAAAATGCAGGAACCTTCCAAAGACCACGTCCAGGGAAAGGATCACGAGCAGGATGATCTCGAACTCAATCGGGAGGATGGTCTTGGAGCTTTTCGCGAACCGGATCGGGAGAAAAATGATCCCAAAGGCCACCAGCCCCCAGAGCCCGTAGAGGAACTCCCCGTAAACAAACTCGACAAAAATGGTGACCAGGATTATCAATTTCATGAACCAGGCTAGGTTCACCTCCCATCGGGGGGCGGAATCGATCGGAAAGTGGATTTCTTTTTTTTCGCCGGCCTGGGACGTTTCCGAAAGATGCGGCGGGGTTTCTTCGACTGGTTCATTATTTCTTCACTTTAGATTTAAAGCTTTCTTATTCTAAATCAAAAGGTTTTAGATTCCAAATCTCCCCTGCCCCTCTTTCAATAAAGCCCCGCCCTGGCGGGGTTGTAAAAAGGGGGACAAGGGGGATTTTCATTCTCTTGAGAAAAATCTGGAACCCTCGGCCCCAATAACTAATCGAGTTTTAATACGTTGAGTGTCGGGCCGCAGGTGATCCGGATACGGTAGCCTTCTTTCCGCGGGTAAATCTCGCCGTCCAGGGTATAGCCATCCCGACCTTCGATGGTGAGCTCCTTGACGGTCTGATTGAAAAGCCTTTCGCTCTTCCGCTTACCCCGCGAGAAAGCGTAAAGATGACGAATCGTCTCTCCGGGCGAAAGGGCGCAGCAGTAAGCGTAGAATTCCCCCGAAAGCGGCCGGTCAATCGGGGCGAAAGGAGAGAACCAGAGAACCATCTTTCGCAAGGTGGCCGCCAGGGTGAAAAGCACCTCATCGAAGGGGAGCGCCTGGCCGTCCGCCCTTAATTTTTCGGGGGTCTGGACCGACCAGTGATTCTTGGTGGCCACCCCGTAAATAATTTGGGAAGCCACCCGGAAAGCTTTCCACAAGGTGGGCGGGGCTCCGGAATAATAAGCGTGATAACCCCGGTAAAGCATCGCCCCGGTGAAGGTAAAGGAGTAGGTCTCCCCCCGGGGGAGCTGGGGATCCTGGATCCGCATAATTGGCTGGGTATATATTTTGGGGGGCTCGCCGGCCTTGATCCGCTGATAAACCGGGAGCAGTTTCTGGCACTGGGTGGCCGGGGTCCCCACCCGCGAGGCCACCTCGTTGGCCACTACGTTCATCACCCCTCCCCGGAGGGGATAAAAAAGCGGAAGCTCCCATTTTTCCTGCTTGGAAAACGCGATCACTTGACTCAAGGTGAGGTGCATCGAACCGTCGCCTCCCGAGACGCAGAAGAGATCCACCCCCCGGTCCCGGAATTCCCGGAGCGCCGCTTCCACCGTTTGTCCGGAAGAAATGGTCCGGGCGATGGCCTCGCCCTTCAGGATGCCCTCAAGAGCCTCGGGCCCGCATTGGCCTTTCCGGTTCTTGCCGGAATTGAGGTTAATGAGAATTCCTATCATAGGATCACCCTCTATTAACCGCCCGGAACGACCTCGAGTTCGCCCTTTCCTTCCCTGATATCTCCGACAATCACAGCCAGATATTTTCCAAGCTTTTCAATAAGTTTCGAGCTTGATTCCACAGAAATGGCGATCAAAAGCCCCCCCGATGTCTGGGGATCGAAAAGGATAAGCTTCTGTTCCTCTGAGACCCCGGAATCAACCCTGACCTGGGAACCGAAATGATCCTGGTTGCGCTTGGTCCCGCCCGGAACCATGCCCTCCTTGATCAAGTCCTTAACCCCCGGAAGAATCGGTACCTTGCCTGCGAAAATCCTGGCCTTGATTTTACCGAAGCGGACCATTTCGAAGGCATGGCCGATCAGACCAAATCCGGTAATGTCCGTGGCGGCGTGGGCCCCGAAATCGAGGGCGGCCTCCGAAGCTTCCCGGTTTAAGGCGGTCATGGATTTGATGGCTTTTTCCAAAGCCTCCGGAGAAACCACACCTCCCTTTATCGCCGTCGCGATAATCCCCGTGCCGATCGGCTTGGTCAGGATTAAAACATCGCCCGGCCGGGCCAGGCTGTTGCGTAGGATCTTGTCGGGATGAACAAGCCCGGTGACGGAAAGCCCGAACTTGAGTTCCTGGTCATCTACCGAGTGACCACCCACGACCACCGCCCCGGATTCCTTGATTTTGGCCTCTGCCCCCCGGAGGATCTCGCGGGGTATGGAAGGATCAACACAGGCCTCGACCGCCAGGATGTTCATCGCGGTCAGGGGCCTCCCTCCCATGGCATATACGTCGCTCAAGGCATTGGCCGCCGCGATCTGCCCGAAGACAAAAGGATCGTCCACGACCGGGGTGATGATATCCACCGTCTGCACCAGGGCCAGGTCAGGGGTCAGGCGATAGACGGCGGCATCGTCCCAGGTGTCCATCCCGACCAGCAGGTTGGGATCAACCGCCGGGGTCAGGGACATTAATATCTTCATTAGGTCGCCCGGACCCAGTTTGGCCGCTCAGCCCGAGGCCCGCGCGAGTTCCGTCAATCTTTTTTTCGGTTCCATAATTATCCTTTCGGTGACCTAGTATATCCCAACCCGGGGAAAAAACAAAATATCTGCTTATCATTTATCACGTTGATCGGTTACGCCGCTTCCGCCTTTGGCGGAATCCCGCCAGAGGCGGTGATCGCTTCGTCTCCGGCCAACGTCCGGCGGATTTATTAAGCCCACAACTGAATAACGCAACCGAAACGAGCCGCGCAACCGTTACCGATTGACCGATCCTTTCATGGAGTTTTTTTACCAGCCCAAAAAATGCTATAATGACCCCCGGTCTGGATTTTGGCATCTAAAAATGTAACCCGGGTTACACCCGTGGGTAATCAGGAAGGGAAAAATGAAAAAGGAAAAAGCTGCCAGCCCGAAAATTACAGCCCCGGCCTCAGCCTTTGAATTCCGGGAAATTCCGCTCAACGAGCTTTCCGAAAGCCGGGATTTCGCCTTCCGGAAGGGCCCCTTCTTTTTGGAAGGTCTTCGCGACTCCATCCGGCATGGCGGCGGGCAAAAAATGGAAATAGCGGTCCGCCCGGACAAGGCAGGAAAATTCCAAATTATCTATGGATTTCGCAGGGTTGTGGCACTTCAGAAGGAAGGAAAACCCACGGTCCTGGCCAAGATCTATCCCAAGCTGTCCGATGAGGAGGCCCTGCGCCTCCGCTTCGCCGAGAACACCGGCCGCCAGGATTACACCCCCTACGAAATCGTGATGATCTGCCAGGAGTTGAAGGAACGCTTCAAATATTCCGACGAGGAAATCGGCCGGATGATCGGACGGAACCGGGTCTCGGTCAACCGCTACCTGTCCGTCGCCCGTGTGCCCCGGGTCTTGAAGCGCCTGGAGGACGGCGAGATCGGCTTCAAGGAGGCTTACGAGCTTGCCACCCGGGCGGAGGAGGCCGAGAAGCTCCGGCAAGCCGCCCCGGAAGGAACCAGCGTCCCGAAGGTCCCCCCGAACCTGAAACCGAGGCTCGAGGAGGTGCGCAAAACCCTGAAGGACTCTTTCCCGGGGGTGTCTGTCTCTATCCAGTCCGGGGCCAAGCGTTCCGAGCCCGCCCTGAATATTTTCGGCCTGAACCTGAAGCATCTCAAATCGTTTTTCGAGGCCGGGAAGAGCATTTTTCAGCCGTTCCTGGAGGAATAATTTTTTCTCTTTGGATTAAGAATAAAAATAATCATGAATAGGTCGGAGCTAAGCAAAACCCCCTTTCTTTTCCGAGATTCTTCGCTAAAGGATAATTTGTTTGATTTTTCGGGAGACAATGAAGCTCCCGCGGCGAGACCGCAGGGGATTTTTCTCAAAACGATCCTTAAGTTTTGGTTTGTCATTCCCGCGGAAGCGGGAATCCAGGCGAACAAAAAAACTGGATTCCGCATCAAGTGCGGAATGACAGAAACAAGGTGACCCCGTGGCAAAACCACGGGGAATTGCACGTTAAACAAATGAAGATCGCCGTGAGCGGAAAAGGCGGGGTGGGCAAGACCACGCTCGCCGCCCTCCTCTGCCTGGATCTCTCAAACCGGGGCCTCCAGATCCTGGCGGTGGACGCCGACCCCGTGGCCAGCCTGGGCGCCGCCCTGGGATTCCCCGAACCGGAGAAGATCACGCCGATCTCGGAGATGAAGGACCTGATCGCCGAACGGACCGGGGCCAGGCCCGGATCAATCGGGGGTTATTTCAAGCTCAACCCGCGGGTGGAGGACATCCCGGAGAATTTCTGCCGGGAGCAAAACGGCATCCGCCTGGTGGTGATGGGCACCGTGAAGGCGGGTGGGGCCGGCTGTATCTGCCCGGAGAGCGCCCTCCTCCGCGCCCTGCTGCAGCACCTGATCCTGGAAAGAAACGAGGCCGCGGTCATCGACATGGAAGCCGGGGTGGAACACCTGGGCCGCGCCACCGCCGGCGCGGTAGACCGGATGCTGGTGGTGGTCGAGCCGGGCCAGCGATCCCTGGCCGCCGCCCGAATGATCCGGAAACTGGCCGGGGATATCGGCCTCTCTCGGGTCGGGATCGTGGCCAATAAGGTCCGGAAGGAATCTGACCTCGAGACGATCAAAACCTCCCTCCGGGAATTTGAGCTCCTGGGCTGGCTTCCCCTCGATCCCGCGGTGATCGAAGCCGATCTTTCGGGGCGGCCGACTTCGCTGGATCTCCCCGGCTTTCGAGACCGGGTCGGATCCATCGTGGACAAGCTCGGCAAATAACCTTTATCCTTATTAATAATCATGAAAAGCCGGCGAATCGCGTTTGTCCTCTGGGCCTGGCTGGTCCTTCTCTCCGCCTGCGGAGGGAAGGACAAATCACCCCCGGTCACCACCGCCGACCCCCCGGGAGGCTACTACCGCCAATCCCTGGAAATCACCCTCATCGCCAGCGAACCCGCCCTCTTTTATTACTCGGTTGACGTTACTCGGTTGACGGCTCCGACCCCGCCCCGGACGGTCCCGCCACCCGGTCCGGTGAAAGCCCGGTTTCCGGGATAGCCATCATCGCCGACGCGTTCGGGCGGGCCGGCTACGCCGAGGTCTTTACCAACGGAAACGTTCACCTTCATTTTGAGCTTGAAGCCTCCGATCCGGATGGGGATTTCGTCCTGTCCTGGGTGGAGGACCCCGCCGGCCGGCAGTGGCCGCTGGTTCCCACTGGGTCGAACCAATCCTATTATTCCACCCCGATCACCACGGGCGTCCCGGATTCAGGAAACGAGGGCTTGAGCTACCAAGGCGAGACCGCCTTCACTTATTACGCTTCCGATACCACCGACACCGTTTCCCTCGACCGAAGCCTGTACTTCTACCCGGTCTCTCACCTTCCCATCCAGGATTCCCCCCTGGGCGTCCAGGTCGGCACTACCACCCCCACCCTGTTCTGGCATAATGTGAATACCCTTGACCCGATGGAAACCGATTACCTTTTGGTCCGTATCCTTGACTGGTTCTACTTTGAGGTTTACTCGGCGCTCCTCTCCCCCGGGATGGTCCAGTTTGCCGTCCCCGCCGGCCTCCTCTCCGCCCCCCAGATTTACTGCTGGGAGATCACCGCGGTCCGCACCGGTTACGGGGGCGACCCGGTCGGCCGCGGGACGGGATTCAAGGGGATGAATCCCTGGCCGCTTATTTCCAACAGCAGTTGTTTCCAGGTATCTCCTTAGAAAGGGGGAAATAGAGCAGGTTAATTTATACTTGTCGATCGAGAAAAGCTAAGGTCAAGTTATTTGTCATTCCTTCATTTCATTCAGGACGGCGCCTAAACCCGTTCGCTTCTGTCATCCTGCCTGTCCCGCGTGTCCCGTGCGGAGCGGCGGGATGAGAAGCCGCGGGAAACCCTTCACTTCTTGTCATTCTGAACGAAGTGAAGAATCATAAGTGCTCAGGGTAAACTCCGTGAAGGATCTCGAAGTTAAACATCTTAAAGAAGATTCTTCGCTTTTGGCTCAGAATGACATACAATTTTTTGCGAGAGAATGAATATCTACATCAGCGAAAACGCCTTTATGATCCTCACCCTTTCCGCGGTGGAAACCTCGGTCACCCGCGAATGCGCCGGCCTGCTTTTCGGGTACAAAACCCCGGAAAAATACTTCCTGGAGCTGGCCACTCCCTTCCAGCTGGCGAACCGGAAATATGATATGATTTACATCAATCCGATGAGAAAACATAAGCTCTACCGGATGATCGACAATTACCTCAAATATCAGTTCATCGGGGAATACCATTCCCACCCGGAGGGAGTGCCCCGTCCCTCCGAGGACGACATCAAGTATATCTTCCGGGAGGAATACCCGATCGAGATCATCATGAGCATCAAGGAGGACAAGGAATTCAAGCCCTGGACGATCAAAAAAAATACCCTTTCCGGCAGCCTCAACCGCTACTTTATCGAGATGGCGAGTTTCCAGCTGTTCGGGAAAGGGAAAAACAAGAATGTCAAAATCCTGAACATCGAGTGCCCGTATGCCCTGGGCTTCGAGGCCGTGAAAAATCCCCAGGCCCCGAACAAACCGGAGGGAAGAAAATGAAAAATCACTTTGACGCCGTTATTCTCGGAGGCGGGGTCGGCGGGCTTGCCTTGGCCGCCCTCCTCTCTCACCGGGGGATGAAAATCCTCCTGCTCGAGCGGAATAATTTTCTCGGCGGCCGCTGCACCTCCTATGAAAAGGAAGGCTTCGTGGTGGACGCCTTCATTCACATGTTCGGCCGGTGCGAGAAGGGCCCCTACGGCGAGATTATGAAAAAGACCGGGGCCGAGGGCGAGATCCGGTTCTGGCATCCGACCCGGGAAAACCCCTTTGTCCTCCTCAAGAACGGCCGGAAGTATCCCTTCCCGAATCCGGCCTATCAGACCCCGGCGGAGATGGAACAAACCTACCGCCAGGCCTTCGCGGCTACCGAGGCGGACATTCATTCCCTCCGGAGCATGGATGAAACCATCGCGAAAATGAAATACTCCGAGACCTTCGCGCTGGACGACACCCCGATGTCCAGTTTCCTGAAGCGCTTCCCGATGAGCCGCGAGCTAGTGGCCTTCATCAACCAGCAGGTCATCTGCCTGGCCGTCGCCAACCTGAAAGAAGCCAGCGCGGGGGAGCTGATCCGGGTCATGGCCTATTACCAGCGGGAGGCGAACGTGGGTTATCCCCTGGGCGGCTGCAAAGCCATCCCGGAAGGCCTGGCCCGGATCGCCAGGCGGTACGGGGCGGAGCTCCAAACCGGGGTCAAGGTGGAAAGGATCAATGTTGAAAAGGGCCTGGCCACCGGGGTGGAGTTGAAGGACGGCACCGTTATATCGGCGCCCCTGATCATCAGCAACATCGGGGTCAAGGAAACCGTTCTCCGCCTGCTGGATCCGGCCACCATGACCGAGCAATACCGCGACTACGCGGAAAGCCTCTCCTGCGGCAAGCTCGCCGGGATCGGCACCATCGCCATCCACCTGGCCCTGGATAAACCGGTGATCCCCGACTCGGTGGCTTTCAGCTTCCCGAAGGACCCGGAGATCCCCTCCCTGGCCCGTTTCCTGATGGAATTCGTCCTCCAGGACCAGATCCCCCCGACCACCGACCCGATGAACCTCGCCCTCCTCCCGGTTTCCTCCAATATGGACCCGAGCCTCGCCCCACAGGGCAAGCAGATCGTCCATCTCCCCGGGCTCGCCCCCCTCGAGTCCGCCCACTGGAAGGACTGGGTCAACTTCCACGTGGATTACCTGGACACCTTTTATCCCGGCCTGAAAAATCACATCCTCTGGTATGACTTCGGCACCACTTCCATGATCAACCATTACAGCGGCCGCTTCCAGCCGGACATCGTCGGCCTGGCCCAGATCATCGGCCAGGTGGGGAAAAGCCGGCCCCCGCTCAAGTCGCCCTATGAAAACCTTTATTTCGTGGGCTCGGATACCGGCAGTGACAACATCGGCACCGAACTGGCGGCGGAAAGCGCCCTTCGTCTCGCGGATCTAATTCCGAAAAAACCCTAACCGGGGAAACGGTTACTATTTTTATCAACCTTATCTTTATCTTTTCTCCGACTCCTTTTCGCCCGAAAAATACTGTCAGGATTTCCCAATGCTCGCGAAATACGATGGAATGTTTTCAATGGTATTTTTCGGGTTTAAGCCAAAATTTGTCCGTCTTTGAGAAATCATTTCTCACCAGGGTACCTTTTTTCTCATTCAATAACTCACCCATAAAAATCCAAGCCCACGCTCCCGAATCCTGGTAATCAATTGATTTTCCTAGATTAATTTAATTCGTAAATGTGTATGTTAAACCCGGGAATAGAATATGCATTTATAATAATAACGAGTTAGAAAATAAAAAAAGAGAAAAATAAATGGAAAAACCAGAGAACCTGAACCGGAAAGACCATCTGAAGGTGGTACCCAGGAATCCCCTGGAAAACATCTCCCTGGACCTTCCCCGGAAACACGCGGTTGCCCCGGATCCTCCTTTGGAAAAAACCGAGGAAATCTGGAACGAGGTTTTAATTAGCATGGAGCGTTACTTCAACACCAACTCGCCCCGATTGGTGGGATTCGGTTTCGCCGCCAAGTGCGAGCTTCTGGGAGCGAATGATTGGATGAGCATAATCGGACCGGTAAAGGAAAAGTATACGGAATTTCACGATTGGTCTTGTTCAGAGATCGTTAAACATTTGCATATACACACCCGCGATCCTCAGGCCGATCAGATTTATTACCGCCTGAAGCAATATTTCCTGTAATTCCTCGTGCTTCGATTCGCAGTTACGGTAACGTGTTTTTTCAAAACCGAACTAATAATAATGCTCACTCAGCACTAAGTCCTGTGTAAACAAGTTCGTTATCGAGCTTATGAATCGAAGGACTTAGCTTTTTCTTCGCCAGATCGTTGCAAAACTGTTAATCAACCCTTCGACTTCCCTGGTCTAAAGCCCGTGGTATACTAAGGGTTGATACTGAGCGGCGCCTCTTTTCCTTCAGGGTGAATCCCCTCAGGATAAACCCCGCCATAAAGGGCATGGTTTGGGCGCCGTCGAAGTATCAATTATTCTGAATCCCCGCCTGGTTTACCTTGACATTGATAAGAACTGCGGCGAAAATCTAGTCATACCCAATTACCAGGAGGTGATTACATGACGTTGAAATTCACTCATGTACCGGGAAAGAGCAAAGCGAAAATTAAACTCTTCGCCCTCTCCACCTGCGGCTGGTGTCGTAAAACCAAGGGCTTTTTGAACGATCTGGGTGTTGAATACGACTATATCGATGTTGACAGTCTGGCCGAAATGGAAAGGGAAACCGCGGTAGAGGAAATCAAGCGCTGGAATCCCCAGTGTTCCTTTCCCACCATTGTGATTAATGATGACTCCTGTATTGTGGGCTTTGATGAAGAAAAAATCCGCCGGGTGATAAAATAATGCCGGAAGTGACCCAGGCTGACATCGGCCGCCTCCACGAGAAGTTAAAAAAGGAAGCGGAATCATCAGGGTATCATCTCAATTCGGATGTTGAGTTTACCAGGCAACTGCTTCAGGGGCTGTTAACCAATGAGAAACGCTACGGTTACTGTTCTTGCCCGTGCCGGCTGGCTTCCGGGAACCGTGACGACGATCTTGATATTATTTGTCCCTGCGACTATCGCGATCCCGACTTGACCGATCACGGCACCTGTTACTGCAGTCTTTACGTTTCCTCGGCCGTGTTAAGGGGCGAGAAAAAAGCGGCATCGGTGCCGGAACACCGCCCTCCCGCTGCCGAAAGAAAAGCCCCGAAAAAATCCGCGCGCGCGGCCGGGATCTCTTCCCTTCCCCTGCCGGTGTGGCGCTGTAAAGTTTGTGGCTATCTCTGCGCCCGCGATCACCCGCCCGAGCTTTGCCCTATCTGCAAAGCTAAAAAGGACCGTTTCGAAAGATTCATATAATTCAGATGCAAATCGGTGAGAAGAATATTTTATTTCTGATAAATAATATGTTGACTTGTGTTTTTAAAATCGTGATGATAACATAAGTTAAACCCCGCTGATCCGAAACGTGAGAAAATATTTTTCCTGACGGATTGGCTTCATTAAAACGAAACTGCTCGTTGTCGAAAGGAGGACAAAGTGGCAAGAAAGAAACTCTGGGGAAAGAAATCGGGCTCGGACCTGGTGACCGCGATTAACAAACTGGTGGAAGACAGGTTGAAGAGGGTCCTGGAAAGACAGCGGCCCCTCCTGGAGAGGGGCATCAATGAAATTGAACACGCGCTGGGCCGGATTGAGAAACGTCTGACCGGCTTATCTACCTCCTCCCGCCCGGGCCGCAAAGCCCGGGGGAAAAAGGCCGGCCGCAAAGCCCGCGGGAGCAAGGTCTGCACCGTGCGGGATTGCCAAAAGCCTTCCCGCTCCCGGGGCCTCTGCGGGGCCCACTACATGGCCGCCCTGCGCCACGGCGAATTCCGGGGCATCGGACCCAAAGGAAAAGGGAAATCCCGGACCCAGACAAAACTCCGCGGGAAAAAGGCCGGCCGCAAAGCCCGCGGGAGCAAGGTCTGCACCGTGCGGGATTGCCAAAAGCCTTCCCGCTCCCGGGGCCTCTGCGGGGCCCACTACATGGCCGCCCTGCGCCGGGGAGATTTCAAATAAATAACTGAAATCGCCATTTTTCCCGAGAATTATTTCGGGGCGGCCTCACTGGGCCGCCCCGTTTTTTTCCTAGGAAGATTTTAATCCGAAAAATGCTTTAATCTTTCCGAACGCCTTGTAGTTGCCCGATTTATTTATCCCGATTTTAGAGGGACTTGTCCCGACTTCAGAGGGATTTATCCCGACAACGGAGGGATCGGACGATTTTAAAATCCGCCAACCCCGCCCAGTTACGGGACAAGTGAATCGGCATATTACATTAAAATCCGCTGGCAAAAGACGTCCGAATGAATTTATTCGCATTTTTCGGGTTTAATAATCTTTTACCACAAATTTCCCCTCCCTTGATGGGAGGGGAACGAGGGGAGGGTGATCAACAAACCTCTCTTTTCGCCCTCTCCTTCATCCTCCCCCCTCAAGGGGGAGGATGAATTCTCCTCACCTATCGTATTAATAAAACATTCTCAATTATTCACCCCAAATTTTTTTCAACCAATCAAGAACCTCCCGCACCGCCTGGGGGTTCTGGCGCAGGTTGTGCTCCCCGCCGGGTATAATCCTGATCTCCTTGGGATCCCCGGCAACTTGATACAACCTGTAAGCGTGATCAACCTTCACGGTTTCATCCGCATCACCATGGACGATTAAAAGCGGCCGGGGAGAGATGTGGGCAACCCATTTTTCCGGAGCGATTTTCACAAAGCCTTCCCGCCATTCCGGGAAAGAGGGGGGAAAATCCGGGTCACGAACAAGACCGATCGCGCGAAAATGCTCCAGCAAATAGTTCAGCGCGCCCTCGTTTTCCCAAAAATCGAAACGCGCCGGGCAGGCGCACACCGCCACTACTGCGATCCGGGGATCCCGGGCGGCCACGCAGACCGAGGTGGCCGCCCCTCCGCTGAAACCCCACAACGCGATCCTTTTGTTATCAACCCGGCGATCCTGGTAACAATGATCCACCACCTCCCGGAGGTCCCGCGTCCATCCCCGAAGATCAAAATTTCCCGTGCTCTCCCCCGCTCCCCGGAAATTGAAAAATACCGCGATCCTACCCGCCTGGACTAAATCCTCCAGCAGGGGCAGGTACCCTCGATCTTTAGGGTCGGGAATCCCGCGGGGAATCCCATGGCATAAAATCACCACGGGGCTTTGCCCCCGCGGGGAGCCGGCGGGAAGATAGATCTTGCCCCGGATCGAGATTCCCTCATGCTTGATTTCGATATCTTCGGTCTTCATGATTTTTTATATCGCACGTCCTTCATCTGTCATCACCATCCCGCATTAGAGTGCGGGACAAACTCCAGCATGGATCCATCCCCACTCTGTCATCCCCGTCCCGCCAGCGGCGGGATAAACTCCAGCGGGGATCCAGAAAAAGTTTTTATATTCTTTTCTCTTGAATTACAAAACCCTAGATTCCTGCTCCCCGATTAAAGCACTCGAGGACAAGTTTCGCAGGAATGACACATAACCAAAAACAACTCGTCATTCACTCAAATTAGAAGACAATTTATCAAATCGAAATTCCTGGGTTATAATAACCAAACATGAGGGAACCGTTAATAATAGTTTAAACCGGCAATGATGAAAATCGACAAACCTGGCCCCCGGAAAAATTGTCCCTCCCCGCCCGTGGGGAGGGCCAAGCTTGTCCCTCCCCGCCGGATCTTCATCCTGGCTTTGAGCTTCGTTCTCCTGGCCGCCCTCGCGGCCAAGACCATTGACCGCGCCATCGACCGGGGCCGGCTCAACACGTTCATCCAGGGGCGGCTGGGCATCCCCTACTGCTGGGGCGGGTGCACGGAACGGGGGTTTGACTGCTCCGGTTTCGTGATGCGGGCCTTCCAGGACCAGGGGATCAACCTTCCCCGGCACAGCTACCTCCAGAGCCTCTGCGGGGAAAAGATCGGTCCGGAAAAACTCGGCTACGGCGACCTGCTCTTCTTCGACACCAAGGGCCAGGGCAAGGTTACCCACGTGGGGATCCACCTGGAGAACAAGAAATTCGCCCACGCCGCCAGCAGCAAGGGCATCAGCTTCGCGAGTCTGAACGATAAATACTGGGGCTCGCGTTTCCTTTTCAGCAACCGGATCACCCGCGAAGAAAACCACCTGAAAAAATCCGAGGAAAAGCTCGCCGCCGTCCCGGAAGCGGAAAAGCAGTATGACCTCAAGGAGGCGTACATCGTGGGCCTGGAAGGATTCCTGAGCCAGGAGGAAGCTTTAAAATACCAGTCCAACCTGTTAAGTAAAGGTTACGACGCCTTCATTACCTATGAAAAAAGCGCGGAGGGTAAGGACATCTACCGGGTCGGCATCGGTTTCTTCAACACCGAAAAAGAAGCCGCCAATTTCATCATGAAGGATGATTATATCCAGGGCCTGGTTTATTTTATTATCAAGCAAAAAATCTCGTCCGGCGATGGAGTCTAACGATTGAAAATTTCTAATTTCTAATGACGAATTTCTAATCAATGTACAATTCGAAAATTTCTAATGACCAATTACTAATTTCTAATCAATGACTAATGTCAAATTTCTAATTTTCAATTTAGACATTAATAATTTGGATTTTAGATTTTATTAGACATTAGAAATTGGTAATTAGGCATTTCAAGTTGTTTGGTCATTATTTGGTAATTGGAACTTGGGTTTTCATTAGACATTAGAAATTGTAAATTAGTCATTTTCAATTGATTGGTCATTGGGATTTAATTAGTAATTAGAAATTAGGAATTAGACATTTTAAAAATTTATATACCTTGATCACGATAATCCTTTCCATCCTGCTTATCCTCTTTGGCTTCCTCGTAGTCAAGTTCGGGCTTCGGGTCCTCGGTCTCTTTCTGGGGGGGGCCACCTTCTTCCTCGTCCTCCAGGTCCTAGAGCTTTACCTTAATCTCAATCTCTCCCCGTGGATGTTCCTGGGGGTGGCCATCGCCGGGGGGATCGCCGGGATTTTTCTGGTCCCCCTCTTCGCCGAACTGGCGGTCATTTTCTTCGCCTTCCTTTTCGGCTGCTTCCTTCCGGAAATCCTCCCGGGCTCGCTGGTCCCCTGGCCGCATAGCTCCGATGTTCTCCTGATTATCCGTCTGGTTGCCGGGATTATTCTCGGCGCCGTGGCGAGCCGGTATATTCTCCAGATCGCCGCTATCCTGACCACTTTCCTCGGCTCGGCGATGCTGGCGAAGCAGATCCAGCATCCCAAGCTCTTTTTCCTATTTTTGTTCCTGGGCCTAATCTGTCAGTTCTACCTGATAAAACGGACCAAGACTCAAATCGCCTCCCGCATCCCGAGGGCCAAAACCTCGAAAGGAGAAAAAGATAATGAGTAATAAAAGACTCCTGATTGTCACGCTCGCCCTTCTGTTCTGGGGCTTGGTCTCCGGCTGTTCCCGCCTGAACGCGGTTTTTTTCCACCTGCCCCCCGCCCAATTCGGGGTCAAGGTCGAGAAGGATGTCATGGTGCCCATGCGCGACGGTGTCCACCTGGCCACGGATGTTTACCTGCCCAAGGCCCCCGGCCCCTTCCCCGTCCTCTTCACCCGGCTCCCCTACGGGAAGCGCTTCGCCGGGCTGCTCCCCATGCTGGGCCGGATTTTCGCCGAAAGGGGTTATGCTTTCGTCGTCCAGGACACCCGCGGGCGCTTCCATTCCGAGGGAAAATTCTTTCCCTTCATTTTCGACGCCCAGGACGGTCTCGACAACTTCCGCTGGATCCAGAAACAGCAATGGTGCAACGGCCAGATCGGGAGTTGGGGTTTAAGCTACCTGGGATACACCCAGTGGGTGGTAGCCCCTTCCCTCCCCGAACTCAAGGTCATGGCCCCCACGCTGACCAGCCCGAACATGCACGAAGCCATTTTCCGTGGGGGGGTAATGAACCTGCTCACTATCTTCACCTTCTTCGGTTTAACCGGCATCAAGGAAACCACCTTCCTGAATCCCCTGAACCACTTCGACGCCCTTAATGCCCTGCCCGTGGAAAAGGTCGATGACATCCTCGGCGAGGATGTCTATTACTTCAACGAGGTGGCGAGCCCCGAGCGCTCCCGGCATCTCCTGAAACAGATTGACTTCCAGGATTCCTATTCCCTGATCCAGACCCCCGCCCTGGTGGTGGCCGGCTGGTATGACATGTTCCTCGGCCCCCAGCTCGCCGATTTCCAGCGCCTGCGCCAGGAGGGAAACGGCCTCGCCAAGCAATCCCGGCTCATCATCGGCCCCTGGTCCCATGTCGGCATCGGCGGAGACGGAACAGATGACATCCAGGTCAAGGAGGACGTTTTCCAGTTCCCGGAAACCTTCGCCTGGTACGACCACTGGCTGAAAGGGGTGGATAACGGGGCGGAAAAACTTCCCCCGGTCCGCTACTTCCTGATGGGGGCCAACGAGTGGAAAACCGCGGAGGACTGGCCGCCCGCCGGTTTCGCGCCCGCGGAATACTATCTGCACAGCCAGGGCAAGGCCAATACTGTTTCCGGGGACGGCGGTTTAAGCCGGGACCCGGCCGGAAGTGATATCCCGGATTACTTCGAGTACGATCCCCTGGACCCGGTTCCCACCCGGGGCGGGTCTAACCTCCTTATTCCCTTTTTTACCAGCCATTTCCACGCCTCCTGGCTCTACGGCCCGGCCAACCAGCTCCCGCTCGAATCCCGCAATGACGTTCTCGTTTACACCACCCCGCCGCTCACCGAGCCGCTGGAGATTTCGGGCCCCATCCAGGTTAAACTCTTCGCCTCGACCAGCGCCCTGGATACCGATTTCTCCGCCAAGCTTATTGATGTTCTCCCGAACGGAAAGGCCCTGCTCCTCCAGGACGGGATCATCCGGGCCCGTTACCGGGAAGGATTGCTCAAGGGAGAAGCCCTGATCCAGCCCGGAAAGATCTACGAGTACACCATCGACCTCTGGCAGACCGCCAACCTCTTCCGCGCCGGTCACCGGATCCGGGTGGAGATTTCTTCCTCCAACTTCCCCCGCTACGCCCGCAACCTTAACACCGGAGGCGACCAGGCCCTGGAAACGACCCCCGTCATCGCCCACCAACGGATCTACCACGACGCGGAGCATCCCTCCCGTCTGATCCTTTGGACCAAAGTCGCCGGAACCGAGCCGCCAAGTCCGGCCACCGCCCCCGCCGCGGTCACAACCCCCGTCCCATGAGAACATCACTCTTCCATAATTTGTCATTGCGAGCCGACCCGTCCTCCGAAGCCTTGGCGAAGGCGGAAGGCGCGGCAATCTCAGAAATATCATGTAAAAATGGCTGTCATTCTGAGCCCTGAGCCTGTCGAAGGGCGAAGAATCTCTCTTTTTTTCTTTAACCAGAGACCCGAGACCCGAAACCCGAAACTTTATTTTATTAAAAGGAGGTTGTTATGGCCGAACAGTTAACCCTGGAAAAATTAAAGAACTCGGTGGGTAAAGAGGTCGCGGTTTCGGACTGGCTCGAGGTGACCCAGGCCCGGATCAACGCCTTCGCCGAGTGCACCGATGACCGCCAGTGGATCCACGTGGACCCGGTCAAGGCCAAGGATGGCCCCTTCAAAACCCCCATCGCCCACGGCTTCCTGACCCTCTCCCTGCTCTCTTATTTTCACTTCCAGGTCAAGGTTTTCCCCTCGGACATCAAGATGGCCGTGAACTACGGGCTGAACAAGGTCCGGTTCCTGAATCCCGTGACGGTGGGGAGCAAGATCCGCGCCAGGTTCAAGGTCCTGGAGATAGCGGAAAAGGGGAGCGGCCGGCTCCTGATGACCCTGGAAAACACCATCGAGGTGCAGGGTCAGGACAAACCCGCCATGCTCGCCGAGACCTTGGCGTTGCTGTTTGTTTAGGAAAAATTATTTAAAATCCCCCTCAATCCCCCTTTCGAACAAAGGGGGATATTTTTTACATTCTCCATTCTTTGTAGAAAGATTGGTCTGTCTGTTCTGTTAAGTCTATCTGGTGCCTGGCCTGTCCCGAGCGGAGCCGAGGGATGCCTTGGTGCTCTGACCTTTCACTTTTTACTTTTCACTTTTAACTTTCTTCCCTCCTTCCAGCTTCTCGCGGCGGTCAATCTATTATTTTTACCAATTCCTGCGGGCTGACGATTTTTATCCCCAGCACGAATCTGCGCAAACCCATCAGGGACTCCTCCCTCCTCGAAAAATATCTCTTTCCCTGTGCGTTAGGCTATACTATTATTTAAGCGTTCCTTAAATCTTTTCAATAGTACAAATGAAATACCGAATCGAATATTCTCTCGACACCGAAGAGCATTTGCGCGTTCTCACCACCCATCAGCAGGCAATTATTCTTGACAATGTTGAAAAGCGACTTGAAAATCAGCTCAGTATCGAAACCAGAAACCGGAAACCAATGAGACCAAATCCCTTGGCCCCTTGGGAACTTAGAATCGGAGATCTTCGGGTTTATTACGACTTTGCGGAAAAACCCGAACCCGTCGTTTATATTCGGGCTATAGGAGTAAAATTGCGCAATCGAGTTAAAATAGGTAAGGAGGAAATAAAATTATGAAAACCTTGGAAATGGCCGAGGCAACCGCCCCTCTGACAAAATATGCCCAGGGGTTGAAAAAAGAGCCGGTAATTCTGACTGAGAACGGTAAACCCGTCGCCGCCTTGGTCGCGATAAAAAATGCGGATTTAGAGACGATTACCCTCAGCTCCCATCCTGAATTTCTGGCTCTAATCGAGAGATCGAGGTTGCGGCATTTGAAAGAGGGTGGGATCTCCAGTGCCGAGATGCGCCGCCGACTTAAATCGAAATAAGACGCTCTTTTTTCCTTTTTCGGGATTATTTAGGCAGGGATATTTTTAGGCGGCTCTTTCGGAAAAGAAAGAATTCAGCAGTCCACCGCCCTGATCATTTGGCCCGATATCGTTTCCGGGTTTCCCTGACCGCTTCCCTGACCAGTTCGCTCGCTTTCGCCGAAGGCAAATCCGGATTAGCCTTCTGATTTTTTTCGAGAATCTCCTTGATCCGGCCCCGGGCGGCGGCCTGCATCTGCTCCAATTTTTGCACCGGAATGACCGCCGCCACCGGTTTTCCGGCCCTTTCGATAATGAATTGATCGTTGCGCAGATATACCCGGTTAATAATTTCACCCAGGTTTTGCCTGACTTTCAGGGCTGATATCCTTTCTG
>Ga0315285_10000554_pt1 | contig 38629 bp, 54 predicted proteins | sample YL17G09_36_MG_FD_203698 | JGI IMG/M metagenome (GOLD analysis project Ga0315285, IMG submission 203698) | Sediment microbial communities from Yellowstone Lake, YNP, Wyoming, USA - YL17G09_36 | ecosystem: Environmental > Aquatic > Freshwater > Lake > Sediment | place: USA: Wyoming | collected...
GCATAGAACAAAGATAAAAGGTCAAAGATCAAAGGTGAAAGATGAAAGGTAAAAAAACAATGCCCACCTACCGCAGACCGAGGACCGCCGTAAAGGCGGGTGATGGGTGATACAGCAAAGCGCAAAGGGCAAAGCGCAGAGAGCGTGTGGCAAATGCGGATTTCGGAATGCCCCTCGAGAAGGCTCGGGATAAACGGAATGCGGAGTGCGGAATGTCCAGAAAAGAGACGACCGCAGATATTCTTCTTTTCTCACATGATCATTTGGACCTTCAACCTCATCAATGCTCCTTTGTTCTGTTTGAATTGCAATCAATTGCAATCTGGTTGCAATCCCCCGGATTTAGAAATTCTTTAAAAGTTAAGGGCTTATAAGATGAAATATTCAGCGCCTCATAATTTCATTGCTTTTAATCCCTATCATGGTTGCAATCAGGCTGCTTGGCTCCCGGATACCAACGCGCCGCCCGTGTTTTACCATGAACATGGATTTTTTCTTCCTTTATAAGCTCCCGTAAAAAAACTTGGATTTCACTACGGGAATGCCCTGGTAACACCTGTTTTAAAACTTCCATTTTTGAACCAGTGTCCTGGCTATCTTGGATATGTTTTACCAAAAGTGCTTTATTCTGATCCCGGTCCAAACCTCGTTTCCGCGTATAAACGCCGGGTTTTCCGAGGAAACGGTAAAACCGGCGTGATAAAAGGTGCCGGACACCTCGCCCGCGGCCAAGTCGTTCGATCACCCCTTGATCGAGCAGGTACGGAATCCTGGTTTTAAGATTATCGGGCACGGGTTGCTCACGGTGAATACGATCAATCGCCAGGAAATCCTCGGTGTTGAACGAAGCCATCTTTTCCTGGCCGACCTGTTCGAGAAAACGCAGGAATTCCGGATCCTGGATCTCGCCATGCAAGGTCAGCTACACGAAATAATTATCAGTACGAGAGAAATCGGGGAGCGGCTTGCTCTGTCGGATGCATTCACGGTAGATCAGGTCAAAACCCTGGCCGGCGCGTTCGACCAGCCCGCACTTGGCCAGAACCTCAGCGATCCGGCGATTACGGGGATTCTGATTCCAAATAATGTTTTCCGGGGTGATCCCGGCGGGAAAACCGCCGGGGCTCACAATTTCAAGGCGCCGTGGATACTGCCGAATGAAAACCGAGCCGCCGCTCCGGTAGTCGCGATGACTGACCGCGTTCAGGATGGTTTCGCGCACCGGTTTCTCCTCGAAGGTGGGAATGTCCCGCATGAAAAGGCCATCCTGGTAATGCTGAAGGTCGTTGCGCAGGTTGATCGTATTCCAAAGGTCATCGTAGAAAGAGAAGAACCCTTGCCGGTATTCTTTCCTCTGCTGGGCCGGCCCGGGCGCCTCGTTTGACCGGCACTCAAAGACTACCTCCGCCTGGCCCAGGTATTTCCCGAGCGCCGAGTGGTTCCCGAAAAGGATCAGCGCGGCGTAGGTTACCCCTCCGTCCGTCAATACCTCCGTATCACGGAGCAACTGCTCGGGCGAAAGCGCGGCCAGCCCGCTGCTTTTTGATTTTTCGATCCAATGCCGGCGAAAGTCCTCGATGGCCGTCGGATCGAGATCCTGGGGGGAAACGCCCGGGCAGATTTCGGCGGAAAAATCGCGGCCTGATTCCTCGAAAATGATCCGAAGTTTATCCTCGGATATTGGGACAAGACCGTCCGCCTTACGGGACCAATAGATACCTTCGTATTTGATCGGGACGCCGATCGGACGGGACGGGATCTCGAAGACAAGAACCCGGCCGTCGGGATGATGCAATTCGGAGCAGTCAATCCGGAGGGGAATTTTATCCATCAATCCGGCCCGGGTTCGCTCCAGTTGGGGAAAAGCCTGGGTGCCTACAACCTTCCGCGGCCTTTTATCCGTAACTCCCAGGACAACCTTGCCTCCGCCCTCGTTAGCCAGGGCGGCGCAATATTTACCGAGCAGGTCAGAAGAAAAACTGATCTTGGCTTCCTTAAATTCAAGGTTCTCCCCTTCCAGGGCGTCAAGAATGTTCGGCAATTCCGCAAGCGTGGTACTCATTGGACCGATTCCCCCTTGGCCAACAATTCCTTCATGGAGTAATTTACGCTTGCAACCTCGAAATCTGATTTTTTCTGAACAGGTTTATGAAATGGTTTGTCATCCGATGGGAATAATTATATTCCCGGCGAAGGAAAATGGTCAATTAATTCCTCACCGGCAGTCGCCGGAGCAGACCCTTAATCGCAAGGAGCAGAGCGCATAGCGCATAGAGCATAGAGCATAGAACAAAGATAAAAGGTCAAAGATCAAAGGTGAAAGATGAAAGGTAAAAAAACAATGCCCACCTACCGCAGACCGAGGACCGCCGTAAAGGCGGGTGATGGGTGATACAGCAAAGCGCAAAGGGCAAAGCGCAGAGAGCATGTGGCAAATGCGGATTTCGGAATGCCCCTCGAGAAGGCTCGGGATAAACGGATTGCGGAATAACCAGTGACAAATAATAACCGAGATTCTTCGCGGAGTTTATGCTGAGCGAAGCGAATGTGCTCAGAATGACATCATTTTGATTGACGAATGACGAATGACGAATGAAAAACGTTCGGATGGAATAATGATTGATTCCTTGACGGAAACGCCCGGAGAATATAGATTTAAGGGGTCTAATCGGTTGCGGATAGGCATAATTTGGTATTTTGGATTCCTCCGAAAATACCTTGTTGGCTCAAGTAGTTGATTTTATTAGCGCGCCAGTAGCTCAGCCCGGATAGAGCAACGGACTCCGGATCCGTTGGTCGGAGGTTCAAATCCTCTCTGGCGCGCCATTTTTTTAAAACAAGTTTCGAGTTTCTGGTTTCGAGTTACGGGTTCTGTTCGGAAAAAATCCATATCGAATTCAGATCCTTCGCGAACAGATTCGCTTCGCTCACTGCAAGGTTTATCCTGAACCCTTTAAGATCCTTCTCCCGCCAGAGGCGGGATCAGGATGACAAGAAGTGAAGGGCTTAGGCGCCGTCCTGAATGAAATGAAGGAATGACAAAGTGTGAAGGACTCAGGATGACAATAAAAAAATCATTCGGAAGTAAAAAACCCAGATTGAGCCATAGGGACCGGGAGGTGCTTAAGGAATTGACCGGGGATCTCCCCACCACTCCGGAACCATACCTCGAGCTGGCGGGAAAAATCGGGATCAGCGAAAAGGAATTTCTCACCCGGGCCCGGAAACTCCTGCGGGAGGGCTACCTCCGCAAGGTGGGCGCGATTATCTCTCCCTCGCGGGCCGGTTTCCGCGCCAACGGGATGACGGTTTTCAAGGCGCCTTCCAAAAGTGTTGCCCGGTTGGGAAAAAAGCTTTCCACCTACCCCGAAGTCACCCACTGTTACGAGCGGGTTGCCCCCCCGGATTTTCCTTATAACCTTTATGCCATGATCCACGGGCGGACGCGGAAAGAGGTAATCACCCGGGTCCGGAAAATCGCCCGGGAATTAAACCTGGATGAATACCAGATCCTTTTTTCGACGAGGGAGTTTAAAAAGACGAGTCTAAGGCCCCTGTGACCGGGAACCGGTCACAGGGCAGAAAGCAAGGAGCAGGGGGCATAGCGCAGAGGGCAAAGAACAGGTCAAGGCTCAAAGGTGAAAGGTCAAAGGCGAAAAGACAGTTTCGAGTTTCGGGTTTAGAGTTTCGAGTTCGGAAAAGAAGAAAAGAAAAAAATGGATTCCCGCTTCCGCGGGAATGACAAAAAAACAGAGAAACCAGATAAATTAAAGAAACCAGAAAAACCAAATAGACCAAAATGATGAAATGGAATAAATCCTCCCGGCTTTTTAAAACCGCCGGACGCTATATCCCCGGCGGCGTGAACAGCCCCGTCCGGGCCTTCCGCAATGTGGGGGGGAGCCCGCTTTTCATCACCCGGGGAAAAGGCTCGAAAATCTTCGACGCCGACGGCAACAGGTATATCGATTACGTCGCTTCCTGGGGGCCGCTCATCCTGGGGCACGCCCACCCTTCCATCACCCGGGCGATTCTGAAAGTAATCGCGAAAGGCACGAGCTTCGGCGCCCCCACTGAGCAGGAAACCGAGCTCGCCCGCCTGATCGTTCAGGCGGTGCCTTCCATCGAGATGATTCGATTGGTCAGCTCGGGAACCGAGGCCGCGATGAGCGCCATCCGGGTAGCCCGGGGCTATACCGGCCGGGACCGGATCATAAAGTTCGCCGGCTGTTACCACGGCCATTCCGACGGCCTCCTGGTGAAGGCCGGATCCGGGGCGACCACCTTCGGCACCCCGGACAGCGCCGGGGTCCCCCGGGACTATGCCCGCAACACCATTGTCCTTTCCTACAATGACAGCGAGGCGCTGTCCCGCTGTCTGCGGAAAGACGGTTCGAAGGTCGCCGCCATCATCGTCGAGCCGGTGGCCGCCAATATCGGCCTGGTCCTGCCCGAACCCGGTTTTCTGAAAACCCTCCGGAAGCTTTCGCACCAGGACGGAATCGTCCTGATCTTTGACGAGGTGATCACCGGATTCCGCCTGGGCTACGGTGGCGCCCAGGAATATTACGGGATCAGGCCCGATCTTACCTGTCTGGGCAAAATCATCGGGGGCGGTCTGCCCGTGGGCGCCTACGGCGGAAAACGGGAAATCATGGAAAAAGTTGCCCCCCTCGGACCGGTCTACCAGGCCGGAACCCTTTCCGGGAATCCCGTGGCGGTGGCCGCCGGGATCGCCATGTTGAAGGAGCTTCGGAAACCCGGTGTGTATGTGCGGCTCGCCCGGAAAGGGGAAAAGCTGGCCTCGGCCCTGGCCGCGGCGTCCGAGGACTCCGGGATCCCCGCCCGGGTGAATAACCTCGGTTCCATGTTCTCGATCTTCTTCGGGATCGAGGAAGCCTCCAACTACGAACAGGTTTTAAAATCGGACCGCGAACTTTACCGCCGCTTTTTCTGGGCCATGCTCGAGCGGGGCGTTTACCTGGCCCCCTCCCCCTTCGAGACCGCTTTCGTTTCCCTCGCCCATTCGGAATCCGACCTGGATTTCACCATCGAGAAAATAATAGAAACGTTCCGAATTATTAAAACGTGAAGGGTCATAGGTCATGGATGAAAGGTAAAAGGAAAACCCCAGGCACCGACACCAAACACTGTCGGCTATTTTCAATGCTATTGGATTTTGACTTCGGACTTAGGATTTATCCTGAGTTTTATCGAAGGACTTCGGACTGGGGTTGCTGCTCGTCTTCCCTGGCCCGTTTCTCCTCGGGAGGATAAAACCAATCGTAGTGGATCAAGCTCGGGTCCATGGGCTTGAACATGCAGGGGATCCGATGCTTCTTATGGAAGGCAATGATACTGTATCCTTCTTTTTTTAGCTTGTCGTAAAGCTTCTGATTGGTCACCCAGACATAAGTGCCGCGTTCCACCCCGAATTCCAGCTGCTCGTCCTTGCGGACAAAAATACCCCTCGAGGGATCCTTGATTCCCGGGATCTGGGTGATGGTGTGCTTTTCCCAGAAATCGTCCGTCTCGGGCTTAAACCGTTCGATCTGTTCTTCTAAGGTTAATTTCCGGCTCAATTTCCCCCCACCTCTCTAGGTATAATTATCCTATAAAAATTATCCCAGATCAAATATTTCTTTGGTTCCTCCCCCAATTTTCCGAAAGACTAAAATACGACAATCCAGGGAATATTATGAAGAAACAGGTGTTTTTGTAACCAGAAACGGCAAAGGGTAGAGAGCAAAGGGCATGGAGCATGGGGCAAATGCGGATTGCGAAATAAGAAATTCAGAAAGAGAAGCGAGATTCTTCTCCCCCGCTATAGGCGAGGGAGAAGAATGACAAGATTTTGATTGATGAATACGGCGGTTATTTCCTCACGGGATAGCGCTTGAGAATCCCCAAACTGAGGCAGTTACATTCGGCAATCTCCCCCATCATTTCCCCGCCCCGGTTCAGCTGCCTTTCGTAATTGTTCTGGTAATCAACCGTGTATAGCCCGAAACGCGGGGTGAAGGTTCCCCACTCCCAGTTGTCGGTCAAAGACCAGTAGATATACCCGATGACATTCATCCCCTCGGAAACCGCCCGGTGCACCCAGCGGAGATGGTCCGCGAGGAACTGGGCCCGCTTTTCACCGTCGGTGGTGGCGATCCCGTTTTCGGTAATCAGGATCGGGACGGTGTAGCGGCCGGAGAGATCCTTGAGAATCCGGTAAATTCCCTCCGGGTAAATCTCGTAGCCCATATCGGATTTCTCGCCGATCTGCGCCGGGCAGCCCACCCCGAGCTGGGAAAGGTCCAGCCCCCGGAAGCTGATGCAGGGGAGCGCCGCGATCGGTGCCGGCAGGAGGGGAATATTCACCACGTACCAGTGGTTGTAATAATTGAAACCGATGAAATCGAGCCGGCCCTGCCACTCGGTACGGGTGTCGTCGGCCACCCCGTCAAGGTTGTCGTCAAACCCGCCGGCGGTCAGGCTGTCGAAAAGGTTCTTGCTGTAAAACTGGTCGAGCCTACGGGCCGCGGCCTGAGCCTGAGGATCATCCGGGGGATAAGGGTCCCAAAGAACCACGGATTCGGCCAGGCCCACCACCGTGGCCCGGCCATCCCCGTCGGCGTCCACCAGATCGTTGGCCCGGATGGCGTCGGCCGCCAGGGCATGGGCCGTAATCAGGTTTTTCATCACCGGGATGACCTTCTGGGTGATCTGCCCGGGGCTGAACACCCTCTCCCCGGGGGGATAAAGCCCGTAGAGATAGCCGGATAGGGCGATGATGATCGGCTCGTTGATCGTGAGCCAGTAATCCACCTGGTCTCCGTATTCCCGGGCGAGCTTGCCGGCATACTCGGCGAACTCCACGGCCGTCTCCGGGTTCTCCCACCCCCCAAGATCGGCGATCGGAACCTGCTGGTGATCGAGGTTCATCACCCAGAGCGGGTTGGTGAAATGATGCAGGGTCAGAAAGGGGCGAATACCCCGGCTGGTAATCGAGGTCAGTACCTGTCGGTAATGCTCGATCTCGGCGTCGTCCCAGACGCCTCTTTCCGGCTCCACCCGGCTCCACTCCACCGAGAAACGGAAGGAATTCAGGTTGATGTCTTTGACCAGTTTGGCGTCTGTATCGTAAAGGACGTAGGAGTTGACCGCTTTCCCGGCCGGGGTCCCGATGAAGGAATTGATCTTTTCCCACTGGTACCAGTCATTCTTAAAGTTATCCCCCTCGGTCTGGTAGGCCGAGCAGGCCGCCCCCCAGATAAAACCCGGGGGAAAATCTAATTTTTCCCCCGATCCGCAAGCGGAAAATAAGCAAAGAATGGGAATCGTAATCAAGCTCAGATTGGTTTTAACTTTCTTCCCCCCTTCACCGCGATTAGCGAAGCCAGATCAAATTCATTGAGAAAAGGATTGAGAAACTTGACTCCTTCAATGGTTTTTCCACTCTGAAAATCCTCGCTTAATATAACCGGAATCTGAAAGAGCCTGGCGGTGGCCCAGATCTGGGAATCCCAATATGAAAATTTGTGTTCCACTACTCCCCGACATGACTCCAGGACCACCAAGCTGTTGACTTCCAGAACCGCCCAGGCTCTCACGAACGATTCAACCTGTTCCCGGGCTTGAGATTCATTCAGGGGAGAAGCGATCTTCCGGGTAACCGCTCGAAAAAACTCAGCTAAAACCTGCGTGCTTAACGCGCCGGCATCCAACCCCGCCAAGCGATCCAAAACTTCGACGGCCTTTTTCTGTTTTTTCAAGTCGGAGCCATCGTAAGCGTATACGATGACATTGGTATCGAGCAGAACCTTACCTGGCATATAAATCCTCGCGTCTCCAGGTCCTTTTCTTCCCGCTCTTCCGGGTTTGTTTTTTCATCCGCGCTTCGATAAAACGCTTCTGTTCCTGCCAGGCGGATCTGTCCCGGGGGAGTTCAACCTGGCCTTCGATTATTCCATTCAATCCCCGCCTGATTAATTCCGCTTCGGATATTCCCAGATCCCGGGCCAGAAATTTCAGAACCTCTTCCTGTCTGGCTTCAATGTAAACCTGTTTTCTCACCATCTCCATAAATTCCCTCTCCTGGAAGTTGATGTATTTATATACATCATAATTCAATTAGCGTTAAATTTGCAATTCCGGGGAACAATCCGGGTTTTTGCGTCTTTTTCTCTCAAACTATTGGCTGACCAGTCTGTTGGTCTGCTGGTCTATCGGCTTCCGGATCTAACGTTCCGGTTCGATGACTACCTTGATGGAATTCTTGGCCTCGGCGACGAGTTGAAAACCCTGCCCGGTTTCGGCCAGCCCCAGGCGGTGGGTGATCAGGTCGCGCACCGGCACCCGGTGGGTCCAGATCAGCTCCCGGGCCGCGAAATGATCGGCGGGAGCCCCGGCGTAGGAGGTAGTAATGGTTATATCGTTGCGGAAGAAAAGATCGGTGACTGAAAACGAAACCGAGACGCCGGGCCGGGTGGGGGCATAGAGGAGAATCGTCCCCCCCCGTTCCACCGAGGCAAAAGCCTGGGGGAAGGCGGAGGAAACCCCAGTGCAGACCATCACCTGGTCGGCCAGACGTCCCGCGTTAAGTTCGCGCAGGCGGCGTGGCACATCCTCGGAAGCGGGCATGGCCTCGTCGGCCCCGGAGCGGACCGCCATTTCCAGCCGGTAATCCGCGACGTCCACCGCCAGGATCCGGCCCGCGCCCAGGGCCCGGGCCAGGCGGATGTGGAGCAGGCCGGCGATCCCGCTGCCGATCACCAGGATTGTCTGCCCCGGCTTCAGGCCCACGATCCTCTGGGCCCGCACCGCGCAGGCCAGGGGCTCGATGAAAGTGGCTTCTTCCCACGACATCTCAAAGGGGAGCGGATACACCCCGCGGTCCACGTTGATCGCCGGCAGGCGGATAAACTCCGCGAATCCGCCCGGATCGTAATTGGTCTGGCGCAGGGTGTCGCAGACGGTATGGTGGCCGTTTCGACAATAAAAGCAGGTATTGCAGGGAACATGATGGGAGGCCGCGATCCGGGCGCCGACCCGGTATTGCCCCACACCGGGCCCGACCTCGACGATCTCCCCGGCCGCCTCGTGGCCCAGGACCAGGGGGGCCTGGCCCGCCCGGTACCACTCCATCACGTCTCCGCCGCAGATCCCGCAGGCCTTGACCTTCATTAAAAGCTCGCCGGGGCCGATCCGGGGCTTGGGCATCTCCTGGATGCGGACATCGGAATTGCTGTAGTACATCGCCACGCGCATGGCTGTTCCTTAGCGGGCGGCCTTCCGCGACGTGTGAGTTTTCCCCGCCCGGCCCTTCCCGGTTTTTTCGCTCTCAAATATCTTCTGGGCCTGCGCGGGGGTGGCTTTTTCGTGAATGATCGAACGGATGGCCTTGATCATGGCCACCGGGTAAGCGTTCTGCCAGATGTTCCGTCCCAGGTTCACCCCGATCGCCCCTTTCCGCATCCCGTCATGGACGAACTTGAAGACCTCCAGCTCGGTGTCCACCTGGGGGCCGCCGGCCATCACCACCGGCACGGGGCATCCCCTGGTCACCCGGTCGAAATCCTCGCACCAGTAGGTTTTTACCACCCGGGCGCCCAGCTCGGCCGCGATCCGCGAGCAGAGGGCCAGGTAGCGGGCCTGCCGCTTCTCGAGCTCCTTGCCGACCGCGGTCACGGCCATCACGGGAATGCCGTATTTCTCCCCCTCGTCGACCAGCTTGGCCAGGTTGAGCAGAGACTCCTTCTCGTACTCGGTGCCAACGAAGATCGAGATCCCCACCGCGGACACATTCAGGCGGATGGCCTCTTCCATCGTGGTGGTGAGGCCTTCGTTGGCCAGGTCCTTGCCCACCACGCTGGTACCGCCCGAGACCCGGAGGATGATCGGCTTGGTGTTTTGCGGATCCACCGACGAGCGCAAAACCCCGCGGGTAATGAAAACCGCGTCGGCATAGGGAAGCAGCGGCTCCAGGGTCTTGCGCGGCTCCTCCAATTTATGCGTGGGCCCCTGGAAGTAGCCATGATCGATCGGCAGGAAAAGACAGTGTCCGTCCGCCTGAATCAGTTGGGCCATCCGGTTCGCCATTCCCCAGTCCATCTTTTCACCCTCCTTTTATTAAACCAATCCTGATGTCGGCTTAATTATATTCGTTCCTGGCCTGAAATTAAATTAGTCTGCGTTTCTTAATTATATGTCCATCTGCCCAGACTGAAATAATTTTATAATTTATTTTTCCCGATCCGGGGTTTCCGGGCTGCTTATCCCGACTGGAATTGAATAACAACCCATTTGTTAAAAAACTCTTGACAACCCAGTCTGTTTGTTATGAAATAATCCCATATCAATTATAAATAAAGTGTTAGCTCCAGAGCGATATTGGTGCGCGGATTCTTCCCCCAACTCGTGGTTTAGCTGAGTAATGAATGGCAAGGGACATGGGGCAAGGAGTAGGTGATAGGTGATAAGTCAAAGGAGAAAGATGATATGAAAGACATTGCCATCGGATCACCGGCCCCGGATTTTTCCCTGATCGATTTTCAGGACAAACCCTTTAAGCTCTCCAGTTTCCAGGGCAGGAAGAGTGTCCTCCTCATATTTCTGCGGGGATTCGCCTGAAAGCAATCCCAATGGCACCTGGACGGTCTCAAGGAAGATTATAAAAAATTCAAGGAATTTAAGGCGGAGGTAGCCGTGATCGGTCAGCACTCCAAGGTCGAATTCTACAATATGTGGAAAATAAAAGACCTTCCCTTCATCGGCCTGCCCGACGAGAAAGAAAAAGTGGCCAAACTATACAATCAGCGGGTGATTTTCGAAAAAAGAGGCCGGCTCCCCGCCCTTTTCCTGGTCGACCTTTCCGGGGCGGTCGCCTTTGCCCATTACTGCTCGAACATGTATGACATCCCCGCCAACGACAAGCTGCTGCAGGCACTCGACCAGATAAAAAGCTGATTATTTCCGGATTATTTTTTCCCTCCCAAATCATTTATAATATTCCCGCAAATATTCTTTTGATAATAAAACCAAATGAAGCTCCCCGCGGTAAGGCTGCGGGGTATTTTACTCAAAATGATTCTTGATTTGTTGATTGTCATTCCCGCGCAAGCGGGAATCCAGAAAAGAATAAATGGATTCCGCATCAAGTGCGGAATGACGGAATAAGGTAACCCCCTGACAAGCCGCGAGGAATGATCAAGTTAAAACCGGAACAAGGAGAAGATCCATGAAAAATATCATTAAAATAATTGCCATTATTGTTGTATTACTTCTGTCCGGCCTGGCTTTAGTTTACCTCGCCTTCCCCGGCACGCTTTATAACACGGGGATGAAGATGGCCAGAAAATCCGCCGGTCTTACCCAGAAATCAATCAAGGTCGACAGCCATACCATCCAGTACCTTGAAGGTGGTAAAGGAGAAAACATCCTCCTGGTCCACGGGTTCACCGGCGAGAAGGATAACTGGACGCTGTTCGCCAAGTACCTGACGCCGTCTTTCCACGTGGTGGCGCTCGACCTTCCCGGCTTCGGGGAAAGCTCGAGGATCGAATCCGAGTCCTACACTATCCAGGACCAGGCCAACCGGCTGGACCGCTTCGCCGACCTCGTAGGACTGAAGACCTTTCATATCGCCGGCAACTCGATGGGCGGGGCCATCGCCGCCAAGTACACGGTTGACCACCCGGAGAAAGTCCTGACCCTCGGATTGTTCGACAATGCCGGCATTTGGGAATGCCCGGAGAAAAGCGATCTACAGAAAACGCTCGATCAGGGCGGGAAAAACCCCCTGCTTTCCCAGACCCCGGAGGATTTCAAGGAATCGCTCAAGTACGTTTTCGTCAATCCCCCGCCCGCCCCCGGCCGCATCCTCGAATATATCGCCAAGAAGCAGATAGCGGTGAAGGCTTTCAACGAAAAGGTCTGGAAGGATGTTAAGGAACCAGACAAGATATACCAGCTGGAGCCGGACCTGGCGAAAATCCAGAACAAAACCCTGATCCTCTGGGGCGACACCGACCGCCTGATCAGCGTTTCCTGCACCGAGATTTTAAAGAAAGGCCTGGTCAACTCCCAGACCGTGATCATGAAAAACTGCGGGCACGTCCCGATGATGGAAAGGCCGAAGGAAACCGCCGTTCATTACGTAAATTTCCTGGTTTCCGCGACTCCAAAGCCTTAAATCTGAATATGAAACATGGCAAAACATGGGGTCAGGTCTTGATATTTTCCATTCTGGTCAATTCCTTGCTCACCCACGAATAATGTCTCCCTAAATAATCCCCAACCTCCTTCAATTTATACCCCCACCGGTATACAGCCTCATATATCCCCTCATCCCGGGCCTGATTTTCAAATATCTCCTTCAGCGACGGTCTCACCGCGTGCCGCTCCCGTCTCGGAACCTCCTTCTTTTCCCTCTTATCCTTCACCTCACTCCGCTCAAGCCGCCCTTCCAACATCTTCAAAAAATTTTTCCCTCCCAATATCCAGCCGCCATACGCCTTCTTCAACGGACTCTTGACATCCTTCCCCTGCTTAACAAACTCACAATAACGCTCCCCGGCCCGTTTGCTCTCAGAGGAAAATTCCGAGAGCAGCCAATCCTTATGCAAAAACTTGGGCCCATCTTCCAGCCCCGCCATCGCCCGATACGATGACCATCTCCAGTCCTCCGGCTCTTCCACCATTCCCGCCCGCACCGGGTTCAACACCACATACCGGCTCAGTTCCAACAAATACTCCTCCTTATCCACCAAAATCCCCTTAAACCTTCCCTGAAATATATGCCCCACCCGTCCGTGCCGACGATCAAACGCCTGCGTGTACACCCCGTTCAATTGCCTCATCCCGGTAGAAAGATTCCCCCTGGGTGTCTCCACCAATAAATGATAATGATTGCTCATCAAACAATACGAATGGATAACAAACTCATATCGGTCCACCACCCCGGCCAGAACCGATAAAATCTTCTGCCGGTCATCATCATCAATAAAAATATCCGCCCGCGCATTGCCCCGCGAGGTCACATGATAAACCGCCCCCTCATACTCCACCCGTAATGGACGCGCCATATCGCAACCTTACCATCTAAAAATGGAAAATATCAAGACCTGACCCCTTTTTGCGCTGACCCTTACATGAGTCCCATCATCCGGGCGATGATGGTCTTCATGATCTCGGTGGCCCCGGCGGTAATGGTCTGCATCCGGACATCGCAATAAAAATGGGCGATGGGGTATTCCATCATGTAGCCGTAACCCCCGTGGAGCTGGACCCCGTAATACGCCACCCGGTTGACGAGCTCGGTGTTATACCACTTGGCCATGGAGACTTCCTTGGTGATGTCCTTCCCATCCAGGTGGTCGTCGATGATTTTGTAGGTGAAGGTCTTGGCCATCTCGATCTCGGTGGCATACTCGACCAGGCGGAAGGCGTTGGCCTGGAATTTGCTGATCGGGCGTCCGAAGGCCTCGCGGGTCTTGGCGTAATCGATCGTGAGGTTCAGGATCTTCTCGGCCGTGAGGATGGAGCCGAGGGCCGCCACCAGCCGCTCCTGCTGGAGGTTTTCCATCAGCGTGTAGAAACCCTTCCCCTCCTCGCCGAGGAGATTTTTGACGGGAACCCGGCAATCCTCGAAGCTGAGCTCGGCCGTGTCCGCGGCGGTGACCCCCATCTTTTCCAGCCGCCGACCCTTGGTGAACCCCGGGGTACCGTCTTCGATCAGGATCAGGCTGATCCCGGTATGGGGGGGCTTGGCCTGGGGATTAGTCTTGACCGCCACGATCGCCAGGTCGCATTTAATCCCGTTGGAGATGAAGGTCTTCTGGCCGTTGATCACATACTCGTTCCCCTTCCGGACCGCGGTGGTGCGGATGGCGGCCAGGTCCGACCCCGCCCCCGGCTCGGTCATGGCGATCGCCACGATACAGTCGCCTTTGCAGGCGGCCGGCAGGTATTTAAGCTTCTGTTCCTCGGTCCCTTTCCGGTCCAGGTAGGGCATGGCGATGTCGTTATGAACGCTCATGCAGAGGCCTAGGTCCCTCGAGGTATTCGCGAATTCCTCCAGGAGCACCACCGAATAGCTGAAGTCCAGCCCGGATCCGCCGTACTTGGGATCCACCCAGTAGCCGATGAAGCCCTGGTCACCCAGCTTCTTCCAGATCTCCCGGGGAATGTCGTGTTTCTCCTTCCACTCGTAGATGTGCGGATTCACCTCGTTTTCAAAAAATTTTCTCAGCGAGGTGCGAAAAATCTCATGCTCTTCGGTAAATTTCAGCGGCATCTTACATACCTCCTTGTCGGGTCTATTTAGTCTATCAGTTCAATTTACGATTGCAGATTGACGATTGCAGATTTAATTTCGCTTTTGAAGAATCTCGGTTTTCATTCGTCAATCGTCATTCGTCAATCGTAAATTTGCGAATTTCGCATTAGCAACAGGAATTATTTTCTAATCGAACCAGCCGGAATTGTCAAATTAGGAATAATGCGAGAAAGGGTTAAGGCGAGAAAGGTGGACAGGAAAGGATAAAAATGGTATTAAATATCTTTAATCTTAACTCGACAAATGCGATAAACCCTATGAACCTTAAAAGCCCATTGTCCGCCTCGGAATTATTAGAGAAATTCCGCCGAAAGCTGGAAAAGGACATCGCCAAGATTGGACTGCATCCCGACCAGCCCGAATTCTGGAAGAAATATTCCCTGGGTAAAATCGAAGGCCTGGACACCTCCAGGGAAATATTCATTCGGGTGGCCACCCTGCAGGAATGCGGCCTGCCGGCGGAGCTCGTCTGCGTGAAAGGATGGGTCTATGCCCCCAACCATAAAGTCTACGAGAAGTTCAAAAAACAAGGCTATGAACTAATCGGCCTTCATCCCAAATCCAAAACCCCTTGCCTGTTTAAAACCACCACCGAGAAGGTGAAAACCTTTTTCTCGGGCCCGGAAAGGCGCGTCCAGGACGACCTCTTCTCCCCTCCCGGCCGGGACGACTGGTTCCTCCCCCCCGACAAGCCCTGACCGAAAGCACCGATTTCATCGGTTCATCGCGTTATTCGGGTATACTATTTATAGATGGATTTTAAAGTTGTAACCAAAAATATCCTGGAAGCTTTTCGAGCCGCGGATGTCCGATATTCCCTGATCGGCGGGTTTGCGTTGGGGATCTGGGAAGCGGGAAGATCTACCGTGGATATGGATTTCCTGGTCCATCGCGACGATCTGGATAAGATCGGCAAAATCATGGCCGGGCTGGGCTATGAATGTAAATATAAAACCGAGAATGTCTCCCAGTATGTTTCCCCCCTGAAAGTTTTTGGGGAAATCGATTTCATTCATGCTTTCCGAAACGCCAGCCTGGAGATGCTCGGTCGGGCCAAAGAAAAAGAAATTTTCAACGGCGAGATGAAAATCAGGGTCCTGTGTCCGGAGGACCTGATCGGGTTGAAGCTCCAGGCGATGAAAAACAATCCTTCCCGAGAGCAAACCGACCGGGCGGACATTGAAACCCTGGTTTCCCTGCACCGGGAAAAATTAGACTGGGAATTGCTGGAGGGATATTTCAAGCTTTTTAACCTGGAAGATTTATTTAAAAAACTCAGGAATGAATAAATGGTCCTTTCCGAAGAAACCAAAAAAGAAATGCTGGAACTTTCCCGCTCTCCTTCCCTGCGCCGGGACCTGGAAGCCCTGGCTTCTCACCGGATAAATCCCTGGGGCCAGGGAGACAGCCTCCTCATGGATAAACTGCTGGAATTTCTGACCCAGTACAATGAATTCATCAACCACCGTCCCCGGACCTTTAAAATAATCATCGATAAAGTCGCCAAGCTCTAGCTTTCCAGCATTCGGACGGGAAACGATATGAACAAATCTGAAATCATCGATTTCCTGAAAAATAACGTGCCGCTTTTCCAGGGCTTTCCGGAAACCCGTCTGCAGGAACTGGTCGCGGGTTCGCGCCTCGCCAGCTACGAGCCCAACGAGTCGGCCATCCGGTTCGGCGAGGAAGGCCGGTTCCTGGGCGTCATCCTCGAAGGGGAATCCGAAGCTTCCATCACCGATGACCGCGGAGAAAAACACCGGGTCGGCTTCCTGAAAAAGGGCGACGTCTTCGGGGAGATGTCGCTCATGACCGGGGACAAGACCATGGCCGACGTCATCGGGATTACCTCGTGCCAGGTCCTGCTGATCCCCTCGAGCCTCTTCTCCACCATCCTGATCACCCATCCCCCCGCGGTGAAATACCTGTCGAAAACCATATCCGAGCGCATCAAGCAGTTTGCCCTGGAAAATACCGGGCAGGACCTGGCCGCCTCCGCTTTCCGGGCCAGCGAGGATCCCTACGGCTTCAAGCTTAAAAGCGATGAACCGATGAAGATTCTGGTGGTGAACTGCGGCTCCTCATCCCTGAAATACAACTTTTTCGATACCGGCAACGAGAAAATCAACGCCCGCGGGATGATCGAAAAAATCGGGGAGGAAGGCACCCGCCACGCCTACCGCTCGGCCCGGGGTGAAATCTCCCAGGATCTTCCGAAGGGCGGGCACGCGGAGGCCTTCGCGGCCATGATGGCGGCTCTGCAGGAGCCGGCCCGGGGGGTGATCAGCTCCCCGGATGAGATCACCGCGGTGGGGCACCGGGTCGCGCACGGGGGGGACATCTTCACTCACCCGACCATTATTACCGATAAGGTCATCGAAGAAATCCAGGGCCTTTCCCGGCTGGCCCCCCTCCACAACCCGGTCAACCTGGTCGGGATCAGGGAGGCCCTGCGCCTCTTCCCCTGGGCCTCCCAGGTCGCGGTCTTCGATACCTCTTTTCATCAGACCCTGCCCGCCTATGCCTATCTTTACGGCCTGCCCTACGAGTATTACAAGCGGAATCGAATCCGCCGCTACGGTTTCCACGGGATGTCCCACGCCTACGTGGCCCTGAAGGCCGCGGAGCATCTCAAGCGTCGCTTCAACGAGCTGGAGATCGTTACCTGCCATCTCGGGAGCGGGGCCTCGATCTGCGCCGTTGACCACGGCCGCTCGATCGACACCTCCATGGGGCTGACCCCCACCGAGGGCCTGATCATGGGAACCCGCTCCGGCAATCTCGACCCCTCCGTGGTTACCCACCTGATCCGAACCGAGCGGCTGGACCCCGACACCATGGACCGCATCCTGAACCGGGAAAGCGGACTGAAGGGAATCTCCGGCATCTCCAACGACATGCGGGAGATCGAAAAAGCCGCCCAGGAGGGCAATCACCGCGCCCTCCTGGCTTTTAAGACCTTCTGCTACCAGATCAGGAAATACATCGGAGCCTACGTGGCCGCGATCGGGGGGCTCGACGTCCTGGTCTTTACCGGGGGTATCGGCCAGGGCAGTGCCGGGGTGCGGAGCCTGGCCTGCCAGGGCCTGGGTTACATGGGCATCCGGATCGAGGAAAAGAAGAACCAGGAAGCCCGGGGCGCGGAGAATGTTATCGATATCTCCGTCCCGGAGGCGCCGGTCCGGGTCCTGGTCATCCCCACCGACGAGGAGCGGATGATCGCCCGGGAAACCATCCGCACCCTGGGCCAGCGCCACGTGACCCGGATCATCAGCACCCAGAAGTCCACCCCCATCCCCCTGGAGGTCTCCGCCCACCACGTCCACCTTTCCCAGCCGCATGTCGAAGCCCTTTTCGGACCCGGACACCAGCTCACGGTTGATAAAGAGCTTTCCGAGCCCGGCCAGTTTTCCTGCAAAGAAACGGTCAACCTGGTCGGCCCCAAAGGCCGAGTGGAAAGGGTCCGGGTCCTCGGGCCGACCCGGAAGGAAACCCAGGTCGAGATCTCCATGACCGAGCAATTCAAGCTCGGGATCCACCCGCCCATCCGGGAGTCCGGGGATATCGAGAACAGCCCGGGTATAACCCTGGAAGGCGCGGCCGGCACCCTGACCGTGAATAAAGGGGTGATCTGCGCCATGCGCCACGTTCATATGTCGCCGGAGCATGCCCTGCTTTTCGGCCTGCGCGACCGCGACCGGGTCATGGTCAGGGTCAAGGGGGAGCGGGAACTGATTTTCGGGGACGTGCTGATCCGGGTCACCCCGGGCTTCAACCTGACGGTGCACATCGATACCGACGAAGGAAACGCCGCCAGTGTCCGGACCGGGGACCTGGGATATATCGACGCGATCCAAAACCGGGATTAACGCCGGGAGTCTGCCCCGCCCTCCCCGCGGCAAGCTGCGTAGTATCAAAATTATCTCTTCTACACCCTCTGAACTCTCCACTCTTTACTCTCAACTTTTTCCCCTTGCCCTTTGCTCTATGCTCCTTGCGCTTTGCCAGTTCTGGGCGATTGACTTGAATCCTCGAGGGACAGTATCCTGAATCCATTATGAACTCGGTGTGGCTTCTGCTGGCCGGGCTCGGGGTCTTCGCTCTGGGATACAGGTTCTACTCCGCCTTCATCACCGCCCGGGTCCTGACCCTGGACGAAACCAGGCAAACGCCCGCTTACGCCAAGAACGACGGCAGGGATTTTGTCCCCACCAACCGGATTGTCCTGTTCGGCCACCACTTCGCCGCCATCGCCGGCGCCGGCCCCCTGATCGGTCCGGTCCTGGCCGCCCAGTTCGGCTACCTGCCCGGCGCGCTCTGGATCATTTTCGGCGCCGTCCTCGCGGGCGCCGTCCATGATACGGTCATTCTCTTCGCCTCGGTCAGAAATGGAGCCGAGGCCCTGCACAACATCGCCCGCCGGCACCTGGGCCGGGCGAGCGGCGTCACCACCGCTCTCGCCACCCTGTTCATCATCACCACGGCCCTGGCCGGGCTGGCCATCGCCGTGGTGAATTCCATGAGCGCGAGCTCCTGGGGGACGTTTACCATCGCGTTTACCATCCCGGTCGCCCTGCTGGTCGGGTGGTATATGAGGCGGCTGAGACCCGAGAAAGTGGCGGAGGCAAGCGTCATCGGGGTAGCGCTGGTGCTTGCGGGCGTGATCCTGGGAAGAATCGTCCAGCAGTCGGAGATCTCCTCCTGGTTCATGTTTTCGAAGTCCCAGCTTTCCATCATGCTGGCGGCCTACGGCTTCGCCGCCTCGGTCCTGCCCGTGTGGCTGCTTCTGGCCCCCCGGGATTATCTGAGCACCTACATGAAAATCGGGACGATTCTCCTGCTCGCGATCGGGATCATCATCGCCCATCCGAATCTCCAGATGCCGGCCGTAACCCAGTTCATCAACGGAGGCGGCCCCATCATCCCCGGCAAGGTCTGGCCCTATGTCTTTATCACCATCGCCTGCGGGGCCATTTCCGGGTTTCATTCCCTGATCGCCTCCGGGACCACTCCGAAGATGCTCTCCAGCGAGAGAGACATCCGGTTCATCGGCTACGGGGCCATGGTCACGGAGGGATTCGTGGCGCTGATGGCGCTGATCGCCGCAGCGGTCCTGCAACCCGGCGATTACTTCGCCATCAATACCGCCCCCCAGGTTTTTGAAAAACTCGGCCTGCCCATCGTGAACCTTCCCGAGCTTTCCGGCCTGGTGGGGGAAAATATCGCGGGAAGACCGGGAGGGGCCGTCTCCCTGGCCGTCGGCATGGCCTATATTTTCGGGAGCATCCCCGGGCTCCAGACGCTCATGTCCTACTGGTATCATTTCGCCATCATGTTCGAGGCACTGTTCATCCTGACCACCATCGACGCCGGCACCCGCGTGGGCAGGTACATCCTCCAGGAGTTCCTGGGAGGAGCCGTTCCGAAATTCAAGCAGATCTCCTGGTGGCCGGGGGTGATTATCACCAGCGCCGTGATCTCCTGTTCCTGGGGCTATCTGCTCTATTTCGGCAGCATCTCCACCATCTGGCCTATGTTCGGGGTGGCCAACCAGCTCCTGGCCGTTATCGCCCTGGCCATCGGCACCACCTACCTGCTCAACCATGCCCCCAGGAAAATTCATTGTCTGATCACCTTCCTCCCGTTCATGTTCATGCTGGCGGTGACCTTTACCGCCGGCGTCGAGAACATCTTCAACATTTACCTCCCCCAGCATACGACTACGTCGAGGATCAATATGGTTTTAACATCTTCCATGCTGATCCTGGTGCTGATTATCGCCCTGGATGCGGTGAGGAACTGGATCAGAATCCTGAAAAAGAGCAGAGGGCAGAGCGCATAGAGCATAGAGCACAGCGGTAGCCGCAGGCTTTAGCCTGCGAAAGCAAAAAGCTAATTTAGAATGCGGGCTTCGGCCTACCCGGCAAGCCGGAAGCCCCGCTGGAAGATATCAAAAGATCGCTGTCGAATCTGGAATAAATCAGCGATGAAGTCGGACAACCCTCTCCTCGCGTTCGCGATCCTGGCCGGGGACGGCACCTCGGACAGTTTGCAGGCTAATCTCGAGTCCGGAGAACGGTTCGCGTAATTCCTCCAACAAAATCTACCCGCGAACGCCAATGTCATTATTGATGCCGACATCCGCCCTGCGCTGTTTCCGGGCGGATAAATCCGCCGGCTCGGTTGCCGGAGGGCAAGAAAAAACGGAGAGAAGTTGCCAAGGGACAATCGAGATTGATAAGATATTCGGGTAAGCGGGACCGGACGGAAAAACAAGATGGCAAGAGCAATTATCTCCTTTTTTATCGCGATGCCCCTGGCCGTGCTGGTTAACTGCTGGCTCTGGCCCGGGACTCACTTCTGGCAGGTGGCCCTGCTGGTTTTCGAATACGTGATCCTGTATTTAATCGTTTATAGTCTTCTTTCCCTGTTCTCGCCGCGCGCCGAAGAAAAATAGTCCTCCCGATCCTGGCCGTTATCTCTTAATTTCAATATCCCCGGGAGAAATTTCCCACCATGAAAAAACAGCCGTCGGAAGTCGAAAGAAACCAAACCCTCCGCCGGTCCATAATTGAATTGCTCTCGGAAAAAGAGCTGAGCGCCCGGGAAATTTCCGCGGCGGTCGGGATCCGGGAAAAAGAGGTCTCCGATCATTTGATCCACATTGAGAAATCCCTTCGGGCCCAAAAACGCCGGCTGCTAACCACCCCCGCGCAGTGTTTGTCCTGCGATTATGTTTTTACCGACCGCCGGCGGCTCTCCAAGCCCGGCCGCTGCCCGCGCTGCAAAAACGAGCACCTGGCCGACCCGCTCTATCTGGTCAAGTAAATCAACCCTGCGACTTCCCCGGTCTAAAGCCCGGGGGATGCTCAGGGTTTGATTTCAGGAGGAATGGTTCGTTAGTGATTAGACCGGACCTTTCGCCGGATCTAACCGCTCCCGGGTTTTCTAACTTGCGATCGGGATAAAAACTTCGAGTTTTTTTCTCGTGATTTCCCCCTCCCGGACCAGCAGAGCGGGATCGGAAGTCAGATCCAGGACGGTAGAACCCTTTTTCCCGGAAACCCTCCCGGAATCCAGGATCAGATCCAGACGGGAGGAAAAGTAGCGTCTCACCCGGGCGGCGCTGCGCGGGGGCGTTTGCCCCGCCGGGTTGGCGCTGGTGGTCGTGATCGGTCGGCCGGTCCGCCGGCAGAGCTCCCGGGCCACGGGATGGGATGAGATCCTCACCCCGATTTTACCGGTGCCGGCGGTGAGATTGGCCGGCAGGATCTTGCGGGCCTGGAAAATCAGGGTCAGGGGGCCCGGCCAGAAATTCCGGATCAGGTCCTCGGCCCGGCGCTCAATTCGCCAGACGATCTTTTCCAGCATCTCCCAGTCGGAAACCAGAACCGGGATCGGTTTGTCTTGTTCTCTTCCTTTGAGGGAAAAAAGATTTTGGACCGCCTGGTAACTCAGGGAATCGGCCCCCAGCCCGTAGAAAGTCTCGGTCGGATAGGCCACGACTCTTCCGGACCGGATCAGCTGGGAGGCGCGTTCTACCTCGGCCGTGTTCAAGGCCGGCGAGATCCTACCGGCTGGGGTTCCGGCCGGGTCGGTTCGCCGGCCAGGCGCCGGCCCTCGGCGATCTTGCGCTTGAATTCCCGCAGGCGTTTTTCCAGGTCGGAATCGTTCAGGGCCAGGATTTCCGCCGCCAGGATGGCCGCGTTCTTGGCTCCGGACCGGCCGATCCCCATGGTGGCCACCGGGACCCCGCTCGGCATCTGGAAGGTAGAGAGGAACGAATCCAGCCCGTGTAGCGGGGAAGAATCCATCGGAACCGCGATCACCGGCAGGGTGGTCTCCGCCGCGAGCACCCCGGCCAGGTGGGCCGCCCCTCCCGCCCCGGCGATGATGATGTGCAATCCCCTCCGTGCGGCTTCCCGGGCGTAGTTACGGGTCTGTTCGGGATTCCGGTGGGCGGAGGAAATAGTTAGATCATACCGGAGACCAAGGTCCTCCAGTGTCCGGATGGAATCATCCATCACGTACCGATCTGATTCGCTTCCGATGATAATCCCAATCCGAACCTTGCCCTTCGGCAAGGAGGCTTTGACCGGAGAAGAAGTAAAAACATGTCTGGGTAAAGGCTGGGGTTTAGACTGAAGCGGGGGTTTGGACTGAGGTTTGGGCTGAGGCTTAGGCTGGGGCTGGGACTTAGACTGGAGCGGGGGTTTGGGCTGAAGCTTGGGCTGTGACTTGATCTGGGGCTGGGACTTAGACTGGAGCGGGGGTTTGGGCTGAAGCTTGGGCTGTGACTTGATCTGGGGCTGGGGCTGGGACTTAGACTGGAGCGGGGGTTTGGGCTGAAGCTTAGGCTGTGACTTGATCTGGGGCTTGGACTTAGCCTTTGGCTTAGGCTGAGGACTGGTTTTCGGTTTAGGCTTAGACTTTGTCTCTGGTTTAGACTTGGCCTTTTTCACTGGATTCGGTTTGCCCTTTTTAGCCTTGCCCTTCATACCCCACCGCCTTTCTCTATTATTATCTTCTCTGAATCGCAGGCTTTATCCGGTCGGCCCCCTCTCGGATATTTACATTAAGCAATAAGGAGAACCCGCCAGCGGGAACCATAACCTGAGAGGAATTTTCCGGAGCGGACATATATTGTCTTGGCTCTTCGGATCGGATCTTAACTCTGGTAAAGAATGGAAAAAGAATAAGTAATGACCAAAACTCGACCGGGGGTTCGGAATCCTCAGGATTCCGCCTTGCTCCCTTTTTTTGCTTCCGTTTTCTTTTTCTTCTTCGGAGATTCCGGTCTGGACGCCTTCTCGGTCTTTTCCGTTTTCTTGGCTTTGCCTTTATCCGCAGTTTTGGTTTTTTCTTTCTCGGTCTTTTTGAATCCCGCCTTCTCCGGCTTTTGGGCCTCGGTCTTTTCCTTGACCTTCTTGGGGGCGAGCGGAGCGGAGTCCACCAGCTCGATAATTGCCATCCGGGCCCCATCCCCAAGTCTTCTCCCGGTTTTAATGATCCGGGTATAGCCGCCCGGGCGATTCCGGTACCGCTCGGCCAGGGGGCCGAACAGTTTCTGGGCCACTTCTTTTTGCTTAATGGTGCGGAGTGCGCGCCGCAGATTGGCCAGTCCGCCCTTCTTACCCAGAGTGATCATTTTCTCCGCGATCCGGCGGAGATCCTTGGCCTTCTCCACGGTGGTTTCCAGCCGCTCCAGTTCCAGGAGAGAGGTAACCAGATTCCGGAACATCGCGGTCCGATGTTCAGAGTAACGATCAAAAACCCGATGGTCTCGATGATGTCGCATGGCTACCCGCTGGTTAAGAAAAAATTATTCCGCTCCTTCTTCTTCCACGCCGTTTCCCTCACCCGGCTTCAGGCTTAATCCCCAGGTCTGCAGGATTTCCATCACCTCATTGAGGGATTTCCGGCCGAAATTCTTCATTTTCAGCATCTCTGATTCCGACCGGGACACCAGGTCCCGGATGGTGTTGATATTGGCACCCTTCAGGCAATTGGTCGCCCGGACCGAGAGTTCGAGCTCTTCTATGCTCCGGTCCAGAATCTCCTCCACGCTGGAGGCGGAAAGGGCCGCTTCCTTCAGTCCCGATCCGGCCGGTTTTTCCTCGGTCTCCTCGAAGCTGATAAAGACCTGCAGCTGTTCCTTTAAAATTTTGGCCGCCAGCGCCATGGCCTCTTCCGGCTCGATTCCCCCGTTGGTCCAGATCTCCATCACCAGGCGGTCGTAGTCGGTGATCTGGCCGACCCGGGCGTTGGTAACAGTATAGTTTACCTTGAGCACCGGGGTGAAAATGGCATCCAGAAAAATCGTTCCGATCGGGGCCGCCGGGTCTTTCAGCCTTTCCGCCGGGATATATCCCTTGCCCGACCGGACCACCGCCTCGGCCCGGAGCTTGCCGTCCGCATTCAGGTTGGCAATGTGAAAATCGGGATTAATGATTTCCAGCCCCTGATCCGTCTGGAAATCCCCGGCCAGAACCTCGCGTTCCCCGGAAACGTTGAGGGTAATGGTTTTTTTCACCGATTCATCCAGGATTTTAAACCGTACCTGCTTGAGATTGAGGCAGATATCGGTCAAATCCTCGAAAACGCCGGGGAGGGCGGTAAACTCGTGGAGGATGCTGTCAAACTTCACTTCGGAAATCGCCGCCCCCTGCAGGGAGGACAGGAGCACTCTCCGCAGGGAATTCCCCAGGGTGGTCCCGAAACCCCGTTCCAGCGGCTCCACGAAAAACCGACCATAGGTCCGGGATCGGCTGCCGACTTCCACTTCCACCCGGGTTGGCTTGATTAATTCTTCCCAGTTTCTCTGTAATGCTGCCTTTCCCATTTGCCCCTCGCTTAATTAGCTCCCTTATTAGCGGGAGTAATATTCAACGATTAACTGCTCCAGCACGTCGGGATGAATCTCGTCCCGGCGCGGATGGCCCTTGACCACACCGCGGAATTTTTCCCGTTCCTGCTCCAGCCAGGAGGGCAGACCCCGCTGGGCCCGCATTTCCAGCGCTTCCAGGATGGAACCCAGCTTCCGGCTCTTCTCCCGCACCTCGATCACGTCCTGGGCCCGAACCTGGTAGGAGGGAACATCCACCTTCCGGCCGTTCACCAGGAAATGGCCGTGCCGCGCCAGCTGACGGGCCTCGGCGCGGGTTCGAGCGAATCCGAGGTGGAAAATCGTACTGTCCAGCCTGCTTTCCAGGATCACCAAGAGATTCTCGCCGGTGGCTCCCGCCTGCCGGGAAGCCATCTGGAAATAACGCCGGAACTGGCGTTCCGCCATGGTATGAATCCGTTTTACCCTCTGTTTCTCACGAAGGTGGGTCCCATAATCGGTGATTTTCACCCGGCCCCAGCCGTGTTGACCGGGCGGATAACCCCGGCGCTCAAAGCCGCATTTATCCGTATAACACCGGGACCCCTTTAAAAAGAGTTTTTTCTGTTCCCTCCGACAAAGCCGGCATGCCGGTCCCGAATACCGAGCCAATTTTTTTCCTCCTTCTTATTGGTTGGGGGTCAGTTGTTAGGGGTTAGGGGGTTATGGTGCTTCATTTCTCCTTCCTAACTCCCGACTCCTCACTCCACACTGTTTACACTCTTCTCCGCTTGGGGGCGCGGCAACCATTGTGGGGGATGGGGGTAATATCCTTGATCAAACCGATCCGGAAGCCGGCCGCCTGCAGGGAGCGGATGGCGGCTTCCCGCCCGGCCCCGGGGCCCTTGATAAAAACACTCAAATTCTTGACCCCGTGTTCCATCGCCTTGTTGGCGGCGTCCCGGGCGGCCTGCTGGGCGGCAAAAGGAGTAGATTTCCGCGAACCCTTGAATCCCACAATCCCGGCGCTGGACCAGGAAATGGTATTGCCCGTAGGATCGGTAATGGTGATGATGGTGTTGTTGAAAGTCGACTTGATAAAAGCGACCGCATTGGGGATATTCTTGCGCACCGCTTTCTTTTTCGACGATCTTTTTGGACCCGCCATTTTTATCCTCCCTGAAGTGTACCCGTGCTAATTCCCGGGAACCAACGCTTCCTCCCGGCCTACCTTTATTTGGGCCGGGGCGGTTTTTTCTTGCCGGCAATCGACCGGCGCGGACCCTTCCGGGTTCGGGCGTTGGTATTGGTCCTTTGCCCCCGGACGGGCAATCCTTTGCGATGCCGGAGACCCCGGTAAGTGCCGAGATCCATCAGCATCTTGATATTCGTGGACACCTCCTTGCGCAGGTCTCCCTCGACCTTCACATCCGACTCGATAATTTTCCGGATGTCCGCCACTTGGGATTCATCCAGCTCCTTGGTGCGGAGATTGCCATCCACCTCGGCCTTCCGCAAGATATCCCGGGCGACCGACTGACCCACCCCGAAAATATAGGTGAGCGCCACTTCGATCCGCTTCTCCCCCGGAAGATCAACGCCTGCGATACGAGCCATACATATCCTCCCAATGGTAAAAATTAAATCCCAAATCGCAAATCCCAATACTACCAAACAAATTCCAAACTCCAATGACCAAATTTTTCTTGGGATTTTGTGATTGGGATTCGTTTGGGATTTGGTTTTTGGTCATTGGAATTTCTTCGCCTAGCCTTGCCTTTGTTTGTGCTTGGGATTTTCGCAAATCACGCGGACCACCCTTTTCCGGCGCACAATCTTGCATTTCGGGCAGATTTTTTTTACCGAAGTCCTGACTTTCATTTTTCCTTACCCTCGATAAATTATCCGGCCCCGGGTCAGATCATACCGGGAAAGCTCCAGCTTCACCCGGTCCCCGGGCAGGATCTTGATGTAATGCCTCCGCATCCTCCCCGAAATGTGCGCCAGGATCCGGTGCCCGTTATCCAGCTCCACGCGGAACATGGCATTAGGGAGGGGTTCGACGACCTTGCCTTCAACCTCGATTAATTCTTCCTTGGCCATTTAACTTTTAACCACAGACCTTTCGTTTCCCGGAATTATTCCCGGACCCCTTCGGCTTTGCGCCCGCGCCCTCTTCATCCACTGAGGACGAGGGGACCATCCTCGGTGGCGGCCACCGAATGTTCAAAATGGGCGGAGAGACTCCGGTCCCGCGTCACCGCGGTCCAGCCGTCTTCCAGGATTTCCACCTCGCAGGAACCGACATTCACCATCGGTTCAATCGCGAGCACCATTCCCGGCTTGATCTTGATCTGGGCCGAGCTCTCATCCATCCGGAAATTCGGAATCTGGGGGGGCTCATGCATTTCCCGGCCGATCCCGTGCCCGACAAAATCCCGGACCACGGAAAAACCCTCGCTTTCCACCCGGTCCTGGATCACGGCGGAAATGTCGAAAATCCGGTTGCCCACCTGGACTTTTTCAATCGCCAGTTCCAAAGACTCCCGGGTCACCGCGATCAGGTGGCGGGCCAGCTCGCTGACCTGGCCGACCGGCACGGTCACAGCCGCGTCCCCGTAATAACCCTGGTAAAGCACCCCCACGTCGATGCTGATGATATCCCCTTCCCGGAGCCGCCGCTTGGACGGGAATCCGTGGACCACCTCCTCGTTGACCGAGGCGCAAATGGTAAAAGGATAACCCCGGTATCCCAGAAAAGCCGGGCTGGCTCCTTGTTTGCGGATCTTTTCCTCCGCCAAGCGATCGAGTTCCCGGGTGGTAATCCCTTCTTCCACCCGGAGTGAAAGCTCGTTCAGGACCCCTTTAACGATCTGGTTGCTTTCCCGCATTATTTGTATTTCCCGATCCGATTTCAGAACGATCATTCCGACCTGGAAAATTCCTATCTCTGCCGACTCGCCTCGATGATTTGGAGAATCTCGGCCGTGACCACCTCCGGGGCTTTCAACCCGTCGACCGATTTCAGGAGTTTCTTCCGTGAATAGTAATTGATCAAGGGCGCGGTCTCGTCCCGGTAAACCCGGAGCCTTTCCCGGATGGTTTTTTCCGTGTCATCATCCCGCTGGTAAAGCTCTCCCCCGCACCGGTCACAGACTCCCGCCTTTTTTGGCGGGGCAAACTCCACGTGATACATCTGCTGGCACTGCCGGCAGACCCGGCGGCCGGTAAGCCGGCGGACCAGTTCGTCCTCGTTGACCGCGAGGTCGAGGACCTGGGTGATTTTATGCCCGATCCGCTCGAGCAGCTGATCCAGGGCGTCGGCCTGGGCGACATTCCGGGGAAAACCGTCCAGGATATACCCGTAACGGCAATCATCGGCCTGCAATCTCTCTTCGACGATCTGGATCACCAGTTCATCGGAGACCAGGCGACCGGACTCCATGATCTCCTTGATCTCCTGTCCCAGCTTGGATTTTTCCTTCTTCTTGTCCCGGAGGATATCCCCGGTGGAAATCTGGGGAATGCCGAATTTTTCCATTAGTTTCCGGGCCTGGGTACCTTTCCCGGAACCGGGAGGCCCCAGCAGAATCAGATTGGTCGAGCCTTCTTTACTCATCCTCTTCTCCCTTTGATTTTCTGTCGGCCCAGGAATCCCTCGTAATGGCGGCTGAGCATATGGGACTCAATCTGCGCGATCGTGTCCATCCCCACCCCGACCACGATCATCAGGGAGGTTCCCCCATACCAGAATGGAACGTTGAACCTGCTGACCATGAGGGCGGGGAGCACGCAAACCGCGGCTACGTAAAGGGATCCTCCCAGGGTAATCCGGGTCAGGACCTGGTCAATATACTCCGCGGTTTTTGACCCCGGACGAATCCCGGGAATATATCCTCCATATTTTTTTAAATTTTCCGCCACGTCGATCGGGTTGAACTGAACGGCGGTGTAGAAATAACAGAAGAAAATAATCCCGGCCACGTAAAGGAGATTATAGACGGGATGGGTGGGGGTTAAGATATTCCTGATTGCCTCGGAGCCCGGAAAATTGGCGAGGCTCACAATGGTGCTGGGGAAAATCAAGAGGGAGGAGGCAAAAATGGGAGGGATAACCCCCGCGGTGTTAACCTTGAGCGGCAGGTGCGTGGACTGCCCCCCGTAAACCCGGCGTCCCACCACCCGTTTGGCGTACTGGATCGGGATCCGCCGCTGTCCCCTCTCCATAAAAATGATGAAAGCGACCACCGCCACCATGATCAAAACGATTGCCATGATTTTAAATGGACTTAATTCCCCCGCGTGGGCCAGGCTGAAAGTGTTGGCCACGCCGGCGGGCATCCGGGCCACGATCCCGGCGAAGATAATCAGGGAAATCCCGTTTCCCACCCCCCGCTCGGTGATCTGCTCCCCGAGCCACATTACAAAAGCAGTCCCGGAGGTCATGGTGATCATCGTCATCACGATAAAGGCGGGACCGGGATGCATGACCACCGGTTCCCCCGCCGGACCCTTCATTCCCTCCAGCCAGACCGCCGTGCCCGCCGACTGGAGGAGGCTCAGGACCACCGTCCCGTAACGGGTATACTGGGTAATTTTCTTCCGCCCCAGTTCCCCTTCCTTGGAAAGCCGGTCCAGGTAGGGGATGACCACCGTCAAAAGCTGGAGAATGATGGAGGCGCTGATATAGGGCATGATCCCGAGGGTGAAGATGGACAATCTCTCGAGCGCGCCCCCGGAAAAGAGATTAAACATGCCGAAGATGGTATTCTGCGCCTGCGCGAAGAACGAGGCCAGCGCCTGGCTGTCAATCCCGGGCGTAGGGATGGCGCAGCCGATCCGGTAAACCGCGAGTAAACCGAGGGTAAACAGAAGCCGGTTCCGCAGCTCCGGAATTTTCCCAATACTTTCAATCCCGCCTAACATATCCCGATCTGATTAGGATTTAACCCCAGGGAAAGGCCTTTAGCCGTTCACCTTCTCGACCGGCGCTTCCCCTCCGGTTTTTAGCTCGACTATCTTTCCGCCGGCGGCGCTGATTTTCTGCCTGGCCCCGGCGCTGAAAGCGTTGGCCCGCACGGTTAAAGGATGCTTGAGCTCACCCAAGCCGAGAATTTTTATCCCGTCCCACCTGCCTTTGATCAACCCGGCTTTTTTAAGTTCGTCCGGCCCCACGTCGGTCCCCTGTGGGAACCGCACCAGATCCCGGACATTCACCTCCGCCCAGTGCTTCCGGAAGGGATTGAAGAACCCCCGTTTGGGGACCCTCCGGATCAGGGGCATCTGCCCGCCTTCAAATCCCGGGCCCACCCCCCCGCCGGCGCGGGCCTTGTGCCCTTTATGTCCCCGGCCGCTGGTTCGGCCCCGGCCCGATCCCATTCCCCTTCCGACCCGTTTGACGTCTTTCCGGGAACCCGCGGGGGGTTTTAGATTGCTTAAAGGTGCGGAAACTTCTGCCGGCTTTTTATCCATGATTCCCTTCTCGACGAAAACGCCTTATTCCTTTACTTCCTCGACTCGAACCAAGTGACCGACCTTTTCCACCATGCCCCGGACCCAGGGCGCATCCGGAAGGATCCTCTCCTGATGCATTTTCCTCAAACCCAGGGCGCGGAGCACCTTCCGCTGCGTTTCCGGCCGGCCAATTTGACTGCGTTTTAATATCACCCGAATCTTCTGGGACATTTTCAACTATCCTTTCTCTTCGCGTTGATCTCATCTCTTTTCGCGTCGGTCTCATCTTGATCCCGCAACCGGAGCAGTCCCTCCATCGCGGCCCGGATCAGGTTGTGGGGATTGGAGGACCCGATGCACTTGGTCAGGATGTTCTGGACCCCGGCCACTTCCATCACGGCCCGGACCACCCCGCCCGCGATGATCCCGGTTCCGGGAGCGGCCGGCTTCATCACCACCCGGCCGGCCCCGTAATTGCCGATCACATCGTGGGGAAGGGTATGATTCTTGATGTTGATTCGCACCAGGTTTTTCTTGGCGCGGTCGACACCCTTGCGAATGGCTTCCGAGACCTCCTTGGCTTTGCCCAGTCCGAATCCGACCGTGCCCTGGCGGTCTCCCACCACTACCAGCGCGTTGAAGCCAAAACGGCGTCCGCCTTTGACCACCTTGGAAACCCGGTTGATCGCGACCACCCGATCAATCAGCTCGCCTTCTCTTTCTCCGTTGGAATGCTTGATAAATTCCATAATGATTTGCTCGTTGCTCCCCGCCAGCTACTCGGCCAGCCAAAAACAAAAAGTTAAAATTTTAATCCTCCCTCCCGCGCCTTTTCCGCCAGGGCCTTCACCCTTCCGTGATATATATGTCCACCCCGGTCAAAAACCACCTTTTCAATCCCCGCCTCCTTGGCTTTTTTCGCCAGGAGTTCCCCTACCGCCTTGGCCGCGGTGATATTTCCCCCCGCTTTCAGTTTGCCCCGGATCTCCGGGTGGAGGGAGGAAACCCCGAGAATGGTCCGGTGGGCCACGTCGTCAACCAGCTGGACCTGGATCGAATTGAGACTGCGGGAAACCGAAAGCCGCGGCCGCTCTGGAGTCCCCTGAACTTTCTTGTGCACCCGTTTCTTCCGGCGGGAGAGTGCGATTTTTTTTGCGAAAATCCCTTCCATTTTGAAAATGATCCTCGGTTATGAAAAATCCCGGCGGTTTAACGCGCTTGGGCTCCACCCGCGGCACCGGTGGCTCCGGTTTTCCCGGGTTTAAGCTTGATTTTTTCCTCCAGGTAACGGATCCCCAGTTCTTTATAGGCGCTCGGAGGCCGAATGGCCCGGATCTCCGCGGCCACCTGTCCCACCAGCTGCCGATCCACCCCGGATAAAATCACCAGGGTGTTTTTTTCGATCTTGGCTTCAATACCTTCCGGCAATTTATACTCGACCGGATGGGAATAACCCACCAGAAATTTCAGGGCTTTCCCTTCCAGACTGGCCCGGTAGCCCACTCCCATTATCTGCAGGCGCCGCTCAAAACCCTGGCTGACCCCGGTAACCATATTGTTTACCAGGGCCCGCACCAGCCCGTGGTAGGCCCGGGCCTGACGCTCTTCGCTGGAGCGCTTGACCAGAACCTTCCCGGTTTCAATCGAGACGGGGAATTCCGCCGGGAACTCCCGTTTCAGCTTCCCCCGGGGACCCTTAACTTCCACCGCGTTCCCCGAAATTTTCACCTCCACGCCGGGAGGAATCAAAATTGGTTTTCGACCGATGCGCGACATAGGAAACCTACCAGACCTCTATAAGTAATTCACCGCCCACCTTCAAATTGCGGGCCTCCCGATCGGAAAGAACCCCCTTGGAGGTGGAGAGCACGGAGATCCCCAGTCCGTTCAGAACCCGGGGTATCTCATCCTGGCCGACATAGTGGCGGCCGCCCGGCTTGCTCACCCGCCGGATTCCCTCCACCGCGGCTTTTTTCCCCTGCCGATAGAGAAGATAAACCCGCAAAACCGGCCATTTATCCTGCCGGGTTTCCTCGTAATCGGAGATAAAGCCTTCCTCCTTAAGCACCCGGGCCACTTCGGTTTTAATCTTCGAGCCGGGAAGCTCCACCGCTTCCTTCCGCGCCCGGTAACCATTGCGTATCCGCGTAATCAAATCGGCAATCGGATCAGTCATTACCATTGCTTGATTCCCTTCTAAATTTAATCTCTTCCGCTTACCAACTCGCCTTGACCACCCCGGGGATCTTGCCATCCAGGGCGAGCTTCCGGAAACAGATCCGGCACATGTTGAACGCCCGGATATAGCCCCGTGGCCGGCCGCAAATGGGACAGCGGTGATATTTCCGTACCGGGAACTTAGGTTCCTTTTGACATTTCAGCCTTAAGCACTTCTTCGCCACCCTTGCCTCCGTTTACCAACTACTACTCAAATCGTAGCGTTTCCCACCCGGCCGGGCCGGGACGGTTTTTTTCCTTCCCTATTTTTTAATCGGCATACCCATCTGGGTTAACAGGGCCAGCGCCATTTCATCATTTTTAGCCGAGGTTACAATCGTGATATTCATTCCCTTGATCTTTTCCACCTTGTCGTAATTGATCTCCGGGAAAATAATCTGTTCCTTGATCCCGAAGGTATAACTGCCCCGACCGTCAAAGGATTTGAACGAAAGCCCCCGGAAGTCGCGGACCCGGGGCAAAGCCACATTGACCAGGCGATCGAAAAATTCATACATGCGATTGCCACGGAGGGTTACCCGGCATCCGATCGCGACCCCTTTTCTGAGCTTGAAGTTGGCAATGGATTTCTTGGCGCGGGTGATGACCGCTTTCTGACCGCTGATGGCGGTCAGTTCGGTCACTGCGGACTCCAGGACCTTGGCGTCCTGGGTGGCCTCCCCCATCCCGATATTCACCGAGATCTTAAGCAGGCGGGGAACCGCGTTCGGGTTTTTCAACCTGAAATCTTTCATCAGCTGCGGGATTACTTCCTTCTGATAATGTTGTTTTAAACGTGCCATTCTCGTCCTAGTGATCTAAAAGCTCATCGCATTTGGGACAACACCTGGCCTTCCGGCCATCCTCTAAAAACCGCTTCTTCTCCCGGATCGCCTGGCTGCAACTCGGGCAGATTACCATCAAGTTGGACATTGCGATTGAGGTTTCCTTATCGATAATCCCCCCGCGGGGGTTTTGCCGGCTGGGTTTCACATGGCGTTTGACCACGTTGAGTTTTTCCACCAGGGCCCGGCCTTTTTCAGGAATAATCTTGAGCACTTTGCCCTGTTTACCGCGTTCTTTCCCGGCAATCACCATCACCCGGTCATCTTTGCGAATTGTCATTTTCCCAGCTTCTCTTTCAAACCACCTCGGGAGCCAACGAGATGATCTTCATGAATTTTTTCATTCGCAATTCCCGGGCCACCGGTCCGAAGATCCGGGTCCCGATCGGATCCCCCTGCGGGCTGAGTAAAACCGCCGCGTTTTCATCGAAACGAATATATGACCCATCTGAGCGGGACACGTTCTTGCGCATCCGCACTACCACCGCCTTTAAAACATCGCCTTTTTTAACCTTGGCCTCGGGAATGGCTTCCCTCACCGCAACCACTATCAAGTCACCCAGGGAAGCATAGCGCCGCCGCGATCCTCCCAGAACCTTGATGCAATATACCTTGCGCGCCCCCGAATTATCCGCCACTTCCAGGCGTGTCCGCAGCTGAATCATTCAACCCCTCCCAGTTTCTCCTCGAGCACTTCCGGCTTGATCAGCTCGGCCGTCGCCTTCCGCAGGATCTTTTTCACCTGCCAGCGTTTATTCCGGGAAAGCGGGCGGGTTTCCTCCATTAAAACCTGGTCGCCGGCCCGGGCCTGATTCTCCGGATTGTGCGCCATGAATTTCTTCCGCCGGGTGATCACCTTGTGATAAAAGGGATGCGCCTCCCGGCGCTCGACCTGGACCGTGCAGGTCAGGTTCATCCGGTCGCTCAATACGTGCCCCACCAGTTTTTTTCTAATTCCCCTTTTTTTCAATCTTCTCCTCCGGCCGGGCGAGCTCGCGTTCTCTGAGAATTCCCAGAATGCGCGCGATATCCCGGCGCAAATCCTCAATCCGGGCCGTTTTTTCCAGCTGCCCGATCGAATGCTGAAACCTCAGGTTGAAGAGCTCTTCGCGCAGATCCCTGCCCTTGATTTTCAGTTCGTCTGAGGTAAGCTCGCGTAATTCCCGGGCCTTCATAAATAAAACCTACCTCTCGATAAAGCGGGTGGGAAGGGATAATTTGTGCGAGGCCAGGCGGAAAGCCTCCTTGGCCACCTCGGTCGTTACCCCTTCCATCTCGTAGAGCACCTGACCGGGCTTGACCACCGCCACGTAGCCTTCCGGAGCTCCCCTGCCCTTACCCATCCGGGTCTCGGCCGGCTTCTTGGTAATCGGCTTGTCCGGGAAAACCCGGATCCAGATTTTGCCTCCCCTTTTGACAAACCTGGTCATGGCCACCCGGGCCGCTTCGATCTCCCGCGCCGTGAGCCAGCCCCGGGCCATCACCTGCAAGCCGTATTTTCCGAAATCCAGCCAGTTGGCCCGGGTCGCCCTGCCCTTGACCCGGCCCTTCTGCATTTTTCGATATTTAACTTTCTTGGGCTGAAGCATTCTACTGTTCCGTCTCCGGCTTATCTTTTAGCCATCGTTCACCTTTGAAAACCCAGACTTTCACGCCAATGATCCCATAGGTGGTCCGAGCCTCGGCCATCCCGAAATCGATGTCCGCCCTTAAGGTATGAAGCGGAACCCGGCCCTCCCGGTACCATTCGCTGCGGGCGATCTCCGCCCCTCCCAGCCGACCGGCGCAACAAATCTTGACGCCTTTGGCGCCCAGCCGGATGGCCGAGGTCACCGATTTTTTCATGGCCCGCCGGAAATAAACCCGGCGCACGATCTGGGCCGCGACGCTCTCCGCAACCAGCTGGGCGTCCATCTCCGGTTTGCGGACTTCATAAATATCGATGTGAATCTCGTCCCCGGTAAAGGCCTGCAGCTCCTCCCGGAGTTTGTCCACCTCGGATCCGCGCTTCCCGATCACGATTCCCGGCCGCGCGGTGCAGATCCTGATTTTTACTTTTCGGGCGGCCCGCTCGATTTCCACCCGCGAAATCCCGGCGTGATAGAGCCGCTGCTTGACGTATCCCCGAATTTTCAAATCCTCGTGCAGGAGCCGGGCGAAATCCTTGTCGGAATACCAGCGGGAATCCCAAGTCCGGGTTATGCCCAGACGAAAACCACCTGGATGAGTCTTCTGTCCCAATTTTCAAACCTCCCGGCTGTCAGTTAATTCCACCTTGACATGACTAGTCCGTTTCTTAATCTGATTGGCCCGCCCCATCGAACGGGACCGGAATCTTTTCAAAGTCGGGCCGGGTCCCACCGTGATCCGGTGGATGTAAAAGGCCTCGGTCTTCAATCCCCCCCGCTGCTCCCCGTTGGCCACGGCGGATTGCAGGAGTTTTCTCACTTCCCGGGCTCCCGACTTGCGGGTGAAGTACAGGAGGTCAATTGCTTCCTCCACCGGTTTGCCCCGCACCACGTCAACGATCAGACGCATCTTGCGGGGGGAGATCCGGACATAACTGACTTGGGCGGAAAGCTTCATGCGGTTTTACCTGCGGCTTTCTCTTTGGCCTTGCGATCACCGGAGTGCTGGATGAAGGTCCGGGTTGGAGCGAATTCCCCCAGCTTGTGACCGACCATCCCTTCGCTGACAAAAACCGGCATGAACTTTCTCCCGTTATGCACCGCGAAGGTCATCCCCACAAAATCGGGAATGATCATGGAGCGGCGAGACCAGGTTTTCACCGGTTGTTTTTCACCCGATTCCTTGGTTTTCAGCACCTTTCTCATCAAACTCGGCTCCACGTAGGGGCCTTTTTTCAGCGATCTTGGCATTTTGTTTTACCCCGGCTCTGAATTCCTTCCTGTGATATCCGCTTTCTACCGCTCCCGTCGGCTTGGCCTACTTCCGGCGTTTGACGATAAACCTGTCCGATGACTTCTTCTTCTTCCGGGTCTTATATCCCTTGGCTAACTGTCCCCACGGGCTGACCGGATGGGGATTACCCTGCGGGGCCTTCCCTTCTCCGCCCCCGTGCGGATGATCGACCGGGTTCATCGCCACTCCCCGGACGGTTGGCCGGATCCCCATTTTCCGCTTTCTTCCGGCCTTGCCGATGGAGATGTTTTGATGATCCAGATTGGAGAGCTGCCCGATCGTCGCCCGGCAGTCTTTGTAAATCAACCGTACTTCCCCGGAAGGAAGCTTGACCTGGAAATAATTTCCCTGACCGCCCATCAACTGGGCCACCCCTCCGGCCCCGCGCACGAGTTGCCCGCCCTTACCGGGCTTGAGCTCGATGTTATGAATCAAACTGCCCATCGGAATCAGGCGGAGGGGCAGGGTATTTCCCAGGTTGATTTCGACATTATCCCCGGACATTACCGTATCTCCCACCCGGATCCCGAGCGGAGCGAGGATATAGCGCCTCTCCCCGTCCCGGTAGCAAAGCCGGGCGATCCAGGTGGAACGGTTGGGATCATACTCAATAGTTTCCACCCGGGCGGGAATATTTACCTTTTCCCTCCGGTAATCAATAATCCGGTACATCCGCCGGCTTCCGCCCCCTTTATGCCGGCAGGTTATTCTTCCCTGCGCGTTTCTCCCTCCCCTTTTCTGTAAAGACACCAGCAGGGATTTGGGCGGTTCCACCTTCGACAGTTCGGAAAAGTCTGCGACGGTTTGAAACCTTCGGCCCGGTGAAGTGGGACGATATCCTTTTAAAGCCACGCCTTATACCCCCTCAAAAAATTCAATCCGGTCCCCGGCCCGGAGGGTGACGAACGCCTTCTTCCAATCCGGTCGCTCTCCAAAGCTCCGGCCCATCCGGCGGGTTTTACCGGGAACCCGCTGGGTTCTGACTTTCAAAACCTTGACTTTGAATATCTTTTCTACCGCTTTCTTGATCTGGATCTTGTTGGCGCGCAGATCCACCACGAAAACCACCTGGTTGTAATTATCCTTCCCGGCGGTCGACTTCTCCGTCACCAGCGGTCCGCGAATATGGGAGTACTGATCCACCAACATTAGTTCAAAATCCTTTCCAATTCCGGGAGGGTTCCCCGGGTCAGGATCAAATTATCAAAATGCAGCAGGTCAAAAAGGTTCAAACCGGCGATCGGAAGCACCTTGAATTTTTTCACGTTCCGGGCGGACAGCTTGAGTTTGGGATTTTCCGATTCGATCAGGATCAGGGCCCGGTCAACCCCCAACCCGGTCATTATTTTCAAGAATTCTTTGGTCTTGATTTCGGGGAGTTCGAGTTCGGCAAGCACGATCAGTTTATGGGCGGCCAGTTTCTCGGCCAGGGCCGAACGCAGGGCCGCTTTCCGGACCTTGTGGGGCAGGCTGTAATCATAATCCCGGGGATGGGGACCGAAGATAATTCCTCCCCCTCTCCAGAGCGGGGATCGCGTCGTTCCCGCCCGGGCCCGCCCGGTCCCCTTCTGGCGCCAGGGTTTTTTCCCGCCCCCTCTTACCTGGGAACGAACCTTAGTGGAAGCGGTCCCTTGCCGCCGGCGGGCCAGCTGCCACCTGATCACATCGTGGTATAGGTAGGGGCGGACGGGGCCGCCGAAGACCTTTTCCGAAAGCTCCACCTGGCCGACGGACTTTTTCTGCGAATTGCAAAGTTCAATGGAGATCAATTCTTCCGCTCCAGTTTTTCAATCCAGACAAATCCACTCCGGGGACCGGGAACCGCTCCCTTGATCAGGAGCAGGTGCTCTTCGGAGCGGACCTTGATCACTTCTAAATTCCTGGTCGTCACCTGCCGATTACCCATATGCCCGGGCAGACCCCGGCCCTTGATTACCCGGGAAGGGTAGGCGGAAGACCCGATCGAACCCGGGGCCCGATCAAACATGGAACCATGGCTCTTGGGTCCCCCGTGGTGATGATACCTTTTTATGACCCCCTGGAATCCCTTGCCGATGCTCCGGCCGGTAACCTTGACCTTGTCCCCCTCCGCAAAAATATCCACGGAAAGGTCCTGGCCCACCTGGTAAGCACCCGGATCATCAACCTTGAACTCTTTTTTCCTTCGGAAAACGGCGCCGCCGCTCTTCTGGGCCGCGCCTTGCTCCGGTTTCCGCACCCGGGAAGGTTTTTTCACCTCGAACCCGAGCTGGATGGCGTTATAACCTTCCTTTTCCTGGGTCCGTTTCGCGGTCACCCGGCAAGGACCGGCCACAATCACGGTCACCGGAATGGTTCCTCCATCCGGCTTGAACAGCTGGGTACATCCCAGTTTTTTCCCAATTAAACCCTTGGCCATGTCCTACCCTTTTTGCTTATCCTGTTTGATTTCCACATCCACCCCGGCAGGAAGGTCGAGCTTCATCAAGGCATCGATTGTGTTCTGGGTGGGTTCGAATATATCCAAAAGCCGGTAATGGGTTCTTTGCTCAAACTGCTCCC